>ULSD01032548.1_pt1 | contig 13057 bp, 10 predicted proteins | sample 1956051 | NCBI WGS metagenome assembly ULSD01 (sample SAMEA4835699, study PRJEB28245) | human gut metagenome | biome: gut microbiome; material: fecal sample | place: Denmark | collected 2008
CCGTTTCCGTCGGCGTCCTTACGCTGTTTTCCCACCGGCTGGGTGTTCTCGTCGGTGTTGTCTATCACCTTGACCGTAAGTACGTTCGTACCGCTTTCAGACAGGAAGTCGGTGATGTCCGCACTGAACGAAGTGCTTCCGCCGGTATGCGAAACGACACTCTCGCCGTTGACATATACGCTTGCGTTGTAGTCGCACGCCCCGAAGTTGATGATGACGCGCTTTCCCGACCATGCCTCAGGCACCGTGAACTCACGTCTGTACCACAAAGCGTTGTTCTCGACCATAGGACGCATCACGCCCGAAAGGCTCGACTCGATGGCAAACGGAACGAGAATCTGACCGTCGTACATTTCAGGCTCGCTCGCCGAGCTTGCCGAATTGAATCCGAACTCCCACAGTCCGTTGAGGTTCATCCATTCGGAACGCTCCATGAGAGGACGCGGATATTCGGGCAGAACGTTGTCCGGCGTAACCTCATCAGCCCATTTTGTCTTTATCTTTTCGCCCGCCGGAGCCCACTCGTTTACCGGTGGCTGCAACGTGCCAATCTTATCCATGAGCACCTTCATCCAGTGTCCGCCGATGACGGAACGTGCCCTGAAGCCGCGCATATCGCCCGAGTTGGTCCAGTACCAGTCGCTTATGGGCACGCGGGACTTGGTCTCGTTGACATACTTATACACAAGGTCGGAGAACTTGAGGAACGTCTCCGTGTCGGGAGACATCGATGCCGTCCAAAGAATCCAGTCGCTCTTGGTGTAAGCCTCACGGCTGTCGAGCGGCAGACCGTATGTGTTCTGTTTTGTGAGATAATACTGTATCTCGCGCTCGGCAGCCTTGTTGGGGAAGATATGTATGTTCCACAGCTTGTCCCACACCATATTATACTTCTGGCTCCAGGTGTTGCTGCGGTCGAAGGCGAGGCGGTAGTGGTCGCCCTCTCTTGCCATCGTCTCCCATATGCGAGCCATGTCCTTTGCCTTGCTCATGTATTTGTCAGCCGTCTCCGTGTCGCCCTTGATGCGCGCCATCTCCGAGAATCCGGCTACACCCATTATGGCTTTGATGGAGAGATTGGCGTTGTGAGCCCAGTGTCCGGCGAAGTCGTCGGTGCAGAGCTGGTTCTCCGGGTCCTGTCCGTTCTCCACAAGATAGTCTGCCCAGAGCTTTATGATGTCCCAGTATTTGTCCACATATGCCGTGCTGTTCTCGAGCTTGCATATCATCGCGGCAAGAGTGATCATGTTGCCCGACTCCTCCAGAGGCATGTCTCCGCCGTAGACCTGTCCGTTGGCGATGGGATATGTGCCGAGATCGTGCGCCGCGAACGGCTTTGTCCAGCGTCCGGTGTAACTGTACTCGAATATACTTGTCATCATGCCTTTAAGCAATTCGTGGTTGTAAAGCAGGAAAAGGGGAGCCGACGGATAGGTAAGGTCGACGGTGTTGACGCATCCGTTGGAGTTGTTCTCCTTGGAGAAGAAGAGCAGGTTGCCGTCTTTGTCCTCGAAAAGCTTGTGCGCCGCGATGACATGACGGTATGAGCCGGAAAGCAGCTCGGCGTATTTGTCGTTGCCGGCAGCGAGTCAGTCGTCGTAGATACGCTTGTCAAGAGCGCGGCAGCGGGTCATTATGTCAGTGTAGTTGTCGCGCATCTCGGCGATTGCCTGCTGTATTGTCTTGCCGTTGCGCGCCCAGTAGCCCTTGTATTTCTGTCCCATGTAAACGATGTCGTACACCTCGTCGTATGCCAGCATGGTGAAGCTCGACGCGGTGTTGACGCTGCCGAAGTCGTGCACATAGGCAAGTGTGGGCATCGTGGACTCGCTTGTGCTTGTGGCACTGACAAGAGTTCTGCCAAGATCTCCGGTGGAGGCGAAGTTGCTTTCAGCCGTGTATCCGGTGGAAAGAGCCACATCTCCGTTGATGCCGGGCATATAGAAGAAGCCCCAGTCTATGCATATGAGGTCACCGGCTTTCTCGAGCTGCGGCTGTTCGGTGGTACCGGTCTTGAGGAACTTGTAGCCTTCTGACGACACGTTGTATGTTGATGACGTCGCCTGCGTGTTCTGGTTGACGGCGAGCTCAGGCGTCGTGGCGAGATAGAACTGCACGTCGTGGTCGGCTCCGTCGTTGGAACGCACCTGATAGGACACGTAGTTCACCGGTGTGGACAGCAGTTCGAGGTCGTCGATGAGCATCGGAGCGGTGAACACAAGGTCGAGATCGACCGGTCCGCACTTGAACGTGTAGTAGGTGTTTGTGGCAAGCACGTCCACCGATGTCTGCTCTGCCGTCTCAATGTCAGCCCCTTCGGTCTTCACGTTACGGTAGAGTCCGTAGTCGATGAGCGCGCCTCCGGTAGTGTTGTGACAATGGGCTGCGATTACGTTCTCGCCCTCCTTGAGCAGTGCCTTGTGCGCGGCTGTGAGATGGAGCGTCTCGCCCTGCAGCCACGTCTCGCCCGTCGAGATGACCTGCGTGCCGTTGATGTAAAGCTCGAAAACGTCGTCGTGCGAATAAACTATGTAAAGATCGTCGGCTATGTCGTCCGCCGTAAGGTTCACCGTGCGCCTCGCATACACGTCGGTATTCTCAACATCCCAGTTTGTGTGTACGTTGGGATATTCGTCGGCAGAGCCTATCGCGCCCTTCTCCGTGCCCCATGAGGAGTCGTCGAAAGCGGGATCAGCCCATCCGTCTCCTGGATATGTGCGGCTCGTCTTTGCCGTCCACGCGCCCTCATCCGCCATAGGAAGGATGGACTTGAGCACATATGGCTTCTCCACACCCATGAAGCGGTAGGTCTTCCCGTCCACGCGCAGCAGTCCGTCGATGGCTTTCTGCGCGTCGGTCCAATGACGTGTGGTTCCGTCGGTAAGCCTGTCATAAGGCGACCAGATAGAGAAATAAGGGTCGTTAACCACAAGAGGTACTGACGGCAGACGCAAATCCACTTCCTTGTATGGCTCAAAGAACTCCGCATTCTGCGCACCGACAGTCATTGCCGCGACCGCGGCAACAAGAGACGTAAACATTCTTTTCATTCGGTTAAAGTGTTAGTTATAATCTTATATATATTTGGCGGAAAAATAAAAAACAACCTCAATATACGTTGCAAAGATATAGGATTGAATCGACAAACCAAACAATAATTAGTTAAAAAAGCAGAATGGGTCTTTTAATGAAACTTTCCCGCATCGCGCCCCCATCTCCGCCGCGCCTCAGACAGCATGCCATATGCCGCGAGAAAAACCCGGCGCGCGCACTCATGGCGGCACTTCGGGAATGTATATTTATGCAAACAGGAAGTAAAATATTTTGACAACGCTTTTTCTCAAAACAGAAACGGAAGGATGACGATGAGCGTATGAAAACGGCATAAACATTCCGCCGCGACCCGGCGACAATGCCCGAAAAGGCTCTTCCGCACTATCATCCGGTGCGGAAAAGACCGTATCGCCACGCGGAAAAGCCCATACGGCACTGCCGGAAAGGCTCTTCGGTGGTGCGGAAGAGGCTCTTCCGCAATGCAGAAAAGACCGTTTCGCAACGTAAGAAAAGCCGGTCTGACAGACGAAACGGCATAAACAAGTGACTATCAACACATTACCATAACGTCGCAAAACTCGCGCATTTGCGCCCGAAGAGCTTTCCCGCCGCAAATACGAAGCTCTCGCTGAGTTGACGGTGGATGAATATGCGGAAACGGAACGCATATATGCATAATTATAAACATCCGTTAAGATTCAACCGCTATTATAAGATTAATTATTTGTCGGCTATATCCTTGCCGACGTCTTGCGCGTTTTTCAGAAGTGCCTTACAACGTATCATCGGCAGCACGGCACACTACACTCACTCATCGGAGTATGAAATGCATCTCCGGACAGCACACAATCTGACGGCAAATGATTCATAACATCCCTCCACTATGACACTGCCGCCTTACTGCCACAGCCGCGCGGCACGCTGGAGGAGGAGGAAACAAAAACTCCCGGACTCTCTTCGAGCCCGGGAGAACTGATTTTGTGAGTGATAAAAAAATGGGTGGTGCCAACGGGAATCGAACCAGTGACACAAGGATTTTCAGTCCTTTGCTCTACCAACTGAGCTATGGCACCAACTGCTTATCTTGTTTTGCGTGTGCAAAGATAGACGTTTTTTTATATATCAGCAAATTTTTTGGAAGAAAATTGCACGTGTTTCAAAAATTTGATGTACCTTTGCACTCGCTTAAAAGCAATGCGGGATGTAGCGCAGTTGGTAGCGCACTACGTTCGGGACGTAGGGGTCGGGCGTTCGAGTCGCCTCATCCCGACAAGAGCGGAAGACAAAACACGATGTCTTCCGTTCTTTTTTTGTATATGACAAAGACTTTGGCGCGGTAAGACGGCATTGACGTCAGCACTCAGAACGTGTCAGAACTCCACGTAAGGACGCAGCCTCTCGATGTCGCGCTGTGAGAAATCCTTCAGCAGACGGAGGTCGTCTATGCTGTGGAGCGGTCCTTTCAGGCGGCGGTAGTCTATGATGCGGCGCGCCTGATAGAAGTTGATGTAAGGATGGTGTTTCAGTTCGTTGAGCGTGAGCCGGTTCAGGTTGAGTTTTCTCACAGCCCCTCCCGTCACCTTGAAATAGGGAAGCGCAGACTCGGGGATGCCCTCAATCTCTGACAGCTGAGCCACCGACACATATCCGCCCAGGTCATTGCGGTATCTCACGATGCGGGAGGCATAGTAGCGTCCTATGCCCGGCACCTTCCTCAAAGACGCGGTGTCGGCGTCGTCGAGCGTCACATACTGCCCCGGCTGGAGCTTCACGGGATAGCGCAGAGTGTCGCGCCCGCTTTTTACAGCGTCTGTCCTGCCGTACACCTCAGCCGCCGGCTTGTATTCATCGGATATGTGTATGTAAGGCAAAAGTTCTTTATACTGCTTCACCGTGAGCCCGTAGAGTCGCGCGAAATCAGACGGCTGGCGGTATATTCCGCCTTTGGCACGGTATCTGTAGATGCTCCGCACCTGCCACGGCTGTAGTCCAAGACTCAGCAGCAGGGTGCTGTCGGCGGTGTTGGGGTCGAATGCGGACAGCTTGCGACGCACGGTCTCCACATTATAAATATATTGTAAGCCACGGCGCACGGCGGCTTTGCGTATGGAGCTGTCGGCGGTCAGGCTGTCCGTACGGGCAAGCTGAGAGGACATGCCGCCCTTGTCCATGATGCCCACAACAACCGCTGACAGCACGACGACCGCCAGAAGGAATATCATCGCCCTGCGGTCGCTCTTGGGAAAATAAAAGAACTCTTTTATCATATGTATATTGTCATGCCGCAACGGGAGAGCGGCTTTACGTCAGATGACACCGAACTGATGAAGGAATATCAGCAGGATGCACAACGGACACACGAATCGCACGCAGAAAAGATATGTCCCGAAGAGCGCGCCGCGCAGTGTTCCATGGTTGGTGAACTGGTCTTTCACAATCGTCTTTGGCACATACCATCCGAGAAAAAGACAGGTGAGCAATCCTCCTAAAGGCAGGAGTATCTGTCCGGTGAGGAAATCGAGCGAGTCGAAAAGCGGTTTTCCGAATATGGAAACCTGCAGGTCGGTGTGTCCGAGCGACAGCGAGCAGAACGCGCCGATGACACAGGTGATTACCGTAACGAGTGTTGCCCCGCGCCTGCGCGATATGTTGAACTCCTCAAGAAAGAACGCCGTGCACACCTCGTGGAGCGATATGAGCGAGGTGAGAGCCGCGAGCGATAGCAGCACATAGAACAGGACGGACACCACGTAGCCCAGGAACGGCACATGACCGAAGGCAAGCTGGAACACGTTGGGCAGCGTCATGAAGATGAGAGAGGGTCCGCTGTCGGGCGCGATGCCCACGGAGAACGCCGAGGGGAATATCATCAGTCCGGCAAGAACAGCCACCATGGTGTCTACAAGGGATATGTTCACCGCCGTACTCAGCAGCTTTGTGCGACGGCTGAAGTATGAGGCGTATGTGCAAAGGCATCCCATGCCGATGCTGAGTGAATAGAACGCCTGACCGAGCGCGCCGAGAAACACTCCGCTGTCCACCTTGGAGAAGTCGGGCTTGAGCAGGAACTCCACCCCGGCTCCGGCTCCGGGAAGATTGCACGAGGCGACAACTATGACGAGCAACAGCACGAAAAGCGTGGGCATGAACATCTTGGAGGCTTTCTCTATGCCGCCGCGCACACCGCGTATCACAACAAGATGGGTTATCACCAGTATGGCGACAGTCCACAGCACGGGCTTTACGGGCGATGAGGAGAATCCGGCGAAGTAATCGGCTACGTATTTCGGGTCGCCCCGAAGCTCACCGGCGGCAGAGGCGAAGATGTATTGCAGGCACCAGCCGGAGACCACGGCGTAGTATCCTGTTATCATAAAACCGGTGACAACTCCCATGAATCCGATGTATTTCCATGCCGTCCCGTTAGACAGTCTCGTATAGGCGCGCGCGGTGTTCGACGCTCCCTCGCGCCCGATGACAAACTCGCTGACCATGCAGGGAATGCCGAGCAGCAGCACACAGCCGATATATACGAGGATGAAAGCGGCTCCGCCGTTGTTGCCGGTCATATAAGGGAACCGCCAGATGTTTCCGAGTCCCACCGCAGAACCGGCTGTGGCAAGTATCAGTCCGAATCTGCTTCCGAATTTAGCTCTATCGTTTGACATAATAAAATAAAAATAACTGAATCACTGCAAAAGTATAAAAAAATATCTACTTTTGCATTAAAAAAGAAAGCAAATGGCAAGATTACTGCATCATCTGACATCAAACTACCCGATTTCCTGCCTGTATATGGCATTCATATGGGTTCTGTGCTTCATGGATGTGCCTCATACGCCGCTGGACAACATCACCCTTATCGACAAATGGACGCACATACTGATGTATGCCGGCACGTGTGCGACGATATGGTATGAATATTTGCGCAGGCATGACAGCATAGTCCGGGCGCGCGTCTTTCTGCTTGCGTGGCTCGCTCCACTGGTCATGAGCGGACTGATAGAGATTCTTCAGGAGTACTGCACAGGAGGAAGACGCAGCGGAGACTGGCTCGATTTCGCGGCAAACGCCATAGGCGTGACGCTCGGCAATGTCATCGGTATTCTTCTGGCAGCGTATCGCGCCAGGAAGAGAAGGGGTTGACCAGAAGGCAAGAATTGTAAAAGCGTCTGTCGCCCGTCACCTCCATGCCGATGAAATCCGGCTTTTCGAACTGCTCGTCCGCGCTCCCCAGCTCCACCTCAGCCATCACAAGACCTTCGTTCTCACCGTAGAACTCGTCCACATCAAAGGTGTGCCGGCCGCTCTTGACGAGATAACGGCACTTGTCTATCGTGCCTCCGCGACACAGACTGAGCAGATGGAGGGCGTCGTCGGGCGTAATCTCTGTCTCGAACTCATAGCGCGTGAGCCCTCCGTCAAGCGAATGGCTCTTGATGGTGAGATAAGCCTTGTCGTCGCGCAGACGCACTCTCACCGTGGCGTCGGCGCAGTCCATGTAGCCCTGCCTTATCCTGCTGCATGAGAAGGCGGCGCGTTTGAACGCCCCGCCCTTCCTTACAAGGAACTTCCTTTCTATCTCCAGACCGCTCATTGTGCCACAACTATCCACACGGTATACATCACGGCGAGCAGTATGAGAATCCAGAATATGACCTCAACCACCCTCTTCGCCTGTTTCTCCTGTTGTGCTTCGCGGCGCGCGCGGTTCAGTTTGCTTTTTTGACTCATAGTTGTAATATTTTAGGTTATATATGTCTGTGGTTGCCGACAGGGCTCTCCTGCCGGTCCGTTCATTGTTCGTCGTTTACCGGAAACTCCATGAGATAAGCCTTGATGAAGCCGTCTATCTTGCCGTCCATCACTCCGTCAACGTCAGTTGTCTGATAGTTTGTGCGGTGGTCTTTCACACGCCGGTCGTCAAACACGTAGCTGCGTATCTGGCTTCCCCACTCTATCTTCTTCTTTCCAGCCTCAATCTTCGCCTGCGCCTCGAGTCTCTTCTTCATCGCGCGGTCGTATAGCTGCGACTTGAGAAGCCTCATCGCGTTGTTACGGTTCTCAAGCTGCTTGCGGCTCTCGGTGTTTTCGATGAGTATCTCCTCCTCTTCTCCAGTGTCGGGATCGACATACTGATAGCGCAGGCGCACTCCTGTCTCCACCTTGTTGACGTTCTGTCCGCCGGCGCCGCCGCTGCGGAAGAGGTCCCAGCTTATCTTCGACGGGTCGACAAACACCTCGATGGTGTCGTCGACAAGAGGTGTCACGAACACGCTGGCGAAGCTCGTCATGCGCTTGCCCTGCGCGTTGAACGGCGACACGCGCACAAGACGGTGGACTCCGTTCTCGCTTTTCAGGAATCCGTAGGCATACTCTCCGCCCTCAATCTCCATCGTAACGCTTTTTATTCCAGCCTCATCGCCCTCCTGAAGGTTGCTTATCGTCACCTTGTGACCGTGAGCCTCAGCCCACCTCATATACATGCGCATGAGCATCTGAGCCCAGTCCTGGCTCTCCGTTCCGCCGGCGCCGCTGTTTATCTTGAGCACGCAGTCCATCGGATCTTCCTTCTGCCGCAGCATGTTCATCAGCTCCAGCTTCTCTATAGCCTGTATTGCCTTGCTGTAATCATCGTCCACTTCCTCCTCCGTAAGCATGTCGTCCTTGTAGAAGTCGAACGCAAGCTTCAGCTCGTCGGCGCACATGCGCACCTCCTTATAGCCGTTGATCCACTTCTCGAGAGCCTTAACCTTCTTCATCTGTTCCTGTGCCCGCTGCGGATCATCCCAAAAGTCGGGTGCCTGCGTGCGCAGTTGCTCCTCTTCAAACTCTATTTTCTTTGCGTCGATATTGAGATAGTGATGCAGTGCGTCGGCACGTTCCATCACGTCTTTCAGCTGATCTGATGTTATCATTACGAATGTTGTTGTTATTATTATAATGTATATACGGCTGCCGGCACGCGCGTTCCATCACCGCCGGGAGACTCTTCCGCACACCCGTCGGGGCGGTGTCTGTCAGTCGGCATACATCTTGTCTATCACGTCCTTAAAGTTCTTGTAAATCACCGGACGCCTCAGTTTAAGCGTATTGGTAAGCTCTCCCGACTCCATCGAGAAGTGATGGGCGATGAGAGTGATGCGTTTCACCTGCTCATAATGTGCGAGCTGCTGCTGGAGAGTCTCCACGCGCTCCATCATCATGTCGTGTATGCGCTTGTCGGCACACAGGTCCTCGCGGCTCTCGAACTTTATGTTGTGGTCGCGGGCGTACTCTTCGAGGAGGCGGAACTCGGGAACAACCAGAGCGGACACGAACTTATATTCGTCCGCAACGACCACCACCTGGTCGATGTACTTGTCCACCAGAAGCATCGCCTCCACCATCTGGGGCGCGATGTATTTGCCGTTGGATGTCTTGAACAGGTCTTTTATGCGGTCTGTAAGGAACAGCTCACCGTTCTTCATATATCCCGCGTCGCCCGTATGGAAGTATCCGTCCTCATCGAACGCGGCTGCATTGACCGCCTCGCGCCTGTAGTATCCGCGCGTGATGGTGGGTCCTTTAAGCATAATCTCGCCCGTTTCGGATATCCGGATGTCTATTCCGTCGATGGGACGACCCACCGAACCGATTGTGTAAGGCTTGTTCTTATGGTCGCACGACACTGTGGCGAGACTCTCCGTGAGCCCGTATCCCACAATCATGCAGATGCCCACGGAGTGCACGAACCGCTCCACCTCTGGCGACACCGTGGCTCCCGCGGTGGGGAATATATTAGGATTGACGAGTCCTATCTGATGGCGCACAATCCTGAGAAGCGTCTTGTCGATGAGCTTGTATTCAAGCGCGAGAGCCAGGGACGGGCGTTTCCCACGGGCGAGACAGTCCACGTTATGGCGTCGTCCCACCTCCAGCGCGTGGCGGAATATCTTCTGCTGCATCGGCGTGGAGCGGTCTATCTTGTCCTTTACCGCCTGATACACCTTCTCCCAGAAGCGCGGCACTGCCGACATGCACGTGGGATGGGTCTGCTTCATAGACTCCTGTATCTCACGCGGGTCGGTGTTTATGATGAGCTCCGCACCCTCAGAGAGACACAGGTATGACCATCCGCGCTCGAACACATGCGTGAACGGCAGGAAATTGATGACCCTGTCCTTATCCGTAACAGGCACGCACTTGTCGTTGGCAACAAGCGCGGCGGCATACTGACCGTACGTGAGCTGCACGCCCTTGCTGTCTCCTGTGGTGCCGCTGGTATAAAGGATGTTGCACAAATCGTCGTCGGAGGCAGCCCGCCACAACGCCTCCACCTCCGCCTGACGGGGAAGTCCGGCTCCCAGAGCGACGAAATCGTCGAAATAGAGAGCGTGCGGGTCGTGCGAGCTTATGCGCACACTGCGGTCGTAAATGATGATGCGCTCGAGCGAGGGACACAGAGCGAAAATGCGGTGAGCCTTGTTATACTGCTCCTGTTCGCCCACAAACACGAACCTGACCTGCGCGTCGTTTATCATGAACTGTATCTGCTGCTCGCTGCTTGTGGCGTAGAACGGTATCGTGACAGCCCTTACACCGTATGCTCCGAAGTCCGTATAGAGATACTCAACGCAGTTCTGCGAGAACACGGCGAGATTGTCCTGCGGTCTGACACCCAGCTCGAGCAGGGCGTTGCTCACCTGTTTCACTCTCTGCGAGAAATGTTCCCACGACACACTTTCCCACGTATTCTTTCCGAAAAGTCTGAACGTGAGCGCGGTCCGCGACCCGTATTTCCTTGCCTGTTCGTGTATAAGAACCGAGAGATGACACTTTGTCTGCATAAGCGTTAGTTTTTTAATTATTGCAAAAATAGTGCAATTATGCCAAAACTCAAAACAAATCGGGGATTAATTTTCACAGCACCGCCAGTCAGGAACGGCAGAACAAACAAAAGCCACCGTCTTCACAGACAGCGGCTTTCACCTATGGAAAAACATTAAGTTTAGTTTAATTAAGCCAAATTATTGATGTGGTTGCACAAGCTTGACTTCAAGTTTGCGGCTTTGTTCTTATGAATGATGTTGGTTTTTGCCAATCTATCAAGCATCTTCTGTACAGAGGGGTAAAGCTTTACTGCCTCTTCCTTGTCAGTGAGAGCGCGAAGCTTGCGTACAGCATTGCGCATTGTCTTTGCATAATATCTGTTGTGCAAATTCTTTACCTTTGTCTGACGTATTCTTTTTAAGGATGATTTGTGATTTGCCATCTTTATTATTATTCTTTACTTTGTAGTATATTATTAGTAGTCCCTAGCAGAATCGAACTGCTCTTTAGAGAATGAAAATCTCTCGTCCTAACCGATAGACGAAGGGACCATGGGTGTCTTATTTGCGGATGCAAAGGTAGCTGTTTTTCAGTAATCCACCAAATATATTTCCGTTTTTTTTTCAAAACAGCGCATTTTTCGTACTTTTGCGTCATAAAACGCACGAATTTATGCTTACAAAGACAAAAGCGGTGGTGTTGCGGACGCTGAAATACGGTGACTCTCAAGTCATAGCCGACATGCTCACACAGACACACGGACGGCTGTCATTCATACAGCGCATACCCAAGACAGCGCGCGCCGGAGTGAGGAAGCAGCTGTTGCAGCCGTTGTCGGTGCTCGACCTGGTGTTCGACTACAGGCAGAACGCCAACCTGCTGCGCATAAAAGAGGCGTCCATGGCATACCCTCTCTCATCCATTCCGCTGGATGCCTACAAGCTGTCAATAGCGATGTTCGTGGCTGAGTTCACCCATTTCGCCACACGAAGCGAACAGGACAACGCGCCGCTGTTCCAGTATATCACTAACAGCATAATGTGGCTCGACGCATGCCGGGGCGCGTTCTCCAACTTCCACATTGTGTACATGATGCATCTCACGAGGTTTGTGGGCTTTTACCCCAACCTCGACAACTGCGCCGCCAACGCATACTTCGACCTGAGGAGCGGATGCTTCACAGCAGGACAACCGTCTCACAACGACTTCCTGAAGCCCGACGAGGATTCAAGAATAGCCACGCTCATGCGAATGAGATATGAGACCATGCACCTATTCTCATTCTCGCGGAACGAGCGCAACCGCTGCGTGGAGCTGATACTGAAATACTACCGGCTGCACGTTCCCGACTTTCCGGAACTGAAGTCAACCGGTGTGCTGCAGGAACTCTTTGTCTGACATACGCCACTCGACACCGCCACGGGAAGCAGACAGGGGCGTGTCACAGGTAAAGCATGACCCTTCAGAATGCATATTTATGCAATTCCGGTTTGACTTTATTTTGACAAAATAAATCCGCGAAACAGAAACGGGAAGGCGGAAAAATATGAATGAAAAGCGCATATGGCAGCATCGGAAGCCACGAAGTTTGCCCGAAAAGATGCGGAAAAGCCTTTTCCGCATCACGGAAGAGCACATAACGGCTCGTCGGAAAGCACGTCCTGACATGCGGAAGAGCCTTTTCCGCAACACAGGAAAGGCTCTTCCGTAAGGCGGAAAAAGGTCTTATTTCTCACAACAGCATATAAACCGCTGGCTGTCAATGACTTGCCGAAAGTGCTGAAAACCGCCGTATCCGCGTCAGAATGCGCTCCGCCGCTGAATAACGTCCGTATTCTGAGTTGACGGTGAATACTCATGCGGCAGCAGATACGGAAAAACGCATAAATATACATAAACCACACCGCAAAGCCATCACCACCATAACACTATATGAAGACATGCGCCTCTGCATGCGACGCATACGAGGATGCAAGTCCTTACTCGCCGCTATCGGAGACGGGCAGGCTATGACAGAGGGACGAATATAATAATATTCCGCTTCAAACATGATAAGATTCCGTCTCAGTCAGGCAGATATTCTAAATTGATTTCCATCAGATTGTGTGTTGTTCAGGAGTTTTATTCCAGCCAATTATAATATTTTTCCGACTATAATCGCGAAAACGAAATGTGCATTTTTTCAAAACGA
>ULSD01006191.1_pt1 | contig 12789 bp, 10 predicted proteins | sample 1956051 | NCBI WGS metagenome assembly ULSD01 (sample SAMEA4835699, study PRJEB28245) | human gut metagenome | biome: gut microbiome; material: fecal sample | place: Denmark | collected 2008
GTCGGCCCTTGATGGCGCCCAGTTCCGGATGCGGGGCCTGTTCGTCCCGTACCGAATAGGGGCTGCCGGAGAGTATCACCCCCTTGACACCCGCATCGAGCGCCGGTATCCTGTTGTAGGGATGTATCTCGCAATAGACGTTCAGTTCGCGTACACGACGCGCGATGAGCTGCGTGTACTGCGAACCGAAGTCGAGTATCAGAATCTTTTCCTGCATGGTATTCATACTGTCGTTTAGCTCTTCGTAGGAATGGGGAGCGTCCGTTGTCGTCCTCTCTTTGGCGGGAACCGTAATTCGTCCGCTCTCCTCTCTGTTATTGGCAAAGGCCGTTGTGCCGTCCTTGCTCGTTGGTGTGGGAGGCCGTTTGCGGCCGCTTCTTCCTTGAATCCGATGAGGATTTGCCTCGCGGGAATCCTCCCTGTACAAATCCTCATCCGATATATCACTCCTTTGCGGCCGGGATAACCGGCTGTTACTCTCCGCGGGAGTAGTTGGGTGCTTCGCGGGTTATCGTCACGTCGTGCGGGTGGTTCTCTATCACGCCTGCCGACGTTATTTTCACGAAGTCGGCGTGTTTCAGGGCGGCGATGTCCTTTGCGCCGCAGTACCCCATACCCGACTTCAGACCGCCGATGAGCTGGTAGACCGTTTCGCTGAGATACCCTTTGTAGGGTACGCGTGCTTCGATGCCTTCCGGTACGAATTTGCTCGTATCGGTCTCTTCGCCCTGGAAATAGCGGTCTTTCGAGCCCTTGTTCATGGCCTCTACCGAACCCATGCCGCGGTAGGACTTGAATTTCCTGCCGTTGTAGATGATGGTTTCGCCCGGAGACTCCTCCACGCCGGCCAGCATGGAGCCGACCATCACGCAGTCGCCGCCTGCCGCGAGTGCCTTCACGATGTCGCCCGAGTAGCGCAGTCCGCCGTCTGCTATCACCGGTATGCCGCTCCCGGCGAGCTCCTTCGCGACGCCGTATATGGCGGTGAGCTGCGGTACGCCTACGCCCGCCACTACGCGGGTGGTGCATATCGAACCGGGCCCGATGCCGACTTTCACGCCGTCGGCTCCCGCATCGGCGAGCGCACGCGCTGCAGCCCCTGTGGCGATGTTGCCCGCCACGACGTCCAGCGAGGGGTATGCGGCCTTGATGGATCGCAGTGTCCTGGCGACGTTTACGCTGTGGCCGTGAGCGGTATCGAGTACCACGGCGTCCACATCCTCGGCGTAAAGCGCCGCTACCCTGTCGAGTACGTCGGCGGTGACACCCCCCCCGGCGGCTACCCGCAGGCGCCCCTTGTCGTCCTTGCAGGCATTGGGGTTGTCCTTCATCTTGGTGATGTCGCGGTAGGTGATGAGTCCGATGAGTTTTCCGGCATGGTCTACCACCGGCAGTTTCTCTATCTTGTGCCTGAGCAGGATTTCGGCGGCGTTCTTGAGGTCGGAGTTGTGGGTGGTGATGAGCCCCTCCTTCGTCATGACCTCCTCTATCTTCCGCGAAGTGTCTTTCTGGAAACGGAGGTCGCGGTTGGTGACGATGCCTATCAGCGTCCGGTCGGCCGCGATGACGGGGATGCCGCCTATGCGGTGCTCCTTCATGAGGCGCAGCGCGTCGCCTACGGTATTCTCCTTGAAAATGGTGACCGGGTCGTAAATCATGCCGTTTTCGGCACGTTTCACCTTCCGCACCTGCGCTGCCTGCTGCTCGACAGACATGTTTTTGTGTATCACTCCGATACCTCCCTCCCGTGCGAGCGCGATGGCCAGCGGGGCTTCGGTGACCGTATCCATTGCGGCGGATACGATGGGAATGTTAAGACGAATGTTTCGTGAAAAACGGGTGGTTATGTCGACCTCCCGCGGCAACACCTCCGAATAGGCAGGCACCAGAAGGACATCGTCGAACGTCAGTCCCTCTGTAAGTACTCTTTCATCGATAAATGACATGGTATCGGGATTTTGTTGCCCGCAAAAATAGCAATAATTCCTGAGATAATCACCATGCGGTGCCATTTAAACCGTGCAGCGGGCCCTATTTTGTCCGTCGTTCGTCCGCTCTCCCCGCGGGTGTCCGCCCTCTTCGGAGCGGTGCCTTACCGGATGCTTTCGGCGAGGGCCATGAACCGTGGGTCTTCGCGGGCCGTCTTCAGGTCAGGGTCGTTCATGGTATAGGCGTAGTCGTTCCAGCCGTACCCCAATGCTTGTTTGAAGGCGTCCACTGCACCGTCCGTATCGCCCCGCAGCGACCGGAGACAGGCCAGGTTGTACCATACGCCGCCCATTATCGGTGCGGCCGTCTTTTTTACGCTGCCCGGCTGCTGTTCGTACATGACGACGATTTCCGTATAGAGATTCTCCATCTCCTCCTTATCGTCGTTATTCATGGCTGTCGCCATGCGTCCGTTGACGTTTTCGAGCTGTTCGAGAAATCCGGTCAGGTCGGGGTCCTGTCCCCACGAGATGCCTGCCGCCAGCAACAGGGCGGCCAGTGCTGTCGCTATCCTTTTCATGGTCGTTATCCTTTGTGCCGCCCCGTATGGGGACGGTCGGTGTTTCCGGACGGATGCTTCGGCCCGCGGAGGGTGCGCCTCACTCCGCCAGTTCCAGCATCTTGTCGTGCAGCAGGTCGGCGATGCGCTGCTTCTCGTCGTGCGGGTCGTTGTCGGGACTGAAGACCACCGGCTGCCCGATACGGAACGTATGGTTTCTCTTGCTCGCGTAAATGGGGTAGAACCGCAGGCATTTTCCCGTGGTCTCGTAGTAGAGGCGTCCGATGTTGGCAAATCCCGTAAAGAGCCGCCCTACCGAGTCGGTGAGGTGTTCGACGGTCATCTTGTCGCCCCGTTTCACTTTCCGCGGTCTCTCCGGGAATATCAGCACGTTGTCGCCCTCGGAGAGTACCTTTACCGTATCGTCGAAGGTGGTCATCACGTTCCGCAGGTTGTTCTTTTCGACGGGTATCGGATTGAACGAGTTCAGCGCCCATGTGACCGGCCCGGCCAGCAGGCGGGCGATGCGCATCTTCGCCTTCGGCGGGAGCAGCGGGATGCGGTAGATGAAACGTCCGTACATCTCTTTGGCTGCCATCTCCCTGTCCACCATCTTGCGGTCTATCCATGGCCGGAAATAGGTGGGAAGGTATATCACCGCGGCTATGGGGCCGTAGATGATGCCGTGGTTGCAGACGAAGACCGAAGGGAAGTGTTCCATCTCCATGTACTCCTTGCCGGAGACTTTGAGGTGGAGGAAGGGCCTCACGAAGAAGGCCAGTATCTTCACGCCGAATTTCACTCTTTTCTTCTCCACGAGGTTGCTGCGGAGGTTCTGTTTCGTAGGGGTGTTGTTGTTGGTTCCCTGTGTATAGTTCAGCAGTTTTTGCCGGCTGCGTTCGTCCAGCGGCTGCCTGAGCGCGAAAAATACGCTGACCAGCATGAACAGGACGGGTAGTTGTACCATGGTGCTGCGGAATACCCACGGCAGCTCCGGCGTGTGCGAAGCGGGAATGACGAATACCCAGACCGTGACCACGCAGAGCATGATGGCATTGGAGAAGATGACCGAGATGATTTGCGTTATCATCGACCGGAAGTGCAGGTCGCGGTCGCTTACCTTGCGGCCGGCTATGCGGGCGACCATCTTGAAGTCTCCGTTGTAGCGGTTCAGTACCGAGGTGATACACGCCAGGCCGAAACCCCACAGGCCCGCCCAGAAGGTCGAGCCCCATAACCCCTTGAAGTCGAACATCATCAGGGAGCCGGTTATCCACATGGCCGCTCCCACGATGAAGATGTTGAGACTCAGTATCCATCCCCGTTTGTTGACGAGTTTGGTGAACAGTTCCGAAAAGAGCAGTACGGCGACTATCCACACGCCCATGTAGACGTAGGTGTCGGACGAGAATGCCGGCGTGCTGAAGCTGACGTAACAGATATACATGAGTACCCCCAGGCTCAGGGCTATCTGGGCGTAGAGGGACATGTTGGAAAATACGCGGTAGGAGAATATGTCGTGCAGCTTGTCGCGGCGGGTATTCGCTATGTATTTGGAGAGCGACGCCATGGTGCTGCTCTGGTAGGAGAGCAGGAATCCGGTCAGGGCATACCCTACGAGCGTCATCCACATGACCGGTTCGTCGTCGATTATCCATGCGAAAGCGAGGCACGGCACGAAGAAGAGTATCTGGAAAAGGCCTTTGTATATCCTGCGGGCCAGCCCCGGTTTGCTCAGCGCGTCGTTCACCTTCCATGTCAGTACGCTGCGGGCCGCGATGAGGAGGACGAAGAACGAGACGAAATTCGTGCCCGGAGCCCGCATGACGATGGGGTAGAGGAAGACCAGCGCGAGTCCGGCGAATACCGATGCCGACAGCAGTATCCACATGACGAAGTTGGTTTTCCGTGGCGCCGCTCCCGAAGAGAGCCGGCGCAGGTTGCCCTCGAAATAGAGCGTCCAGATATTGGCGAAAAGGAACAGGGCGGCTCCGTACAGGGGGTTGGCGATGATGTAATGGCTCACCATCATGCAGAGGATGAGTTGCAGGAAGTCCGCATTCACGTTGGACAGGCTCAGCGCCACGTTTATCCTGTATGCTTTTTTTACGGCGTTCATAGGTCGGTTCGGGCCTTTGAAACGGATATCGCGTGCGTTTCCGGTTTGGAACGGAGACCGTCTTTCCGTGGCTCGATAAACAAATATACGAAATATATTCGATGAAAACCGAAAGCGGTCGTCGGGCGGCAGCCCGGTCCGTGGTCGCAGGTGCGATTCGGTTGAAACAAATATAGGAAAATATTCGGTAAAAAACGGCAACGGTTGTCGGACAATGGCACAGTTGCGGGCGCAGGTGCGGTTGAGTCGGATATAGACGGGTATTCGGTGCGACGGGGGCTCGTGTGCGGGAAAGGCATGCGCTCGCGAAGTCCGTTTCCGGAGCGGAACGATACTGCTGACGTTCGGCCCTTAGGGAATGTGGGGCCGGTTTCCTCTCCGACCGACCGTTCCCCTTGCGGATATTGTCCGACCGCGGCGGCTTGCGTATCGTTTGCATGGAATGCACCGTCCGGTGCGCTTCCGGTCTTGGCACAACTATTGCGTTTGTCTTAACCGTGGCACCGCACACGATTGCGGCAGGGCCCCCCAACGGATATATTATTTTGAATCACTAAAACTTTTTGCCATGTATTGGTTATGGTACATCCTTATCGGGCTTGCGGCGGGTTACGTCGCCAGCCTGATTGTGAAGGGCAGCGGTTCGGGCATGTTGCTCAATCTCGTCATCGGTATGGTAGGCGGGGTATTGGGCGGATGGCTTTTCAGACTGATGGGCATCGCCAGCACGAACATGCTGGGCAGCCTGCTCACCTCCGTTTTCGGAGCGATAGTCCTGCTGTTGATAGTAGGGCTTTTCACTCGCAGGAAACGGGAGTGAACCCTTCGCATTCGTGCAATCCGTCCCTCGTGTGCGGCGACGGAATTTTTGTATAACTTAAAAAATGCTTGATTATGGAAAACAAGATGAAGAATGACCTTCAGAACAAGGTCGAGAAGACGGCCGACGAGCTGGCCGACAAGACACGCCACGCAGGGCATGTCGCAGGAGAGAAGGTTCAGCATGTGGAGAACCGCATGCAGGAGAAAGGTCAGCAGTGGAAGAACCGTGCCGACGAAGGTATTCATCAGATAAAGGACCGTATGCAGGAGCAGGGGCACCGGATTGGCAATAAAGTGGACGAGGCTTACGACCGCACCCGTCACGGAATCGATGATAAACTGGGTAGAAAATAGGATACCGTTTACATGGCGGGTTCCCGAAAGGGGCCGCCTGTGACGGAGGATTCGCAATCGATGCGGGGCGCCTGAAGGGTTTGCGGAGATGTTCCGTCAGGCCGGGCGCCCCTTGTCGTTCTTCCCCGCGCTTGCGGCGGGGCACATGTAGAATGAAATAAAATTACGAGATTATGGCATATGATAAACATACGTCCGACAGGTTGCTGGCGAGCGACCGGCGGAAAATGCGTTCCACGGATTTCGGGATTCCCGAAACGCGCGAATTTCCGATGCCCGATGCACCCCATGTACGTGCGGCCGAGGCCTATTTCCGCTATGCGCCGGAGGAGAAGAAAGCGCTTCTGGCACACCGTATTCTGATAAAGGCACGCAAATATGGCGTTCATGTCCGCAGCGAAGAGATACTCGAATGGGCGTCGAAATACAGTAAGTGACGGCCGGGGTTTCTTCGCAGTCTGCGTCAGCCTTTCCGGCAGTTGTAGTCCGGCTGGGCCCGGCGCAGGGCGTCGAGGTATCTCTCTATATCGTGCTTCAGTTTTTTGTACAGGAAACACTCCTTGTAGTTCTCGTTGAAGGATAGCGCACTGCGCACGTCCTGAAGGGCGTTGTTGTAGTTGCTCTGCTCGTTCACGAGCGATACCCCCCTGCGGTCGGACCCGTTGATGCGGGAGATGGACATGTAGCGCAGTTTGTCGCATACGGCCTCCAGGACAGGCATGACGACGTTGTCCATGAGGGTGTGTCCCTGCATGAAGAGGTAGGTATTCTCCGGCGTGACGCCCCGTTTGCCGAGCATCTCGATGAAGGCGGGGAACTGCCGTTCGATGTCGGGATGCTGTCCGCGGAGGCTCCGCAGCCTGCGCTGTACCTGTCGTTCCAGCCATGCGAGCGTCTCCGCCCCGTTCCCTTCCACTTCGAGGTAGTTCAGTTTGACGCTGCTCTTGAACTCTATCAGGGGGAAGATGTTCGGTGTGGCTATCTGCGCCGAGTAGGCGTACCACAGGAAAAGCGGGTATATCGTGCGCGAATAGTCGGCGAAGAACTTTTCGAAATCGAAGATGTTCGTATCGTTTTTGGTGGCCTTCACGCAGATGTTGTGCAGCGATGGGGCGTAGCACAGGTAATTCTCCGTGGCGTATGCGTAGGTATGGAAGATGTGCGGGGTACGGTTTATCTCCCGTGATACGGGCGTCTGGTCGGCGAAAAGATAGTCGAAGTCGCTGTCGATGCAGAAGAGGGTATCCCTGACCTCCGGGTCTTCGGCCAGATGGAGCACCACCTTTTTCCCTTTGGCAAGGTCGTTGCGCAGCGGTACGGAAATTTCGAACATGAATTCGTCCGATTCGTAGTCGTCGAAGACGCTGCGCCAGAAGGCCACGTCTTCGTACCCCTCCACATATACCATGATAAGTTTGCATCCGCGCTCCAGCGGTATCCGTTCGATAACTTGTTCGTGCTGTGCCTGCCGGATGTCGTAATCCCTGCGTCGCTGTTCCCTTTTGCGTTTTCCCATCTTTTTGGCAATAATCCGGTCGCGGCTGCCGTCGTCCGCCCGGCCAAAATTAATGATTTTTCATTAGCTGCGCGTCGCATCGCTGCGAAAACGGCCTGCCGCCTTTCCCTGCCTTCTAATCGACCAGCAAGTTGCATCCGCGCGTCTGTGTCCGGTCCATGCGGCCGAGTACGGAGAACGAACCGTCTGGATAGGCGATTCCCGCATCCTGTGTCTCGATGAATGCGCAGGAGTGGAGGTTGGCCAGGTCGGTGATGTTGATGCCGCCGCGTCGGCCGGCCGGCAGCGTCTCGAACGGGTCGTTGAAGTCGCGTATCATGACGCGCATCCAGGGCGGGGTTCGGAATATCCCGTTCCCGGAGGAATAGGCCTGCGACGTGAGCTCGGCCATGCCGTATTCGGAATGGATGACGTCGGTGCCGAATGCGTCGCACAGAATCCGGTGGAACTCCTCTTTGGGCAGTTCCGTCCGGCGTCCCTTCATCCCTCCCGTTTCCATCACGACCGTGTCCCGCAACCGGGGGGCGTATTGCTCGGCCAGGTCGAGCAGTGCATAGCTCACGCCCAACAGGATTTTGGGACGGCTGTCCGCCGCCATACATTCGAGCAGTTGTTCGTATTCATCGAGGAAGAAGCCTCCCCCGCCGCTTCTTATCAGGTCGTCGGCCATCCATACCAGTGACGAACCCTCCCGTTCGAGGTAGCAGGGCAGCAGCGCATAGAACGACCAATTCTCCGGCCGTCCGTAAAAGAGCGAAAACGCCTTGCGGAGTGTCTGCCGGTAATTCTCCGTGTTCTCCACATAGTGCCGGGCAGGGGTGTCCCCGCCCGTCGTACTGCTCGTAAAGACCAGCTCCGGCTCTTTCGTGCCGCAATAGACTTTCCGGCTCTTGAAGAGTTCTATCGGCATGTGCGGAATGTCGGCGCTGCAGGTCACCTCGCCGGGCGCGATGCCTATCGCATCGAGGTAGTCGCGGTAGGGGGCGCACCGCTCCGCCTGGAAAGCGAAAAGTTCCAGGGCTGTCCGCTCGAAAGCCTCCCCGGAATCTATCGTAAGTATCTCCTCTATGGTCAGCATGTCTCCTGAATATGATTGTAAATTACCTGCGGTTTCGTGTAGGGCCTGTTCATCGGCTGTCGTCGGAGCCGTCTCCGACCGTGCGCCGGGAGTCGGCTTCTGCCCTCCGGTCGGGGAGGGGACGGTCGGGCACTTTGCAGCGGCACCCCTCCAGGTGGTCGTTCACGAAACCGGTCGCCTGTAGGAAGGCGTAGCAAATGGTCGGGCCGAAGAACTTGAAACCCCGCTTTTTCATGTCACCGCTCAGGGCGTCCGCCTCGGCGGATGTGGCGGGTACCTGTTCCAGTCTTCGGAAGTGATGGACGACCGGTTGTCGGTCGGGGAAGAAGGAGAGGACGTAGTCGTAGAAACTGCCGAATTCTTGCTGAATGGCTATGAACAGCCGGGCGTTGGCGATTGCGGCGGCAATCTTCAGCCGGTTTCTGACGATGCCGCCGAACTGCATCAGCCGGTCGATGTCCTCCGATGTCATGCGTGCCACCCGCTGTATGTCGAAGTGGTGGAAAGCCGTTCGGTAACCTTCGCGTTTGCGGAGGATTGTAATCCAGGACAGCCCTGCCTGGGCGCTTTCGAGTACCAGAAATTCGAACAGGGTCCGGTCGTCGGTAACGGGCCGTCCCCACTCTTCGTCGTGGTATTTGATGTACAGTTCGTCGCTCCCGGCCCAGCCGCAGCGTGCGTCGATGATGTCGTTCATCTTATAAATTTATGGAGGGGATATTTTCAGAAGCAAAGAGGATAGGTGCGCTATCCCGTGGTCTATATCGGACACGAATCTCGGTCTGAATCGCTGTGAATTGCCGCGTTTTTAATCGGCATCGGTGCCTGCCGTCATGTTTCTACCGGGATTTTCGGCATATTGCCTCCTGTCGCTCCTCATACATTCGAAAAGGCTGCGCCCTTTTGAACTGCATTCGTTCAATTTGACACAGCCCTTTCCGAAAAGCCGTTTCCGGGCGATTGCAGCGGAATCCCGTGCTCTCCCGGCCGGTACATCAGATATCGCCGCCCAGCATGAGGTACTTCTCGCAGTCCATTGCCGCCATGCAGCCGCTTCCGGCGGCGACGATTGCCTGACGGTAGCGCGGGTCGCGCACGTCGCCCGCAGCGAATACGCCGTTCACGCTCGTGTGGCTCGTGTTGCTGCGGGTTACGATATAGCCCTCGGGGTTGAGGTCGAGCTTGCCGCGGAAGAGGTCGGTATTGGGCTTGTGACCGATGGCGAGGAAGAATCCGGTGATGTCCAGGCGTCGTTCTTCCCCTTTCGTGTTCACAACGATGACGCCGTTCACGCCGTTGTCGTCGCCGAGCACTTCCTTGGTCTGGTGTTCGAACAGGATTTCGATTTTCGGGTTTTCCTTTACCCGTTTCTGCATGACGTGGCATGCCCGGAGTTCGTTGCGGCGCACAATCATGTAGACCTTGTTGCAGATGTTGGCCAGGTAGCTCGCCTCTTCGGCCGCCGTGTCGCCGCCGCCCACCACGGCTACGTCCTGTCCGCGGTAGAAGAAACCGTCGCAGGTGGCGCATGCGCTCACGCCCATTCCCTTGAATTTGTTTTCGGAGGGCAGTCCGAGGTATTTGGCCGATGCGCCGGTGGCTACGATGAGCGACTCGGCTTCGACGGTGCGGTCGCCGTCCACGGTCAGGATGAAGGGATAAGCCTCCAGATTGACATCGGTGACGATGCCCCGGCGTATTTCCACGCCGAAGCGTTCGGCCTGTTTGCGGAGGTCCTCCATGAGCTGCGTACCCATGACGCCTTCCGGGTATCCGGGAAAGTTCTCGATTTCGGTCGTCGTGGTGAGCTGTCCGCCGGACAGCATTCCCTCGTAGAGGACGGGGCTGAGGTTCGCGCGTCCCGTGTATATTGCGGCCGTATATCCTGCGGGGCCGCTGCCCATGATGAGGCATTTTACTCTTTCTACGCTCATAATTGTCGGTTTATCTGTCTCGCAAAGATAGGCAATCTGCCTTTAATAAATCCAAAACGGTTATAATTAGTTGTTATGGTGCGATAAGCCCTACGTATTGCGGGGGCCGTTCCGATTTGTGTCTCAGGCATCGGAAGCGCCGTTTGCCGTCGGAGATTCTCCCGCTCCGTCGTCCTCGCCGGGCCTGTCCGGAGCGGGGGTGCCGTCGTGGAAATAGGCGTAGACCCTGCGGGCTTTCGCCGTTCCGACCGCATCGGCGAGCTCCTCTTCCGAAGCCCTGCGTATCCGGGCCACGCTGCGGAACCGGCGCAGCAGCAGGTCGGCTGTCTTGGTTCCTATCCCCTCTATCTCTTCGAGCTGGGTACGGACGAAACCTGCCGAGCGTTTGTTGCGGTGGAACGTGATGCCGAAACGGTGCGCCTCGTCGCGCAGGTGCATGATGACTTTCAGCGGTTCGCCCGTCCGGTCGAGGTAGTAGGGCATCGGGTCGTTCGGGAAAAAGACCTCTTCGATGCGTTTGGCCAGACCGATGATGGCGATGCGGTTCTCCAGTCCCAGTTCGCAAAGGACGCCGTAAGCGGCACTGAGCTGTCCTTTGCCGCCGTCCACGACAATCAGGTCGGGCAGCTCGGCTCCCTCGGCGAGCAGGCGGCCGTAGCGCCTGCCCACTATCTCGCGCATGGAGGCGAAGTCGTCCGGGCCGACGACGGTCTTGACGTTGAAGTGGCGGTACTCCCTGCGCGAGGGTTTGCCGTCGCGGAAGACCACGCACGAGGCTACGGGATAGGTGCCCTGAAGGTTGGAGTTGTCGAAGCACTCAATATGGCGCGGCTGTACCTCCATGTGCAGCGCCTTGCGCATGGACTCCATCAGCCGGTCGGTATGTTTTTCCGGGTTCTTGATTTCAAGGTTCTTCAGCTTTTCGAGGCGGTAGAGGCGTGCGCTTCGCTGCGAGAACTCCAGCAGCTTGAGCCGGTCGCCCCGGGTGGGCACCGTGAACTTTACCTCCTCGAAGAGCCCCTCTTCCGGCAGCAGAGGGACGATGACTTCGCGGGCGAGCCGGCCGGAGAGCTTTTCGCTGATGTCCGATATGGCCCGCGAGAGCACCTCTTTTTCGTCGGCTCCCGCTCCGACGGAGAGCTGTACCGTGAAGCTGTTCACCACCGTGCCGTCCGCGACCTTCACGTAGTTGCAGTAGGCCGTGCTGTCCGTCTCGTCCATCAGGAGCGAGAAGACGTCCACCCGCCGCAGGGTGGTGCTTACGATGACCGATTTGCTTTCATAGTTCTCCAGCAGCATCAGGCGGTTTTTGAAGTGTGCCGCCGCCTCGAAGTTCAGCTCCGCCGCGGCCTCCGTCATCTGCCGGTGCAGGAACTCGCGTGTGGAGCGCAGGTCGCCCCGCAGCGTCTTCTTTATCCGTTCGATGCCTGCGGCGTAATCCTCGGCGCTCTGCCGGCCGGCGCACGGCCCCTTGCAGTTGCCGATGTGGTACTCCAGGCATACGCCGTATTTGCCCCGGGCTATCGCTTCGGGCGAGAGGTTCAGGGAACAGGTGCGGAGCTGGTAGATGCCGTGAATGAGGTCGAGCATGTTTTTCTGCACCATCACCGAAGAGTAAGGACCGAAATACTGCGAACCGTCCCGCACCAGCCTCCGGGTGGACATCACACGGGGGAAGGGCTCGTTGCGCACCACTATCCAGGGATAGGTCTTGTCGTCCTTGAGCATCGTGTTGTAGCGCGGCTGCAGGGTCTTGATAAGCGAGTTTTCGAGCAGCAGCGCATCCTGTTCCGTGGGAACGTCGATGTGCCGCAGGGCGGCTATCTGCCGTACCATCATCCGGATTTTCGGAGCGTGTTCGCGCGACTCCATGAAGTAGGACGAAACGCGCTTCTTCAGATTCTTGGCCTTGCCGACATAAATTATCTCTCCGGCACGGTTGAGGAATTGATAGACGCCGGGAGTAGAGGGGAGCAGGGCAACCTGTTCCTTTACGGATAACGTGTGCTGTTCGTGGTCGGCCATAATAAAAAAGACGATATTGCATACAAAGATATGACCAATCTTCGTTTTATAAACGTGAGGGCTTTCCGGATATTTTGCGGAAGGGAAGTGCCGGCTGCTGTGGCTGCCGGGAAACGGGTGTTAAATCGCCGCGCTTTTGTGGTATTGCTTTCGGGTTTGCATCAAAAAATCCGGATGTGTTCCAAATGTATCGTTCCGCTGCCGGGAAAGGGAGATAAAAACAGCGCTTATGTTTTATAAAAATTCATAAAAGATGAATATGCGTATTTTTCAACACGGGTATATCTAATATGGATTTAATCATTATTTTTGGGAGCTTAAATTGGGAAGCAACCTTTATTTGTTAATTGTTCACAAGAACCTGTAAACTGTAAAAACATGAAAAAGAATCTATTTTTAGGAGGTATCCTCGCATTCTGTGCGGCAGCCGTACTGACAGGCTGTACTACCGGA
>ULSD01002595.1_pt1 | contig 12787 bp, 10 predicted proteins | sample 1956051 | NCBI WGS metagenome assembly ULSD01 (sample SAMEA4835699, study PRJEB28245) | human gut metagenome | biome: gut microbiome; material: fecal sample | place: Denmark | collected 2008
CCAGCCGTCACCCCACCACTGCTTAGAACCAGTGTTGGCGTAACCGCCTTGCCAACCGCCGCCGCCGCCAGAAGGAGCTTCGCAGTTGTTTTCAGAAGTGCCATTATAGATACCAGCCAGATAGGGGTTGAAGTTACCACCGGAAGAACCAGTAGCGAAGGTGCCATTGCCGCCGCCGTTACCGCCGTTGACGGGAACGCCGTACTGCATAGAACCGCTGGTAGAATCCGCGCCACCATGCTGGTTACCGCCGCCACCGCCTGCAACGCCGAGCATATACTGTGCTGCAGTTGTGGTATTGCCGTACTCAGCAAGACGACCGGTGCCCATAAGACCGATAGCGACTGTCGTAGCACCACCGCCAGAAGCACCAAGCAGGTTGCCGTGACCGTTACGGGTAATCATGGGAGTACCGCCGTTACCACCGCCGTTGTAGCCGCCAGGAAGAGCACGCTTAACTTCGCCGCAGGCACTGCCGCCGCCATTCTCCCAGTAACGGTTATCGACCGTGCCGGAACCGCCCTTGACAAAGTAAAGCTTAGCGCCCTGCTCAGCCTGAAGGACAAGGCGAACACGACCGCCGGAAGAGGTGTTGCTGTTCATGGAACCGCCGCCTGCACCGTAAAGCATAACTTCATAGGTGCCAGCATAGGTGAAGGTGTATTCGCTGTAGGGGTTAGAGTAGCTGTTTGCGCCTTCCAGCTTATCATCGACCTTAGGACCGGAGCCCTGCTCATCGATGTAGAAATAGACCTGGTCCATATCCGCATTGTCGGTGGGAGCATCATAGCAGACATAGTAGACTGCATTGCGCCACCACCATTCCCAAGTGGCTTTGTCGAGGACATTGCCGTCCTTGGTGCGGTATGCAAAACCGTGGGTGCCAATCTTACCGATGTAGTCATCGTCGCTCGCTGTCACCTGCTGGAACAAATCGTACCAGTTATGACCGGAACTGTCGCGCACAGAGGAGTCGATAACCACGGTGTCGCGGCTGTCAACGGTTGTACGACTGTTGACGGGAGAGCCTGCCGTGAAGTAGGTCTCCATGTACCGGATACCGTTAGGAGCGATGATTGCGAGGTTTTTGTAGTTGTAGACCGCACCGCCGTTATTCAGCGCATCGTTGATAGCGGTAATGCTCTTGAGGTCGTTGATGTTCTTGTAGCTGCCGTTTTCCGTGGTGATGGTGTTGTGCTTTGCGGTAGCCTTGTTGGGAACATTCGCCTTGATAGAGATGGTGTAGTCCAGAACCAGCTCAGCGCCATAAGAGGACTGGCTGAACTCCTTGTAGATGTGGTCGTTCGGGTCAGCGGAATCGACGACACGGTTGAAGTTGTACGCAACGGTGCGGCCGCAGGTATACGGCTGCATGTTGTTGGCGTCCCAGTTCTTCATATACCGCTCTTCTGCTTCACACAGGAAGTAGTAGTGCGTATCGCCGAAGTCCATCGGGTTCGTGGCGTTATCGATGTACAGAGACACGATAGCGTTCCACTCGTTGTAGGTCTTGTTGTTGAGGTTTGCTGCATCCGTAGGATACATAGCTTCCAGCTTGATGTAAGCGGAGAACTTGTTGTAAGCAAGACCGTTGCCGCTCATAAACGAGCGTTCCATATCATCGACATTGCTGCTCAATGCATTGACATTGCCGATTTTCTGACCAACTTGACTGTAATCCAGCTGAATCGTGCCGTCGCCGTCCGTGACATTCATGAAACGGTCCAGGCGACCGCCGCCAGCGACATTGCTAAACTTCCAGCGAATCGTGGGTGCAGAATCCTTGTTGCCGAAGAAGGTAATCTTGGTGGTGTAGACCGCCTTGTTATCGTTGGCAGCACCATAAGTCGTAGTACCGTCCTTGTGCAGCACATCAGGCGCAATCGCGTCCAGAGGCACATCGGTGGTACGGCGACCGTTGTTCGGGTTGCTGGCTGCTGTAGTCCACGCCATGTTGCCGTTCTTGGAATCGAAAGAGTTCAGCAACAGAGACTGTGCTTTCAGAGGCGTCAGTTCAATAGGCGGAGCATACACGACCAAGTGACCGGTACGACCGTTCGGCTCATAGTTGGAAATCGTAGAGTCAGCGGTGATTTCGTGCGCGGGAGCCTTGTAGCTGAACACACAGCGGAAATCCAAGCCATCCCAGTCCATGGTCGCATTCGTCAGCGTCAGCGTGACGGTAGAATGCTTACGCATGGTAGAGATACCGGACTCGCGCAAATCGTTCAGGGGATTCCAGAAGGCAGCGGGCCAGAAAGTACGATTACCAATCTTGGTCGCATCAATATCAGAAACCTTGGTCGTGACATTGAAGGAACCAGCCGGGAACATAGCGGGGTCGCTGCCGACCTCAACCCAGGTGTTATTCTCATCGCGGTACTGGACCGTGTAAGTGACACCCTCATTGACGCCTTTCCAGTAGTTGAGGTCAAAGTCGAAGGTCGTGGTTTCGCCGACAGGGATACGCTTATCGAAAGCCTGCTCAATGTACATAGGACGAAGTGCAGACTCGCAGTAACCGTTCTTGCCGTCCTCAGCCTTATCGAGGCTCGTATACTGCTTACCAGCGACTGTAAACTCGCACTTGAACTGAATCTTCTCGTTGCAGTAGTCGAGGGTCGTGTAGGTCACGGTGCTCTCGGTGTACGGGATATCAGCGTTGGTAGCAGCTGCGGTAAAGGTAGTCTTGTTGATTTTGCCCTTGACGACACCGTCATAGGTGGTGAAGGAAGTGCCGGGACCGCCAATCTCGAACCACTGGCTCATCTTGCCGCTCTCGGTAATGGCACGGTAGTACCACTTCACATTAGAGTCGGGAACCGTCTGGTCGTAGAACAGCTTACTGCCGACAGTCTTGTTGACAGGACCTTCCCAGTCTTTGTAATCGTCAATCGGGTCTGCGGTGGGTTTGAGGAGTTCCAGAGGATGAGTCTCGCAGTCATTCCAGAAATGATTCGGAACATCCACGACAATCATACCGTACTCAACCACGCTATGACCACTGGGGTCGATGACCTCAGCACGCTGCATACCGGTACAGGGTACATTGGAGATAACATACTTGCTATCACCGTTGACAACACAGTCGTAGTCAGTGCCATCGGTCGCATGAACGATAACGCGGTAACCGGTGTAATCAGAAACACCGTCATCCGGGAACAGAGCATTCAAATCGCCGACAACGCGGGCAACGCCAGTAATACGGACATTGGGCTGGTTGTCGAGTTTCAGAACGGGAAGAGCGCCGACGGTCTTATCGTTGCCGAGGTTCCAGCCGTTGTTGCTGCCTGTAGTGAACATGCCGTAGGTGTTGCCGGTGTTATCGAACAGAGGCTTGCCGTTACTGGCAAGGTTCACATGGTAAGCATCGGAGTTCCAGTGACCGGAGAAGTTCTTGATGGGCTCCCAGCCTTCCGGCAGAGTCAGGTCATCAACAACCTGATAGCAGCCGTTCAGAGGATACCAGAAAGAACCGCCAGCCTGCAGAGCAGACAGAACCTGCATGTAGTTGACAGAACTTACGCGGATAACGAAGTGGCTGTCTTCCTGACTGTTCTGGTTTGCTGCACAAATCTCGCACTGCTTGCGCTGAGAGATGTACATGACAGTGTTGGCGAACAGAGCAGATTCACCCTGCGTAGCGGAGTTCTCGGGCAAGTGACCAATCTGGTTCATCAGGAAGTTGCCGGTGCCGGAGAGGTAGAAGTTGCTGGTGCCGTACCAAGAACGACCCGTTGCAGGGTCGGTAATCGTCTTGGTGGTGGGGTACGGGTTATAACCGAACTCTGCACCGGTGACATTACCGCCTGCGTAATCGACCCAGATAGGACCGAACGCAACCTGAGAGTTGGAGTGAGTACGAGATGCACCGAAATTAGACGGGATATCGTACGGGAAGTTCGTGGGGTCACGATACTTGACTGTGGACTGTGCCTGAGAGTTGGAATAAGGCTTCAGACGAACACTCAGCTGGTCGCTGCCGTACATGATGCCAGCTTTACCGTAGGAGCTGTGGCTACCACCAGTAGACAGAATCATGGAGATAGCATCGGTCGGCAGGACAGTGCCGGAATCGATGTTACCGCCGTTAGCGCCCATCAGAGCGTTCATGTTCCAGTGACCGTTGTCAATGTTAGGAACAGAGTTCAGGACATAGTAGCGGGTAGACCCATCATTCTTATCGGGACCGAAACGACCACCCTCGTAGTAATCACGAGAACCGGGGTCGGTATAACCAGCAATGTGGGCATCATACCAAGAACCGGCATAGGCATACATTGTATCGTGGCCGATACACATACCGTAGCCCTGGCTCAGGAATGCCTTGATAGCATAATAGGCTTTACCGGAAAGGTCAGGCTCCTGGTTAACGCAGACACCCCAGCCAATAGAGTCGATACGGTAGTTGCCTTCAGCGTCCGTCATATACCGGTCAGGGTCCTGGTTGAATTGCTCAACTTTAACTGAAAGAACTGTAATATGTTGATTAAGAGTTTCACCGTTCGAACCCTTGAGCCAACCATTGCTGGATACAGCGGGATGTGACAGGAACTTTGCATACATACGACCTGCATCAGAAACCCAGGGATTCAAGAAAACAACAGCATCCTTGTACTTTGTGCCGGATGCACCTGTGCCGTAGCTGCCATTGTTGCGGAGGACAGCTGTGTAAGCGGGAACACTAACCGCAGTGCCAGTCAGATTCCAGTCATTACTGTCATTATGGGGGCGGAAATAGACGGTCTGACCATACCACTCGGAATTGACTTCAAGCTTGTCGCCATCAGTTAGAGGAAAACCGGTATACATCCGTGTACTGCCTGTAGGAAATTTGTTGTCGTCCAAGGCGTTGGCTTCAAATGTTGTAGCCCAGGACCCACCAATCTGTGTCCAGTAACGGTCAGCAGTGGCTTTATCAATCTTACCAGCCTTGAACCATTCGGTTACCTGGTCGTACATGTTCTTAGTGATGTACTCGTAGTTGCCGTTAAGACCTGTAATCCACTGGTTATCAGAGGACAGCGCAGGACCATTCCCGCCAGCGCGGGGAGCAAAGGAGCGTGCCAGCATAGCAAAGGTGGCGGGGGCATTATCCCCATCCGCTGTCTCTGCAGTGGCAATGTCAGTAGAAACAACCTTAAACTGGACAGTGGACAGGATGATATCGCCCGCCTTATCCTCATCGGTCAATTCGTTACCAAGTTCCTCCAAAGCCTTGAAGTTGGCTTCCTTGTAAGTCTCGTCGGTGACAGTAATCAGGCAGCGATAGCTTGCAGTGAGGTCATCCTCCGTAACTTCAAAGGTGTAAGTGGGCTCGGTAGCACCCTCGATATTCTGCCAATCAGTAGTCAAAGCGGCAGTGCTTTCGTCTGAAAACTCCCACTTGCCGTCATCGTTGAGATGTGCGGTGTAGGTGCTCTCTCCGTTAGAAGCATAGACTTCAACGGAGCCGTCTTCGGCATTGGCAGCGGTGATGGTGTATCCATCCAGAACGAAGTTGGGCGTATGCCAAGCAACTCGGACATCGCTGGAATCAGCACCAATTTCATCGAGAGCATCCACAATAGCATAGTACATCTCGCAGCCCTGCCAAACAAAGTCAGGTGAATCCGCGAGTGTCTTTACCTCAGTGGAGTCTTCCCAGACGAAATCGTACCAAGTAGGCTCGTCCTCTTCATACGGATAGATGGCATAGGATTCGTCAGCAGCAAAAGCTTGCTTCTTCTGCCACTGGTAGGTTACAGAGACATCATCACGGTTCAGCAGGGCATCCAGAGTAACTGTATCCCCCACCTCTGCCGAAATCTTATCACCGTAATCAGGTGTTACAGCCTGAATGCCGATGAACGGCTCAGCTGTTTCCGGTGTGGCAATGACATCCTCGGAGGTATCGGGCTCCGTATAGACGACGTCTTCCGAATTTGCCGTATCATCCTTGACCGTATCGGCCGTGGAATCATGCGTCAAATCCACCACATCAGTCACAGTCTGAGAGGGCTCAGGGCTTTCGACCGGCGTATCTTCGGATTCGGAATTTGAAGTGTCGGTCTTGTCAACGGATTCAACCGCATCCACTTCATCATCCGAAACCGGGGCCTCAGTTACTTCGTCGGACACAGTAGTGTTATCTTTGAATTCGTCCGCGAACGCTACGGTATTAACCGCGAACATAGAAAGCAGCATACTGGCCGCCAATGCAACAGAGGTCACTTTTTGTGCAATTTTGTGCATAATGCGTGTGTCCTTTCTGTACAGTGAGCGAATCAGCGTAAAACTTTGGCGGGGTTCTACGCAAAAATCGTCCCTGCACGATTACTTTTGCTTCCGTACATTTCCATTCTATGCGGTTCGCACATTTTCGCAACTAGGCAAAACTTATTTTTTTATCGCAAAGAAAAAGTGCCAGTTACGCAGCGGTAAAAGGCACTTCATACAAATATTTTGGTTGAATTTTGTCGGGTATGCACAAGGAATAATATATGAATTCCGCAGACGGTTTTTGTGAGATGTGACTGTCGAAAATGTCGCCGTTTCTTGTAAAGTCGTAATTCGTTTTGTGTAAAGCGGAAATTCATTCTGTGCAAAGCAAAAAGTTGCTTTGTGTAAAGAGCGCCATAATGTAAAAATACAAATTCATGGTATAATATTTGTGTGGTGCAAAGTTAGTATACTATTAGTGTATCTCACTTTTACACGCATTTACGGTGAGATGTAAAGCTGCATTTTTCGTTCTTTGAGTTCCCATTTATGAACCTTCCAGTCTTTGTATGGTTCATATTTGCAATGTTCTTTCCATTCCTCTTCACCGCTTTTGCTATTAGTTTTATCGCATACACGGTCTACAAGAGTTTCTCCTGTATGGGCGTTGATAAGCTGATAGTCAAAGTATACATCTCTTCCGCAAGCCATTATTGTTTTCAATTTCATTTTCATCACCACCATTTATTTAAGGAGTTGTAACCATTATGTCAAAATACGAATACGCTTACTACGAATCTGAACGCCGTCTGATTGCCATCGCCGACATTCGTGAGGAATCCAAAAAAGACCCTCATATCTACATGCAGCGTTATGAAGGGCATCTTCTCTGTCCAGAATGCAAGCAAGCCCGGCTCATTGTTGTGCAGGGGGCAGACTTCCCGTTTTTCCGCGCAGCTCCGAGGTCTGCTCACATGGACGGCTGTGATTTTATCCGCCCCGAATATGTGCCTACCGCCACCGACGCTCAGAACCCTGCAAACGCAAAGACTATCCGTTCTCAGCTTCGCCGCGCTCTGGCAAAAACCATTGAACGCCAAATTGCTCGTGCTGTCCACGCCGGTGGAAACGGTGCGGCTCATCATCAGCCGGAAGATGAAGGACCTTTGGCACAGAAGCTGCAGCGTCGCAAAATTTCTCAGCGTCTGATTGAGATGATTCCTAAAAGCAGTGAACCCCACCTGCCTGAAGTGGCTGTTTATTACGGCCGCGTCAAATGCGTTCTGGACGTTGCTGAGAGCCACTACAACAAAGAGCCGTTCTATCATTGTGGCCTCCAGAACATCGCTACAGGGGAACCTTTGCTGACAATGAATGTCTCAAATGGTGTCTGGAATCATTTCACTCAAGAAACCAAGGATTTACTTAGCAATCCTGCCGCAGAGCTTCGCATCTCTTTTCTTGGAAAAGCCGTAGGTTCTATGCGGAACGGCTGCCGTGTCGTTTCTCTCAAGAACTCTGAGTTTCTGATTGTGGAAGAAATCCTCTAATTCAGTTAATGTACAACACAATTTCCGAATTGTCCGTTGTTGTCCACTCTGTCACTTTTTCACTTGCATAGTATTCTGGGATATCTTCCGGTTTACCACAAAAGACTTCTTCATCGCTGTAACCATCAGCAGAATCCGATTTATAACGGGCGATGTGAACGGTTAGTTCTTTGTCTCCTGCCAATGCAAGGAATGGTTTTACGGTTGGTTTCATGGTTTTGCCTTCTTTCCTCTTGGCGGCAAAATGTAAAATATCATCTTACCATCTTTTGCTTCCCACGCTCTCACAGTTTTCCATTCATATGCAAGGAATTGGTCATAGTCCTTGTTGTCATCGACCATGTAGGTTTTGTCGTGAACACGGTCTACAAGCACTTCCCCTGTTTTGATATTTACAATGGCAAAATCAGTATAGGGGTTTGTGCAGCAACCATTTCCCATCAAATCATGTATTGTAACCCTATGGCAATCTCTATTTGAGTTTTCCACATACTTGATTAGTCGCTCAGGCTGATTGACCCAGACCAGAACAACAAGAACAGCCGTTTCGACTCTGACATACCAGTCGCTTATGCAGTATTTACTCAACATATCCTCTGGAACATCTTTTACTGCTCCCTCATATACTGTTTTTACTGAAAGGATGTAGTCTTCCAAAATTTCAATATGTTGTGTTTCCGGGCTCTTTGCTTGCTCTAAAAGGTATTTAAGTTTTATCGGCTTCAATATCATCACCGCCTTTCACTCTACGCGCTGAACCAACTCATAGCTGATAATATCATTCCTTAATGAGCCGACATAGTATTCGTCGTGTTCACGAATCTTTTTGTCTGTTGCAATTATGCCATCAATTTTATGTCTAATGTCGTCTATTGTGTGAAGCCATGATGGCTGCATCAAGCATAAATAACCAATGCCATCATCGTCGTACAAGATGTCTGGCACAAACGGAATGTACTCGTCTGAGGGGTTCATACTTTTGCCTTCATCGTCAAAACCTGCGGCGTAAAAGCGCTTGTCGGAATTGCGAAAGTAATGGCTCTGATGTTTTGTGAGTCTGCAAAAAAGAGCTAAGTTGCCATAGTGCTTTGCTATCAGAAAATGTGGTGCTACCTCCTCGACGATGTCGATGTCGATATCACCCCAAATGTAGTGATGTAAAATCATTGCGTTTTCCCCGTTGATAATTTGTTCTTCATTGTTGGCTTCATCGCCTTGCCTTCTTTTTTCTTGGCGGCAGAATATAGAATATCATTTTCCCATCTTTTGTTTCCCACGCTCGAACCTGCTTGCGTGCATAAGGTAAGAACTTTGCGTAATCATCAACATCATCAACCGTGTATGTCCTATCGTGGACGCGGTCAACAAGCACTTCACCTGTTTCTATGTTGACGATTGCATAGTCAGTGTATGGGTCAATGCAACAAAAATTGTCCAATAAGTCATGTAAAGTAATCATAATAATCACCTCAAATCACAAAGGAGTTGTTAGTCTATGCCAAAGTACACAGAGGCTTTTTTCAACATCACACACAAACCGGTCACAATCATGCAGATACGCAACGAGTACAATCTCGACCATACGGTTTATGAAAGGCGGTACAAGGGACACATATTTTGCCCATACTGTAAAGCTGTTCCACTGACAGTTGTCCACACGAACGGTCTCCTTTATTATCGCGGACACCCACACGAAGAACACGGCGAAGGATGCATGTACACATTGAAAGAAATTGTAATCAAAGATGTCGAGAAAATTGGAGGCGATATTGAGAAGCAAGCTGTTTCTCAACTCGACATGCTTTTGCGTTCGATGGTTGATAACAATCAAAAACCGGATACCACAAAAACCGGGAACTCCGGACAAGATTGTAGAGACATTCCTGTTGTGCATCGGCAACAAACATTGCAAAAACGCCTTCCCCAATGCCGTCTTGAACTTTTGCCAGAGTTGTTAGCCGCAAACGAAGCGCCTCGAGAAGTCAATATTTATTATGGCAGAGTGCTTTGCGAAGTTGTTAGCGACAAAACCCCTTATAAAGGAGCTGATGTAAAGGTGTTAGTCGTAAAAGATATAGTAACAAAGAAAGTCATCATGGGGCTTACAATGTCCTTAGCTGTTTGGAGTCATTTTACAACTGACACGCAAGCATTGCTGCAAGCTGCACAGCAACCTCTTCATATTGCGTTTCTTGGCAGTCCATCATCTTTGCAAACCCAAAAACTAAAGTTATCCCATATGTGCTATCTTAGAAGGTCTACATTCTTGCAAATCCTGGAGGGGTGGATTGCTTGATACAATTAAGCGCGTACCATCTGTTTCCACCTGCCAATTTGATATGATACGTTCTCCGAGTGCTTCATCCACATCTTTAACAACACCTTCAAATAGAGGAGCATCAAACCAAAGACCTTCATCAATGACAATTCTCTGCGTGGCAGGGTCCTTGGCTGTGCGCAGGAGTTCTTTCAGCTTTATCGGTTTCAATTCCGTCACTGCTCCTTTCTCTTTTCATTGTATTCAACTCGCACATTCTGGCAAACGAAAAAGCTGGGAATCTCGCAGATAACAAGTGAAATAGCATTCCGTAAACAAGAAAACTCGTGGCAGAGGGACGCAGTATCCCAGCGCTACGAGTTCTTTTATCTTTTGATGCCTATGTTGGTAGGAGTTACTGCGCCGAGATATTCGTGACCTTAACGCCGCATCCTACAAAGAGCAAAAGTGCTGCAACAGCGGTGGCGGTTACTAACGCAAATTTCTTTTTCATTTACTCACTCCCTACATTATTATAATATGTAGATGTCATTCTTTGGAAAAAGGAAACCCGTAGCAAGAAGGTTTGCACTTCTATACTACGAGTTTAGCATTACAACTTACACGTTTCGATATGCGAGATTAGCACCAACCGACCTCGTGTTCTTCGGGAGGACAGCCATTATCAGTAGGACTGGAAATCACAGGACCACCCCAATCCCAGCTGCCATCGCCATTGCCACCGGAATTGGACCCACCATTGTCCCCACCGCTCGGCTGAGACGGTTCCGGATTACTCGGCTGCGCAGGCTCAGGGTTACTGGGCTGTGCCGGTGCCGGGTCAGGCTGTGCAGGAGCCGGAGCAGCAGGGTCCGGATTGCTGGGCTGTACCGGCGTGGTGGGAGCGGACGGCGTGACCGGCGCAACGGGGGTCGGGTTGGAAGGCGTCACGACAGCAGCACTGTTGCTGGAACTGCTGCTTTTATAGGTCTTGTTGCTGGTCGTGACCTTCTTCGGCTGTTCAACCGTCACTTCGTAGTTGGCACTCTCCTCACCAGCAGTCGCCGTGATGGTTGCATTTCCAGAGGAAACAGCAGTTACCTTCCCATTGGAATCGACGGTAGCGACCTTCTCGTTGCTGGACGACCACTCAATAGGAGTCTCGGCAGCGACCTCCTCGGGGGCAACAGTTGCCTTAATGGTGTGAGAGTTACCGACCGTCAACTTGCCTTCGTTGGAATCGAGCGTGATACTTTCTACTTCGTAGAATGCTTTCACATGAGTCGTCTTCTCTGTGACCCTTTCACCATCCTGCATGAGGGTCGTGGTGATGTCGCACTCACCTGCTTTAAGGACCTTCACCTTGCCGTCTTTATCGACGGTGGTCACCGCCTCATCAGTAGAAGCGTAACTCACCTTCACATCGGTGGCATCAGCCGGGCTTACAGTTGCCTCGACAGTGGTTTCGTTTCCATCGTTGAGCTTGACGTCAAGGTTGTCGGGAACGGTGATGTCTTTCGCGGCCACTTTAACCGTAACCTTGCAGACAGCACTCATCTCAGAATCCGTGACGCTTGCAGTGATGTCAGCTTCACCTGCAGAGACAGCAACCACCATGCCAGTCGCATCAACAGTCGCGACGCTCTCATCGGAAGAAGTCCATTCGACCGTCAGCTTACTTGCTGCTTTAGCGAGCTTTTCGTCAGTTGCAGCGCTTTCACCGGTTGCAGCAGTCTCAGGAGTTACGGCAGGTGCTTCGTCGGTGCCGAAAGCAACCGGCAAAACCACCGCCTCGCCTTTCTCGACAGTAACTGCGTCAGGAACCGCGATGTTCGTGATTTTCACGCCGCACCCTACCAGGGTAATCGCCATCGCAGCGGCTGCTACCACTGCTAAAATGATAGTCTTACGTTTCATATCTTACACTCCAAAAATAGCGGTAGGTTGTCCTACCGCTATTTGTATTAGTAGATTTTACAGCAACGAAGAGATGTCAGCACAATGCAGCTGCCCTTTCTTCGTCAGTACAACCGTTATCAGCACGACCAGGAATCACAGTTCCCCACCAATCTGTGTCGCCGCCGCTACCGGAATCACCAGAGTCGCCAGAATTGCCAGAGTCATTGGACCCACCATTATCGCCACCACTCGGCTGTTTCGGCTGAGGGTCAGGTGCAGGTGCAGGTTCGCTCGGCGGGACAGGTGCCGGGTCCGGCTGTGCGGGAGCCGGGGCAACAGGTGCCGGGTTGGAAGGCGTCATAGCAGCAGAACTGTTGCTGGAACTGCTGCTTTTATAAGTCTTGTTGCTGGTCGTGACCTTCTTCGGCTGTTCAACCGTCACTTCGTAGTTGGCACTTTCCTCACCGGCAGTTGCGGTGATGGTTGCCTCACCGGCCGCAATTGCAGTGACTTTACCGTTCTCATCGACTGTAGCGACCTTCTCGTTGCTGGACGACCACTCGATGGTAGTTTCGGCGGCAACCTCTTCGGGAGCAACCGTCGCCTTAATGGTGTGAGAGTTACCGACCGTCAACTTGCCTTCGTTGGAATCGAGCGTGATGCTTTCAACCTCATAGAATGCTTTCACATAAGTCGTCTTCTCGGTGACCTTTTCGCCATCCTGCATGAGGGTCGTGGTGATGCCGCATTCACCAGGCTGCAGAATCTGAACCTTACCATCCTTATCGACGACGGCTACCGCTTCGTCGGTAGAAGCGTACTTTACCTCGACGTCAGTTGCATCAGCCGGGCTTACAGTTGCCTCGACAGTGGTTTCGTT
>ULSD01032388.1_pt1 | contig 12562 bp, 7 predicted proteins | sample 1956051 | NCBI WGS metagenome assembly ULSD01 (sample SAMEA4835699, study PRJEB28245) | human gut metagenome | biome: gut microbiome; material: fecal sample | place: Denmark | collected 2008
AAAATGATATTTCAAAGTGTACTAAAAGTGTACTGAATAACAAAAAATGGGCAAAATATGGCAAAAATGGAGAAAATAAGAAATATGCAAGTTGTTGATAATAAACAATATAGATTCTTTTGTTTTCCTATGATTTCTATGGTTTGTACCGGGTCTGGGTACGAAATAAAGAAGCGGGGAAAGTTTTAATGCTTTTCCCGCTTTCTTTTTATACTTATCTTTTATGCCCTTTGCTCATGGGAACAGATATCTGGCAAGAGATAGAAGTACTGAATCAAGAATTTGTGAGGCTTGGTATCAGTCAGTCGGTAGACTATGAAAAGTACTACCTCTATTCGCTTATTACCCATTCTACTGCTATTGAGGGCTCTACACTTACCGAATTGGATACCCAGTTGCTTTTTGATGAGGGGGTAACAGCCAAAGGAAAGCCGTTGGTCTATCATCTGATGAATGAGGATTTGAAGAAGGCATACGAACTCGCCAAAGAAGAAAGTGCACAAAATGCGGAAATTACGCCTGTTTTCTTACAAAAATTGAATGCTGCTCTAATGCGTACTACTGGGAGTGTATATAATGTAATGGGCGGTTCTTTTGATTCTTCTAAAGGTGAATTTCGTTTGTGCGGCGTTACTGCTGGGGTGGGCGGGTGTTCTTATATGAGCTATCCTAAAGTTCCCGCTAAAGTAGAAGAACTTTGTTCTATATTGAGAGAAAAGCAAAAGAATATGGAAACATTTCGGGAACGATATGAATTGAGTTTCAATGCTCATCTCAATTTGGTAACCGTTCATCCGTGGGTAGATGGCAATGGGAGAACGGCTCGTTTGTTGATGAACTATATCCAGTTCTGCCATCATCTTTTTCCGACGAAAATCTTTAAAGAAGATAGGGGCGACTATATTCTTTCTTTGCGGCAGTCGCAAGAAGATGAGAACAGTCAGCCTTTCTTGGACTTTATGGCAGCGCAGCTGAAAAAATCATTTGCGTCAGAGATTGAGAAATACAATACTGGACGTAAAAAAGGTTTTAATCTCATGTTTTGAAAAGCGACGATTCCTTCCTGATAAGCTCATATAGGCATTAGCTGATTGTGCTGTATCATCCTTTTGTATTGGGTTATTCTCAAAATATTCTCTTCTCGGCATTAAATACAAAATAATGGGTGTAAAATGCAAATTTATTTCGTAGATACTGTTTTCGCATTTATTTTTTTCTAAATTTGCAGTAGCTGGAATCTTATCTAACTATTTAATTATTAAATGTTTGCCAATTATGACAAAACATGTTCCTCTTTTTTTACCTCTCGGAAGTATTCGGTTACTGACGATATTCTTCTCTTTTTGTATAATCTTTGTTCATCCGGCATTGGCTGACAAAATGGCTGAAAGCCCCGAACTTTTCGATACTGCTTTCACCTTGCAGGAAAGGCTTGATATTCCCGACGGGTTTGTTCAAAGAGAGATGGTCTATATTTCCATTCTTTTAGGTACATTGGTGCTGTGCCTCTTCTTTTTCTTCATGCAGAGGCGGATGAAGAAATTGAGGGAAAGGGACCGGGAGAGGTATCTGCAACTGTTGGAAGGCATTCTTGATAATCTTCCCATTGCGGCAAAAGTGAAGGATGTGAATGATGGGATGCGCTATACTTTTTGGAATAAAAAGGCAGAGGAACTCTTTGAATGTTCGGCCAGAGAGGCTATAGGCAAGACGGATTTTGAAACAATGCCAGAGGCTGCGGCTTTAATTAGGAAGGAGGATGAAGAGTTGGTCAAGACGGGGATTCCACAAGAAGGTATACGACGTTTTTTTACCAAGAAGAACGAGGAGCGGTTTACCTTCCAGAACAATAATTTTATAAAGCTTTCTGATGGTCGCAAGTGGATTGTTTATACTGCTTGGGACATTACTGATTTGAAAATCATGGAGCGCAAACTACGTCTGGCCAAAGAGGAGGCTGAGGAGTCCAACCGGATAAAATCGGCTTTCCTGGCCAATATGAGTCATGAGATACGTACTCCGCTCAATGCAATAGTTGGTTTTTCGAGTATTTTGGCCACGGAAGTGTCTGAGGAAGAACGGGTGGAGTATCTCGATATTATAGAGCGGAATAATGAACTGCTGTTGCAGCTCATCAATGACATTCTGGATTTGTCGAAGATAGAAGCCGGTACATTGGAGTATGTCTATGCTAACGTGGATATCAATAAAATGGTGTCCGAGATAGAGCAGGCTACAAGTATCAGGCTGACCAATAAAGACGTGCGTCTGGTCACGGTTACGCCATTGCCCGGTTTGCTGCTGTATACCGATCAGCGCAGAATTACTCAGGTATTCAATAACTTCATCAGTAATGCGCTGAAGTTTACTGCTGCCGGTAGCATTACCATTGGTTACGGAATGCCCGAAAATAGCTATATCCGTTTTTATGTCACCGATACCGGGACGGGGATATCATCTGAGAATGCGCAGGGGATTTTTAACCGCTTTGTGAAGCTGGATTCCTTTAAGCAAGGTACCGGACTGGGACTGGCCATTTCGCAAAACATTGTGAAGGAACTGAAAGGAGAGATAGGGGTGGAGTCACAGTTGAGCAAGGGCTCCACTTTCTGGTTCACGTTGCCTTTTTATAAGATGGACGCGCACCGTTCTATCTTTCCTTGATGCTGCAAGCTCAATCCAATGAAGGGACATCGATTGTCTGGCTTTCCTCGTTCCAGTTGTCAAGGGTGAATTCTCCGGATGATTCTTCGGAAAAGATGTCTCCCAGAGTGAGGGTCAGGGTCAGTTTGGAGTTTGCTTCCAAAGGTCCGTTCAATGTTTGCTTGAAACTTTTCACGTTTCCATTTTTCAGTATGATGCTCATCTGGAATTCCGGTTTCCCGAAAGAAGGGAAGAGCATGACGGTGGCGTTGCTCATTTGTGTACCGTCGACGGAACGGACCAGAGGGAAGGCTACTGTGCGTGGGCTTCCTTGAGGAGCGGCGGTGTAGAAATTCAGTTCTCCAGCAATATTGGTGATGCGCACCACCATGCTGTCGATGCTCGAACTGAGGATGCCGTTGTTCTTGTCCTTGATGATTACTTTCAGTCCGGTCACTACCCGTTTGAGGGATGCTTTCAGGTCCTCACTTCCAATGTTGGCAGGCTGGACGGCGTGTACCAGGTCGAATACCGGATAATAGGTTGTGTCCGCTTCCATTTTGAATAGGGAGAAGTGTTGCCGGGACATGTCTTCGCCTAAGATGTAGACCGGGTCCCTCATGAGAGGATGTGCATAAATCGGCTCCTCGTATTTAGGGGTTCCCCAATAAATCATGTTATAGAGACCTGCGGGTAAGGATAACTCTCGATTGACGCCATCGTTATAGAAAGCTCCGTCTTTAACTTGGTAGTAACCGTAAAAAGGTGTCAGCTTCCGGTTTATGTAGTTTCCATAATAAATAGAGGTGCCCGCCTTGCAGGGCATGATGGTCAGTATGCCGGTCAGCGGGCTTTGTCCGCTTTCTGTGGACACGTCCATCAAAAGTCGTGGTGATACCAACTCACTGCTTTTTTCTATCTGGGGCGGATTGTCATCGGCGCAGCTTGCCACGATTGCGGCAAGTACTGCAAATACTACTAATTTTTTCATTATCTGTTAAGCTTTAGGTTGTTCTTCCTTGAGAACGTTTTTAGAAAGAAATGGTTCTTTGTACTCCGGAGAAAGTATATTGGGGATGGAAAAGTGAGGTGAAACCAATTCCGGTATTGAGGGGAATGGGAAGAATAGCCCCTCTTCAAAAGGCTTAGAGAAGGGATGGAAAACAAATTATACCTTTTTTAGTAACATTTTAGAAGCCTTGATTAACGAAATCATATACTCTTCGTAACAATTTCTCGACATTCTTTTCTTGTTCCTCCATACATTTGCATCCGAGTTCTTTGGTATTAATTGAAGAACACAATGAATCTTTGATATTAACCATTAAATAATGTACAATGAGAAAAACATTCTTGGAAAAGTGCATAAATCTGCGTTTATGCCGTGTTGCATTGGTACTTTTGTTTCTTGTACCTGCAATCAGTAGCCTGCAGGCTAATCCTTCTCAAAACAAGACCATTTCGGGTGTTGTGACATCGGCTACGGATAGTGAGCCGTTGATAGGTGTCAGCGTGCAGGTGAGAGAAACCGCTACGGGTGGAATTACCGACATTGATGGCCGGTATTCGGTAAGTGCCCAACAAGGACAGACACTGGTGTTTTCTTACATCGGTTATCAATCACAGGAAATCAAGGTAGGTACTTCTTCCGTCATCAATGTGGTGCTGAAGGAGGACACGGAAATGTTGGATGAAGTGGTTGTAGTGGGCTATGGTGTCCAGAAGAAGAAATTGGTGACGGGTGCCACTGTTCAGGTGAAGGGTGACGAAATAGCCAAGATGAATACAACCAATCCCTTGCAGGCTATGCAGGGACAGACACCGGGTGTAAGTATTGCTTCGACTTCCGGTCAACCGGGTGCTGACATGAAAGTGAGTATCCGTGGTCTTGGTACCGTGGGAAATAGTGCTCCTCTTTATCTGATTGATGGTGTGGGTGGTGATATTTCTACTTTGAATCCTGCCGATATTGAAAGTATAGATGTACTGAAAGATGCGGCTAGTGCGGCTATCTACGGTTCGGCCGGTGCTAATGGTGTAGTGCTTATTACTACCAAGCAAGGGCGCGAAGGTAAAGCGCAGATTAGTTTCGATGCTTATTATGGAATACAGAATGTAGCTCGTAAGGCTAATATGCTGAATGCAAAAGAGTATATGGCCATTATGGATGAGCAGGCTTTGAATAGCGGACTTTCGGCTTACGATTGGAGCCAATACCAGTCTATTTACGATGCCAATGGCAATGTGTATGATACGGATTGGGTAGATACTATGTTCAAAGATAATGCCACAACGGAGAGCTATACGCTGGGTGTCACTGGTGGAAGCGCAACTTCCACTTATGCCCTTTCGTTAGGATATATGAGTCAGGAAGGTATTGTCGGCGGTTCGGATGTGTCTAACTATTCGCGTTACAATTTCCGTGTGAACAGCGAGCACAAACTTTTCAAGGATATTTTGAAAGTGGGCGAGCAGGTGAGTTTTGTATATAAGATGAATAACGGTATCAGTGTAGGCAACCAATATAATAATACCTTACGCGGTGCATTCGGAACATCGCCTATCGCTCCTGTCTATAGCGATAATAATCTTTATGATTCGCCTTACAATGACACCAGTACCAGTGACTGGAATAAAGGTGATGGAAACCCTTATGGTTTAATGATGACCGACAGCAACAATGAGAACAAAACGGCTACTTTTTCCGGTAATGTTTATGCTGAATTGCAGCCTGTCAAGAATTTGAAGATAAAGTCTGTATTCGGTGTGGTTTATGGTTCCAGCGAATACCGTAGTTTCAAGCCTCTCTACAAGTTCAGCCAATATATATATAATGAAGAACGTACTACCGTATCTCAAAATGCCAATCACTCTTTGGGTATGACATGGACCAATACGGCTTCTTATGACTGGACTATGGGAGAACATTCGTTCAACGCCTTGCTGGGTATGGAAGCCTATCGTTACGAGGGCACTTATATCGAAGCTAAAAATGGTATGTTGAAAGAAGGTTTTGATGATTGGGAGCATGCTTTTGTGGGCAACGGAACGGCCTCCGATTCGACCAACGGCTTGGGTGCCAGTGGCAATCCGCATACCGAGAGCCGCAAGGTGTCCTATTTCGGCCGATTGGGTTGGAACTGGAAAGAAACTTATATGGTCAATGCTACTTTGCGTGCAGACGGTTCGAGCAACTTTGCCAAAGGCAACCGTTTTGGTTACTTCCCTTCGGTATCGGCAGGATGGACCATTACTAACGAAAAATTCATGGAAAGTACGCAAAACTGGCTCGACTTCCTGAAAATACGTGCCAGCTGGGGACAAGTGGGTAATGCCAACATTGACGCATTCCAATATCTGGCTCCTATCAAGAGTACCAATACACACTATCTTTTCGGCAGCGGTTACGGCGACTCGGATGCTGCGGCACAGCTCGGAACCAACTGGGGAGCTTACCCTAGTCGTCTGGCTAATGCTGACATCAAGTGGGAGACTTCACAGCAGACCAATATCGGTCTTGATGCCCGATTCCTCAACAGTCGCCTGGGTGTTAATTTCGATTTCTACATTAAAGATACTAAAGACTGGCTCGTGGTGGCTCCTATTCTTGCTACTGCCGGAGCAGGTGCTCCTTATATTAATGGCGGTGGAGTGAAAAACACCGGTGTGGAACTCAATCTTACTTGGAATGACCAAATAGGCAAAGACTTTAGTTACAATATCGGTATCAACGGTGCCTACAATAAGAATAAGGTCGGAGAGATTCCTAACGACGATGGTATCATTCATGGCTCTACCAACCAGTTGTATGACAATACTCCTGAATTCTATCGTGCCGAGAATGGTAAGCCTATCGGTTATTTCTATGGTTTCAAGACAGCAGGCATATTCCAAAACAATCAAGAAATAGAGGATTGGATTAAGGCTGGTAACGGTGTGCTGCAAGCTGACGTACAACCAGGTGACGTGAAGTTTGTGGACATCAACCATGACGGACGGGTGAACGAGCTTGACAAGACCGATCTTGGTAACGGTATTCCTGATTTCACTATGGGCTTCAATCTCGGTTTCAACTGGAAAGGACTTGATTTCTCTGTAGTGGCCAACGGTGCTTTCGGACAGCAGATTGTCCAGAGCTATCGTAACCATACCTCCAAGCAAGCCAATTATACTACTGCAATTTTAGGACGTTGGACAGGAGAGGGAACCAGCAATCGCATACCTCGTGTCACAGACCAGAATCTCAACTGGCAGTTCTCAGACCTCTATGTGCAGGATGGTGATTACCTGCGAATCAGTAACATTACTTTGGGCTACGACTTTGCCAAGCTACTGAGATGTAAGGTCATCAGCCAGTGCCGTATCTATGCTCAGGTACAGAATGCGTTCACATTTACCAAATATGACGGCATGGATCCGGAAATAGGTTATGGTCCCGAAGGAGATAACGGACAAGGTTGGGTATCGGGCGTTGATTTAGGTTATTACCCCCGTCCCCGTACCGTATTGTTTGGTGTTAACTTGAAATTTTAAAATATAGACTGATATGAAGAAAAACAAAAATATATTTATGGCAAGTGTCCTGCTCCTGAGTTTGGGACTGGCTTCGTGTACCGACAGTTTTCTCGATGTTACGTCGAAGACTGAATCTTCAACCGGTACATTCTATAAGACTGAAAAAGATGCTTATCGTGCTCTGATAGGTTGTTATGATGGTTGGCGCCAGACTTCATCAGCCATGATGGTAGGGTTTTATATGGCTTCCGAGGTGATGAGTGCCGAGTGTTTTGGCGCTACCGGAAATGCCGATGGACGTGGCTATCAGGCCATTGACCGTTTTGACATCTCCCAATCGCCGGCTGACCTCAACCTATACGAAGGTGACTGGAAAAATTATTATGCGGGCGTCTATCGTTGCAACGAGCTGATAGCTCATGAAGAGCAGATTGTATGGAATGAATCGGATAGCAAACGTGGTATCTATATGGGCGAATGTCGTACGTTGCGTGCATTGCTTTATCTGGATATGGTTCGTTTATGGGGGAATATCCCACTCTTTCTGGAACCGGTAAACGAAAATCGCGCTCCTTCACCTGCCAAAGAGGTGTTCAGTGCCATATTTACTGACTTAAAATATGCTATCGAGAATATTCCCGGTGACGCTTATCCCAAGGCCGACTATACCAAGAACGACGGACATATTACAAAATATGCCGCCGAGGCTTTGCTGGCACGTGCCTATCTTTTCTATACCGGATATTACGGTGAAGAACCTGTAGAGGTGACTCGTGCCGAAGCTTTGGCTGCTGTAGAAGACGTAATCGCTTCAGGAGAATATGGTTTGGTACCGCAATTCAAGAATTTATGGCCGGCTTCTTCTGCAAAAGTGGCCGAAAAAGGAGACTATGAAACTTTGAAGGGTACATATGCCGGTGATGGAAACAAGGAAACCATTCTTGCGTTGAAATTTACCGCTACTCAGGATTATAACGGGAATAATGACTCCAACCGTTGGCAGGTGATGTTGGGTATGCGCCAGCTTAATGCTGCTCCCTATTGCAAGGGATGGGGCGCATTGACGGTAAATCCTGATTTTGTGGAAGCGTTTCCCACTGGTGACCTCCGCCGTTCGGCTTCTATCATTGATTTGGTAGGGGAAGGAATCACCGGTTCGGCCGACTTTACCACCAGTTTTAATGACTGGCGTGAATATACCGGCTATGCTGTGAAGAAGTATGCTCCCCTTTGCTATGCCGATGGAAGCCATGCCGGTAAGCAGGATGGTAGCGGTGACTTCCAGACACAGAACCGCCAAGACTACGTTATTATCCGTTATGCCGACGTATTGTTGATGGCCGCAGAACTGGGTAGCCCCAATGCGCAAACTTATTTCGACCAAGTGCGTAAGCGTGCTTATCAGGTTGATGACAACGGAACAGTATCGGCCAACTATCAAGCTAAGAGTGTGTCTCAACAAGCTATTATGGAAGAACGTCGTCTTGAATTTGCTTTTGAAAGCATTAATTATTGGGATCTCCTGCGTCAAGGTATAGACGTGGCAGCCGAGAAGCTCGCCTTGAATGGTGTCAAGGTGAAGAGTGGAGGCGCTGATGATGCAATAACCATACGGGTCGACCGTGTGAAAGCCACCAAAGGCTTGAGCCAGATTCCTTATAATCAAATTAACCTTTCACAGAGTGTACTTGTGCAGAATCCCGGATGGTGAGTACCATTAATAGAGTAAATAAAAAATAAAAACAATAAGATATGAGACTTAAATCATTCTTTTCCATATTGGCAGGAGCGGCTTTGATATTTTCCGCTTGCTCGCCCGAAGAGTACGAGATGGGGGCAAAAACCTATGTTTCCGATGATTTGGTGGAAGGTATCGCCTATACGGTGACCCCTGATGCCAATGATCCTAATACGATTCATCTGACTTCGCTCATCAAGGGAGCCACTCCCTTGTGGGTCACTCCAAGCGGTCCTTCTCAAAAGACCACTCTTGACTTGGCACTTCCTTTTGCCGGAGAATATAGCGTGACTTTCGGCGCTTCCACACCGGCAGGTCCGGTATATGGCGAACCATATACCTTCAAGGTAGAGACCAATAACTTTGCCATGCTCGAAGACCCTATCTGGGCTAACCTTGCAGGTGGAGTGGGCAAGAGCCGTAAGTGGGTTCCCATTGACAAGAACTTTGGTATTGGCCGTTGTTCGGGACCGGTGATGTACATGAGCCACACTGATGTGAAAAATGATGGAAGCAATATTACCGACCTTATGATTGGTAGCGCCAATTGGGCTCCCAACTGGGATCCGGGTATCCAATCGTGGCTCATTCCGGCAGACGACCCCTATTTCCAGTCGTACATCACTTTCGGCCTGGATGCTGTGAAAGGCTGTACGGTGGAACTTCATCGGGTGGCTGCTTCGGGCACGACGGATGCCACCGGAACTTTCAACTTGAATGTGTCTGACCCGAAACGCCCTGTCATATCTTTCTATGGCGGTACCTATTCATTGCATAACGAGGGTTTTGATGATGTCTGTTCCAACTATACCAACGACATCAAGATTATAGAATGTACTCCTTATCTGCTGCAGGTAGCTACGATGCGTACCAATAGCGAAGGTCCGTGGTGGCTGGTGTGGAACTTCATTTCCGAAGAGGCTTATAATGACCCCAGTATCATACCGACTGAAGATCCGGGTTTGCTTCAGCCTGCCGAAGTACAACAGCCTGCCATTGAAGATTTGGCAACCAAACTGTTCACTACTGAAATCAACGGTGTCACCTATGTGGGCAATGAGGCACGCTTCCTCATCAATGATGAAGAACCTTATGACTGGACATGGTGGAATGGTGGCTCTGCTGCTTGGGAAAGCGTAGTGAAGGGACAGTACGGTTCTTCATGGGCACCTGTGGCCGATGCTTCCATTGCCGACTATGAGCTGGTATTGAGCAGCACGGCCGATGGCTACAAATGGGATGACGGTACCAATGCCGGTAAGCTTGCCATTGAAGACGGCAAATTGAAATTTATGGATGCCGACGGCAATCCGGTTGAGATAACCGTCCTCACCGCTACCGGTGATAAGCGCACGGTGGAAGTGAAGGGAAGCGAGTTTACCGTAATGGCTTGCGATGTCACCAGCTCTTTCCAGATGGGTGTGCCTGCAACGACCAATGACAAGGGAGCCGTGGATTCTTATCTTTGTGCCAACCTCAACTACAAACCTATCGCTACCGGACCTACCGGGCCTACTGAAATCAAGGTAGACAACAGCAAGGTACAAATTCTTTTCGGTGACGGAAATCCCGATCGTTTGCGCTTGCAGTTCTACAATCCTTGGGGCGGTGGTGACGCGGGATGGCCGATCGACATCACGAAGGTGAAGTTGAAAAAGAACCAGACGCTGAAGATACAGTACAAAGTGCTGAGTGGAATCACTTGGAACGAGGGCGCGACTCCTAAGACCGTGATTATGGACAATAACATCGGAAATGCTTGGGAAGATGACTGCTACAACCTGGCTCATGCCGTGGCCTTTGATACTGCCGAAGGAGCTGTACAGACTGTGTCCGTGACCAATACCACCGGTGCCACTGTGACTTACGAAGGAAGCAGTTGTATCTGTATCGGTATCCAGAATAAGGGACTTGCTACTGTGGCTGCCACCGAAGACGGACAGCCGGATGTGAAGGTTGAGATAATTTCGATGACCATTGAATAACCACTTAAATGAATTTAGTATATATGAAGACAAAGATATATTTAGGAATACTTTCACTTGTACTGGGTCTTTCGCTGGCTTCGTGCAGTGAAGATGACGACTATACTATCCACACCACCCCGATTCTGAACGAATCGTCGGTGGTGACGGGGTCGTCCGATGTGACCGCCACTACTGCTACACTCCATGCCACGCTCTCCGGGTTGGATGGCATGGATGCCGGAAGCTATAAGACCGGCTTCTTCTATGGTTTTGCGCAAGACAACCTGCCCGAGGACGTGCAGGCTGCTTATGACGGTAGCGCCTTCAGTGCTCAGTTGAACGGGTTGAACAATAACTCTACGCTCTATTATCAGGCTTATGTATGCTTGCAGGGTAAGGTGTATTACAAAGGTGAGGTGAAAAGCTTGCTCACCACCGATGCCAAGGTGGCTACTGCCGATGCCGCATCTGTCGACTTCGCCTCGGCTGTATTGGGTGGGACATTGACCGATGCTACGGCCGATGCTACTTGTGGTGTTGTTATCTCTACTTCATCCGATGTAGAAGCGGTTCGTGCAGGCCTTATAGTGAAGAGTGAGGAACTTAAGGACAGCTATTCATTCGTCCATGAAGGGTTGGTGCCCGAAACGCAATACTATTATGCGGCTTACCTCAATCTGGGTAGCGGCATTGTGTATGGTGAGGTGAAGAGCTTCACTACTCCTGCCTATGACTTCGATCTCGACAATGACCTTGTCGACCTGGGACTCTCCGTGAAGTGGGCTCGCTTCAATGTGGGTGCCAAGAGCGAGACTGGACTGGGTGGCCTTTTCGGATTCGGTGACCTGACCGGATGCAACAATAGCATCGACCCTGCCGACTATGCTTCGGCCGATACTTATAAAACGGCTTCCGACTTGGCTTTCCGTGCATTTCAAGGGCGTGCCACACTGCCTACTGCCGATGATTTCGAGGAACTCTTCACGTTGTGCCAGAAAGAGTGGACTGAGCAGAATGGAGTGACAGGTTTCAAGTTCACCGGTCCTAATGGTAATTCCATCTTCCTGCCTGCAGCCGGTACGCGTGTGGCAAACGATGTGACGGCGCTGGGTACTGAAGGATATTACCTCACCGGTACTGTCAACTCTTCCAATACAGAATTTGCGGTAGGTTACCAGTTTGCAGCTTCTGTCAATCACCGTATCACTGCCGCAGTTTATCAAGGTATGGCTGTACGCGCTGTTTCCACAGCCAAGAACGTACCGTTCAACAAGGCTCTGCTCTATCAGAAGTGGTATCTTGACAATGGCCAGGACGGTAAGCAGCACGTGTTTGAAGGACCTTTCACGCAGTGGGGTGTTACGGACAACTGGAGCACAGTTTCCAACGGACAACCCAACATTGAACAGCAGATTCATTGGGAGATGGGTACGGATAATGGCTGGATAGGTTATACCTACGGAAAGGACTACGGCTATATGGAACTCAAGGAAGACGGTACGGTGAACATTCATCGCATTGCCGAAGACGGCACCGTGACCGATGAGACAGGTAAGTTTACGATTGACGAGGCGAACAAGGTGATTGACATTGACATAAACGTGCTTTGCGCCAATACTTGGATTGGCACGAAAAGCGGTAAGCTGAACATTCTGTCATTGACTGCCGACGGCTTGCAGATTGCCCTGCCCGATGGCGA
>ULSD01027718.1_pt1 | contig 12551 bp, 7 predicted proteins | sample 1956051 | NCBI WGS metagenome assembly ULSD01 (sample SAMEA4835699, study PRJEB28245) | human gut metagenome | biome: gut microbiome; material: fecal sample | place: Denmark | collected 2008
CGGTGACGCTGCGGTGTGCTCCGCGCGGGACCGGACGCAAATGAAAAAGGGCATGAACATAGTCCATACCACTTTGATTGAAAAATTAATGCTGTGAAAAATTGTTCTTTTTATTTGATGGCATCAGCCAGTTCGGCACCTGCCTTGAACTTAGCGACCTTCTTTGCGGCGATTGTTATCTTCTCCTTTGTGGCGGGGTTGATGCCCTCGCGTGCCGGACGCTCGTTCACACTGAATGTTCCGAATCCGATGAGCTGTACTTTGTCGCCTTCTACGAGCGCAGCCTTGATTGCGTCAACGGTAGCGTCAAGAGCTTTCTTTGCGTCTGCTTTGCTCAGGTTTGCGCTGTTTGCTATTTTCTCTATCAGTTCTGTTTTGTTCATAATTATGAATTTTAAATGATTAAATATGTAGTTTCTTTATTGCCAGTATTATTATCGGGAACAAATATAAATCAATACTTTCATAAATCAAACAAAAAATAAAAAAAAGTGAACTTATTTCTGAAAAAAAACGGTTTACACCCTTTTTTTATTCAGTATAACAGATATTTTTTCGTAATTTTGCCCTCGTGTTCATTTAATTACAGATATTTCGTATGTTCAATATTCCAAAGATAACCAAGAATCTCCTTATCATCAATGTCATAGTATATCTTGCCACGTTGGTGATGTGGCGCGGTTTAGACTTGAATGATGTGTTCGGGCTGCATTTCTTTCTTGCTCCCGACTTTCATTTCTACCAGTTCTTCACTTACATGTTCATGCATGCGGGATTCATGCATCTGTTTCTCAACATGTTCGCTTTGTGGATGTTCGGGTGCGTGGTGGAGAATGTATGGGGACCGAAGAAGTTCCTTTTCTATTACATGGCGTGCGGTGTGGGTGCCGGACTGTTTCAGGAGCTGGCGCAGTTTGTGCAGTTCCATGTCATCGCTGCGCAGCACGCGCCGGGCATAGGGATGTTTGAACTGCTGCAGGTGGCTGAAGCCAACGCGGAGGGACTCAACACGTGGACGACCGTGGGTGCCTCCGGTGCGGTGTACGGCATACTGCTCGCATTCGGAATGATATTCCCCGAACAGCGCATTTTCATATTTCCCTTCCCGTTCCCCATAAAGGCTAAGTGGTTCGTCATCATATACGCGGGACTTGAGGTGGCGCAGGCTCTCTCCACACCGGGCGATGGTGTGGCGCATCTGGCGCACCTCGGAGGTATGGCTTTCGGCTATATGATGATACGCTATTGGCGTTCGCATCCGGGCACAGGATACGGCATGGACGGCGGAACGCAGTTTTTCGACAGCATGCGCGCCTCATGGGAGAGGCAGAGAAACAGATGGACGGCAAACCGCAGGAGCGACGCCGGACGCCAGTCTGCCGGTTCCGACCCCGACTGGGAGTACAACGCGCGTAAGAAAGCGGAACAGGAGGAGATAGACCGCATACTCGACAAGATACGGAGAAACGGATATGACAGCCTGACAAAGGAGGAAAAGCATACTCTCTTCGACAGCAGCAACAGAAAATAAAGGCGGTAGTGGGATGAAATGTCTTGGGAAACTGACACTGCAAATCATTGCCGGGGCAAACATCTCGACAATAATCGTGATGTTTCTTGTAGGTCACAGCGATGTGTTCAACCCTGTAGACCATCCTCTGCTGGCGACTGTAGGACTCACGTTTCCGCTCTTTCTTTGCATAAACCTCGCTTTTACGGCGTTCTGGATAGTGTTCAGCATAAAGCGGGTGATAATCCCCTTTGCGGGATTCGTCGTGTGTTATTCACCCGTAAGAGTGTATACACCGCTGAATATAAACGGGTCTCTTCCGCCCGGAACGGTGAAAGTGATGTCTTACAATGTCTGGAACTTCAGGGACTGGAGCGACGCGGACAAGCCGAGTGAGATTGTGGAATACATCCTTGAGCAGAATTCCGACATCGTATGCCTTCAGGAAAGTGGCACGACAAAGGACAAGCGCGACAGGATGTACAGCCGGATGACTGCGGTGTATGCTTACAGCGACACCGTGAAGCCTTCCGGAAGCTCGGACGTGATAACTCTTTTCAGCAAATTCCCGATATTGGGAAAGAAGCGCATTAGCTACGAATCAAAAAACAATCATTCGGCTGCGTTCACACTGAACGTGCGTGGCGACACTCTGATATTCATTGCCAACCACCTCGAGTCTATCGGTCTTTCAGACGATGAGAAAAGCAATTTCAAGTCGATGATGAAGGGACGGATGGAGAAGGACTCAGCAAGGAGCGAGTCACAGAAACTTGTCCATAAACTTGGAACGGCTTCGGCGGTGCGTGCTCCGCAGGCAGAGGCAGTGGCGCGGTATATACGTGACAACAAGGGAAAGAGCATCATACTGTGCGGAGACTTCAACGACAGCCCCATATCTTACGTCCGCCGCGTCATTGCCGACGAGCTTACAGACTGCTATGTGGCAAGTGGCAACGGACCGGGAATATCCTATCACGAGAGCGGATTCTATGTCCGGATAGACAATATCATGTGTTCCGACGACTGGAAGCCCGTGCGCTGTGTTGTAGACAGCAAGATAAAGGCGTCCGACCATTATCCTATAATATGCTGGTTGGAAAAACATGGCGATACGGGGAAATAAACTTCATAATGCCTTAAAATATATATAATTAGGTGCATAAATTTTTCGTAATGTGAAAAAAATATTATCTTTGCACGTCTATACATAGAAAAATAAAATAATTAATAACAATATATCAAAATGCAAAACAAAGGAATTGTAATTGTAACAGCTGTCTTGTTGACGCTTGCAAGCATCTTTTATTTGTCATTCTCGGTTGCCACAAGCTACTATGACAGCCAGATTGCAAAGATAAAGGACCCGATTGCACAGCAGGACTACAAAGACTCTGTGAAGTATCTCGGAATTTATTCTTATCAGGATTGCCTTGAGACGCAGATCGGACTTGGTCTTGACCTTAAAGGCGGTATGAATGTTGTCCTCGAAGTAAGTGTTCCGGACGTTGTGGCAGCGCTTGCCGAGCATAAGACCGACGCTGCTTTCGTGAAGTCGCTCAATGAAGCCAAGGCTGAGGAAGAGGCAAGCCAGAAGGACTTTCTGAGCCTCTTTATCGAGGCGTACAAGAGAAACGCGCCCGGTCATCACCTCTCTGAACTGTTCGCAACACAAAGACTTCAGGGTAAGGTTTCGCCTGTAAGCTCTGACAAGGACGTGGAGAAAGTGCTGCGCGAAGAGATAAAGGCTGCGATAGACAACTCTTTTACGGTTGTCCGCACACGTATAGACAAGTTCGGAGTCGTTCAGCCCAACATCCAGAAACTTGAAGGACAGGAAGGCCGTATCATGGTTGAGATGCCTGGAATACGCGAGCCTGAACGTATACGCCGACTCCTTCAGGGTAGTGCAAACCTCGAGTTCTGGGAGACATACAATGCCGAAGAGATAATTCCTTACCTTGTCCAGATAGACCAGACGCTCGCCAATAACGGTCCGGAAGAGGCTGACACTGCTGCCGTTGATACCACTTCAGCAAAGAAGGAGGCTGCCGCAAAGGCACAGAACAGCAAGTTTGAGTTGAAGGGAAAGGTTGCTGAGGCTGCCAAGACTTCTGCCTCTAAAGTATCGGAAGAGGCAAAGAAGGCAAATCCGCTGCTCTCCATGCTCACCACTACAGGTGCTAACTCACTCAGTGTCGTGGGTTATGCCAACGTTCTCGACACAGCCGCAGTGGACAAGATAATCTATTCCGCAATGGCGAAGAAGATTCTTCCGTCCGACTGCAAGCTGCTTTGGAGTGCCAAACCGAGTGACGGTCTGAGCGTGAAGAACATGTATGAGCTGCATGCCATCAAGGTGTCGACCACCAACGGACGCGCTCCGCTGGAGGGAGATGTCGTTACAGAAGCTACAGATGAGTTCAATCATATGACAGGCGCACCTGAGGTGAGCATGAGAATGAATACAGAGGGCGCACGCCGTTGGGCAGCTATGACAAAGGCAAACATCGGAAAGGCAATAGCAATCGTACTTGACGGAAGCGTCTACTCGGCTCCCCGCGTTAACGGAGAAATAACCGGCGGAAGCTCAGCCATAACTGGTAACTTCACGATTGAGGATACAAAGGACCTTGCAAATACGCTTAAATCGGGACGTATGCCTGCTCCCGCACGTATCGTACAGGAAGATATCGTAGGTCCGTCGCTCGGTGCCCAGTCCATACAACAGGGTCTTATATCGTTCGTTATAGCGTTTGTCATCCTCATGATTTACATGATTATCCTCTATAACGTAATCCCCGGACTGCTCGCCAACATGGCTCTGCTGTTCAACCTCTTCTTTACGTTGGGTGTGATGAGCTCCTTCCAGACCGCGCTTACCATGCCTGGAATAGCCGGTCTGTTGCTTTCTCTCGGTATGGCGGTCGATGCCAACGTGCTCATATATGAACGTGCGAAGGAAGAACTGCAGAAAGGCTTGAACGTGAAGACTGCATTGCAGGCTGGTTATAAGAACGCTTTCTCAGCCATCTTCGACTCCAACCTGACGTCAATCATCACAGGTGTGATTCTCGCAGTGTTCGGAACAGGTCCTATCCGCGGCTTCGCCATAACACTGATAATCGGTATCTGCTGTTCGTTCTTTACAGCTGTATATCTGACACGCCTTGTTTACGACCGTCAGATGAAGCGTGACAAGTGGCAGAACCTTACCTTCTCCACATCCATCTCGCGCAAGATGCCTCAGAACACCAACTTCAACTTCATGGGAGGCTACAAGCGTTCGTTCACCGTTTGGGGTGTTTTGACGCTCGTCTTCTTCATAAGTTTCTTCTGGCGTGGCTTCAGCAAGAGTATCGACTTCACCGGAGGACGCAACTTCGTACTGCGTTTTGAGCAGAAGGTAGAGCCTGAGCAGGTTCGTGAAGCACTCGACGGAGCTTTCGGCGAATCCACTTTCAGTGCCATAGCCATAGGTGTTGACGGCAAGACAATACGTGTGAACACCAACTACAAGATAGAGTCCAACGACCAGAACGTTGATGCCGAGGTGGAGAGCATACTCTTCAAGTCGCTTTCGTCAGCCGGTCTTATCACACAGAAGGATATCTCCAAGTTCAGAAATCCGGACATACGTGAGGGCGGTTCCATCATAAGCAGCGCAAAGGTCGGTCCGTCTGTCGCCAAGGACATCACCTACGGAGCCATCATCAGTGTGATTGTGGCAATCGTAGCGATATTCCTTTACATCCTGTTACGTTTCCGCAACGTGGCGTTCTCAATCGGTTCGACAGCCGCACTGGCATTCGATACGATATTCGTTCTGGGTGTATACTCGCTGATGTGGGGCATTCTGCCGATGTCGCTCGAGATAGACCAGACATTCATCGGAGCCATACTGACGGTTATCGGTTACTCCATCAACGACAAGGTGGTTGTGTTCGACCGTATACGTGAGAACATGCAGTTGTACATGAACCGTGACAAGTGGACGCTGTTCAACGATTCACTCAACCAGACTCTTGCACGTACAATCAACACCGGTTCCTCTACTCTGCTCGTGCTCATCGTCATTCTGTTCTTCGGAGGTGAGAGTATACGCAGCTTCTCGCTTGCAATGATTCTGGGTATCGTATTCGGTACGTTCTCCTCAATATTCATTGCAGCCCCTGTAGCTTACTTCACATTGGGTCGTAAGATACGTGAGAAAGACGCGGTGGCAAGGAATAAGTAAGACAACTCTTTCATAATTTTATAGTTAAAGGTTGCATACCGTTTCAGGAATGCAACCTTTTTTTATTTCTTTTTTTTCCTTCCATACACACATTATATTATATATATGCTGACAATACCGCACAGACCTTTATACATTATATAATATATATGTTGTCCGTATCGCATTGTTTCTGACATATTATATTATATATATGTGAGCGGTTGCGGTATTATTATCAATCCATACATTATGCTCATCTGCCTTGTTATAGCAAAAACAAAAGCGACTACGCATATTATACTTTACCGCTCATCATAAGTTTACAGTGTGTTGTGGAGTGTTTTTAAATAAAACAGGCTGCGCTCGGCAATTTGATAGCAAGCTCTCATTGCGCTCGCTGGCACTGTTTTTAATAAAAACAGGCTGTGCTTAGCTATCTGAAAGCAAACTTTCATTGCGCCATCCGGCACTGTTTCACACATGAAAATAACGCAGTATTATATATTGGTAATCAAAAGTAGAGACGCAAAATCTTGCGTCTCACAAGCAAAAAGTGCGATTATTACAGTGCGTTATAAACAAACTTACATGATGATATATATGTTGTAATGTGCAGGGAATGTGTGTATGGCAATATGACTGTTCCGGAAATGGTTTGCACTGACCTTATCGTGAGACGCAAGGATGGGCAATAAGTTGGAGTGAGGATATGGCTGTTATTGTTGCGTTAGTTGCTCGGGAGACGCAAGATTTTGCGTCTCTACAGGCTGACGCCATTGTTATGGCATGATGGATATATTCCTTTTATATCTCTGGCTGCAAAAAGTAGAGACGCAAAATTTTGCGTCTCACAAGCAAGGATGGGAAATAAATAGGGGTGAGTATATGACTGTTATTGTTGCGTTTGTTGTTCGGGAGACGCAAGGATGGGCAATAAGTTGGAGTGAGGATATGGCAGTTATTGCTACGTTTGTTGCTCGGGAGACGCAAGATTTTGCGTCTCTACTGGGCTGACGCCATTGTTCTTCACAGCTTTTTATGATGTAGCCCGCTACATCTTCGGCAATGTCGGAAAGCGATATGTCTGATGTCAGTACTGAATACGGATTAAGTATAATGACCGACAGGGGATAAAAAAATCTCCGGAGACATTTGTCGTGTCTCCGGAGACCGTTTGTATTTGCCTCTGTAACGCCGTTCTCACGCCGCGTCCGCAGAGATATTGTGTGCCGTCATGCTCCGGCACGTGTATTATTCTTATTCCGGTATCATTATTACAGATATATGATTGCCCGGTTTGAGGAACTCTTTCATGAAGTCGCAGATGCTCTGTGTGGTCTGAGCCTCCACTGTCTTCTTATAGTCGGTGTCCATATCGATGTTATACTTGCGGTAAGTGTCTATCACGCCTACCCAGTAACCGTTGGTCTTGCTTTCGTCGTCTATGCTCTTCAGCATGAATTCCTTCACCTTCTTCAGCATGTCGGCGTCGCATGTCTTGGTCATGTTCTTCACCTCTTCGTTCATTATTTTCACCGCCAGTTCCTTCTTGTCAGGGTTCATCGGGCAGTAAGCGAAGATGTTGATGTTGTGGTAGTTGTCGCTGATAGAAGCCGAGCCCTGTGCTCCTACGGAGTAAGCCGCGCTCTGTTCCTCGCGTATCTTCTTCAGATAAATCATCGAAAGAATCTGTCCAGCCATGTCTGCGCGGATGGAGTTTTCAAGAGTATAAGGCATGTCTTCGTTGTGCCACATCATGTATGCGGTAGACTTCGGAGTCTCCTGCTTGCGCTTGAACTCGTTCACTATCTCACCCTTCTGCATGAATGCCGTGCGTTTGCCTTTCACAATCTTGCCCTGTGCAGGCAGTGATGCTATGTACTGGCATATGAGCGGACGTATGGAGTCCTCCTCGAAGTTGCCCACCAGAGTGAATGTCCATCCTGCGGCGTTAGCCGTGCGTTCCTTTGCCATCTGCAGTATGCGGTCATAGCTTATCTGCGGAAGGTCTTCCGTAACGAGTGGTTTGAGGCGCGGGTTGTGTCCGTACATGGTTGCCGTGAGCGAGTCTCCCAGTGCCACGTCGGGTGAGAGAGCACGGTCTTTCAGCGCAACCTCATACTGTTTGATGAGATTGTCGAACGACTTCTGGTCCTTGTTGATGTTTGTGAAGTAAAGATAAAGCATCTGCAGCATTGTCTCCACGTCCTTCGGTGTTGACGATCCGCTTGCGTGTGTGTAGAGACCGTCCATTGACAGGTTCACGTTGGCAATCTTTCCTGCGAGAGCCTTGTTCAGTTCTGTAAGTGAGAAAGAGCCGAGTCCGCTCTGTCCTATCACGTCGTCGAACACCTTGAGGTTCACGAAGTCCTTCTCGCCATACAGCGACGAGCCTCCGAATCCGTCTGCGCTGAGTATCACCTGGTCTTTCTTCAGGTCGCTCTTCTTGAGGACCACTGTGGCGCCGTTCGACAGTTTGAGCTCTGTATATCCGAACTTCGCGTTCTTCTTCTCGCTCTTTATTGTTCCCGCTTTAGGTTTCTCGGTGATGAGCGGTTCGTTCTTCACGTTGTCCACATAAGCCGATATCTGCTCTGCGCGTGCTGCCTTGACGGCTCCGAGCAACGCTTCCTCTGTCGGATACACGTTTCCTTCCTTCTCGTTGTTGAAGTTCATTATCACGAGGTTGGTGTCGTTAGGCGGCACAAGCTCCTTCATCACCTCGTTCACAGCCTCCACCGGAATCATCGGCACGAGCTGTTTCATCGTCTGATACTGATAATCTATCGACGGCATCGGCTCGTTCGAGAGGAAGTGACCCAGATACTGGCTGTAGAACTGCTCGTTGTAGCGTTTGTCCTTATTGCTGTATGCCTTTTCCAGAGAGCTGAGGTAGTCCTGTCTGTAGCGTTCATACTCAGTGGCGGTGAATCCGAACTCAGCCGCGCGTCTTGCCTCTATGAACGCCGCTTTCACAGCGTCTGCCGTCTTGCCCATCTCCTTGGGCATGATGCCTATGTCGAAAGCGTCCTTCGTCTTGGCGAATATATAGTTGCCGTCGCTTGCTCCCACGTTCACGTAAGGGCAGTCTGCGCTGAGCGCAGCCTCAGTGTAGCGGTTGTTGAGCATGCTCATCGCTGCACCCTTCACATATCCGTACACCAGATAAGCCATGGTGTTCTTCAGTGAGTCGGGGAACACATCGTGCTTTATCATCACCTCCACCATGTTGGTGCGCTGTTCCTTGTCCTTGTCTATTATGACTATAGGCTCGGCGTTGTCGGGCACAGGCTCGTCCACAATCGGTGCCGCGTTCTCAGGGTTCTTTATGTCTCCGAACAGCTTCTTTATCTCCGCCTCGACGTGGTCCACGTCCACATCGCCCACGACAATTATGCCCTGGTTCTGCGGATGATACCATTTGTGGTAGTAGTCTTCCAGCTCCTTCGGCTTGAAGTTGTCTATCACGCTCATCAGACCGATGGGGTAGCGCAGACCATATTTCGAGCCCGGGTAGAGCTTCGGCAGGTTACGCTCGAACATACGTCCCGATGCGCTTGACCGCATGCGCCACTCGTCGTGTATCACTCCGCGCTCCTTGTCTATCTCCTTCGGGTCGAGCGTCAGCTCGCTTGCCCAGTCGTGCAGTATGAGCAGGCATGAGTCGAGTGCCGACTGGCGGTCTGTGGGCACGTTCGATATGTTGTACACTGTCTGGTCTATCGACGTGTAGGCGTTCAGATTGCGTCCGAACTGCACACCGATGCTCTCGCAGTATCTCATCACCTCGTTGCCCTCGAAGTTCTTTGTGCCGTTGAAGCACATGTGCTCCAGAAAGTGTGCGAGTCCGCGCTGGCTTTCCTCTTCCTGTATCGAGCCCACTTTCTGTGCGATGTAGAAGTTCGCGCGTTTTTCCGGCCAGTTGTTGTGACGGATGTAGTAAGTCAGTCCGTTGTCCAGCTTGCCTATGCGCACGTCCGGGTCGAGCGGTATTGTGGGCATCTGCATCTGGGCGTTGGCGAGTCCTGCGAAACATATGAGGACTGCCGCCATGATTTTCCTGAGTTTCATAAAATATAGACTTTAAATTTGATGTGTTATATTTCCAAACTGCAAATATACCTCTTTTTATTTAATAATACATATCTTTTAATTTAAAAAAACGGAGTGTGATGTGTCAATAATAAAGTCACTGACGCCTTTTTCTGATTAATCGCTCATGAAAAAGCGTCCGTCACTTACCATCCGGACAATCATCTCCACTCTCATTCCCTTCCTTCCGCATACCTTATGTTGCGCGGATGGTGCTCCAGTATCTCCTGTCTGAGTGTCGTCATGTCCACGTGTGTGTATATCTCCGTTGTCGATATGCTCTCGTGTCCGAGCATCTCCTGTATGGCTCTCAGGTCGGCTCCACCTTTGAGCAGGGCTGTGGCGAATGAGTGGCGCAGGGTGTGCGGCGACACGTTCTTCTCTATTCCGGCGTCCGCGGCGCACCGTCTGATCATTATGAACACCATCGTGCGTGTGAGGTGCGCTCCCCTCCGGTTGAGGAACACATAGTCCTCCTCGCCCGGTTTTATCTTCATCAGGTTACGGTCTAAGAACCACAGCTTCAGTTCCTTCACCGCCTTGGCTGATATGGGCACCAGTCTCTCCTTGCTGCCCTTGCCCTTTATGCGTATGAAATTGTCGTCGGTGAAGAGGTCGGACATCTTCAGCGTGGTCAGTTCCGACACCCGCAGCCCGCACGAGAAGAGCGTTTCTATTATCGCCTTGTTGCGTTGTCCCTCCCATTTCGACAGGTCTATCGACGCCTCCATGCGGTCTATCTCCTCTGTGGTGAGCACTTCCGGCAGATGTTCGCCGAGTGTGGGCCACTCCAGCAGTTCGGAGGGGTCGTCCTCCACATATCCCTCCAGCAGCAGATATCTGAAGAACGAGCGCACCCCGCTCAGTATCCTTGCCTGCGACGACGGACCTATGCCGTATTCGTGGAGCGTCGCTGCGAAGTGGTTCAGATGTGCGCACGTCACGCTTTCGGGCGTCAGTCCCTCCTGCCTCATGTATCGTTCCAGATGCGCTATGTCGTTGCGGTAAGCCTCTATGGTGTTTGCCGAGTAGTTGCGCTCCAGCTTCAGATAGCGCAGATACCTCCTTACGGTCGCGCTGTCGTGCCTTCCCTGTTTTCCGCTGCCGTTGTCGGATGGTGTCGCGCTCACTTTGTCTTCTTCAGTTTGAAGCCCAGGCTTATGCCGTCATAGCTTTTTATGAGCGAGTTGATGGTCGATGCCGTCGAGTTCACCTGTGCCGCCATGTTCGTCACGGTCTTCAGTCCGTCCATCAGCTTCTCCGATTCGAAGAGCAGTGTCATGTGGTCTCCGCTCACGTTCACGTGAGTCTTCAGCGACAGTCCGAGCCGTGTCTTCATTGTGAGCGTCTTGTTCTTCGTGTCGAGCGAGTATGTTCCCGCCGTCTCCCTGCCGTTTATGGTTGAGGTGTAAGTGCTGTCGGCATTGAATGTGATGCTTATCTTGTCCAGTCCCACCTTCTTGTACACTGTGCCCAGCTTGCCGCTCACCTTCGAGTTTGCGGCTGCGCTGCCCAGCTTCGCCAGCACGTTGTCGCTCTCGAGTTTCATCTGCGGGCTGTCGTAGGTCCATGTTCCGGCAATCGACTCAACGGTTGTCGACTTGCCGGTTATCTGTTCAGCCACGTTGCTTATGCCGTTGAGTAAGTCCTTCAGTCCCTGAGCCTGTGCGCCCATGCAGCAAAAGCATGTCAGCATTGCCATGAGCATAAGTCTTGTTTTCTTCATTTTAATCTTTTCTTTTTGTTTTGCGGGGCAAAAGTATTCAATATTTTCGTAATATAATAATGTATATGTCATATTTTATATTTATTTATCCTGATAAGCCCTCCGTACTCCGGCGTTGTAGCGTGCGCGCGGTGGTGCGGTGGCGTTGCGGCTGGGACTTTTTCCAGTGTCCGCACAATGCCGTCGTCACAAGGCTTATTCCGTCCTCTGACAGTGTTTTTGCATATTTATACATCAAAAGCGTATATGCCGTGCTCCCTACTTCCTCCCAACCCCGCGAGAGTGCCTCCGGTGCGCGCCAGACGTGTTCCGCCGCGCAGTGCGTCCGTATTTTGGCGTTTGCGCAAGTCTTTGTATGTCAGACGTTTGCGCCATATTGCCGTCCGGATGCGCTTTTTCCGTCATGCGAAAGAGGCTTTATGACAATGCGAAAGAGCCTCTTCCGCATCTTCGTTCCGCCTTTTCCGTGGCGTCATACAGCCTTTCCGGGCACGCCATAAAGCCTCTTCCGTCTCTCCTTATGCCCGTCGGCAGGTCTCGGGAGACGTTTTCCGGCTGCCGGAAAGGCTTTTCCGCGTGTTCCGCTTTTCTCTTTCGCGATTTTCCGTTGTCAAAATTTTTTACCGCGTTTGATGCATATTTATGCTTTTATACGGTTTCCCTCCCATGTCATGCGGTGCTCTCCTTCCGTCCTGCGGAGGGGCGGAGACGAGGAGGGATGCTCTGTTGTGATGTGAAAGAAAGTTAAAACGACATCACCGGGAAGTTTTATTTATAAAATAGTTTGGTTTATATTGTAAACTTATTTATATTTGCATTGTGAACATCCGGTCATTCCCCGAACACACGTCCCGCTCCTTTTACGCGGGTGTCAGGCAGGAGGCGTTCCGGCTGTACGCACATTTAATGTTACATACAGTATTAACCATCTAAACAGGAAAAGATTATGGACGGAACAGAAAAAACTCGTGATGTCAGTCAGAACATCACATCGGATGCGGCAG
>ULSD01018374.1_pt1 | contig 12541 bp, 10 predicted proteins | sample 1956051 | NCBI WGS metagenome assembly ULSD01 (sample SAMEA4835699, study PRJEB28245) | human gut metagenome | biome: gut microbiome; material: fecal sample | place: Denmark | collected 2008
GTACAGGGAGTTCTTATATTTTGTTTAGTTATACGTTTTCGGATTCTTGTCGTGGTTCAGTATATTATAATATCTCATTTATAAAAAACAAGAACAGAGATTTCGGAGATGAACTTATCACGTGATAAGTATACATATTTATCTGAAGGCGAATTTAATGCTCTGCTTTGCATCGGGACTTTTCATTGGAACGGATACTTCCGTGAATCATGTTTGAGAAGTTTATATGGACCTATTCTCCCAAAAAAATTTTCCCAGTGACTTTTTCATAAGAACCGTTGTTTATGTTCGAGTACACCCATGGGTTTGAGTTAATGTATACCATTTCTTTATTGAAATATCTGAAATACTTTTAAGAAGTTCTTGAGCGATCATCTTCTGATGTTCTTTATCAGCGCAGAAAAAATATTCCAGTAAAATTGAAGCGTAAGCCTAATTGCCTTTACATAGTTCTTCTATTGATGTGATTATATAGTACTGTTTATTGTTCTTATTCTCTTTTTTCTTGGAACTGTTCAGCATATCATTCACCTCGTTTAAAAGAGATTTTTCTATAATTATACATTATCCCATTGAAAAAATCAATTTACTAAAAACATTATTTTCACTAAAAAGCACAAATGATTTTACATTCTACACAACAATAATCTCATTGAAAAGTACGACAAGTTTTAAGCTTACTTTATTATCAAAGGCGCCGTATTTTCAAGGTTTTTCGCCATGCCGCAAAAAATAAGACCCTGCGAGCCGGAATGACTCACAAGGTCTATTCTTTAGTTCAGCACAAATTTTTTGTAAAAATCGGTTTGTACCTTAACAAATATTATGCAATTACTTCTTGTCAGCAATAGCAGCCTGTGCAGCAGCAAGTCTTGCGATCGGCACACGGAAAGGTGAGCATGATACATAATCAAGACCGATCTTGTGGCAGAATTCTACAGATGTAGGATCTCCGCCGTGCTCGCCGCAGATACCGATGTGGAGGTTAGGATTAACCGGCTTACCAAGCTTGATTGCCATTTCCATAAGCTTTCCTACGCCTGTCTGGTCAAGCTTAGCAAACGGATCGTTCTCAAAGATCTTAGCGTCATAGTAAGCGTCGAGGAACTTGCCGGCGTCGTCTCTGGAGAAACCAAATGTCATCTGTGTCAGGTCGTTTGTACCGAAGCAGAAGAAATCAGCCTCTGTAGCGATCTTGTCAGCTGTAAGAGCAGCTCTCGGGATCTCGATCATTGTACCAACTTCATATTTGATGTCAGAACCAGCCTCAGCAATAACAGCGTCAGCAGTCTCAACTACGACCTTCTTAACAAACTTGAGTTCCTTAACGTCGCCAACCAGAGGGATCATGATCTCAGGCTCTACATTCCAATCAGGATGCGCCTTCTTAACATTGATAGCAGCCTTGATAACAGCCTTTGTCTGCATCTTAGCAATCTCAGGATATGTTACTGCAAGACGGCAGCCTCTGTGACCCATCATCGGGTTGAACTCGTGGAGGGAAGCAATAATAGCCTTGATGTCCTCAACGCTCTTGCCCTGTGCATCTGCAAGAGCCTTTATATCAGCCTCTTCTGTAGGTACGAACTCGTGAAGCGGAGGATCAAGGAATCTGATAGTAACAGGATTTCCCTCAAGAGCCTCATACAGCGCCTCGAAGTCGCCCTGCTGCATCGGTTCGATCTTAGCGAGAGCAGCCTCTCTTTCTTCAACTGTATCGGAGCAGATCATCTCTCTGAACGCTGCAATTCTGTCAGCCTCAAAGAACATATGCTCAGTACGGCAAAGACCAATACCCTCAGCGCCAAGCTCTCTTGCCTTCTTAGCGTCAGCAGGAGTATCAGCGTTAGTTCTTACCTTAAGCTTTCTGTACTTGTCAGCCCAGGACATGATCCTTCCGAATTCACCGGCAATAGTTGCGTCTACTGTAGGAATGATTCCGTCATAGATGTTACCGGTAGAACCGTCTATCGAGATGTAATCTCCCTCGTGGAATTCCTTGCCTGCAAGAGTAAACTTCTTGTTTTCCTCGTCCATAACGATCTCGGAGCAGCCGGATACACAGCAAGTACCCATACCACGGGCAACAACAGCTGCGTGAGAAGTCATACCGCCGCGAACCGTAAGAATACCCTGTGAAGCCTTCATACCTGTAATGTCCTCAGGAGAAGTCTCAAGTCTTACGAGAACAACCTTTTCACCCTTAGCGTTCCAAGCCTCAGCGTCCTCAGCTGTAAATACGACCTTACCGCAAGCAGCTCCCGGAGAAGCTCCCAGGCCCTTGCCCATAGGAGTAGCAGCCTTTAGTGCCTTAGCGTCGAACTGCGGGTGGAGAAGTGTATCAAGGTTTCTCGGATCGATCATTGCAACCGCTTCTTCTTCTGTTCTCATACCCTCGTCTACAAGGTCGCATGCGATCTTGAGAGCAGCCTGAGCGGTTCTCTTTCCGTTTCTTGTCTGAAGCATATAAAGCTTACCATGTTCAACCGTAAACTCCATATCCTGCATATCCCTGTAGTGATTTTCAAGAGTCTTGCATACCTCGTTGAACTGTGCGAAAGCCTCAGGGAACTTCTGCTCCATCTCGGAAATGTGCATAGGAGTACGAACTCCGGCAACTACGTCCTCACCCTGAGCGTTTGTCAGGAATTCACCGAACAGGCCCTTAGCGCCTGTAGCAGGGTCACGGGTAAATGCAACACCTGTACCGCAGTCGTCGCCCATGTTACCGAAAGCCATAGACTGAACGTTAACAGCAGTACCCCATGAATAAGGGATATCGTTGTCACGACGGTAAACGTTAGCTCTTGGGTTGTCCCATGAACGGAATACGGCCTTAACAGCACCCATAAGCTGTTCCTTCGGATCGCTCGGGAACTCTTCACCGATTTTTTCCTTGTATTCAGCCTTGAACTGTGAAGCAAGCTCCTTGAGATCCTCAGCCGTAAGCTCAACGTCCTGTGTAACGCCCTTCTTGGCCTTCATCTCGTCGATAAGCTCTTCAAAATACTTCTTACCAACTTCCATAACTACGTCGGAATACATCTGGATAAATCTTCTGTAGCAGTCCCATGCCCAGCGAGGATTGTTAGATTTCTCAGCAATTACCTCAACTACCTCTTCATTAAGACCAAGGTTGAGGATTGTATCCATCATTCCAGGCATCGAAGCTCTTGCACCCGAACGAACGGATACGAGAAGCGGATTTTCCTTATCTCCAAACTTCTTTCTTGTGATTTCCTCCATCTTTCCGATATACTCATTGATCTGAGCCTGAATTTCATCGCTGATCTGTCTGCCGTCCTCATAATACTGAGTACAAGCCTCTGTTGTAATTGTAAATCCCTGCGGAACCGGAAGGCCGAGCTTTGTCATCTCAGCAAGGTTAGCGCCCTTACCGCCGAGAAGCTCTCTCATACTAGCGTCGCCCTCTGAGAACAGATATACCCACTTTTTGCTCATTGGTATCTACCTCCAAAAAAATTTGAATTCCGTATTTTTATAGTACCTTGACAATCCCATAAAGCCGTCATGGCATGACAAGCCTATCATACGGTAACAAATCTATTATAGCAGATTATTTCAAAAATTACTATAGTTTTTCTATATTTTTGTCAGAAATTTTTTCACAATGTTTCTGATATTTTTTCGTACATTTTGCACAATCAAATGCCAGCTTTAATCCCATAATATTCCCAATCTTCAATTATAACTAAAGATAATCAGCAAAAATCGCAAATAATAATTTCAGCAAATAAATTTGATTTTTGTTTTAGGGCTGTATGCTGGATATGTGCAAACAAAAACCGCCGCAGTATACAGTATAAATGTTATATGTTTAACTGAGACGGTTTTTTATTCAAATCAGAGTCTATGCGCCGTTTTTAATGCGGCAGCGGCGGATTTAAGCCGCCTTAAAGTACGGTACTTCGTTATTAAATTATAATTTAAAATGCAGCGGCATACCGTTTCGCATTGCAATTTTAACATCTCCCTGAATAAGCGGAAGAAAATATGAGATTGCAGAATCCGTCACATTATTGCCTTGCTTATTTATCCATTTTTCCGGAAAGAATTTTTCTTTGTTGGCTACGTTTGACGCTTCAGTGGATTCTATCGTAACGACATAAGGAACGTCGGAAAGCCTCTTAAACACCATGGTCCTGCCGGTTTCACCGCTTAGCGCAGCGATAACTCCCCTTGATCCTATTTCTTCCGCCTCGTCTATATCCGTCTTTGAGCATATGTGAGATGAGCATCTCTGCATTACGTTAAGCTCGATAGAGCGTACCTTGCAGCCGATTCTATCCCTCAGGATCTGCTCAAGAGCCTTGCCTATTCCGGATAGATATTTATGACCGAAGCTGTCAACGGCTCCTGAACGGAAATCTCCGTCCTTCTCAGTAATCTCCACGCCCTCTGAAACAGCGATCACTACCGCTTTGTGTTTTGCCTGCATTGCTCTTACGTCCTCCACAAAGCTTTCAACAGAAAATTCGCGTTCCGGAAGATATATAAGGTGTGGAGCTATTTCTCCGTTAGCTCTTAAAACGCAGGTCGAAGCGGTAAGCCACCCTGCATGTCGTCCCATGATCTCCACGATAGTTATGGATTCAATTGAATAAACCGAGCTGTCGCGGATAATTTCCTGAATAGTTGCCGCGACGTATTTTGCTGCAGAACCGAATCCAGGTGTGTGATCGGTTACAGGCAGGTCGTTGTCAATAGTTTTCGGGATACCGATTACTTTAACCGACGAGCCCGCCTCTTTAAGATAGGCCGAAAGCTTCATGACCGTATCCATAGAGTCGTTGCCGCCGATATAGAAAAATGCTTCGATACGGTGTTTTTCAAAACAGGTAAGGATTTTTTCATAAACCGAAGCATCGCTGTCGGCTTCCGGAAGCTTGAAGCGGCAGGAGCCTAAAACCGTAGATGGCGTCTGTCTTAAAAGCTCCATATCCTCATTGGATTTAATTACAAGCTTCAGATCGATAAGCTCGTCGTTGATGATCCCCTCTATGCCGTTTATCGAACCGAAAACAGCGTCTATCTCCGGGGTTTTAAGCGCCTGCTTGAAAACTCCTACCAGAGACGCATTTATAGCGCAGGTAGGTCCTCCTGACTGGGCGACAGCAATATTCATTAAAATAGTCCTCCCTTTTATATGTTTTTCCTTATAATTTTCTGAACAAAGCTTTCTGAATCTATTGTATCATAAAATATTAATAAAGGCAAAGATTTTAAACCGATTTCCAAAAAGTTTTCTCTTTTAAACAAAAAACATTCATTGGAAAACGTTTTACTTTATATCATATGCAAAAAAGCCTCCGTACCATTAGTGAGAGTGAGATACATAAGCATAAAAACAGGTTGGGTTTTCAATGATATTGAAGATTACTATTTTCTGAAGAATAACACGTTGTATGACTATGAAACATCAAGAACTGAACAAGTTATAAGCATGTTGCTTCAGGACATTAAGAGAAAAGACAACTTAATATTTGCTGCGGTAAAAGTCGGCCAAAGTAAAAAAGCGCATATATGTTTACCTGTGCAGTGTTTATCAGCTTTCCTAAAAATCAAGTTAAAACGCGTCCCGTGAACGTTTGCACAGAAAATTCAGCGACAGAGTTTTACAGAAATGAGATTTATACAAGAACCAAAAAAGCTTTTTCGGAGAATGCTGTTACCGACTGGCTTGAAACGCTGAATATTCCGATCATTAAGATTGACGGAACGATAGAAGAAAACGTTATTTCGGTGTTAAAGGAATTATCTAAACTGCAACAAATTCCAAATTATCTGTGAAACAGAAAAACCCGGGGAAATTTCCCGGGTTATACTTCATTATAACTGCTCCGCTTTAAGACGCGAAGGTACAGAAAATTTATTTGATCTCCAGACGTTTAGTACTCGGAGCGGTTTCCGTTTTCTTAGGCAGAACCACGGTAAGAATACCGTTTTTATACTCGGCTGAAATCTCATCAGTTTTTACAGAAGAAACATCAAAACTTCTCTGATAGGAGCCGAAGCTGCGTTCACGGCGGATATAATTGCCGTCCTTTGATTTATCCTCAGATTCGGTGTTATGTTCTGCGGACAAAACCAGATAATTTCCGTTGATATCAAGCTTGATATCGCTCTTTTCAAAGCCCGGAAGCTCAGCTTCCATTACAAATTTATCCCCTTCATCGCGGATATCGGTTTTGCAGGAATTCATCGGCAGGTTACCGGTGAAGAAATCCTTTTCAAAATCATGAAATGCGTCAAACAGATCAAAGCTCTTTCTTTCAAACGGTGTAAGTCCAAACATATAAATTCCTCCTTATAAATATAAAACAATTGATAAATTTTATGTTTTTATTTTTTCTTTCACACTATGCTTTATACATTGGTATCACTCTTCCTTTCAACAATTATATAATAATTCCGCTGAATGACTATTGTGTTATAGCTTTGTGAAAAGCAGATGAAAATTAGCACTCGCGACATCTGAGTGCTAAAAAGAATATAATTTTAAAAAACGGGCATTTATATATTGTAGCAGCAAACAATAAATATTAAGAATCAAGCCGCAAAATTGTGCCAAGTAAACAAAAACGCTAAAAAAGAAGTTTTTTTATAAAAAAGTGTTGACAAAGCTTTTTTTGTAGTGTATAATAAGTAAGTCGCTATGAGGACGGTAATCAGGCGGTATAGCTCAGTTGGCTAGAGCACTTGGTTCATACCCAGGGTGTCACTGGTTCAAATCCAGTTACCGCTACCACGTTTATATGTCCTCATCTGATAACGGCCCGTTGGTCAAGCGGTTAAGACACCGCCCTTTCACGGCGGAATCATGGGTTCGATTCCCGTACGGGTCACCAAATCAGCAGAACAAAAATGTTCACCGGAAAAGTCGCGTATCTACGCGGCTTTTTTGTGTTTCAGAGCAAAAATTCCAAGATAAAACTACAGATGCCTTTCTGCGATGCTGAATCTCAATGTTCCGCATAAAGCTGCATTAAATATCTTTTCTCAGGTTCAATATAGGTGAATAATCAAGAAACGCCTTATATTTAAAATCGTCCTTGTTCCCTGCCGATCATTTAAAACCCTTTTTGACGCTAACATCGTCAAGGCTTGAAAATCATAAAAACCAGGTGTATAATTAAATAAAGAAAATTTTTACGGAGGTAATTGCAATGAACGAGATTTACGAATTTCTGAAAAAGTGCGGCACCTATTATCTTGCTACCGTTGAAGGAAATCAGCCGAGAGTACGTCCATTCGGAACGATAGACTTATTTGAGGATAAGCTTTACATTCAGACGGGAAAGAAAAAGAGCGTTGCGGAGCAGATAAAGGCAAATCCGAAAATCGAGATCAGCGGTATGCTAGGTGATAAATGGATCCGTGTTACTGCCGAAGCAGTTCTCGATGAGCGAACAGAGGCGCAGCAGCATTTGCTGGACGCCTATCTGTCGCTTCAATCAATGTATAAGGCAGGCGACGGGAATACCGAGGTATATTATCTTAAAAACGGCGAAGCTCAGATTTGCTCCTTTACCGAAAAACCTAAGATAATCAAATTTTAAAATTGCACTTCATATAGCCGCTAATAAAAATCATCAGCGGCTATTTTTATGTAAACTTGGAAGCCATGATCTTCTGTTCAAACGTGATAATAACGGCAAATTCTTCTTTGGCATTCCGCTTTCAGCATTTTATCGCCTTATACATTTATATAAAAAAGCCCGGCTTTCGCTGAGCTTTTTCGGCAGTCTGAAACGGACAAACAATTTAACTGTTGTCCGATTTACTTAAAAACCTGCTGTTACAGGCATTTTTGCGCTATTTTTTCAACCATTTAAGGCTTTCCTTGTTTCCAAGGACAAGTATGGTTTCATTTCTAACAAACCTGTGGTCGGGCCCCGGAAGAGTGTCAAATACCTCGCCGTTCTTTATGGCAAGTACGTTCAAACCGTATTTCTGACGCACATTTTTTTCAAGAAGAGTTTTCCCTACCCAGCTTTCAGGAACGGCAACCTCGTAAATAGCATATTCATCATTCAGCTTAAAGTAGTCAAAAATCCCTTCCGAGCTGAATTTAACTGCAAAGCGCTCGGCTGTTTCCCTTTCGGCATAAACAACCTCGTCCGCACCGTTATGCAGCAGAAACTTTTTATGAATATCTCTGTTGGCTCTGGCGAAAACGTATTTTGCACCCATTTCTTTAAGCAAAGCGGTAGTTTCAAGAGAACTCTGAAAATCATCTCCGATCGCAACAACGCATATATCAAAATTCCTTACGCCTAATTCTTCCATAAATCTCGGATCCGTGGCGTCGCCTATCTGAGCGTTTGTCACATATTTCAGAGCAGCGTCTACTCTGTCCTCTCTGATATCAATAGCAAGAACCTCGTTTTTCTGTTTTGTAAGCGTTTTAGCCATATGCTTTCCGAAACGGCCTAGACCTATAATCAAAAAAGACCTCATACCAATCCCCATTCCTCCGCATTTACGGAAAATATTAATCAGCCGACAGTAATTTTTTCAGTCGGAAGCTGTGATTTTGAACTTTGTGCTGAATTGCTGAGCGCCATAAGCACTGTAAGCCCGCCGGTCCTGCCCACATACATCAGGAGAACCAGCAATACGTGAGATACCGAGCTGAGCTGCGGTGTCAATCCAAGAGACAGTCCGACGGTTCCGATCGCCGACGAAGTTTCAAAAACTGCATAAAGCATGGAAATACCGTCAAAAGCACAGATAAATACCGAAACTACAGCGGTAAGTATAATATACATCATAAAGACGCACACAGCGTTATGGACAATATCGTCTACTATGCGTCTTTTGAAACATTCAAGCGATTTTCTCTTTTTGAAGACACAGATAATGCTCAGAACCAGCACGGCAAAAGTTGTAGTTTTAATACCTCCTGCCGTTGATCCAGGAGAGTCGCCTATAATCATCAGCATACTTATAACCGCAAGTCCGGCTTCACTGTAAAGCGTCAGATCAACGGCAGCAAATCCGGAAGTTCTTGCAGATATTGACTGAAATAGCGAACAGAGCATTTTTTCACCGAAACTCATTCCTTCATATGCGGCTGAATCGTACTCCAGAAGCATAATTACTACTGCGCCGCCAAGACTGAGTATAAAAGATGTTGAAAGTACGATCTTTGTCTGAAGCCTGTAGGAGCGGAATGCAAGCTTATGCTCTCTGATATCGTCCCAGACAAAGAAGCCCAGTCCTCCGATTATCATCAGCAGCATGACCGATATATTGAACATTATATCTATATCTGTCGTCATAAACGACGATTCATATCCTGAATCACCCATAAGATCTATTCCGGCATTGCAGAAAGCGGAAACGGAATGAAAAACGGCAAAGTATATACCTTTTGCGGCACCAAGTTCAGGCACAAACCTGAACGACAGAATTACTGTACCGATCCCTTCAAAAATCAGAGATCCGAATAAAATTAATCGGGTCATTTTTACGATTCCGCCCAGCTGCGGAGCGTTTACCGATTCAAGCATTGTAAATCTCTGTCTGAGTCCGATTTTCTGCTTTGTAAGCGTAAGGGCGAATATAGCAACCGACATAAATCCTACTCCGCCGATCTGTATCAGAAGCAGAATTACCAGCTGACCGAACAGCGACCAATAAGTATAGGTATCGTGAATGACAAGTCCGGTAACGCAGGACGCGCTTGCCGCGGTAAACAGCGAATCCTCTATAGGAGTGAATACTCTGTCGCGCGTGCTAATAGGAAGCGACAGCAGAAATGTTCCAATGAGAATAATAATTCCGTAACCCAAAAGAAGAAACTTCGTGAGCGGAACGCTTTGAAAGAAATTTTTTATTTTTGAAAACATAATTTCATCCTTTAATAGGAAAAATATTTCAATACAGTCTATGTTATTGTATTATAGCACCGTTGAACTTAAAAGTCAATTGTCCATTTATATCAAAAAGTGATGAATTTTATTGGTTAAAACAGCAGATTTTTTATAGTTGACGTAAATTCATAGATCACAGCCCGGTTTATTGTCTTATATGCATAAATTTTCTTTTCAAGGCTCCTAAATCGTTGACAATGGGTTAATAATGTAATATCATAGTACTACAGAGAAAATTTAAGGTAAATTTAAAGTAAATATATAGACTGCGATATACAAAATTCTGTAAAATATTTACCGTCAGAACAAAGGAAAGAGAGAAGTAGAAAAATGTTTTTAATCAACTTTTTAACGATATTGTTCGGAAAGATGATGGTCAAAGTTCTTCGCCTGATGGGAAAGAACGCCGGAAATCTTCCCGGTCTGGTGCTGTGGACGCTGAATAAAAAGTGTCTTAAGGCTTTCAGGCCTGAATGCCCTATCATTGCGGTAACAGGAACCAACGGAAAGACATCGGTTACAAATTTTCTCAGCCATATTTTTTCCATGAGCGACCAAAAAAAGATAATCACCAATTATGAGGGGAATAATCTTGATACCGGCATATGCTCCCTGCTGCTGAATCACTGCACTATGACCGGAAAAATACACGCCGATTATCTTGTGCTTGAGGTTGATGAATCTCATGTCCCGGTGATATTCTCTCAGCTGAAGCTTGAAACTCTGATAGTGCTTAATTTTTTCCGTGATCAGCTTGACAGGAACGGCGAGGTGGAAACGCTTATACTTAAGGTAAAAAAGTTCTGCGAAACTTTTAACGGAAACCTTATTTTAAACGGCGACGATCCGAACACCGCCCGTCTTGGTCTTGCCAATCCCAATAATAGAAATGTCAGATATTTCAGCGTGGACAGATATAAATATGCCACCAAAACGCTTCATGAGGCAGGAGAGGGACGTTTCTGCCCTGTCTGCGGGCACGCTCTTGAATATGATTATTATCAGTATTCCCATATCGGAAAATTCCGCTGTCCGAAGTGCGGATACGGCGATAATCCGGCATACGTCAGATTTACCGGAATCGATCTGGACAAGCATTCTTTTATTGCTGACGGAGATGAATATAAAACTGCGGACAGCAGTATATACTATATGTACAATCTCTGCGCAGTATACTCGGCAGCCAAGCTTTACGGTATAGATAAAAAAATAATACGCGATACCTTTAAAAGCTTTCAGGTAAACAACGGAAGAATGGAAAGATTCAGATATAATAACAGCGAGCTTATGCTTAATCTTGCTAAAAATCCGGTAGGCGCAAATATGACAGTACGTATTATGAACGAGTGTCCCGGAAAAAAGGAACTGTTGTTTGTGCTTAATGATAACGTTGCTGACGGTCTTGACGTTTCATGGATATGGGATATTAATTTCAGCATTTTCAATAATGTTTCAAGAGTGGTTACAAGCGGAACGAGAGCTTACGATATTGCCGTAAGAATAAAATACTCCGGTTATGACGCTTCCAGAATAAAGGTGCGTCCTGATCTTGGTGATGCGGTAAAAGAGTTTTTTTCCACCGATGGAAGAAAGTTTGCTATAGCCAACTATACGGCAGTTCAGCCTGTAAGAGCCGCTCTAAGCAGGTTTATTGGAGGCGGCAACGATGAAGGATAAGATAAAGATACTTCATATGTACCCGGATATACTGGATCTTTACGGCGACGGCGGAAATATGGAGGTAATCAAATACAGATGCGGCCAAAGAAAAATAGTGTGCGAAACGGATATTCACACTATCGGCAGCAATACGGATTTTTCCGAATACGATCTGATATATCTGGGCGGAGGCGCCGATTTTGAACAGCAGCTTCTTGCAAACGATCTTGCGGGATGCGCAGCTCAGATACGTTCAGCCTATGAAAGCGGAGTCTTTTTTCTTGCGATATGCGGAGGATATCAGCTTATGGGGCGGTATTATAAGGATTCCAACGGTAAAAAGATCCCGGGTCTGGGGCTTTTTGATTATTATACTACTGCCTCGGAAAACAAGTCGGAAAGATGTATAGGAAACATTATTATAGAAGCTGACCTTAACGGAGAGAAAACAAAGGTTATAGGCTTTGAAAACCACGGCGGAAATACTTATGGTGTAAAATCGCCGTTCGGATCGGTTCTGCTTGGGAACGGAAACTCTTTCGGGGACAGCTTTGAGGGATATTTTGAGAAAAACGTTATAGCCACCTATCTGCACGGACCGCTGCTTTCTAAAAACCCTAAGGTAGCAGATTATATAATAAGCAGCTGTATCGGACGGAAATCAGGTAACAGCGTAACGCTTGCTCCGCTGGATGACGTTCTTGAAAACAAGTGCAGAGAAATGCTGTTTAAGAGGTTTCTGAGAGGATAATTACTCCCCGCTTTGTACGTCATCTGTTTGACCGGCTGATGTGTCTTGCTTGCTGTACGGACGTAAAAGGATATAATTTTTCCGGCAGAAGGCAAAAATGGTTTTTGCAGAGTATTAATCGCTTGAAATTGACAAAATTATTATAAGGTGATATAATTTAAAGGTTAAATATTCTTTTATGCCGGAGTCTGTGCAACGCATTGTACGGCGGCGCAATTAAATACAGCCGAAA
>ULSD01001536.1_pt1 | contig 12285 bp, 8 predicted proteins | sample 1956051 | NCBI WGS metagenome assembly ULSD01 (sample SAMEA4835699, study PRJEB28245) | human gut metagenome | biome: gut microbiome; material: fecal sample | place: Denmark | collected 2008
CAGTATCTCAAGGAAATGGGATACGGAGAATCCGGTCAGCCATTGCTTGTTTACTCCCATTATGACACAGAGAATACCCATCTTCATATTGTCACTTCAAGAGTGGCACCTGATGGAAGAAAGATTCAGCACAGCCATGAACGCAGACGTTCTCAAGAGGTCATTGACCGTATTCTTGGTAACGACAGGAAGAAGAAAACGGAAGATGACATTAATTTGGCCAAGCAGTACACTTTCTCTTCATTTGCCCAATTCAAGTCTATAATGGTTTCCATGGGATATGAAGTCTATCAGAAAGATGGAAATGTATTCGTCAAGCATGGTGGAAAGGTTCAGAAGGAAATCCCTTTTACTGGAATAGAAAGTCTTTTCAAGAGCGGTTATCGGGAAAGGACACGTTGCCGTCAGCTCAGAAGTATATTAAAGAAGTACCGTGACGTAAGTTCCAACAAGGAGGAACTACAGAAGGAACTGAAAACGAAGTTCGGCATTGACATTGTATTCTTCGGCAAGAAGGATGCGCCATACGGGTATATGCTTGTTGATCATGCAAACAAGACCGTCATTCATGGTGCAAGAGTGCTGGCTGTAGAGGAACTCCTGGACTTCACTACTCCTGAAGAGCGGTTCAATCGGATAGAGGACTATATTGACCGATTACTGACACTTAACCCCAAAATTACCCAGAGTGAAATATACAGTAAAATCAAGAAACAGCGTGCCTATATCAAGAAAGGCATCATCTATTTTGATGGCCAAAGCCGATCGTTGAAACCTTTTATGGCAGAAGCTATCGACCGTAATAACCGTATAGACATGGTTGAAATGTTCAACCCGGCTACTGAGGCTGAACGGGATTTGCTTTGTATAATTTTTAATGTTTCCCGGACAGATCTGGTAGATATATCTCCGGAAAGAACACACTACTACACAGATGCAGTGAACCGTCTACGTGAGATATTCAATGATGAAACTATTTCATCCGTCAGGAGTAAACTATATGAAGAAGGTTTTACTGTCCGTCAGGAGGAAGATACAACTTATGCCATAAATTTCGGGCAGCATATCATTATAAATCTTACTGAAGAAAACTTCAATCTTGAACGGCTAAAGAAACAGTCTGTGAAGCAAATTGAACGGCAAAAATACCAGCAACAAACAAAGTCGACTTCACATTTCTCTGGCAAGACCAAGCTGCGTGATGTAGGTGGTGGCAGTCATAGCGAGAAACGTGAGTGGGAAGTTGGACAGAAAGGTAGCTATGATGATATCGATGATGGTAATTCAATGAAAAAGATAACATTATATTAAGTGACAATAGGAAAGACCTTACCACTCAACCCATTACTTTTGGACATGTTTTTGTGCAACTGTTATTGCATCATAACTTATTTCATCTTCAGCGCCTACCGCATCAAGAACTTTATCTGCTAACCACAATGTCAACATCTCTTTCACGTCTTGATGCAAGTATTCTGCAAGCTTAATCACCTGTTCACGCTTTGCTCGCCTATCACCTCGTTCAATCTTACTGAACATAGGTGTGTCTATCTCCAATAGTGCTGCCAATTGTCGTTGCAACACGCCCTGCTTATCTCTGAGTTCTCTAATCCTATTTCCAAATAACATAATGTTATGTTTAAGTTTCGATATTATATTGATTTACTACTCTGTCGTTAGTTTCGTCTAATTCAGACGGAATATTATTTGAGAAATTAAATCCGTCCATCTGTTTTGATTAGTTTATTTAATTTCATTTCTTTAAACAAATCAAACAAAAGCATAGAGACGTTACTTATCTGATCTCCCTCATTATGTCAATTATATTAAAGTTGACCATGGTTCGCAAAAAATATTCATTGCGATAGTGATACTGATATCCATACGTGGCAAGAGCCTTCTATAGAAGGTCAAGTATAAAGCAACTTCCATTGGTATAATACACAGATATCACTACTGTATTATTTTAGTTCTAATTCAAGCATATATTATAAATGAGCCTTTTACCCTCATGCTCAGGAGGTCTGCTTAGAGAAGAGATATCAGAAGTATCATAATTGATACCCAAATTAAATCAGCGAGTCGCTTACCCAATTGTTTCTAAAACTCTTCCCCAAAAGGAGATGTCTTTTTAGGAGCAGCCCCTTTGTTGCGAGACTGCTCAAACTATACATCACCATTGTTCAAAAAATAAAATTTATCGAACATAATTCTGTAAAATTTGATAGTTAGTGCATCACATGTTATCATCCCTGTTTGCTTCCGGGCTGGCATTCACTTACTCTCCCGCATTTGCAGTACCATCAGCATAAACGCATTTCACTTCTCTGTTCGGAATGGGAAGAGGTGGGACAACGTTTTGTTAACGCCTAATTATATATTGTTACTTTTACTATCTTTCTCAGAAAACCCCGAATCGAATGAGCGTTCCAGTTCCAATTCTGGACGAGTTAGCAGAATTGGCATTTCCATTCTATTTTCTAAGACAATCTCTTTAGAAGCATTTTTAGCTCTTGAAACAGCAAATTTTCTAAGATCAGTTATCTGTTTCTCCATAGTCTTAGAAAGAGGTACGGTATTTTTGATAGCATCCAAAATATGTATCATCTGTAATTTGGGAGCAATATTAGATTCTTGTGATTCTACATATGCAGTAAACATAGCTTCCTTTACACATTCTTCAATTTCTGCTCCATTAAATCCTTCAGCTTTTTGGGCTAAAATATCTAAAGCAAATGAAGATACATTTTGACGATTTTTTTGCAAATGTATGGAAAAAATATTCTCTTTTTCTTTCTGACTTGGAAGATCCACAAAAAAGATTTCGTCAAATCTGCCTTTTCTAAGTAGTTCTGGAGGTAGTTGATTAATATTATTAGCAGTTGCCACAACGAATACAGGTGCTGTCTTTTCCTGCATCCATGTTAATATTGTAGAAAATATTCTAGAAGTCACACCACCATCTGTAGCTCCACTTGATTGTACACCGCTAAGACCTTTTTCTATTTCGTCAATCCATAATACACATGGAGCAACAGCTTCGGCAGTTGCAATTGCTTTTCGAATATTATCTTCACTCGACCCTACAATACCCTGAAAGACTTTTCCTACATCTAACCGAAGTAAAGGCATATTCCAACTAGAAGCAATACTTTTAGCTATTAAGCTCTTTCCGCATCCTGGGACACCCAACAAAAGCAAGCCCTTAGGCTCTTTTAATCCCCAATCACGAGCTTCCTTGTCATATGCTAACTGCCTTTTTTAAGCCACTCCTTTAAATTTTCCATACCTCCGACATCTTTTAGACTTTCATTTTTGGGAAAGTAATCCAAAATGCCCGATTTCCTAATAATCTGCTCCTTTTCAGAAGATACAGTAAAAGGAGACTTATCGTCAAAGCCATCCTTAACAGAGGCAAGGCAGTAAGCTAAATCTGCCTCCATTGATGTCATTCCTAACGCAGCATCTATCAGTCTATTTCTTAGGTTTGTTTTGAGTTCAACTTTTGACTGCTTCGCCACTATATCCAAAACTTCTCCCAATTCATTACGTTTAGGAAGTGGTATTTGTAATACAGTAATATACTTTTCCAATTCAGCAGGAAGTCTGTAAATTGACGATAGAATAATTGCATGGGTATTGTTATTTGTTGCTTCTGCAATTTTACGGAACATCAATTTAACTTCATCCCTTTCAATATGATTATTTATATCATCAAGAACAAATATATTTTTCTCCCCAGACTTTTTTGAGTTAAGAATATAAGCTAACACTTCAAGAGGGTTTTGCATACGCTCAATTCTTTTCTCTGTTTTATCAGGTAATATCTGAACAAGTCCATATACACAATCCCATTGATAGTAATTTACTTTCTTACCTTCTCTACGCAACAGCTCTACAATACCTTTAATCTTTTGTTTCGTTCTGTAGTATTCGTAACTATGAAGATATAATACAGGGTAGTATGCCCTAATCATTAGGATAAGTTTCTGAAAAACATCTTCCATACTATTATGAATTTTGATTTAAATTAATTGTTCTACGAGGCTTCATTTTACTTAAATATTTGGCAGGAACAGGCTTTTTTGTCATTACACGTTTGTTACCTAAATGCTGCTCCAATATATCCATAGCTTCATGAGCCTTTTCGTTTATATCATTTGGTAAATAGTCAGAATCTGTTATAATGGTCCCGTCTTTTAGTATAGTAAATTTAATAGAGGCAAAAGGTTCATCTTCTAGTGGGTCATACGATTTTGCCTCCATATAAAAACTAAACCTTTCTTCTTCTGTAGGTGTAAAAGTATAATTCGATCTATAGGTAAATCCGTATTTTTCAAATTCAGAGATTAAAGCATTTTTCGAGTATTCAGCATTGAGCTCTTGAAACTTTTCCTTTAATTCTTCTACTTTTACATATGCATTTGGCATATAATAAGTATTGTAAGTAACCTCGTTAGTTGACACATCTAATCTCAAGGCAAACTCACCATTGAAGTTAGAATCATTTCCAACTTCAGTAACCAATAATATATTGTTTTGCAAAGAATACTTCCATCCTAACGTCTCACATGCAGCCATTAAAACATTAGCATTCATTATTTGAGGGTTTCGTACAAACCTAGATGATTCAAATCTTGACATAATTATAATGAAAATAACAATTCTTCAATATTTTTTAATGGATCATGGTAATCATCTTTATTCAAAAAGATTTTATCTGGAAGCAATTGCTTTACCAATTTATTACCTAATCTGATATTATAAAAAGCATACAACTTTTCATCTATAGCTATAAATACACGAGAAGCTCCTTCTTGTTTATCTTTTAATATGTTGTATTTGAATAGTTTCCTTAATTCTGAGCTGCTCAATAAAGCAATCAACTTATCCTTCCACTTGTCCCCAATATTTGCTTTTATAGCATTATCGTATGACGACAAGTAAAAGAGAGCTGTGAGATGTTTTATAATAGATATTGAATCTGTGGGCTCTAGTTCATAGAAGGACATTGTTAAAGATAAAATCCTATCATAGGATTCTGTATTACCTACATCATTCTTCTTTTTAGGATTATATGAATCACTTGCATTATTCACCTTTGACTTCATTGTAGATGAATTAATTAGCTTCTGTAAGTGAATAATTACATTTTGAATATCATCACTTATGATAGAACCATCACATGCAGATGATAATTTAAACAATTTTGCCCTATAAAAACCAACCTCTTTTTGAGATAGGCCATTTGACATTTTACTCTCAATTTCATTCTTTAATGCCTCTATCTCTTTTGTAAGCAGTTCAGATTTTGCCAGTGCTCTACGTTCCTCAAGAATATTATCGTAATCAATAAATAATTCCTCAAGGTTAGCATCTTTTCTAAAATACTCAATCTTCTCATTTTTGTAGTTTTGTACATCACCTGAAGGCAATTTGGAAATCTCTTGCAATGCTTTTTCAATGTACTTTTCTGCAAATTGTTTCTTTGATAAATGATATTGATTAATTGCAGCTTGATAATGAGCTAGACACATCTCTTCTGTTCTAACATGAGTGATATTTTTAGGTGTCACAGAAAATGATAGAACGTTAAAACTCCCTGTAAACAATACACATTGACCATTTTTTACTTCAATAACATTCTTCTTATGGAATGCAGGAAGCTCAACATGAAAGAACTGCCTACCGTATTCAGTTTCCAAAGTTTCAAGTGCTTTTTGGGATTGGTTTCCTACCATTTTATCCTTGTGGCTATCAAGCCCTTCATCTGGAGAAGAGTATGATATGAATACTTTACCTCCTTGTTTAAGATAATTCTTGATTAAAGGAAGCCTATTGCGCATAAATGTACCATCTGCTACCCATGGACTGGATAACCAAATTTCATCAGGTTTGTCAGTTTGGAAGATATTATGCAATTCGGATTCAAATGCAATAGTATCATATAATGCACGTTTATGAAGCCTTTCTGAAAGGTCATTAGAATTAACCTCCTCTGTCTTTTTATTTTCTTCATTTGCTATAGATTGCTTATCCTCTTGCTCAATAAGTTTCTTTTCTGCCGTAATAATATTTGCCACATCTTCCTTTACCAAAGGATCAGACTTGGCAAGGTCTAAATCATTGTAAATCGTAAGGTCTTCACTCTCACTTGCAGCTTGAAGCATTTTGGAAAACAAAGTCTGTTTTAAATCTCCATCATCTTCAATTAATTGAGATAACTGAGGCAAAACACTCTGTGTAATATCGTCATAAACAATAGCCCTGACTTGTTTTGTTCTAATGCTCTGAACAAAACAAACTATCAATTCGTACTTATAAAAATTGTGATTTTGTGGGTCTGCATTCTGAAGAATAAATCTTCCCTTTGAACTCTGCATATTTGATGCTTGTATCTCAGAAAGCGCTTTTATTTCTTCAAAGCTTAGAGGGGTTAAAGATTCTTCCTCTTTTAAGAAATCTGATTCATTGATAAGTTGAATATCATCAGATGGGATACAGTCACGTAATCCTGCAAAAGAATGATTATTATTTAAATACCAAAGTTCAAAATCGGAACTAAATGATTTCATTCTCTCACCATGAGAGGCAAATTCTTGTCCCTGTTCCGTGATAAAATATGCGGACTCGTCGCCCGTCACAAGATTGTATCGAATCATAGAGTCAATAGCATTACGAATCATCTTTTGTTCAGCAATGTCATGCTCTATATCCAATCCTAATATTTTGCCAATATTGGAAAGTGATGTTTGTCCGTCAATACTAATTATTCCAACAATGGCTTTCTCAAATGCTGAAATTTTTTCCGGTTTGTTTGTAACTCCTTTATATAACTGAGCTACAAATTTAATAGTATATGGTATATATCCGATAATGAGTTCAGATATTGCTTTATTTTTATCAATGACATTATTGAGGCGTTGATCCAACGTCTCTTCAATAGTTTCCTTTTTGTCAAAATCCTCTTTTAGAGGTTGTGACTTAAACTTCTTAGACTTTGGGGTAAAATTTTTGTTTCGTCCCTTGTTATATGTATTTTGTTTCATCTTACCAAATGTTGAAGTTGTTTAATATCAAAATGGTCCATCTCATCAATTGATTTTTTATAATGAGCATTTTCTCTAAAGAAGTCTCTATTCCCAATGACAATTAGAAGTCTTCTTGCACGAGAGAAACCGACATTTATACGCCTAATATCTTCAGCAAATCCGTAATGCTTCTCTTTATTGCTTCTCACGGTTGAAATTATGATTATGTTACGCTCCATACCTTGGAACTTGTCCACTACATTAATTCTACAAGGAAGTGACTTGTCAATTTTTCCATCCTTGTACATTTCTTTAATTTTACCATATTGTGCTCCATAGAAAGTTATTATACCTATTTCTTTATCTTCTGGTTTTTCTTGAGAATCCATAAACTTTTGGAAACCGTCTGCTTTTTGCAAGGCTTTAATGACTGTTTTAATAGCATCTAGTTCACCGTAATTTACATATGATGTAGAGCCACTCGGCTGGCTTTCATATGTATTTACATTAACCCAAATAGCATGTGTTTGTGGTTCAATAAACCCAGGAATAGTAAGTCCATGATAACGACTTCCTCTAGCATTATATTGTTCATTATCCATGTCTTCATCAGCAAGTCCACATTTCAGACCTTCTTCAAGTTCTTCACTATAGAAATGACCAATCGTATCCATAATCTTTTTATGCATTCGGTATTGTGTATCCAAAGTTGCGACTATTGATGGTTTGAGTTTGAATGCTGTTCTAAATAATATTTCAAATTGTGACTCCTTGAAGCTTTCGATGGTTTCTGCCAATACTTTTTGATTTGCCTTTTTCAAGGATGTTATGATGTTATTTTCATTCATCATCGGTGGAAGCTGTTTATGGTCACCTATGATGATGATTTTCTTTCCCCATACCATAGGTACAGACATCTCCAATGGTGTAGCCTTACTTGCTTCATCCATAATAACAACATCAAAAGCATTCTCATTGTTACCAAACAAATATTTATATATTTCTTGAAGTTGTTTGGAGCCACATATACTACAAGTGGCAGCAACAAGATTTACATTACTCTTATATGCTTCATAGAAATACTCTCTTGTATTGCGATCTCTGACAGTAAGATCCCTCTTCCATTGATTTATAACAGATGCATACTTAGTATCATCTGTCATGCCTTTAAGAATGGAGTCTATCCAAATGTTTGTACCATTGTCTTCATTCTCAGCACTTGGTTTAATACACCAATCTTCCATAAAGTCCAACATGTACCTTTTTGCTTCTATTCCGATTTCTTTCTCCGTTGATGCATTCTGGATTCGTACAGGTCTAATACCTCTACGCCCCTGCAATCTTTCAAGAGCATTGTCAACTGCAAGGTTAGTTTGTGAAGTTAGAAGAATCTTCGAATCAGGTTTCTTAAGTATTTGTTGCCATATAATCTCTGCAATAACAGTTGTCTTACCTGTACCAGGAGGGCCTTGAATAATTGCAATATCAGGAGCAGAAACAGCTTTTGCTACAGCCTCCAATTGCTTATCATTAAGGAACTTTTCAATTTTTGTTTCTGTTATTCGTTTCTTAACCTCTTCAAGATTCTCATCAAATTCACCTGCATATCTGGGATCAAATAGGAAGTCACATAATCTTGGATTAGCAGGTGCAGGAATCCTTTTAGTTTTTGAATGTGGATAGAACTGGTTTGGATTGGTAATTCGCAACATTGAATCGGCCAATCTTTGTAACTCAGAAGATTTGCCAACCATTGGAAATTGCAAGTAGTCTCCAACATGTATAAATCTCTCAACTCGTCCTTGGGCATTGCGATCCTCCATGTATTCAATAAATTCTGAGCTAATTTCAAATTTAATACTATTGAGTTTTCTTCCAATGCATTTTCCTAGCTTCAAAGCATTTTTCAGCATTTGAGTTCTGTTATTTCTCAGTTCTTTAATTTCATCATAATCCTGATACTCTTCCTCATATGCCAAATCTATCGCTTCATTAATAGCATCATATTCATTAGCCTTGATGAGATTTACGTTCTCATTTATATAACCATTTCTAAGATTCTTTTCAAATTTTATATTTAATTGATGGTCAAACTCAAAAGACAATATAGTTTTACCTTCATCATTTAAATCATATTCATTTGTAAGCAAAGATGGGTATAAAGTTATACTAGAGTTGATAGCATCATGAAATGAAGCTAATTCTTCCAACTCAGTATACTCAATAGTGTAATTGAGAACCTGACATGTTTCATCATTTTCAAAAGAGGCTGTAAAAGAAGGAGCAATCTCAGTTATTTTTTCCGCTACCTCCTTATAAACTTTCTTACAATAGCTAATATCATCACTTAATAATTTGATAGCAACAGAAGGATGATATTCCGGTTCTTGAATACTTAAAGATTCACCACAATGTTGGCGAACTTGAGAAAGTAATTCTATATAGTTGTTATAATCAGCTGGATAAAATTCAACCAATCCTGATGCTGCTTTAACTCTAATCCGTTTGTTAGAAACAAATTTTAACTGCATTTCACGCAACAATCCCTTATTCGGAATTACAAAACAGCCATAGTCGTATTCTTTTTTTATGAAGGTCTTATTATCATATGCAGCAATAACCTTCTGGTGCATCTCGTATGCAGTGTTGAAAAAAGAATAAGAATCATTAGAAGTAAAAATATATGAATTCCCACTTACAGAAAGACCTTCAATTTGCACATCTGGTCTAAAATCTGTAGGTGTAAAGATAGCTCTGCAAGCAGCAATTCTTATACTTTGTATTGCTTGAGAGTTAAAGTTAAGATAACTTTTTCCCTGAGTTTTTATAAGTAGTTGACCACTAACAGAATCAAGTACATCTATCACTCCTGGCATTTCTTTAATCTCAGATATAATTGAAGCTATATTTTGGTTGCTTTTAAACGATGCGACTATAACAGTCCTGCGTTCAGTTGTCAATGTTTCAGGATAATCAGATTTTATTAATTCTTCTAGATATAACGCTTGACTATCATTGTTAAAGGTATATACCCCATCTGCATAGCTATAGTTCGGATCATAATCATTTAGGTTTGAATTTATACTCTCCAACAAATCATCAAGATTTTCTGACGACTTAAGTGTTAAACTACCAGAAAGAATATGCTTTACATCTTCAGCTACTTTATAGCAGTTATCAGCAGCTACATTTGATAACTCTTCAAGAATTTCTTCTGTTATATCAACGTAACCGACAAATGATATTTCTCCTTTATTATTTGTTACAAAATCTATATTAGGATTACGGTATTTTGTAGCTTGAACACTTTTTATAGCTGAAGTCAATCTTTCCTGAAGAGTTGGAGCTTTAACTTTTAATGTTAATGTATTATACGTGCGGTCATTATAGTGCTCTTTCTCTATGCTTCCGACTTCTTCTACAATAAATAATTCCTTCTTATCTGTATTTAAAGCTCTTTCACCATCAATATATGCTTTCCACATTTTTCGAGATTGTTCTCTATTTATCTCTCTTACTGGTTCTTTCAAGGAAAGAAGACTAGTACAGAAATCCTTGATTTCACGATATGATGTCATAAGGTCATTGCGATCGAGGAAATCCATTAGATTGTGATTAATATATTCTTCAGCCATGAATTTCAGATTCATGCTCTTATATTCAGAAGAATCAGTTGGGACAACAAATTCCTCGTCTGAGATATAGTTTAACGAGAATTCAGTTAGATTTTGTCTTGGCGTAACATATATAGATAACTTCAATTCTTCGATAATAAACTGATATTTTCGAAAGTCTTTCTTGTTCTTTCCTTTATAAATAATTTTGCATTGATGGACACCAAGAATAGATTCGAAGATTTCTTTTGCTGTCTGAGTTGTAGATTTAAGATAATTCTTGCTACACTCAAAGGCTTGTTGAGAGTATACAATAATACATGGTGTTGACTCCAATACCTCTGTAAATAATTCTTCCGTGAATGTTCTATCTAATTCAGCCATATTATTTTATTTTAGATAAACTATACTTATGTTTCGGTCGTACATATTTAATTGAGCACGTATAATTTCTTCATTTTCAATAAGTAAAACTACGCCATAATCCGCAAATGAAGTTCCCATGCTATCATACCCATAACCACGAAGTTGAACTATATTGTCGCTAACATTAGTAATGCGCATACGTTTTGGAGACATCTGTATATTGTTCTGCCACAAAGGATGTATACCGTCTAAGTTAAACATAGTGACTGTATATCCTTCTCCATCTTCAATATTTTTTTCTATGACTAATCTTCTGTTTGCTCCATAGTTATGGCCAGATATATCTTGATTATTTTGAAATCTTACGTGATCTGAAGAGGTGAAAGCAACAGAACCTTTTGGTGGGAAATTATTGCCTTCTATGAGATTTTTAATGAATTTATCCATTGTTATTTATTTTGGGTACAAAGTTAATTAAATGTCCAAAAAGTGACAAGTTTATATTTGTACAATGTATGAGTATTGTTACACGAAATCACACGACATAAACAACTATTGTACAATGTAATGTACTATTGTAACTTTTATAGTTAAATAAAACATGCTATTCAAATTTCATCTATCTGAATATTCCGGTTTATCCATCCCAAATCACAAATGTGTTGCACATTTCTTACCTGAAAATCTTGGTTAATACATTTGTCACAAAATCAATCAATACTTGAAATGATACAGACTCCGGTTATAGTGACATTTGCCAATCAAAAAGGAGGTGTAGGAAAAACTACCCTTTGCGTAACCTTTGCCAACTATCTGGTGACAAATGGTGTAAGGGTTGTAGTGATTGACTGCGACTTCCAGCACTCCATCATGAAATGCCGTAAGGCTGACATCAGAAAATATGGCGAACAGGAAATGCCATACGAGGTATGGGCATATGAAGCCAACGACAAGGCGATGATGACTTCCCTTATGGAGAAGCTGCACAACGATCCTGAAATCGACGTTGTACTTATGGATTCTCCCGGCAGTCTGAAAGCGGAAGGGCTGATACCCATATTCGTCAACTCGGATATCATTATTGTTCCATTTCACTATGATCTGATAACCGTTCCGTCCACGGCTAGTTTCCTCATGTTTGTTGACCGGCTGAAAAAAGCTGTCGGTGAAAGGATGAAGGCCAGACTCTTCATCATTCCCAATTTGAACGACGGAAGAATCGGCAAGCGTTCAGAACTGCTTATCTGGGACAATGCAAGGGATACCTTCTCCAA
>ULSD01004263.1_pt1 | contig 12033 bp, 10 predicted proteins | sample 1956051 | NCBI WGS metagenome assembly ULSD01 (sample SAMEA4835699, study PRJEB28245) | human gut metagenome | biome: gut microbiome; material: fecal sample | place: Denmark | collected 2008
TACCGACACATCGGGTGTCGGTAAAGGAAGTGCGCTTGGAATCTCGATAGTGCCCACACAGTTGTAGTGAATGCGGAGCCGCTGCTCCCATACACCGTTGACCTTTTCTGCATTGAACACTTCGATTTTTTCCACCAGTTCATTCAGCATCCGGGGTGTCAGCTTTTTTGCTCTGGTGTACTTGCGAACTAGACTGATGAACATATCCGTTGTCATGGTGCGGCTGCTCTGCTTTTCGATTTCGGAGCGGAGCTGTTTGATTTTCTCGGTCAGCTCCTTTTGCTCGTCCTCATATCTCCGGGACATTCTGGAAAAGCGTTCATCAGAGATCTTGCCGGAAACATTGTCCTCATAGATGCGCTCAAAGAGGCCGTCCAGTTCTTCATCACGGGCAAGGAGTGCTTTCAACTCTTTCTCTTTCAGCTTGCGGTCGGTTTCGTCTGCCTGCTGGGAGTGCCCGATAACAGCCTTCAAAAAGTCGTCCTCATAGAGGCTGGCAAACTTGGTCAGCCGCCGAATTTCGCCCAGCACCACTTCTTCCAGAAAGTCTACCCTGATGTAGTGGGTGGATTGGCAGGTGCCACGGTTGCCCTTGTAGTTGGAGCAGTTGAAATACTTGATTTCCGGGTTGCCCTGATTGAAGTGGAAGTGCAGATTGCAGCCGCAGTCTGCACAGACAAGTAAGCCAGAGAACATATTGTGTTCTCCGTTGCTGGTACAGCGTTTGCGCATTTTTCCGCGCTTCTGCTGCACCTGTTCAAACACGGCACGTTCAATAATGGGTTCGTGAACATCTTGGAACACTACCCAATTTTCCGGGTCGTTATGAATCCGCTTCTTGTTCTTGTAGGACTTGGAGTAGGTTTTGAAGTTCAGAACATCACCACAATACTCCTGCTGGTACAGAAGATGGGTAATCGTGGAGCCATTCCACTTGGTGGCGGGGCGCGTCTTGGTCTTTCCGGGACGGCCGATGCCTTTCTGAATCCAGTAGGCCTGCGGCGTCAGGATGCCTTCCTTTTCAAACTGGGTGGCAATCTGTTCCGTGCCAAAGCCCTCCAACGTCATATCAAAAATGCGCCGGACAACTTGTGCAGCTTCTTCATCAATGACCCAATGCTTGGGATTGTTCGGGTCCTTGATATACCCATAGGGAGGAAGTCCCATCGGTTCGCCGGAGTTGCCTTTGATTTTATTACTGATACGGCGTTTCTTGCTGATGTCACGGGCATACCACTCATTGAACAGGTTTCGGATGGGTGCCAGTTCGTTTTCGCCCTCGGCCGTGTCGATGTTGTCCGAAACGGCAACAAGTCGGATGTCATGGTCTGGGAAAAATTCTTCTGTCAGCCGCCCGACCTCGATATAGTTTCGGCCCAGACGGGAAAGGTCTTTGACGAACACAGCGGAGGCTTTCCCTTGTTCAAGCTGCTGCATCATTTCAACGAAACCGGGACGGTTCATTATCACGCCGGAAATGCCATCATCCAGAAAGTGAACCAGATTGGTATAGCCTTTTTCCTTTGCAACTTTGGTGAGTAGTTTCTTTTGGTTGCCGATGCTGTAACTCTCGCCCTCCAAATTATCATCACGGGAAAGACGCTCGTAGAGAAAAGCGGTTGCTTCACGGGATTTCTTGTTACTCGACTGTTTCATACTCGCTCCTTTCTTGGGACAGTCGAATAGCAAATTCACTTGTACACCTATATTATAACACAATCCGCTTTCTCTGTCCGCTGCCTCCCGAAAGGTCATTATAATTTTTCGCTTTCGGATTTCATCAGCCGGAGAAGAACTTCTCCTAAGGTCTGGGAACTTTCTTCTTTGAACACCGGCTCAACGATAAAGGAGCGATTGCCAATACGATAAGTTGAATCCAGAGTAAGCACCTCTGGATTTTTTGTTTTTTCAGGGTTTGTCTTTTTCGCTTGCATCGTAAAAATCCCCTTTCTTAAAATTAAAAAATGAGCCAACGGATGGCTGCTGGCAGCAGCCCACGGGAATCTCACCCCTGCATTCCTCATGCAGCCCTACTCATTGCCTGCGACGCTCTGAACGCTCGGACTTTGACGGTAAGGGAGTATCAGCCTGTCGGTATGTCATGGCCCGCAAGCAGCTGCGCTTGCATTACGGCGTGGTGATGATCGCTCCACTTTTCAGAGAAAAGCATCGTGGCGCACCCACCGCCCGGCTCGATACAGACAGCAACGTATCCGTTTGCCCTATGATGCACCGCCATTGTCTTGCGGGCTTTCTTTGTCAAAGAACTAGAAAAGGCATCGTATGGAAAGGGGAACAGCACACGATGCCTACGTTGAATCAGGTCAAGTCAAAATCAAGGATAGCAATTATCAGTTTTGCTTCCAGACGATTGCGCAGTTCTTCATCAACTTGCAGACGAGGATAGCCGTCAGAGCCATAGCTCGTCCGAGTTGACAGTGCGGCAATGTAGCTGGAATAATGCTGGACTACCCGGCTCACTGCTTCGGCGTCTCCTGCAACAGCGGCAGCGATTATCGGGTAAGGAAGCAGCGATGCCCGTGTGTGCGCAGATTTAGTCATCCGCTTCACCTCCCATCAGCTTTTTCAGCAGCCGATAGGCTTTATACCTGCGAGTATTGACCGTTCTTCTGGCCATGCCCATGCACTTTGCTATCTGTTCGTCTGTCATCCATAGAAACCAGTGCATCATAAAAATTTCCCGGTCCTTTGGTGACAGCCGTAGAAGTGCTGTGGCCAATCGGTCGTTCTCGATTAGCACAACAGCATTTCCCACGGGAAAAGCCGTATACTCCCATGAGTAACGATCATAAACCGCAAGCTGGGCCACATCTGTCCCGGACAGTTCTTCCAAAGATGCAAAACGTTTTTGATGACGGCTGATCTGCCGATAGCCGTTACATGCCTCGCATTTCAACACCTTTTTGCAGTAGCTGTCAAAGGCGTGCTGCTTGTGTTCGTAGTAGCGGTTTGGTTTCAAGTTTTCACCTCCCCTCGTGCTGGGAGGCAGCTCTTTTCTTCCCCTTTCGCTCACTACTCGTTCACCAACGGGTTCATTTGGCTGATTTTTAAGATTGATATGAAAATTTTTCCTGCCGTTCATAGAATTGTTCCTTTCGTTCTGTTCGGGTTTATAGGCCGGAGCAAAACGAGGTGGAGAACGGCATCCGATACCCAATCGTAGGTTGTAAAAATGCGGGGCTTTATCGGATGTGAATTGAAGTATATAAAAAGCGAGCCACAACTCACTTCTATGAGTATGGCTCGCCCCTACGTTATTTGAATATTTTTTTAATTGGTGTTAGGGCTTTTCGAGTGGGCGGTAAGCCCCATTTTATTTTGCGCTCCTTTATTTTGATACTCTTGTCCATATAGCTCTTTGCTTCAAATTGTGAGCTATAACTCACACAATGTGAGTTGTATGGTTATTTATATGAGCGATAGCACACCCTACAATGAGGTAGAGGTGATGTATAGTGAACAATCCTCTTGACTTGTTTGCATGGAAAGTGCGGTCAGAACGTAAGCGGCAGCATTTGACACAGAGAAAATTGGCTGAACGGCTCAATATGAACGCCCGTACAATCATAGATTTGGAAACCTGCCAGAGTAACCCCAAATTTGAAACGGTGGCTCTTGTCGCCAAAGAGTTAAATATCAGCGTGGATGCTGCCATTTTTCCAGACATGGTAAATCAGACGGTTTCAAAAACAGTTGTAGACTTCTTTGCCGGGAAAAGCGAGGCGGAGATTGAAAAATATATTGCGCTTTGCAAACAGGCGGAAGCATTTCAAAAAGACGAATAACGCGGTCGGATATATCAATCTCGGCCGCGTTATTTTTTACCTATTTGTTTCTATGCGGACGGATTATGATATACGCACAATGGAACCTCCGCATTGCATACGCTGAATTTTGTTAAGCAAGGCTCCATCCAGCCGCATTCTTTCGGATGTTGACAAACTCCTGATAAATGCCGGGCTGCTTCAAAAGTTCTTCGTGCGTGCCCTGCTGTGCAATCTGGCCGTTGTCAATGACCAAAATCTGATCGGCATTCTGGATGGTATTCAGACGGTGGGCGATTACGAGAAGTGTCTTGCCCTTTACCAGTTCCGAGATGGCCTCCTGAATATAGCTTTCGTTATCAGTATCTACGCTTGCGGTAGCTTCATCCAAAATGATGATAGGGGCATCTTTCAAGATACAGCGTGCAATCGAGATGCGCTGCTTTTCACCGCCGGAGAGTGTAGCACCGCCTTCACCAACTACGGTCTGGAATCCATCAGGCAACGCCATGATGAAATCATAGCAGCGGGCCTTCTTAGCAGCTGCATAGACTTCTTCCTCTGTGGCGTCCGGTTTGCCTATGCTGATATTGTTGTAAATGGTATCTTGGAATAAGTACACTCGCTGGAATACCATGCTGATCTGCTCCATCAGCTCTGCCAAAGGCACGTTCCGAATGTCCATACCTCTTATTATTATGCTGCCAGATTTTACATCCCAAAGCCGAGCCAGTAAATTGGCAATAGTAGACTTTCCGCCGCCAGAAGGTCCGACTAAAGCAGTCATAGAATCTTTCTTCATGGCAAAGCTGATATGATGCAGAACTTCTTTGTCCTGATAAGCAAATACAACATCGTTAAACTGAACTTCTGGCTGTCCCGGCTGTGCCTGTGCAGGAAGATGCTGCTTGCCCGTGTCGGGAAGTTCAGGCTCATTCAGGACTGCTTCAATGCGGTCGAGAGCTGCATTCATAACGGTAAGGCGAGATGCTTCCCCATAAAGAGCTTTCAGCGGTCCAAAGAGGTCAAACACAAACAGCAGAACACCAAGCACATAGGCCAGCGGAAGTGCGCCGCGCTGTTCCAATACAATCGACAAGCCGAAAATCGCCGCAATACCAATGCCGTAAAGGATATTCAGACTCATTGTCCATGGTGTCATTTTCTGCTCAAAAGCAAAGGAGGTGTTTCTGGAACGCTGGAAATTGTCAGTCAGTTCTTCTGATTTTTCGCCCAGCAGGTTGTAGCTCTTGATGACGCCAATGCCCTCCACAAAGGATAGCACCGCATCGGTCAGCCGTTCGCTCTGCTCCTGCCGCTCTGCGGCTTCCCGCAGGGAAACCTTGTTCATTCCTTTTGACACCAGCCATGCCAGAACCGTGACGGCGGCAGCAATCAAACCAAGCTGTACGTTCAAATAAAACATGAATACCAGCAGAATCAAGGAGGACAGCAGATAGCCCATCATGTTGCCCAGCGTACTCATAGCGACTTCTTCAATGAATACCATATCCGTGCTAAGAACAGAGCTGATTTTGCCAATGTTGCCGGAAGTAAAATAGCCCATCGGAAGTTTCCGCAGATGGCTGCCCAGTTCCATGCGTTTATCCGCAAACATCAAATATCCTGCGGCACTTTGCAGGCTGTCGCTGAGGTAATGAACAAGCATTTGCACCAACACTGCTGCGGCAAGTCCAAGGCCGATATAAAGGCAAGTCTGGCTGGTCAGTGTGTCAGCTGCAAAGCGGCTTAAAACTACAAAGGCAAGAACGATTGGCATTTTTGACAAAATGGATTCCAAAAACGCACAAACGAATGCACCTTGAATACGGCCTTTATAACGGCCGGAGAGTTTCAAAATTCTTGAAAACATCGCAAACATTTAGGCTCCCTCCTTTGCAGTGTGTACTTTCCATTCGGCACTGTCCTGTGCGGCTTTCCACAATTTCTGATATTCAGGGCAGGAGCGAATCAAATCCTGATGCTTACCCGCTGCTACCAATTTTCCGTGGTCGATGACACAAATTTGATCGGCATTCATAATGGCGGGCAGTTTGTGAGCAATCACCACGAGAGTCTTGCCTTTTACAAGTTCTGCAATGGCTGCTTCCATCTTTTCTTCATTTTCGGGGTCAGCATAGGCTGTTGCTTCATCAAGAACTACAATAGGGGCATCCTTTAAGATTGCTCGCGCCAGAGAAATACGCTGACGCTGACCGCCGGAGAGCATTTTTCCGGCATCGCCTGCCATGGAGTGAATGCCCTGCGGAAGTTTTTCAATGAACTCCATGCACTGAGCTTTCTTTGCGGCCTCTATTACTTCTTCATCCGTTGCAGTCAACCGACCGAGCCGGATGTTTTCCAGCAGAGAAGTATTAAACAAATACTGATCCTGCGCCACATAGGAGATACGACTGTTCAATGCTTCAAGGCTCATATCGCAAAGTTTCTGTCCGCCGATGGAAATGCTGCCCTTTTGCGGGTCATAATAGTGAATCAGCAGTTTTGCCAAGGTACTCTTGCCGGAGCCAGATTCACCGACAAGAGCAGTTTTTTGTCCAGCCTTTGCCGTAAAGGAAATATCATGGAGAACTTCATCCTCAACCACCGCGGGCTTTCCATCCGGGCCGGGCTGTGTTGTCTGGTAAGCGAAAGAAACATGGTCGTAAGTAACGGTGTCATCTATTCCATGGAATCTATCATTCGTCTGCTGAAGTTCCGGCGCATCCAACACCTGCTCCAATGCGGAGATTTTATAGTTGAGCTGGGGCATGGTTGGCAGAAAGCCAAGAGATTTCAGCAGCGGCATACCGATACTCAAAGAAAGACACAGCACCAAAATCAAATTGGGCAGAGCCGACCAGCCGCAGAGGACAAACCATGCACCCACAGGCAGGGTCAGGATGATGGTACAAGGAAGCAGGCTGCTGTAAATCGCCATCCACGGCCATGCCGCCCTATACCATGCCAGTGTATAGTTCCGATAATCTGATATATCTTTGCGGAACCGTTCGTAAGAATCTGCGTCTTTATTGAAAACCTTGACGACTTCCATACCGTTGATGTACTCAATAATGGTATTGTTCATCTTTTGCCCGGCCATATAGTAAGGTCCCATTTTCTTCATACCAACGGAATACATCGTCATCATGGCAACTAAGCTAAGCGGAATGGATGCCAAAGATAACAGTGCCAGCTTCCAGTCTACAAAGAACATTGCCACATAAACTGCAATGGGAACCATCAGGTTGGCGATGCCCTCCGGCATAGAGTGTGCCAGCAGAACTTCCAGACTGTCTACATCGTCCACGAACAGCTTTTTCACGGTGCCAGTGCCTTTGTCCTGAATAACACCCAGCGGCAGTTTTTCAAACCGTTTTTGCAGAGCCGTCCGCAGGCGGAGCAGCGTGTCATAAGCTGCTTTATGAGAGAGATTCAGGCCCCAGCCATAGAAAAGAGCTTGCAGCACCAGACATACCAAGACCAGTATGACATGCTGGATGATAAAGGAAGCAGTGATTGCCTCCCCCATGACCAGCGGTGCAATTACCTGATATGCCAGCACAAAGGGAAAAACACCCAGCAGAACACTGACCAGCACGATGGCTGTTGCAGCATAGAGGCCTTTTTTATGAGGTCCGGCATATTCAAATACTTTTTGGAACATAAGTCCAACCTCCTATCATGTGAAATATTTTTCAGAAAGAGATTTCAAAACCGTTGGCGATAACTGCTGATTTTGAATTGTTCCATCATCATCCAGCTGCACAACCTCTGTGCAGGTACGGACAATAAATTCAAAATCATGAGAAACCACGAACACGATTACCCCGGAATCGGAAAGTTGTTCAATCAGCTTGCTGACACGCACCATAGAATCATAATCCAAGCCGCTGGTGGGCTCGTCGAAGTAGATTACGGGGCTGTCCTTTACGATTGCCACTCCAATGGTAACCCGTTGTTTTTGACCGCCTGAAAGCGATGCTGGGTGTCTTTCCCGATAGTCCGACAGTTCCAATGCGTTCAATACTGCATCTATTTTTTCTTTGCAATCTTCCTGCATTCCAAGGGAAAGTTCTTCTTCCACGCTGCTGGCAAAGAGTTGATAGTCTGTATCCTGCATAACAAGATAGGAAAGTGACCGCCGCTGCCGGGGTGTGAGCTTTTTTCCATCAAGACGAACTTCTCCATGCCGCTGTTTCAACAGGCCAGTCAGAATAGACAGGAGCGTTGTTTTTCCGGCACCATTATGGCCTAAAATGCCTATCACGTCCCCCGAATGAGCTTCAAAGCTGACATTTTGGAATACTTCTGGACCTTTCTTGTAGGCAAAGCCTAAATCGTGGACTTCTAGTAAGTGCGTTGTATTTTGAGAATGCGGCTTTTCCTGATAATGCTCTGCATCACGTTCCGGGTATGCGGTTCGCAGACCATAAGAAATTCGTGTTTCTTCGGGCAAAGAGCAAAACTGTTCCCTTGTAAACTCATGCTCAATTTTTCCATTCTGTATCAGAAAAGCTCTGTCAATCAAATCTCGCAGATAGTAAAAGCGGTGTTCTACTACAAAAATGGTATAGCCGGCACTCTTGAGCTTTTCCATGATTTCAGCAAGCCGTTTGGTGGCGGCATAGTCCAGATTGGCCGATGGTTCATCAAAGATGTAGACCTTTGGGGCAAGCGCATAAACAGAGCCAATCGCAATCTGCTGTTTTTCTCCGCTGGATAACGCAAAAATACTTCGATTCAGGTATTCGACCAACTCCAATTCTTTGGCTGCTCGTGCAATCCGGTCAATGGTTTCCTCACGAGCCAGTCCGAGATTTTCACAGCCGAACGCCAATTCTCGTGTGGTATCGGTCATAAAAAACTGTGAGCGTGGGTCTTGAAAGACAGTTCCTACCTGTCCGGCCAGTTCGGAGGGCTTCATTTCCAAAAGCGAATGTCCATCCATAAGCAGATCGCCTTTAATTTCACCGGGGTAAAAATGTGGAATAAGTCCATTGAGGGAACGAATCAACGTTGTCTTGCCGCAGCCACTTCGCCCGGTCAGAAGAATAAACTCGCCGGTCCGTACAGTCATGTCAATGCCGCGGAGGGTAAAATCTTTGCTTTCTTCATAACGAAAGCTGAAATTCTGGAATGAGATCATCGTCATACCCTCCATAAAATGATTTTGCCGATTTGGGTCTGGTCAATAAAAAGCAGTCCGACCAAAAAGAGGATACCAAGCAGTGATACCACAATTTCCGGCCATGCAAAACGAATCGGGCGCAGTGCATACCGCTTACATTCCAATTCCAGACCACGCGTTGTGCCGGAGGCCGCCAGTTCATCGGTAACTTTCAAGCAGCGCATCAGCAACGGTATCAAAATGTACTCTATGGTTGCTAATGGGTGACATACCCGCTTCCACACTGTATCGCTGATACCGCGAATATCCATTGTGCTTCGGATTTGCCGATATTCAATCCGTAGGGTAGGAATATAACGGAACATGACCACAAGCGGAATCGTAACTGCCTGCGGCAGCCGCATTCTTTGGAGGGCTACCATCAAGTCATCCATATAAATGGTCCGCAATATCCAGAGCCCCATCATTACAATGGGAATCAGTTTCAGAACGGTCACGCCAAATACGCTCATAATCACGCTCAAAACTGGAACTTGAACATAGCGGAGCAAGGCATTAAGATAAGCCACAACGATATAAGTTATTATCATTTTTGCGGCCCATTTTCCGCCATTACCTAAGGCAATGAACAGCCCATAAACCAGCATGAGCGCAAGGCTGACCACTTCTCCGGCCAGAAAATAACTGACAAAACCGATACAGACTAAGAGAAGAATTTTGCAGCGCGGGTCCAGAAGCGCAGTTCCATGAAGGGGCTGTCGCTCAATAATTTGTTTGATTTGTGTTTCATCCATTCTGATGCCTCCTTATCAACAGCAGAGCGCGGGACTACTTCCAGCCCCGCGCTCTGAAATCAGGCAGCCCGTTTGCCTGCGTTTGTATGATGGATTTTCAGGGGGCTGTTCTTGTTATTTTACAGAAACGAGTCCAGCCTTGATGAAATGCTTTTTCAATGCTTTCTGGCCGATAAATCCGCCAATCAGGCCGCCCACCAGTCCAGCAGCAACAATGACTACCAGCATGGGAACAGAAGTGATATTGAGCATTCCCTGAGTGTACTCCGGGGCAATATTGTTTTTCTCCATTGCGCCAACAAACGCACTTTGAAGAAATTTGATGGGGCAGATAGCACTAAAAGCAAAAATAGCACTGAACAGCGCATAGGCCGCCATCATGGACTTCATTGTGATTTCATTTCGGCCCATGATCAGAAAATCGCAGATGACACCGCCAATTACCAAGCCGATGGGAAGGAACCAGAAAGCACCTACCAGCAGGAACAGGATAGCCTGAATTGCGGCACAAATGGTAAACACGCCTTTCTTCGGAACTTTGGCCAGCAGAAGCATCATAACGATGCCATTCGGAATAGCCACAACGGACGGATAAAACACGTTGGTCACTGGGCCAGCCACGCTCATAATAGTGCTGATAATCATGCAGATAATCCACATGAGCGCTGTCAGGATGCCAATGAGAATAAAGTCTTTCGCATTCAACTTTTGTTTCATTTTTATGCCTCCTCGCTTTTATCGGAAAATAAAAAATGCGATATGGTTATTTGAAACTAACCATATCGCAAATTGTACCAATTTAGATTATCAAATCCAACCCAAAACCTACCCGTTTTGACCCAAAAACAGTCAGAAGCTACTTTTTATGGGTATCAAATCGGCTTTCACGGTAGTTCTTTGGCGCCACACCATATCGCTTTTTGAAAGCGGCGGCAAGATTGCTGGGCTTTCCGTAGCCAACGATTGCTGCAATCTCGCTTACATTTCGGTCCCCCTCCAATAGCAGCTGTGCTGCCTGTGTCAAACGCTGTTCAATTATGTATTGATGAATAGGCATACCATAAAATGATGAAAAACCGCGTGTCAATTTTGTTGTGCTTAAATGCACCAGATGGGAAAGTTCTTCACAGGATGGGGCAAACGCAAGCTGACTGTCTATAATCCGTTTAGCTTCCATAATGGCAGTCCGTTCCGTTCTGGACATGGAAACATTTTTTCCCATTAGAATATCCAATTCAAGGACTTCGCCTAAATAAATAGACAATAGCTCCAGAAGTTTTCCGTCAAGATATAAGTAACCCAATCCTCCGCGGTATTGTGTAAATTGGCTTGTTTCCGCTAGAATTTGTTCCATGATGGGGGTCACGGGAACTTTTGAAATGCCATCAAGAAGTTTCTTTTCGTAAGCCGCTGCTTCCTGCCCATCAAAATAATCTGTGAGCAGCTGCGAGAAATAGGCAATCGGAATTTTTATACTCTTAAATGAAAAATTGCTATCCTTTTTATAGCAGGCATATTCGGTTCCTCCATGTCCCGCATAGATACAGGATTCATTTTTTTGAATCGTAATGGAACGCTTTTCATCAATGATGCCCCAAGAGATTCCATCATTCAGGCAGAAGATAATCTGCATATAATCTTTACTGACGGTTCCCTGTACATTCATATCCGACTGGTAACACATTTGCCAATCCGAAAAGATGATGCCGTGCTTGATTTGGGTCTGTGCAATTCGTCCTTTCCCCATATCAGACGGAATATCTATTGAAATTGTTTGGGGCGAATTGGCTATCAGGTCGTTGTATAGCTTACCAAGATAGTGACTTCCGTGCGTCATAGGATGAGGTTCACCTCCCATTTTGGTTAGTCTGTGCTAATTATGATACTTTATTTTTGCATCACAGTCAAGATGTAGCCAAAAGACAGGGTTTGAATTGTAGTATTAGTAGAGGGGACGGTTTAGGGGAGAACTTACAGAGCAAGCATAGGAAGTGTGTACCCACTTCCGTATTTTGCTCTGCAAAACAGCTTGTTGGGAAGTGTCCCAAACCCTCAAAACGGAAAGGAGAGTAAAACGAATGGAAGGCAGAAAACGAACCGTGCAGGTCAAATTTTATGTGACGGAAGAAGAACGGAGGTTGATTCGAGAAAAAATGAAATTGATACCAACCCGGAATATGGCCGCCTATCTGCGAAAGATGGCGATAGATGGTTATGTTGTCCACATCGACACCACCGACATCCGGGCACAGACCGCCGAATTGCAGAAGATTGGTGTCAACGTCAATCAGATCGCGCGGCGGCTGAACAGCATGGGGCCGCT
>ULSD01013930.1_pt1 | contig 11805 bp, 8 predicted proteins | sample 1956051 | NCBI WGS metagenome assembly ULSD01 (sample SAMEA4835699, study PRJEB28245) | human gut metagenome | biome: gut microbiome; material: fecal sample | place: Denmark | collected 2008
TTCTGCTGATGGACTTGACGGTCTTGTCGGTGTTTTTAAAGTTGGTTCATGTGGCTCTTATAAGGAGTTGGAGATTAAGCTGGATTGTGAGGATAAGAGAACTATTTCAAAGGTTACTGGTAAAGTGGGTGATTCTTCTGTTGATAAAAATGGAAATGTTTCATTCCGCTTTTGTTTGACAGAGGCAAATAGATTCTATCCCGGAGGCGTTCTTTTAATAAATAGTCATTCATATTCGAATAAAGCCGTACTACGTCACCATGATGTGGAAGATAGTAATCCCAGTAACCAAGTTTATATAAATGGTGCTGAGCAAACAGATTGGTTTGTAGGGAAATTTACATCTGTTACAAAAGATGATGCTGTGCTTGCCTGGGAACCTATAGGGAATAGACCTTGGAATGTGCCGGTAGGACCTGCGTATATTCAATATGGCCTTGTTGTTCTTCCTTCGCAATCTTGTGGAAGAATTTTAGTAGATGATGAAGATAAAAATAACAAGAATTGGGTGAAGTTATATGAAAATGGAGTATATACAGATTTACTCAATGAAGCGGGGCGTGACCATTATGGTATTTTAGTTGGTGAGAATACTGAATATTGTATTGGTTTAAGTACCGAAGGTAGCTTTGTTTATTAGTTATATATAAATTAATTGGCTATGTTTCTTTTGTAACAACAAGAAGCATGGCCTTTTTTAAATATTGGGGTGTTGATATGAAGCTTTTTTTATTATCTTTATTGTTCTTATTAATCTTGTCATGTTCTATTGATAAAAAGAGAAATATTGTTGCAGAAGTGAATGGGGAAGAAATTTCTCTTTTTGAATTATCTCAATTGACAAAACAGGAAACATTTGATTTATTGAACCTTGCTTATGATATAAAATGTAGAGCGTTGGATAATCTGATAAGTCAGAAGCTTCTTGAAGGTGAGGCGGATAGAATGGGCTTTACAGTGGATCATTATCTTGATGAATATATCGCAAGACGTGTTTCCGGTGGTGAAGATAGTCTACTTAAACGTTATGGATTGATTGATGATCAGGTGCTATATGATAAGAAGAGTTTGTATTCTGTTAATAGTGGTGCAATAGAAGGACGTGTATTACAAAAAAATAAACTACGTTCTATTCTTATTCACGAATTAGTGGATTCTTTAACGAAAGCAGCAAAAATAGAAAAGTATGTATATCCTCCTAAAAGGCCCGATTGTGTTGTGGAAGATTTATGTACATATTATAGAGGTAATGAGAAAGCACCTGTGAGCTTGATTGTTGCTTCAGATTTTAGTTGTGAAAGATGTGTGGATTTTCATAAAACACTGAACCGTATTTTCGATAAATATCAAGAGAAAGTGCGATTTGGATATATAAATTTCTCAGATGCTCCTACGTTTGCAGCGTTAGCCTGTGAAGCAGCAGCAAATCAAAATAAGTTTTGGGAGTTTCATGACTCTATTTTTGAACACGGTGGACACGTTGATTCTGCATTCGTTTTTAATCTGGCACGGGATGCAGGATTAAAGGTTGATAAATTTGAGGAAGATTTATCATCTTCTGCTATTTATGATAGATTGGATCAGAATATAAGTGAATTGATGAGAAGAGGACTTTTTGCTACTCCTACCATTGTAATTAATAATAGGTTGATATATATAACAAATTCCTATGAAGAACTATCCAGATTATTAGATATAGAATTACAAGCGCTATGAAAAAAGAGTTACTACTTATCTGTTTTTTATCTATAGGTATCTCAGCCATAGCTCAGAATCTTATAGTAAGTGGGAGGGTAACAGATGCTTCTACCGGCGAGATACTATCTGACGTGAATATAGTAGATAAAAAAGCAGGGGTAGGAGTAACTTCCAATGCATATGGTTTGTATTCAATACGGGTGAAAGAGGGTGTCTGTATTCTTCAATGTTCCATGTTGGGCTATAAGCCTCGTACAGATACTTTGGACATTCGTACTAATAAAACGGTTGATTTTATGTTGCAACCGGATTACTATCAACTTGAACAAGTTGAAGTTGAAGGGACCCGTATGCATTCCGGGCAGTTTAAGCTTGAACAGAAAGATATTAAGGCCATTCCGGTAGCGGGAGGTGAACCTGATTTGCTGAAGGCTTTACAATATTTGCCGGGAGTAGCTGCAGGAAATGAAGGAACAAATAACCTTTCTATTCGCGGGAGTGACCAATGGGGAAACTTAGTGTTGCTGGACGAAGCGGTAGTCTATAACCCCAATCATGCTCTTTCGTTTTTTTCGGTGTTTAATAATGATGCTATACAAAAGGTAAACCTTTATAAGTCTTACTTTCCATTGACCTATGGAGGTAGAAGTTCTGCTGTGATTGATGTAAGGATGCGGGAAGGAAACAGTAAAAAGAGAAAAGGGAGCGGAACGGTAGGGCTAATAGCTTCTAAGGTGATGTTAGAAGGACCTTTTAAAGATGGAAAAGGATCATACCTGGTGTCTGGTAGGGTGGCTTATCCGGGAGTGATTGTAAGTTTATTGGGGAAGCCGGGACTGAAGAGTACACAAATGACTTTTTATGATCTGAATGCCAAAGTGAATAGAGTATTGAGTGACCGGGACCGGATTTATTTCTCTGTCTATAGCGGAGGAGATCATACGGTTTTTGATCGTTTGGTGCAGGGATATGGCATGGATTGGGGCAATGCAACGGCTACATTAAGATGGAATCACGTTATCAATGAAAAAGTGTATGCCAATTGCAGTGCGATATTTAGTAACTACTATTATCGTTATAAATCACTGAGGGATGGATTGCGGTATCTCTGGAAGTCGAATATGCAGTCTTATCAGTTGAAATATGATCTGGAATATGCTCCTTCCAATACTTTGAGAATAAAATCGGGATCGGCCTTACATGTATTCAGTACGATGCCCGGTAGTGTGGGAAAATACGGGGATATGTCCAATGTTGTACCCTACAGGATGGAGCGTCGTAAAATGCTGGATGCAGCTTTGTATGGAGAAGTTCAATGGCGTTTCTGGTCTGATTTTCAGTTAGATGCCGGAGTCAGAGTTTCGACTTTATCTGCTTCTGGTAGTGTGTTGTACAAGTCGCATACATTCTTTCTGGCAGAACCTCGCGCAGAACTTTCCTGGCGGTTGGATCATAATAGTCGGTTGAGTGTCTCTTTTAACCAGGCTTCACAAAACTTGCATATGCTTTCTAATTCTTCGGTAGGACTTCCGTCTGATATGTGGTTACCGGTAAATTCTATATTAAAGCCAATCACAATGAGGCAATTTTCAGGAGGGTATGAAAGGGATTTGTGGAATAAGAGGTGTACGTTTTCTGTAGAGGGCTACTATCGGAAATCAGATGGAATAATAGATTATAAGGATAACGCAGATCTGTTTCTTAACAATCGGATAGAAGAGCAGGTTTTGACAGGTGAATCGAATGGTTATGGAGTAGAGTGCTCCTTGGCGAAAAACAGTGGTAGCATTACTGGTAGAATCAGTTACACCTACTCCAGGTCATACAATCGTATTGCGGGTATTGAAGAGGGAAAGCAATATCCCTCTATACTGGATCGCCCGCATAATCTGAAGTTATTTCTGAACTATGCTATAAACCCCAAGTGGGATTTATCTTCAACTTTTTCTTATTGCTCCGGGATGAATCTGACCTTGCCTGTCGGGCAATATCAATTCGACGGTTTTTTGTACTATATTTATTCCTCTCGTAATGGTTATCGCGCGCCGGCTTTCCATCAGTGGGATATGTCGTGCACATATCATTGGCTGAAAGGAGATATTTCATTATCGATCATCAATATATACAATAGGAAGAATGTATTTTCTATGTATGCTGCTAGAAAAGGATCGATGAGACCTCAGGTTTATAAGATGTATTTGTATGGAATTGCTCCTTCTCTATCCTATAGTTTTAAATTCTGAAGCTGATGAAAAAGATTTATTATAAATTGTGTTTACTGCTGTTTGGCATGGGCCTGTTTTGTGCTTGTGAAGAAGAAATGACCCTGAAGCCTGATGCGGGGATGCTTGAAGGAATTGTTTTTGATGGTTATATTACGAATTTGGCTCCTCCTTATTTCTTTCGTCTTACACACCCTTCTTGTTTGCAGGAAAATAAGCTGTCGGGAAAATATATTCATTATGAAAATATTGTCGGAGCTGAAGTTATAATTACGGATGTAACTACTGGCATTAAAGATACGTTGGTGCAACCTGCCTGTAGGCCTCATCGTGATGATGTTTTCATGTATATATCCTATTATGATTATTATCGGAAGAGGACGATAACAGAGACGCGTTATTCGGGAAATGGCGAAGGATTGTACATTACAACCCGGCTTTATGGGATAGAAGGGCACACTTATACTCTTGATATTAAATACAAAGATAAGCATTACTCAGCACGGGAGATGATGGTGCCTGGAACGTCTATTACAGATTTGAAAGCATTGGAAGTGGATTTGGGTGTTAAAGGTAAGACCTTGGCACCCTGCATTAGCTTTGTCAATAGGCCGGAAGAAGATAATTATTATATGTTGACATATACCGCAAGTAGTATCAGAGGGCCACATTATAGTAGTTTAGATGACATTACTCAAGGTGCTCCGGGCGCACATTTTTCCATATTAAGTGATAAATATCTGGATGAAGAGGTAAAGGATTTTCTTGTTGGAGAAGGAGATGCAGGTGCCAGCTATGATCCTCCGGGTAGTGATTATTATGCTTTAGACTCTTTATTTGTACACATGATGTCTATTTCCAAAGATTGTTACGATATATATGATCAGATGATACGACAACTGCGAACCGATGGTGGAGCTTATACGCCTCGTCCTGCGAATATAAAAAGTAATATTAGCGGAGGTGTTGTCTGGGGATGCTTTAGGGTTAGTGCAGTGACAGAGAGAGGAATTGCCGTAGAGAGACAATAAGAATCTACTTCAAGATTTGAAGAAATGAAACATAGAAATGATTATTTTGGGACACATTTTAAGGCATATATGTATTAAGACATCTTTTTGCTTTATTATTATAGAATTTTGTTTATCTTTAGAGGTTTATTGGCTGTTGTTATATTTCTGATACATATCACTGATTTTGGATGTCTAATCTTAAAATACATTTACTTATGAAAAAGATTTTATGTTTTACATGTCTGCTGTTTGTCTGTTCATTCGCATCTGCTCAATTAACAGTGAATCCTAATGGTAATGTTGCTGTTAAAAGTGGAGTAACTCCTTTATCTACGATAAGTGTAAATGGGAATGGTAATACGGAAAGTGATGTTTTTGTTGAATCAACGAAAAGAGGTATAATGGTACATCGTACAGGAGTAGCACCGAACGGTGGGTGGGGGATCGGTATAACAGGAGATGCTACGCCTGAGGCAAATTCTTTCAATATAGGTACACGTGGATATACCGTTGCGAGTTCACCTTTAGGAGGTGGGCGTGCGTATGGGGTATTTGGAAGAGCCGGGAATTGTACTTCCGGGTATAACTTCGGTGTTTTAGGAGCTCTTGATGGTTCTGTCAATGGAGCGGGTATATATGGCACTTCCAATGCTTATGATTGGGGAGAATCTGTTCCGGGGCGTTATGCCGGCTTTTTCAGAGGCAATGTATACGTGACTGGTAGTATTTATGGCCAGTTATTAACTCCTACGGTTACTTCTCAGCAAACCTTGTCTCCTTTATCGAGGGTTTCTGCTGCTGATGTGAGTGTAACAGATAAGCTCAGTCTGTTGAATTCTGTTCGCTACAATTTAGAGCAACCTACCGCACAGAATGTTTCCAAGGTTAGAAATGCAGGCGATAGCCTGGCGATTAGTTCTTTGGAACTTTCGGTGGAAGAGGCTCAGGCTTATTCTAAAGCGCATTATGGCTTTGTTGCGCAGGAACTGAAAGAAGTATATCCCGATCTGGTGTATGAAAATGCACAAGGCGAACTGAGCATTAATTATATTGAAATGATTCCTTTATTGGTACAATCTATCCAAGAGTTGGCCATGGAAGTGAATAATCTGAAATCAGATAAAGGCCTTACGAGAGCGGCTGTATCAAAAGGTGGAGATGATGACTCTTCTTCTGAGTACAGGGATATCATAGCACCGGAATTATTTCAAAATATGCCTAATCCTTTTACAGATAATACGGTGATCAAATATATTATCCCACAAGATGCCCAAAAAGCCAATTTACTTATCTATAATATGAGCGGTAAACAAATTGAGCAATTCACTTTATCTCAAAAAGGTGAGGGTTCTGTTACTTTGGCGGGTAGCCAACTGGAGGCAGGTATGTATTTGTATTCTTTGATCGTTGATGGAAATGTGATTGATGTGAAAAGAATGATCCTAACTAAGTAGGAGAAATTAGGGCTAAACTATTGCTATTATTAATAACTTTAAAAACACACACTCATGAAAACTAACAATGCAATTTTCATCTCAATTATTCTTTTCTTCTGCTGCTCAGCGAGTCATGCACAATTGAAAGTGCTTTCAAATGGTAAAGTTGGAATTGGTACTACTACTCCCAAGTACAGCCTTCTGGATATTGGAAAGGCAGGTACTGCCGGCGGATTGACCATTTATAACAGCGCATTGTCCAATCCTCTTCTTTTTAAATTATATTCTAACGGAGATTATGGCTATTTAAATTTTGGAGGAGTAGCAAAACATGGAATAACAATCTGTAAAGATGGTGGTATTGGTCTTGGGGCCGATCCCTCTATAGAACTGGATACTCCTGAGTATATTAACATATATACTTATGGGGAGAGATCTGCATTAATGGCTTATGCAAAGTATCCCTATGATTATGGTGATATCATAAAAGTTTATTCATGGCGTGATACCGATATGGCTTATGTTGTAAGAGACGTGCGTAATGGTGGGAGTCCGCTTGTTTTTTATGTAGCCGGTGATGGAAGTGTCTATTCAAAGGGTAGTATACTGACAGCTTCTGATGAATCCTATAAAGAAAATATAAGTTCAATAAACAATAGCCTGAATACGATCAGACAAATGAGAGGTGTTACCTATAAGTTAAAGGAACAGGCTGATGAATCAACTACTGCAAGCACTCTTCAAAGTGATGTTTCTTCCAGAGATACTTTATCCGCTCAGTCTCCTGTACCGGTTGAAATCGTTAATAAGATAAAAGCTGAAAAGAAAAGAAAGAAGTCCGGTTTTATCGCTCAGGAATTGGAAGAAATATTCCCGGAAGCTGTTTATACATTACCCAATGGAAAGAAAGCCATTGCTTATTCTGAAATTATTCCTCTATTAGTGGAAGCCATCAAAGAACAACAAAACGAAATAGATAAGCAGCAGAACGAAATTGATGAATTAAGACAATCTAAGATCGTTCAAACCAGATCTGCTATTGGTGCTGTAGATGAACAATCAGATGTAAACTCATTGCTGGATGAAAAGCTGAAAGCCAAACTTTATTCCAATATACCCAATCCTTTCAAGGAGCAGACTACCATTTCTTTCTTTATCCCCGAAACATCTTCCAGAGCCAGTATTCATATCTATAACCTTCAAGGAAAACAGATAAAACAGCTCAATATTGAGTCAAGAGGAAATGGTTCGGTAACTATCAATGGCTATGAGTTGACTCCGGGAATGTATATGTATTCATTGATTGTAGATGGCCAAGAAGTTGATACGAAAAAGATGATATTAACCGAATAAATGGGAGGTAATTATGAATAGAATATTACAATTTTTGATTTTCATATTTTGGAGTACTTTATTGTATTCCAAAAATATTGTGATTGATGGAGTTACCTTTTCAGCAGATGGAAGTATATTGATAAAGTTTCCTACAGATAAGTTCTATAAAGAATATATAATACCGGAAGGTACAAAAATTATAGGTAAAAAAGCATTTGCAGGAGCTCAAATAGGGGAAGTGACATTCCCAACTACATTAACTCATATAAACGATTCTGCATTTTACAATGGTCCATTTGATTTCATTCTTACAGGGAAATTCCCCATTATTGGAAATCGTGTTTGGAGTAGAGGAAGACGTTTTGTAGTTACTGAGAGCAATCCTTATTGTCGAGTATCGGACGATAATTTTGTTTATTCCAAAGATGGGAAAACTGTATACATAGCTTTTGGGTATATGGCAGGGAATATGGGGTATGTTGAAATAATTGACAGGTATACATTTCAGGATTGTTATTTTGCTTATGGAATTATTTATATTCCTGGTAGTGTGCATTTGATTAGAGAGCATGCCTTTGATGATATTAAACCTGCCTTGCCAACACGTTCAGAGCCTTCGTATTATAATTTTGAATTTACTTGTGATGCACTGACTCCTCCCGAATTGGAAGGTGAAGTGTTTACTGAAAACAATGTTGGTAATAGTACTTTATTGGTTCCAAAAGAGTCTGAGGAATTATATAAAAACACTTCTCAGTGGAATACATTCGGAACTATAAAAGGGTATACTCCTGGACCTCCACAAGGAATTTCTGAAAATTCAGTTTCTTCTTTGAAAGTTAATCGTGTGGATGGAGCAATTTACATAGAAGCTTTAAAGTCGATGGATACGGTAAGATTAATCAATCTAAATGGGAGTGTTGTATATGAAAAGAATAGGGTTAATAGTAATAACACTACTTGTGATATTTCTTCTCTTGATGGATTTTTCGGTTTACTACAGGTTATTTATGAAGATGGAGATAGTGAGGTTCTCAAATTAAGCTTTTAATTAATTTAATCGGAAAGAATTATGAATAGAATATTACAATTTTTGATTTTTATGTTTTGGGGTACTTTATTGTATTCTCAAAATGTAGTTGTTGATGGAGTTACCTTTTCAGCAGATGGAAGGACTCTAATAAAATATCCTACAGATAAGTTTTATAAAGAATATGTAATACCTGAAGGTACTGAAATTATAGGTAAAAAAGCATTTGCAGGAGCTCAAATAGGGAAAGTGACAATCCCGACTACATTAACTCATATAAATGATTCTGCATTTTATAATGGTCCATCTGATTTTATTCTTATGGGGAAGTTCCCCATTATTGGAAATCGTGTTTGGGCCAATGATAGGCATTTTGAAGTTACTGAAGGCAATCCTTATTGCCAAATATTAGGAAATGGTTTTGTATATTCCAAAGATGGTAAAACTATACATATAGCTCCTATAGATATACGTGGTTATTTGGAAGATATTGAAATAATTGATAGATATGCTTTTCAAGATTGTTACTTCCGTTATGGATATGTTGATATTCCTAATAGTGTGTATTTAATTAGAGAACATGCTTTTGATGATATAAAACCTAATTTGCCAACACGTTCAGAGCCTTCGTTTTATAATTTTGAATTTACTTGCGATGCATTGACTCCTCCCGAGTTGGAAGGTGAGGTGTTTACTGAAAACAATGTTGGCAATAGTACTTTGTTTGTTCTAAAAGAGTCTGAAGAATTATATAAAACTGCTTCTCAGTGGAATACGTTTGGGACTATAAAAGGGTATACTCCTGGACCTCCACAAGGAATCTCTGAAAATTCAGTTTCTTCTTTGAAAGTTAATCGTGTGGATGGAGCAATTTGCATAGAAGCTTTAAAGCCATTGGATACGGTAAGATTAATCAATCTAAATGGGAGTATTGTACGTGAAAAGAATCAGGTGAATAGTTGTCATACGATTTGTGATATTTCTTCTCTTGATGGATTTTTCGGTTTACTACAGGTTATTTATGAAGATGGAGATAGAGAAGTTATCAAATTAAACTTTTAATTAATATAATCAGAAAAGAATTATGAATAGAATATTACAATTTTTGATTTTTATGTTTTGGGGTACTTTATTGTATTCTCAAAATGTAGTTGTTGATGGAGTTACCTTTTCTGCAGATGGAAAAACGTTAATTAAGTATCCACAAGATAAAGTGGATGAAGAATATATTGTACCAGAAGGAACAGAAATAATATGTAAGAAAGCTTTTTGTTCAAATTATTTCTTAAAAGCAATAACTTTACCTTTTAATTTGAAAGAGATAGGGAATAATGCTTTTGTGGATTGTTTTTATTTAACATCTGTGACATGGGGACGTTTTCCATTAATAATAGGGAGAGATATTTTTTATAAATCACCAGTACAAGAATTTTATGTATCAGACGGAGCAAACTGTGCAGTTATAGATAATGTTCTTTTTTCCAAGGATAAAAAAAAATTGCTTCGATATCCTCCGGAAAGGAAATTGACAGAAAGCCATTATGAACATCCAAATGTAGAACGTATTGCAGAATATATGGTTCCGGAAGGAACTGAAATAATAGGTGAATTAGCTTTTGAAAGAGCTAATCTATATGATGTTGGCTTACCGTCAACTCTAAAAAAAATAGAAGAGGGTGCTTTCTGGGTTGAGGCACGTATACCTGTTAGAAATAGCAAATTGATAGAATATGATAGTGAATTTGATTGGGATTTGCAATATCGGGGAATGAACGAGGTGATTTGTAATGCAATTGTACCTCCTGAGATAATTGGCCAGCCGTTTACAGAAACATACTGGACAGAACTATACGTACCGGAAGAAAGCTTTGATGTATATTGTTATGCTTCAGGCTGGACAAAGTTTAGGAATATAAATGGAAAAATAAATCTTGTATCAAAACAGAATGTTCCTGTAAAAACTACTAAAGTATGGTTCGAAGATTTTGTTTTGAATGTAGTAAGTGAACACTATATCGAAAGAATAGATATATACAATCAAATGGGATTTTTATTGGTAAAACAAATAGTTGCTGGTAATTCTAGTTTTTGTGATATGAAAAAATCGTATTTATCGGGAATCTTAGTTTTGAGGATTATTTATGATGATAATTCTGAAGATATTTTTAAACTTTGTAAATAGTTGATGTTATGAATAAAATATTTTCGTTTATGATTTTCATATTTTGGGGTACTTTATTATATTCTCAAAATATTGTGATTGATGGCGTTATTTTTTCTGCTGATGGAAAAACGCTGATTAAATATCCAGAGGATAAAGTTGAAAAAGAATATGTTGTTCCAGAAGGTGTAGAAGTGATAGGTAAAAATTCTTTTATGTATACTAAATATTTGAATATATTGACTCTCCCTTTATATTTAAAAGAAATAGATGAGTGGGCTTTTGGTTATTCTAGTATACAAACGATAAATTGGTATACTTTTCCAGAGAAAATTGTAGGAGAGTATATTTTTGGTTATGACAATTCTAAGATTGTTACATTTAATGTATTAGATAATAATAATAGTAATTGTATATCAATAGATGGTGTTCTTTTCTCGAAAAATCAAAAGGCTCTTTTATGTTTTCCACCAAAAAAGGTAAATGATCGACTTTCTGGTCGATATGAAGTGCCAGAAGGCGTAGAGATTATAGCAAAGAATGCTTTTAGTGGTGCAGAATTAGCAGAGATAGCACTTCCTTCTTCTCTTGTTCGAATAGAAGATTGTGCTTTTTTTGTAAGTTGGTTTTCAATAACAGGGTTGAGTACTACTATTCGTACTTTAAATAAAATAGATTGTAATGCCATTATTCCTCCTACTATAATAGGTAATCCTTTTATGGCTCCTGGTAAAATTAGATTATCTGTTCCGGAAAAATGTTTTGATATTTATCGTAATGCTTCTTATTGGCAAGATTTTTATTCAATAAATGGCGATACTGGGATTACGAAGAATCAAGCGGGCGCTTCTACTTTAAAAGTTTGGATACAGGATGATATATTGTATTTAGAAAGTGACAAAGAGGTTAC
>ULSD01010081.1_pt1 | contig 11754 bp, 3 predicted proteins | sample 1956051 | NCBI WGS metagenome assembly ULSD01 (sample SAMEA4835699, study PRJEB28245) | human gut metagenome | biome: gut microbiome; material: fecal sample | place: Denmark | collected 2008
TTTGAAATGCGGCCGCCCCGCTTGAGGTATTCGAGGGTATCTACCAGCGCCACAACAACGATTTTTTTCTTCTCTTTCTCCAGAGCATCCGCAATTTCCTCTGCGGACATTCCCGCGTCCAAAAGCCGGAACGCAAGCTCCACCAGAATCCCTGTTCCCATCGCTGCGCTGGTACCATCTACAACATAAATGTTTTCATAATCCGCCGTCGCGATCATGGCGCTTTGATATGTGCCGGAAAACTTCGACGCGAGGGTGATGACAACGGCGGCTTCTCCCTCCTGTTTTGCCTTTTCAAACTCTTCGATAAACTCGCTCGGCGTTGCCTGACTGGTGGTGGGCATCACATCGCTTTCGACGAGCTTCTCGTAGAATGTTCTGTGGTCAATGGTTACGCCGTCGATGTATTCCTCCTGACCGAAATGAACGGTGAGAGGCACCGTATAGACCCGCGCCTTGATCTCGGGAACCAGATCCGCGGTGGAATCCACAATGATCCTTGTTTTCAATTTCTTCAAGCCTCCTGTTTCCCGCTGCTTTGGGCGATTGCGTTCAAGCTTCTGCTGATGGCGGAAAGGCTGCGGTAAAGTGCCGCTCGTTCATCCTCCGTGAGGGTACGGCTGACCGTATCGAGGACAGCGCCAATCTTCTCCGCGATCCTTTTGCCGACCTCCTGCCCTTTTTCGGTCAAGCGTAGAGGGTTTCTGTACCGTTTGGTGCAGTCGGAATCCCGCAGAACAAAGCCGTTGGCCTCCAGATAGTCCAACGCACGGGAAATGGTCGCCTTGTCCTCCTCGCAGTGCTCGCACAGCTCCGCCGAGGTCACGCCATCCAGAGAATATATGTAGTACAGACAGGACACATGGGCGCTTCGCAGATGATAGACGGCCATCTCCTGATTTTTTATCCTCCGTATGTCGCGGCTGATCCGGTTGATCAAAACCGTAAACGTCTCAAATCGCTCCTGCATGGCTGCGCTCCTCTCTCACGAATGCTTTTGTTGAAATCTCAACGGTCAGACTATACCACATGGTTGTTGAAATGTCAACAGAAGAGTTCCGCACAGCCCATACTCTTTGATTGCATCCCACGGCGCGGGGGGCTCGGCGCGGTTTTCGTGTTGTTCATCGAGCAGAAAAGCGGGATGCGAGAATACCGCAAAGCCTCGCCGGATCAATCCGGCAAGACTTTGCTTTTGACCACATAAAATGCCACAGACAGATTTGGGACACATGGGGGGTTGCGAGTCACAAGGTGTCAGGAAAGTAATTAGAATTGAGAGGAACCGCTAAAAACGGCTAAAAAGTGCAGAAAAAATATTGCAGTAGCTCTTTGTCTCTTGCATCGAAAAGAGAACAGCGCAGCGTCAAGGCGAAAAGCCCGTCCGCTGCGCTGTCCGATGTTCGCTTATGTGGTCATGCCAGCAGCTTTGATGTTTAGCCGTATGTCAGCCGGTCACTTCTTGCAGCGCCAGAGGAAGGTCACGATCTGCGCTCTGGTGCAATCCGCGCCGGGGCTGAATGTGGTGTTGGTGGTTCCCTTGGTGATGTCCTCCTTGGCCGCCCACAGAACCGCATCAGCATAGTAGGCGGTGGACTTCACATCGGCAAAGGGATTGGCCGTACCTGCTGCCGGGGACTTCTCGGAACGCCACAGGAACGCGACGATCTGGGCGCGAGTGCAGGTCATGTTGGGGCTGAACGTGGTGTCGCTGGTGCCCTTGGTGATGTCATTCTCCACCGCCCACAGCACAGCGTCGTAATAATAGCTGCCCACGGGGATGTCGGTAAACGGCATGGCGCGGGTTTCGGGTTCAGGACTGCCAGCCGCGCGCCACAGGAAGGTGACGATCTGCGCGCGGGTGCAGGGATCGTTGGGGCCGAACAGTCCATTGCCGATGCCGCCGGTGATCCCCTTCTCCTGCGCCCACTTGACCGCCTCGTAGTAGTAAGCGTTCGCGGGAACATCCTTGAAAAGCTGCTCCGGAACCTCCTCAACGAAGCTGGCCTTGATGGTGACCTTGCCGCTGGGCATCTTGAAGGTGTACTTGCCGTTCTTCTCGGTGAGCTTCAGCGCGTCGCCGCTGCGGTCGAGCACCTTGAGCATTTCGAGCTCGTAGCCCTTGTCGGGCGTCGCGGTGATGGTCACGGTGTCGCCGTGGCTCGCGTTTCTAGGCGAAACGGTGATCGTACCGTTCTTGGTCTTATCCACGGTGATGGAGTAGCTCGGCGAGCTGCTGCCGCCGCCACCGCCTTCATTGCCGCCTGTGCCGCTATTGCGCAGGATCGTCAGCGTGTAAGTTTTAGCACCGATTCCCACGACAATGTCGGTTGTGCCGCTGTTGGGGATGGCAACGGTTGCGCTGCCGCCGGTGGACAGATCCTGCCCGTTGATGCTCACGGGCTCGCCGCTTCCAGACACCGCTGTGACTAGCGTAGATGTTGCTCCGCTATCATTTTGCAGCGTATAGGTATAGTTCGTTCCGTTGGCGGTAAAATCGCCGAGCCCCACTGCCAGACCTTCAAAGGTCAGAATGTCATCACCGGGCACTGCGGCTCGCACCACTACGCGGGTGCCAAGCTGGGAGAAGGTGATTTTTTTCGCCTGGGAGGTTTCCCCGGGGATGGCACCGCCAATACCGGTCTTTTGCGTTTCCAGAACGGTCCCGGCAGCATCCAGCAGCGTGGCCACCAGCTCTGCGCTGGCCTGAGGCTGCAGGCAGTTGTTGCGCAGGGTAATGGCGGCGGTGCTGCGACCGTTGCCGTCGTTCCCCTGTGCCACATCCATCGTCAGCTTCTCTCCGGTGCGGGCCAGTGCGCCGGTCATATGGACGCTGGCCTCGCTGTCACTGCCGTCATACTCCGGCAGGCGCTGATTGCTTCCCGTTCCACCGATCTTGCCTTCCGCCCACGCCTCGGCGTACAGATAGGTACCCACATTGGGGATCTCGGGTTTGCCAATGGAGTTCATATACTTGCCCAGATCATAGGTCAGGTCCAGTGTAAAGGTTCCCTGATCGATGCGGGCGAGGGCGCTGTCTTCGGAAATGGTGATTTCATTACCACTAACCTGTACGCCGTTTGTGGTGTAGACTACCTCTGCAGGTTTGGTATGCAGATCATCCGCATAGAACGCAAGCTTTACCTCGCGGTTCTTTCTGCCGGACAGAGTGGCGGCAGAGGAATTATAGAGGGTCATGCGCACCGTGCGCTTGCCGGCACTCTCCGCAATCACTTCCATTTGCGAGATGCCAATGTCGGGATAATCCAGATACACTGTGCCGTTTTCGCTGATGCCGGCGGCGGTGATGGTATAGCTCGGGTCGGTCACGCTGGTTCCCACATGGTGCCAGACGGTAAGGGTGGTGCTTTCATTGGGCAGCAGTGTTTCCGTAAGGGTGGCGGTTTCCCTGCTGCCAAGCTTGACCGTTAGGTTTTTCACATCGTTCAGCCCGGTGTTGCGGATGGTAAAGCGAATGGGTGTCAGGCTGTTCAGCGCCAGCGTTGCATAATCCACACCGATCTGTTCCACTGCCACCGCATCGGTGATAAAATCAGAGGCAGCGGTATAGAGGTTCGTTTTCTCACGCGGAACGAACACGCCGCCGATTTCCTCCGTGTTTTCATCGTCATACAAGGTGGCCTGAATGGCAGCCTGCACCTCATTGGTGTCGCTGACATAGGCATCAAAGTGGTCAGCCAGCGTGCGAGGCGGCAGCTCTGCCAGTTTCAACGGTGCGGAGAGTGTGTAGGTATTTTTGTCATAGCGCAGCTTGGCCGCCTTCAAAATGCCGTGATCTACCGCGCCCTTGTCGTTATTGACAGTCTCATTCCAGACGATGGTAAGATCATTGAGGCTGCGATACCCCCCGCTGAGGGAAGCGAAGCGGAAGTCTCCACCCACAACGGCGTTGCCGCTGCTGGTCAGGGCAGACAGAGAGCCGGGGAAACTGTTGGACATGGTGCCGCTGCCGTCCACAGCCAACAGCTGGATATCGCTGCTGCCGCCTCGGACACTATGCCAACCGATGACAAATCGGTCATCCCCGCTGCCGAAGTTGGCTGCAACGACCTGGGGGGCTTCGTCAAGATTGCTGTCACAGGTCGCCAGCATGGCTGTACCGGGCGTTCCGTCAGCAGCCACGGTGCAATAGGCGATCTCGTAGGCGGAGGTATCTCCGGCTCCGCTGCGGTCCAGCGAGTAAACCGCCATAGCGGTTCCGTCGGGCAGCATGGCCGCCTGCAACGCCTTCACGCTGCCAGTAGCACCGTTATAAAGCATTTTGGCATCGCTCCAGTTGCGGTTAGTGCTGTCATAGCAACGGTACATGATACAATCTCTGGTCGTGAAGTTCAGCAGGTTGCTGCTGCCCTGCGTACCGGGATCGGGGGTGTAGACGCTGCGCCAGAACACGATGGCCTTGCCGTTGCCGCCCACTGCCGTGGCTGGGGCCAGATCCGGCGTGCCGTCTTCGGTTAGGCGGGTGGAAGTCCAGGTTGTGCCGTCATAGACGGACGCTACGATCTCCGTGCTGTTCATCAGCAGGTTTTGCTCTTCCAATGTCACATCATCACCGGCATTTTTACCCTGTAGGGCGGTACCCATGCGAACCCAAGCCGCCGCCGCGAAGCTTTCGGTGCCGGACAAAGAAACGCTCGTGTCGCCGTGGCCGGGGAACTCTGTGAGATCGTCAATTTGGCGGGAGGTAGTATAGACGCCGCCATTGAGGGTGGAGAAATGTGCCCGGCTGGCGTAAATATTGCCGCTGTCGCCGTCGTTGATGTAGGCCAATACCTTCCCGTCATCGCTGAGCTGTGGATAGGATGTGGGGTTGGCATTGGTCTGGATGCTTTCCAGCCCACTGGGGGAGGAGTTCAGAGAGAACAGCACCATCCGCCGCTGGGGCTGGCCCCAGGTACGGGCATATTGCTCCAGATAGTCCCGGCTTTGGAGCGTCGCACTGGCAGAAGCCACCTGCATTCCGCTCTGGGCCGCCGCCATCCGCAGCGAGGCAAGGCTCAGCCCACTGGTGGCGTTATCCCAGTAGTCGTTGATTGTTTCCCAGTCATTAAAAGTCTTGGTGGCTCCAAGGCGTCCGGAGGCGATCACCGCCTCGTAGGAGATAAACAGGAAGCTGGCCACAAATTTGATCCCCACTTCGCTTTCGATCCCCAGGGCCTGACCGTTGATCTGGCGCTTTGTCGTGTCGGCAAGATAGGTGCGGGAAAGGAACTTATTCTGACTGTCCACATCCAAATTGCCGAATAGGCCGATCTTCAGCGCCACGACCGAATAGTCAAAGCCAATGCCGCCAAACGCGTGGACATAGGCGTTGATACGCAGCGTGGTCAAAAAGTCATTCACTGCCGTGGCTGTGGGATCGCTCCAGGCAAGCCCCTCGCCCTGCTGGCCATAGCGCACTGCGGTACGGAAATCCAGCTGAATGGCGCCACCCAGCTCAAAGGTTGCTGTCAACGGCACGGGGCCAGCCATGGCGTTCACGCTGAAGGTGAAGCCCACACCAACGCCGGCGGTAAAGCCGCCGCCTACGGTGAAAACCTCCCACTCCTTTTTTTCGGCGTTATAGCGGATCTCCGCTTCGTAAAAGCCCTCCAACTGCAAGTTGAGATCCGTGTTGGTGACCTTGCCGGCTATGGAGTTGGCTTTGTATTCCCCCTTGGGATCATAGGTGCCCTTGGCCATCTGGCTCAGATCCCCGGTACCGGGCACGCCCACTTCCAGGTTCTGCGTCAGCACATTCGCACTCAACGCCACGCCGTCCTCGGAATAGTCCATGTCCTCCATCTCCAGCGTATTGTACCCGGCCCAAATCATGGCACGGAACACGGAGGGATCTTCGCTGGGGGTGATGATCATTTTGAACACGGAACTGTCCACCGGACCGTTCAGCTCACCCAGCCGTCCGGTCAGCGCCTTGAGAATGTTACTATCGCCCACTTCGCCAAAGTTGTATTGACTCACTTCACTGGAGGAAGCCATCGTCGCCAGAATACCGGTGACGCGCTCATCCTCTGTCACCTTGGGCACTCGGGTCAGATCAACGACCCGGAAGGGCATTATTTTCTCCTGCAGCAGGCTGCCGTTCAGGCTCAGCTGCGTTTTCATACCCACATCCTTGCCGTCGGCGATCCATCCAGAGGTGGTCATGGTGGCCTCGGTGAGGGTCAGATCGTTTTCCGCTACAGGGATGGATGAGAAGGGATACTGCTTGGTGCTGCTGCTCTGGGCGGCAGGAAGAACGCCGTATTCGTCCGCCAGCTTGAGACTGTAATTCTTCGCATTGGCAATATCCTCGCCCCAGAGGAACATGGTGGTGTGCAGGGTTGCTGTTTTAAAGCTGCTGTTAGGGCCGATCTTCCCGGTCGAGCTGCGGACATCCACCTTCTGACCGTTGGCAAGACCGTAATCAACGCTTTGCGCCACAATGAAGGGCTTGTTTGCCTCCCCCGCCGGCACGCTCTCCAGAGAGACAACGCCCTCTGCGGTGCGCATTACATCGTCCACGCCCAGCTTGCCGTTGACGGTCAGCAGCAGCGGATAGTAATTGTCGCCGTCAATTGCGCTGATCTCCAGAATGTACTCCAGCTGATCCAGAGCGGAAAGCGGCGTGGTGTTGCTCTCGCCCTTTTCGGCCGACCAGAACTGGGTGGAATCCAGATAGACGGTTATATTTCCCGCCGCATCCGTGGTATAGGTGTCGCCGGTGATGCCGCTGACAAGTGCTCCTGCCCTGGAGCCCAGCAGAGCTGCCTGGCAGTAGCCTCCGTTTTTATAAACGCCGCCGCGAACGGTCACCTTCGCGTTCGCCAGCGGATCGCCGCCCGGTTTGATGAGCGTCACAGATGCCCGGGCGACTCGCCGAAGGCTGAAGGTATTCAAGGGATAAAGCTGCAGCTTTGTGGCATCCCGCTCGCCGGAACGCAGATTTTCTTTATAGATGGTGCCCAAATAAATATCCGCGCCGGAACCGGACCGCAGAGACACCTCACTGGCGATCCCGTTGGGCTCGTAAAGCGCCAGCACGCCATCACGGTTGGTCGTGACCGTTTTGGACGCGCCTTTGCCGTCGGTGTATTGCAGCGTAGTTTCCGCCGCAGGCGTCAGCTGGAAGAGATAGAACTTATTTTGCAGCGTCTCCGCTGTCACCTGTACGGCGGCGCTCATGCCCGTGGCGGCATGGGTCGCCGTGACGGTTGCGGTGCCGTTGGCCCGGCCGGACAGCGCCATTTTGGTTTCGGGAAGGTAGGAAGCAAAGGAGAAGTTTCTGATGTCCTCATACAGTCCGCCCTGCTTGTAGTTGACGGAAATGGCATTGTTGTTGTCGGAGGCCCACTCGATGCCGTCTTTAAAGGAGTTCCATCTGTACTTGTCATAGTTGATGCCGATGTACTCGATCAGCCCCAACTCCTGGCGCAGCTGCAAAATTCCAGCCGTATCGGTGGGCAGGTTGTCGCTGACCTTGGAGGTATTGTCCATCGTCAGCGCAGAAACCGTCTTTCCTTCGCCGTCCTGCACCTTCAGTGCGTCGGCATCGTAGACATACAGGGGGAAGGAGTCGGTGCTGGGAGATTCACCAAGATTCTCCACGCTCAAAACCACCTGATAGGTGTCCTTTAGATAGCCGGCTTTCACACTCTGTAATGGCAGGGAGTAGCTTCCGGAGGTGCCGGATAGGTGCACACTGTCCACCACTTTGGTGGTGTTGTCCTCTGTGACCCGGGTGATGGTCAGCGTGGGCTGTTGAGAGGCGCCGTCAGTGGCGTTTTCCACTGACCAGCCGATATTGACATCGCCGTCGGTATCCTTGTAGTAAATGCTCCGGGGCGGTGTCAGCTTGGCCGTGGCAGGCGGCGCCTGCACGATGATCCAGGCAAGTGCCGACAGGCGGACATTATCATCCTTGGCCTTGGGGTGCGGCATGGAGACCAATACCGTGTAGGCAGGGGTATTGCCGTTGGAGAGCTTGGAGAGCACATTCTCCGGGATCCGCACGCTGTTTTCACCTTTGCCGGCGGTATAAGTCGCAACGGGATTGTGGCCGCTCAGCTGCGCCTCATTCGTGTAGTTGCCCGCATACAGGTCAATCTGGTAATTGAACTCTTTGCCCGGTGCCATCAGCGCGGCGTTGGAGCTCCACAGCACGGTGGCGGGCTGATTTTTCCGCGTCACGATGGACGCGCTGCCGGGAATCACCAGTGCCAGAGAATCGCCCGCCGTCACGGTATAGGGTTCTGACTTGCCCTTCACATCATCATCGTCAGTGTCCACAGTCCCGTTGTCCGCCGTAAAGGTAAAGATGACGCGTCCCACCTTGGCTCCTGTGGTGGTAACAACGCCGGTATCCTCGTTGATGGTGGCAATGAGCGGGTCACTGCTGCTCCATTTACCGGTGGTGTAGCTAGCCGTCTCACCGCCTGCCCCCAAAACCTGGGCCTGAAGCGTGGGGCGGACGGTTGTGGCGAGGGAAATCGTATAGTCGGCGGGATTCGCTTCCGGGACGACCTCCACCGTGTGCGCGGAAACTTTCTTTGCCACCGTGAACTGCCGGGTCAGGGGAAGAACATTCACCCAGTTAGAGTTAGACTCGTCTCGCTCGCCCTCGTTGGCCTGCAGCGTCACCGTGTAGGTGCGGTCGAAATCAGAGGGTGGTGCGATTGCGTAGTCGCTGACGGTGAATTTTCCGCTCACTTCGTCCAGATAGACCTGCAGATGGATTGGTTCAACCGCGGAGCCGTACCTCAGCTCGAGACGGAAAGGGGCTTCCCTCGACTCTGTTCCTTCCGGGGTGTGATAATTGCTGTATTTGGTCTTGTAGGCCTCCGCCATGTTGGCGTTCATCGTGAACGATGCCTTGCCGTTGGCGTAGTCGGCGGTCAGCGCGGTGGGAGCGTTGCGCATCAAGACGCTCTTCAGCGCAACTCCGGTAATCGGGTCGCTTTGATAGAGTGCGGTATCCAGCTCATGGCCGAAAACATCTTCCACACCGGTCATACCATTGACGATGACCGTGGTGGCATCCACATCCTGCACTGGGTACCAGAGCATTGCCGTGACGCCGCAGCTGTTCATGGAAAGCTCAGCGGCGCTATACTCTTTGCCATTGATGGTCACGCTGGCGTTGCTAAGATCCACGAACTCGTTAAAGGTAACTGTGATGGGCACGTGCTGTCCGCTGGCATAGGTTCCCGTCTGGGCCGTGACGCTTTGAATGATGGGGGCGTCCGTGTCCACCAGCTTGGCGGTGACGTTGCTGTTCTTGGTGGTGGCCCAGGAATTTGGGTATTCGCCCTGTACACTTTTCATATACAGTCGGAAGGGCAGCCAGTACTGCTGATTCTCTCTGTTTTGCGTGGTAGAGTGCAGGGAGATGCTGACCGTTTCGCCCTTGTTGATCGTACAGCCCTGCGCTTTTGTTTTGTCGCCGCTGAGCCTCAGAGATTCTCCATTGAACTTGTACTCCGTCAGATAGAACGGGGCATAGGGTTTTGTGGCACCATTATCGCCATACGGCGCATCGCCGGTATAGTTAGCTTTGTCGGTACTCCAGTCAAACTTGATGCTGGCGTCGATTTGGTATGCCTGATAAAATTTGGAGGAGCCGTCGGGAAGCACCGAGTTGCGGGCGCCCTCCAAAATTCCGATGGTATCGCTTAGCGCAACGAAGTCCGGATTGGTGGCACCGGTGCCGACAGTGTATTTATCTGCCAGCAAAGGAATATACATATCCCCCTGTATTATTGGACTTTCGTATTTTTCCTCATAGTTCGGCGCGGTCATTGATGTTTGTATTGCGGGGTCGTCAACCGTCTTTATTAGCTTGAGCTGATGGTGGTCGGCATAGCTGGTGCCGTCATAGAACACCAGATTTTCCGCATCGTAAAATTCGATCATCCCCAGCAGGTCGCCATAGGAATAAGAATTATCGTGCAAGGCTCCTTTGGTTTTAACCTCGACAGTGATTTTACAACCACTTAAACTGGAATTCGGGTCGTCTCGCGTATAGGTCAGCTTGTAGGACCCGTCGCTTTGCTTGACGGCCTCACTCGTCTCGCCTATCGAGACCTTCACATCGGTGATATAATTGCTGAGCTGGCCTTTTTGAATGCGGTAGGAAAAGCCGACCGGTTTTCCGCCGTATACAGTAAAAGACCCGGAGCTGCATTTGTTGTTGTTTGCTTCGGTCCCCAGCGTTAGGCTCGTCATGTTTCTCATATCCACCTTCTCAACGCCCACAGGCTCTGTGGCAGAGGCGGGATACTGCAAACTGATGCCCTGCAGCTCCAGCTGCTCCATCAGGCTGTTGAGATTCTTCAGAGCTTCCCCGGTAAACTCCCTGCCGGAGAAATAAGTGTCCTTGATCCGCTGCAGCTCCTGTTCGATTTGGATCATGGTCTTCAAATCGCCCAGCGCCACCGGAGTCCCATCCACGTCGGCTATACGGGTGAGATCCGTGGCGGGATCTTCCAGCAGCTCCATGACAGCCGCCAGTGTCAACACCTGGCCGTCCAGCGTGATGGTTTGATCCACCTTGAAATTGCCGTCTTCATCCAGCAGCCCCAAAGCGTTCAGCATGGAAAGCACCTGGTCGCTGCTGCCGCCAGTCAGGGCGGAGAGCTGCTCCAAAATCGCCTGATTTTCCTCGGGCGTGTTGCCCAGCGAATCGCTCACCGCTGCAAACGCCGCTGTCGGAAGCATGGTCAGCACCATGCAGCAGACGAGCAGTATGCTAAGTACTCGTTTTTTCATTGGCTTTTCTCCTCCTGTTCGTGTCGGTTCGGTTTGTCCGCCCCGCCTTTTTTCTGGTTTTCTCTGTTTCTGAGCCGGAAGCACAGCACGGTGAACGCTGCCGCCGCGGCAAAGGAGATGACGGCCACCAGCACATAGCCGCCCGCGTCCTCCCGCAGCAGCATCGCGCCGAACACGCCCCATGCGGCTGTCTGTCCCGGCCCGACGACCGTGCCCGCTGTCTGCATCAGCGCCGCGCACAGCAGCATACACGCTGCGGAGAGGATTATTGCCTCGCGCCGCTGTCTTCGGCGGGTGTTTTCCCGCACCCGCTGCTTGACGAGTGCGACCCGTCTTGCGGTATCGTACATATCGTTTGAACCTCCTCTCTGGATTTTTTGAAATGCGGCTTAAAAACCCCTTTACTTATATAGGTACAAAAAATCGAAAAAACTCTCACCCAAAACGCAAAATTTTTCAAAAAAATTTGAGAGCCGCCAAAAAGCAGCTCTCAGGGAGTGGTTATTCGGTTATTTCCTCTGCGATAAGCGGAAAGCGGACAGCTTTCCCGCCGCCACCAGCAGCACCGGCAGGGCGTAGGACACATACTGTGCCGCGCCGCCGTGGGCGATGAGCAGATTATAGATGGCGTGGAGGGTGATGGCAGCGCCCAAGAGGCCGCAGGTGCCCGCGATCTTCAGCCACGTCCGCTGCCACGTGTATGCAAGCCCACCGCCCACGATCAAGCCACAAAGCACGTGCATGGCTCCCGTGCCGAAGCCGCGGAAGAAGATGAAGGAAAAGCGGTCCGCGCCGTTTTGGATGAGATAGCAGACGTTTTCAAAGGTGGCGAAGGCAAGGGAAATCGTGATGGCGGCGGCCTTGATCTTATCCCCCTCCGGCTCGAACACCAGAAGATAGAACACCAGCGGCAGCAGCTTCATCATTTCCTCCACCACCGGCGCGATCTCCGCCGTGGCGGCAAGGGCGTCCGCCTGACATACCGCC
>ULSD01023983.1_pt1 | contig 11618 bp, 10 predicted proteins | sample 1956051 | NCBI WGS metagenome assembly ULSD01 (sample SAMEA4835699, study PRJEB28245) | human gut metagenome | biome: gut microbiome; material: fecal sample | place: Denmark | collected 2008
CATCTATCATGGTACACTCAGCCGTCTCTACCAGAGGTCGTTTGAAACTCCTCTGCTTGTTGACGAGCTGGAGCAACTGTACGGCACATTCATACAGAAGGAGTGGATAACAGCGAACCCGAAGATGCAGTACATCTTCAGCTTCCTCCGTAATGATGTAATCTTTCCGGAGAAGACACCGAGCCTGAAGGAGCAGCTTTCAGCCCACCTTCTTGATATAACTACCTATCGAGAGGCTGACCTGTGTGACAGCTCATGTATAACAGAAAAGGTGTTCGTCTCTACTGTCCACAAGGCAAAAGGCCTGGAGTTTGAAAATGTGATCATCTTCGAAGCTACCGATGGTGTCTATCCGTTCTTTGACAAGAAGACTCCGGAAGAAATCAGAGAATCCGCAAGGCTTTTCTATGTGGCCATGACCAGAGCAAAGAAACGCCTGCACATCACATACGCAGCATCCGTGTCAGGCATATCCAAATGGGGAAATCCTTACTCTATCGACAAGGAACCTACCCCATTCCTCCGCCATATAAAGAACAATTTCCGCTTTTGATTCTGTAACATAATCAAAAAGCAATAAGGGAAGAACCTACTTTATTCGTTGTTCTTCCCTTATTTTATTGCTGCTATATTATGCAAGCTCCATAACTCAAAAGCTTGATGTAAAGATTGTTATTTATCTCTCTTTTTATTTTTGATAAAAAATTATTTTCTTTTTCCACCACCGAAAGCATATCCTACAGATAAGCCACAATTGTTATAACCCTTGTAACCTAATTTGGTATAGGCTGTTACCCTAAAATGATTAAACATTTCAATACCAATACGTGGTGTAAAGATTGCTTTAACCGCATCATTCCCATAATTGCCTTGAACTACTTTACAAGATGCAATTCCTACACCCACTCCGATAAACGGAGAAAACTTTTTTCCTCTCTTAAAATTATAATCAGAATAGGCAGAAAGTGATAAGATTCTGTTTGAAAGGTTTGTAGCTTCATACTTTCTTGCTGTACTGCCTCCATATAATTCCAAACCTAAGTCAATCGGATATTGGGGGAGATTATATCTTCCTTCTATGGCAAAAGCAGGTCCAACCTGATTTTTGCCGACATACTTGCCAATTCCGTAGGTTCCACCTACAGAGATTTCAACTTCAAATGGTTTTATTGGGGTGCCTGCATTTGTTTCTGTTATTATAAATAGAAAACAAATAAGAATAAGATAAAAATACTTCATTTTTACGTAGTTTATTGTTATTTTCAAATAAAAGCATCATAGTTCATATATAAGGGAGCTTTTATTAGCTTTGTTTTATTGTTAGAATATATATGTACAAGATATTTCAAAGCTTCTGTTTTTATAATCCATAGGATACATATTCGTCTTCAGATTTTTCAATCCCCAGTCATATCCTACAGACAGTTGTATGTGTTTGGCATATTCGATACCTATTTTACCACCTATACCATAGTCAAATCTTTTGAGATAGTCGTTAAAAATGTTATTGGCGACAGTGATATTAGTATTGCTGGTAGTCATGTTATATTTACCGAACAAGCCTATGCCCAAATATGGTCCGGCATTTACAAAAACAGAAACTTTTTTTGATAATGGCATCATATATCCGATATGAATAGGGATATTAAGATAATGAGGATTTGCGTTCCATCTGCTTGCAGAATTATCTTCTATATTGTAATAGTAAGGTGTTTCCCAATTTTTGTTGGTTACCATTATACCCATGTCAAGATACAGTCCTTTGTCTTCTTTGAAAAAGTATTCGCCTTTAACACCCACATTATAGCCAATCTTGTTTTCGTTATTTGTTATGGAATTCAGATTCATTCCTCCTGTTACTCCAAACTTAAAATCCTGTGCGTTAATAGAAACGGTTAGAATAAACGACAGTGTTAAAAGAATAATTTTTTTTGTTTTCATGTTCGTCTTGTATTTATTTTTATTTTATGCAAAGTAAATACAAAATGAGTGATTTTAGGTTTGTAAATATCATATATTTTCTTGGAAAACAATTTTATAACTGATTGAATATCAGTGGTGTTTATAATTTATATCTTGTAATTCAGTATTCTGCTATTGTAGGCCGATTTTTTCTTTTAGAAAAGCTATTATATCAGCCCCTTCAGGAGCATTTATCTTCTTTCTGACATTGGTCTTGTATTTGTGAACAGAGAATACGCTGTTCATCCAGATGGCAGCAATCTCTTCAGTCTTGAACCCTGATACAAGCATGCAGCAGAGCTGAATCTCCTTTTCGTTTAATGCAGGGTATTCATTGGTTAGTTTTGAAAAGAAACCATCAAAATAAATATCTATATGCTTATAGAACTGATCCCAGTGTGTGGCCAACAGATCATTCCCTTCTATTATATGGTGCTTTTCCAGATCTTTCAGGAATTTCTCACTCTGTGCCTTTTGTGTAGCCCTGAGCATAGCTATTTTCTTTGCTATCTCAAAATCTCGCTGGATAAAACCCTTCATCTCATCCTTCATGTTCTGCAGGTTCTCCAGAGAGTCAATCTGCTGCTGTAGGGCGAGTATTCTATAAACCTGCTTTTTTCTTTTTCTTATATATAAGAGAAGACCTATACAGACAAATACGAGTAATCCAAAAAGGATGTACCTGTATAAGGATATTCTTCTGTTGTACAGTTTCTTTTCGTGAATATGAGTATAGGCTTGAATGGCTTTATCCAATGATTGTCCGTTGATATTATCCAAAGCTGTTTCATATCGTGACTTTATATTATACAGGCACTCTGTTTCTTCCTTAAAGTCATTGTTTTCTCCTGCAACCTTAGCACATAATTCATAAAACTCTATATCTGCAGGTCCGTTTTCTATGTCTCCGGTACAAGCCATAGCCTGCTGCTTATGTATCTTTGCATTGTCCATGTCATTTTTCTGATAATAACAATAGGTCAATATGGAATGGCACGTAAACTTATGCTCGGTTGAACGTTCGTTTTTCAGAACTTTCTCCATTGTTTCTATACATGCATCCAGTTTGTGCATCCTGAAAAGCGCAATTCCTTTCAATCTCATGATTTCATTAACGAATACACTGTTTTGACTGACATTGCTTTCTATTGATAATAAAGAGTCGTATGCTTTCTGGTATTGTTCCAGGTTTAACATGTTCTTGATCACTTGTATTTGCGCTGACACAGTCATATCTTGAAATTCCATATCCTTTATGCACAGATTGGCCAGTGTCTGATATTTCACGAACTTAAGAGAATTAAACTGTTGTATATACATTTCTCCCAAATAGCTGTACAGATGGAATAGCCATTCATTGTCTTTTTCCTTATCTGCTATCTCTATGGCATTTTCTATGGTATGTATTTCGTTGTCCAGCTCTTTATCGTTCTTATAGATGTGTGCGAGCAGGAAAAGTGCTTCAAGTTGTTGCTGAGCCAGGTTTTCTTTCTTAAATATCTTTATGGCTTTCTCCAGTTTTGCCTTTTGTGGATAACAATCTTCATTAATATAATTCTGTGCAAGAGCAGACAGTAAGTATTCAGTAGCATCTTTACTGTTCTTTATAGGCATAGTATCTGCACTACATAGTTTAGATAAGTATAATTGTGGGTTGTTCTCTATAACAATAACTCGGTCATTGAATGAACCTTTCTCTGTTTCATATCTCAGGCAAGAATGCAAGAGACAAAACAAACAAGCTGATATTAATAGGGATATGAAAATCTTCATATTGTATTTCTTAATTATATTATAAATCACCATAGCCTTTCTGTAAACTTAAAAATAAATATCCGTTGTTTTTCCCTTATTTTATTGCTGTCATTTATGCCGGCTCCATAATGCTCAAAAGTTTGATGGATAGTTTGTTCTCTATCTCAGCAATACTTTTAAATGAGAAATTTACCTTGCCGGACAATATCTTGCTTACATATTGTGGCGTAACACCGAGACGTTCTGCCAGCCCGTTACGGTTGATTCCATTTGTCTCCATGTAATCAATTAGTGACAAGGCAACGTCACGAGACCATTTAAGCCATTCACGGTTTTCACGTCTCCATTCCGCATTTTCCTGGAATCTTGAAGGCATTTTGCTTTCATGCTGCTTCATAAGATCTATCGTCGCGTTCATATTTGCTCCTCCATATTTAAGTCTATGAAAATACACCACAAGTCATATTCGATAACAAATATAGCCATTTTATTCTAAATCTATAAGTTTAGTATGCTGTCTTTCAATAATTCATATCTTCTATAGAAATAAATAAGTTATATTATTGTCTTTTGCTTTATCATCAGAAAAGATATTACTATTCAGGTAAATTCTCTGCCTTCACTTCATTATCCTCCACCATCCGGTCCCGTCCGCATCAGTTGGCCATTCCGTTCTGCGGTGCAAAGGTATATCGGGCTGTTCCGCTTCACCAAGGTCAGGCCTGGCGGTTTGGCTGAAAATCTTCCCTGCCGGTGGCGAGGTATTTTCTGTCAAAACCTTGCTTCTGCCGTAGCCCTTCAGACCGGGCACCGAAACGAAACGACCGATGCGACCGGAAGACGCATAAAAAAATGTCGGAAATGATACGGCAGAAGTTGAAACTTCAACTCCCTCGCTCTCAGATCCGCATAAAATCATTCACCCATTAATTCATACGACTATGGCAGCAATAGCAACGAAATTCGCTTTGTGGGAAGTGCCCACGCTTGACACTCTTAAGGACACAAGAGCCTACATCCTTCGTGAGAAAGTGAACAACAGGGAAAGTCTCAGCCGTGAGGAAAAGAACTGGATTTCATACCAGGTGAACCATAACACCTATTTCAAAAGCGGAATCCCGGTAAGAGGCTGGAGGTTTGATTTTTCTGACATCCTGAAAACATTCCTCGTCAATCAGTATGGTTGTTGGCATGAATACAAGTCAATCGACAAGACGGCCCTGCGAAAGTTCATTCACGGCAGGATAAACAAGATAGTACAAATCTAACCCCCATAAACCATGAAAAAGAGTATAGAGAAAATCCCTACATGGGCTTTCGGTTATGTCTTTAACGGTGACAAGACCGGACTGACAGATGAAGAAGTCAATCTGATTGATGACACCCTGAAACGTATTGGTGCAGAACTTGTCTGCTCCCTGCCTGATGAAGAAGCACAACCCTATTTCTCCCATTATCCGCTTTTTGGCTTGCCGGCTGAGGTCGAGGATTGTGTGGTTATATTAGAAGGCTCCTGACGGAGCCTTCTGCTTCTGAATTTCCGTTTCTTTTCAAGGGGACGGAAATTCTAGTTTTGCTGGGGAATGTGCTGCATCTATTTCTTTAATACATTCTATGTATTTCGCTTTTTTCCTAATTTTGCCGCAAAATTAGGAAAATGAAAAAGATAACCCACTATATACTGTACATTCTGATTGCTTGTACAGCCCTTTTGAATATTCAATGCAGCGGAAACGGCAAGGAGAAAACGCCTCTTCCGGAACTGGTTCATGCTGAATCCGTGATGTTTGATCATCCGGACAGTGCGCTTCATATCCTGGAGGACATGCCGATGCCTTCAGCACGCTGGGATAAGGAGAACCATGCGCTTTGGTGTCTGTTGGTGACGCAAGCGCAGTATAAACAGGCATTGAAAATCCCTTCTGATTCCCTTGTGAGGATAGCATACGATTATTACAAGCTAACAAACAATGCCCGCAGGAAGGCGATAGCAGCCCTATATATGGGTTGTATAAATTATGATCTTGGGAATATAGAAGAAGCGATGCAGTATTATCTGGCAGCTAAGACAGAAGTGGATAAGACTGATGATTATAAGACCGGATATCTGATAATGTCTTCTTTAACAAATCTATATTTATTCCGTGATTTTGCTGATTATGCACTTGATGCTTGTATGAAGGCATACGATTATGCTGTGAAAGATTCTAACAGTCGCTATCAGATGACATCTTTAGGATTGTTGGCCAGATGTTATTGCATATCAAATGAATTTCCAAAAGCAATAGAAACCTATCATAAAACTGCTGCAAAAGCTGTTGAACTCGGTTTTGAAAACGATGAATATTATTATTCAATACAAAAAGAAATTGCTTTGGTTTATACGAACAGTTGGAAGTTTGAAAAGTCATTGGAAATTCTAAAAGCATTACCTAAGATGTATCAGCCATCATTGCTGATTGGTACAAATTATTTAATGCTAAATCAGTATGATTCTGCATATTTATATTTGAATAAGGACTTAAATACGGATAATGTTTATACCAAAAAATCCATATATAAAGCTCTGTATCAATTGGGTGATACACCTGAATACCGTAAATATCTGAAAAGCTACTGTGATTCTCTTCTTTTCTATACCGATTCTGTTATGTCCTTAGACAAAGGCAAGGAAATCATCGCCTATAAGGAGAAGTACGACCACCAGAAACTCATCACTGAACAGCAGCGTCTGAAGCTGGAGAAGGCAGATGCGCAGCGTATGATGTTCATCATCACGATATGCCTGATTATGATTATAGCTGTCGTAGCTTACCTCTATCAGAAACGGCTTGTGAGAAAGGAAACCACCATCCGCAAGCAGTCGGAACAGTTGCAGGACTACATGCTTCAACTGCACGAATACGAGACACAACTCATGCAGAACAACCGCTATATGGAGGAACTGAAGGAACAGCTGTCCGGTCAGGAAATGAACTCTGAAGAACTGCATGAATACCGTGAACAGATAGACAGCCTTCAGGTTGAGAACAGCAGGCTGTCTGAAAAGATAAACTCTCTTCAACATCATATTAACGACTATTCTTCCAAACTGGATAAGGCCAGACGTGAGGCAGATAAGTTCCGCAACCTATCGGAAGAAAATCTCTACCTGAAGCAGAGGGAACGTGTGCTTACCGACTATGTGGTGGACAACGACAGACTGGTGAAGGAACTGAGAGAAAAATGCCGTGTCCTGGAGACCGGTGAATGGGAGACTCTGGAGCAAATGTGTGAAAGTACATACAGTAATTTCGTGAGCCGCCTTCAGGGTGTATGCCCAACTCTTACGAAGCAGGAGCTACACCTCTGTATGCTGATAAAACTACGTTTCAACAACGCACAGATGTCGGAGATCTTCGGTGTGAATACGACTTCCGTATCTCAGAAAAAGTTCCGCCTGAAGAAGCATCTGAGCGATACGCTGCAAGACGGTCTTCCGGATGAAATGACACTCGACAGATGGGTGGCAGAGTTCTGAAAAATGAAAATGTAGATTTTGGGTTTGATATAAAATATATGATAAATCATTGTATATTAGTGTAATACATGGATTTTCATTCAGATTAAAATGTAGATATACTTTTTATACACTTTAAATTTGTATATACTAACTTTGTGGTCGGAATAGATAATCGTAAACAATAAGAGTAATATACAATGAGATTTATTAAAGTATTTTTGTTTGTGCTGACAGGAATCATACTACCTGTAAGTTTGTCCGCACAGACAGTTAGCGGAAAATTGATTGACGAGAACAGCCAACCGTTGCCATACGCCAATGTGGTGCTGCTCTCGCTGCCGGATTCGGCGTTTGTGAGCGGAGCTACTTCAGATGACAAAGGAAACTTTGTCCTGAAGGATTTGTCAGCACACAGTTATCTTTTGCAAGTATCTTATATAGGCTATCAGCCCCAGTCTATATTACTGGAAAATCTGGACCGGAAAATAAACTTAGGGGATATCCGTTTGGTTCAGGATGCCGTTTCTTTACAAGGTGTAACCGTAACCGGCAGTAATGTGATGGAGAAAATAGACCGTCAGATTGTGATTCCTTCTTCCAGACAAATCAAAGCAGCTACATCAGGATATGAATTGCTGAGCCACATGCAGCTCCCTGGGCTGAAGGTAAACAGCATTGAGAGAAGTATTTCTACGGTAAGCGGTGGAAGTGTACAGCTGAGGATTAACGATATTGAAGCTTCTACCGCACAGGTTCAGGCATTACGTCCTGACGAAGTGCTGAGGGTGGAATACATTGATAACCCGGATATGCGATATGCCAATACAGATGTGGAAGCCGTCATCAATTATGTCGTTAAGCGCAGGGAATCGGGTGTAGCGGGAGGATTCAATCTGACCAATGCCGTAACAACCGGTTTCGGTAATGACAATGTGTATATAAAAGCTAATCATAAGTTGTCGGAATTTGGTTTCAACTACTATGTGAGCTATCGCGACTATAATGACCGTTTTGTGAATGAGGATCAGACTTTCAGCCTACCGGATGGAAACCGTGACCGTTACCTGAAAGGTATAACTACTCCTTTCAACTATGCCGACCATTACCTGGAACTGAATTATAATCTGACCAAGCCGGAGAAATATGTTTTCAATGCTTCTTTCACAGACAATCTTTTCCGCTCGCCGCATAATGATTATGGCCAGATTATCCAGGAAGAAGGTAAAAACGACATCTATAGTTTTACAAAGAAAATCAACAATTCCAATTCACCCTCTTTGGACTTGTACGGAAAAGTTCTGCTGCCTAAAGACCAGGAACTGGTCTTGAATATGGTAGGTACTTATATTAGTTCCGATTATGAACGTAATTACAATGAATCGCTTACTGAAGGTGGTACTCCGTATTCTGAATATATCTACAGTACGGATGGTAAAAGATACTCCCTGATTGGAGAAGGTATTTACAAGAAAAACTTCAAAAACGTGGCTTTAAGCGGCGGATTGAAATATACGCTGGCTTATACGAACAATAAGTATATGGGTGATGTAAACCAGACGGATGAAATGCACAGCTCCGACTTGTACGGTTATGTGCAGGTAAACGGTAAATGGAAGAAATTAAGCTACCTGTTGGGTGTTGGTCTTTCAAGACAAAGCTATGATGAATCTGGAAAAGGTTATTCATTTTATATGTTCCGTCCTTCTGCTTCATTGTCCTACAAACCATTTGAGGGAGCTACCCTTAAATACGTATTTTCCAGCACTCCTAATGTGCCGTCTTTGTCATCACTCAGCGACATCCGGCAGCAGCTTACGGATATAGAGGTAAACCGTGGGAACCCCAATCTGAAGCCGTATCGTTCTTACAGCAACACACTTCAGCTTTCATGGGGTAATAAATGGGTTGACTTACAGCTGAAAGGTGGCTATTATTTCAGCAAGAATCCGATCATGGAAGAGGTAAATATGGTGTTGCAGCCGGACGGCAGCTATATTTTTGAATATGGCGTAGATAACCAGAACCGCTTTTCAAGACTGAACGGACAACTCTATGCCAATGTGAACATTATACCTGATATGCTTTCACTCAGTCTCTATGGTGGTGTGAACAGATACGAATCAAAGGGAAACTCCTATACGCATAACTTCAACGCATGGTATGGTGGCGGTAATCTTTCATTCACATACAAGAAATTCTCTGCTAATGCGGTAGTCAGCAGCCGATACAATACTTTGTATGGTGAAACAATCAGTTACGGAGAAAAGAACTGTATGTTTCAGTGTTTGTACAAAATCAAAAACTTCAATGTGGGTGCCGGTATGCTTTTCCCTTTCCAGCCGAAGGGATGGAGCGGCGGAACCAAGTTGCTTAGCAAAGAGGTACGCAAAGAAACCTGGTCTTTTATAAAAGATAACGGAAATATGTTCCTTCTCTCTCTATCATGGGATTTCAGTGTGGGTAAGAAACACAATGCAGAGGGCAAGATCACAAATAATGTGGACCGCGAAACAGGTATTGCAATGTAATATATATACACAAAGGTACTCAAACTGGTGACAGCAAGAAGAACCGTATGTAAGAACAACATCAATTTCATTTATAGATACTTTTTGAGCATATAGGGGTGATAGGTTTGTCACCTTTATATGCTTTTTCTTTGGGTGTTATTTTGATTTTGTCACAGAATCAAAATCTTTGATAGCTTTGTTTTCTTTTCGTTCCAATTTGTTGTTGAACTCCGGAAATTCCTTCTCTCTGATAATATAGTTCAGAATTAAATCATATTCTATAAACTCCGGATCGTCCGTTTCTGTGTCGAACCAGTAAATCTTTATTTCTGAAACTCCTTCCTTTTCCATTACTTTCTTATAGAAGGTGTCTCTTGACACGTTTCCCTGTTTGCCACATATCCTTCTTCTTAGTCCGCCTTTTTGTCTGCATACGGGCATACCGTTTTCTATCTTACCTGAACATCCGATATATATTATACGCTTCTTGCCATTTTCCTTTATGGTGTAGATATACACTCCACACAGGTCTTCTGGTATAGCCTTGCATATTTTTCTCAGGTTGTCGCTCTTTCTGAATATCAGATATCCGTTCCTTTTATATCTTGATTTTAATAGGGTTATCTCTTTCATACTTCTTTCTTTTAATAATCTGCCTTTTCTGTTGGTTCAAAATACTTCATACATATCGATTTCTGATATGTTTTACTTTTCATTACTCCTCAAATAATTTTATTCGTTTTTCTTCAAGCTTTTTTTTATGATGGCATGATAAAAATACAATTATTTGTTTGTTTCAGACCTTTAAGTTTTTTTCTTTATACTCTTTCATTCCTCACTATCCCTTCTCCTGTCTGTCTTCACCCCACTGGCTCTGAGAATCCTGAATACAGAGCTTTTGCTTCTGAAACCAATCTGCTTTTTTATCTCATCTGTCGGAATGCCCGCTTTGTACAGCTCCACGCATTTCTCGTTGCGAATCTGCCTGGCTTGGCTTCTGCTCCTTTCTCTTTTTTCCGAAAGTTTCCTTATCTTCCTGATTGCGTATGAATCTTCTGTCAGTGTCGATATGGCGTGCAGCAGATTTTCGGTGGAACTCTCATATTTCTCTCCGTAACTGTCTATCCTGTCCCTTAAGAATATAACTCTGAGATTTTTAATTCTACTGATATTGAGGAATAAGCAAAGCTGTCTTACTCCTTTAAAGGCATTTGCCATTGATAAGAAGATAACTTCATCCCTGTCGTTCAGATTGTCTATAAGTTTCTTCAGTTCTTTGTTTTTCCCCTCTACGTTGTACCGCTCCCTGTAGATGATGTCGCAGTTCTCTTTCTTTATCCTTTGTTCGTCTTCCTCGATGCGCTGTTCTGGTAGTTCTGTCACTATATATCCTATTCTTGCCATAATCCCTTTTTCTTTCAAATTTATAAATTATGCATGAGAGACCTCGTTTCCTGATGTCATATTTCATAGGCTATAGAATTAATTAACAGATAAAAATGGTACTTTCGGAAGAATTGCTTGAATGACAATGTGTTATGCTGCTTTTAAGTGAGTTTGATTTTTTGCTTGTATATTTCCTGAATTTCATACTTCGTACTTTGCTCGGATTTTCTTCCTGATGAAAGATTCTGTTGTGATATTTTTTCTTGTTTATTGGGCGTTTCAGTAAACTGCCGGGCTATCCGCGTCAAGTCCCCGCTTTGCAGTGGGCTTTATTCTTCTATCCCTAACGCGTTTTTCATACTCCCACCACCCTGCTAAGGTATGTCCGGTTGCCTTTGTCCCAGGGTGACCATTGTTGCTCACCTTCGGACAGGGGCAGCGGCCATCCGTTGCGCTGCATGGCCAAAGACTTCGTTTCCGACTATGCACTCCACTCATTTCTC
>ULSD01006740.1_pt1 | contig 11545 bp, 5 predicted proteins | sample 1956051 | NCBI WGS metagenome assembly ULSD01 (sample SAMEA4835699, study PRJEB28245) | human gut metagenome | biome: gut microbiome; material: fecal sample | place: Denmark | collected 2008
TTTTTGAACCTATATTTAACCTATAATCATTCCATAAATAAATAGTCGCAGTAATAGTAGACGTATTATTAGAAACATTTTGAGAAGCTGTCCAATCGACCTCTAACCAGTAATGCCCGTTTTCTATAGTACTATGAAACGAACCGCTACTTGCCATTTTATATCACCCCCAGTTAGTTACCTTGCCATACAAGAGATACACCTCCATCTACCCGCGGAGAAAAGAAGAATTTTCCTAAAGTTAATGTGTTCTGTATAACCGCATTTGGAATATACAATTGGTTGTTATTAATATAAGCAACGGTAGTATCTGCTTGCTTAAAATACATACCATCATTATTAATAAGTGTTGAAAATTCAGATGTTAAAGCACCAATGGATAGTCCGTTTTCGTTGAATTGTAAATATTGCCCTACAGAAGTTTGATAATCATATAAGTTTATTCTAAGCTCATTTATCTGCTGTTGATATTCCTCATCTAAACTATTGGCGGCGTTTTCAACACTTGAATTGACTGTGTTTTGAATGATTTCGGTGAATGAGTCTGTAAAGCGATTTGGGTCTAACAAATCATTTAGCGTAGATGAATCTTCACTGACTGTATTTATATTTATACTGCCGTTTAACACTAAGTCTCCGTTGTCGTTTATATACAACAGGTCGTTATATTGATCAAAATCCTCTTCTTCAGTCCCTTGTTCAATGTCTGCCTTTTTGTTCAGTAGTACGGAGTAAATATATTGTAATTCCGTAAATCCTTTAACATCGGATAATTCTGGATTCAATTCTTTGACGGATATGCCGCTTTCATCTACAACATCTATAAATAATGGCTCATCATTTAAGGTTAAATCCATCAAAAATTCTATTTGCTGATTGATTGACTCTATGTCTTGTGTATCGAAATCAAAGGATGATGTTTCGGGTAAAATACCATCTCTAATTAACCGGCTAACATATTCATTCGCCTGAGCGGACTCGGACAAAACATGTTTTCTAATAGTGAATAAATTGTAGTTTAAATCGTTATCATTAGAAACAGATGTAATAGTTAACCCATCAGAGTCTAATGTAATACTGTTGTTTTCATTGTAGATACCAACATTTTCCGAAAGTATTAAATTTCCTACTAACTTGTCCGCGATTACCCCATATGCTGACTCCATTTTTTGAGTTCGAGGATTCCAAAATGTGAAACTACCGATACCAGCCTTTGATGTAAGCCAGTTATCATCAGTTAGATATACGCCTCTGTTAATGATTTTGATTTGCCTGTCGTCATATGTATCAGTGACAGGGAGATATTCTCTTCCTAAAATCCCGTGTGAATCCCAAGAAATGTTTTGATTATCAGCATTGTTTACAATTTTCATCGTAGTCAATGACAAACCCTTTTCAGCCCAGTCGTTTAGTTGCTCTTTGCTTTTTAAACCTTGGGACGCTTGTCTTTTAGTTGAACTGTACGATGTAGATATGGATTTTGCACTGCTAATAACAGATTGTTCATCTGATAATCCATCGGCGGTTTTCATTACATCCGAGAAGTCTACAGATAATGATATTAGATCGCCATAGTCAATTTCGTATGAAATTAAACGCAATTTATAAATGCGGTCATCTATCAAAATCCTGATCCAGTTTCCAACTCGGAACCCTTGAATTAACGGTTCAAATTTTTCTACTGTTAATAAATTGTTTAAGCCACAGGATATAGAATGCTGTAATTCAGCAGATTTATATATCTCTTTTTCTGCTACAGCAATAAATTCTTGCGCTTTATCAAACAATTCTGTATCAGATAAACCGTCAGAAATATAATTGCTGTTATTATATTCGTCCTCACGACGATAAGCGGATAACTCAAACCATAGTTTTGTTCCTAAATAGTTCTCTAAATTTAATTTGTCTTGAATGTTTTGCTGTATGGATACAAACAAATTGTTCAGAGTTACTATGACAGATAATTCTTCTTCGCGCAAAGTCATCTCTTCAGATATCCATCTAAGTTTGTTGTAATATGGAAGATATAGATCGTCATATAAATTTGGATCTGATCCGCTCCAAGTTTCTTTATCAGCAATGCCTTGTTCTATCAAAATATCAATACAAGCTTGACAAGAATCGTGAAACGATGTTAGACGGTTTAAGCAGTATTTTTTAAGCTCGTTCTTAAAATCGGTTTCATCCATATCGAACAACGCAATGATGCTGGGATCATAGGACGGTTCTTTGGACAATGCTTTATCAATTTTCTGCTTTACAAAAGCCTCATAATTATCATCTATAGTAATAGTGATAGTTTCTGAGATAGCAGTATCATTTTCGTCTGAGTAATTTGTAACTTGAAAGTTACCAGTCCAAATTTGATTTTCAAAAGTGGATTCGTTCACCTTTATTTGATATCTCGAATCAACAATCACTTTTGCCATAAGAAGAACAGCGCTGTTTGCTGTAGCTAGTGAGATTTTAGAAACATCTTCTACAGAAACAGGGGAAAGAGCCGCCGCTGTCAATTTTGCACACTGTTCTGTAGCAGAAGTATCGTCTATATCTATACTGGGCATTAGTACTGATCGTAAGTAAAGCGAAAAATCAATGGTCTTGTATACACTGTTCATCAACTCAGAATACCCTTTAATAGGTAATACTATTTTGCTGAGTTCTTCATTGTATGTCTTATATTTATCAACCAAATCATTGAATCCATTGATATGGTCTAATTCAATTTCTGGAACAAAATCACGTTCATAATACTCGTATTCTTCATCATATTGATTTAATTTATCTACGAGTTCTCCTGACATATCTTTTTTGATATCATCACTTATATACCAAATATAATCGGAGCCGTTTGGATTGCTGTTGCGAACCGTAGATGTCATCAAATCGTCACCAGCAACTAATTTAAAACAGTTCTTAACAGAATCGGTATCAGTGCTTAATTGGATATCTTGACCAAGTTCATCTGCTGTTACAAAAATAGTAGTATCTTCGCCATAACCCTCAGAAATGTTTTCACTTCCGCATTCAGGACATTTTAATGTGAACTCACCTCGATGCCCGCATTCATAGCAATAAGACTGAAGATCATATACGGAGATGGCTCTCTGTATGTTCCCATTTGTATCTGAACCTGAGTCCAAAATAAAAAGACACCCAACTTCTTCGCCTATTTCTTGAAAGGCATCATAAATCGAGGTGTTGTTAAATTCGAAAGTTCTTTGTATGCTTTTGATCGTAGCATCCACATGCTTGATTGAATAATGAGGTGCTTTTTCTAAAATTCTATTTAACAGGGAAGCTTTTGGGTCTTCTTCGTTGTATAAAACCGTGATTTTATAATCATCTCTTGCTATATCATCCTCAGTGTTAATCTGAATATCATATAGATTTATTTGCGATAATTCTGCTTCTCCAAGGCGCGTTCCTATGACCGATTTAGTTGTCTCATTCGATTCGCTTATATCCAAGGTTATCTGAAACCAAGTATCGTATTCTTTAATCCAGAGGAGTTTAAAATTAACGATGTTATCCCACAGTTCATACTTTTCCCCGTTCACATATTTGTGAACTTTGAACGATATTTCACTTGCGCTATTAAGGGCATCGTTGAAGATGATATCTTCTGCGGCTATTTGTCCCAGCTTAGTCCCATTTCTCGTAGCGAGAACAAGGGTGGGCTTTTCTGGATTATGAGCGGAATCAAAGTTAATCTTTATAGACATCGAGCACCTCCTTTATATACTGATTTTTGCTATCGGTGAATACCACATCGTTATGTTACAAGGTATAGAAACGGTAAATTCATTCATGTTGTTTCTATAGGAGTTAGAAATTCGCGGGAATGTCCAGTTGAAATCATCCATAATCTTATGCGAATCAAGTGATGACTGGATAATGGGGTAGTTTAAGGTGAGCGTTTCTCCTTGCTTACAATTTTTAATTAATGTTGTTCTGTTTTCAGGTTCTGTGTAAATTGTTAAATCTCCGTCTTGCAAGACTTCAATTGTAGTGCTTGGGTATATAAAACCCTCTTCGTCAGATTTAGCTACGAAATTATGCTGTTGATTATTTTCTGTTGTATTTAAAACAATCGCCACAGGTTCTTCACGCGCATAAGGTCTGTTCGTTACCATTTCTAATTCAAGACCATATGTTATACCACCGATTTCTATACGGCTGATATTAAAGCTCGCTTCAAAATATAAGTTTTTATACTCTTCATCAAGTATTTTGAATTTTAAAAACTTCTTGCGATTTAACCATTTGCTCAACTCCCTGATGTCACTTACCGGCATCTCGGGAGCTTGATTTAAACAGTCATCTCGGCAGATCTGGAATGTTGCTTCAATGGCGTTTTCATACTCAGCGCTTGCTAATTCGTCCGCCGCATTGTGTATGGATTTAAATGTGTTAAATGTAATCTCAGAGCCGTTTGATACGGTGTTGTCCCCGTTACTGTCAAATTCACATATGATATATCCGAAATTATGTAGAGCAATTCCATCGTATTCAAAGTCATATGCTTTCATTTTTATCATCTCTCGGTTCTCGAAAATAGTTTTTCTTTGATTGTATGTAATTTATTCTTTCTTTTAGGTCGTTTCATTAATTCAATCATAGATTCCTTAATATCTCTCAGTTCGGCAATTAATTCTTCATATTGCGATTTATAATCGTCTATTTCCGAAAGGGATTTTTCCCACTCCGTTTTTATGTTTTCCAATTCTACAATCAGGTCTTTTGCTCTTTTGGTACTGCCTCCCTGTAAGACTTTTTGATATTCTAATTGAAACTTTAAGTCTTCCAATTGAGTAGAAAGTTCAGTGTTGCGTTTTCTAAGCAGTTCAATTTTACTCTTCATATTTTCCTTTCGTTCATAAAGGGAGGCACTTTCGCACCTCCCTTCAAATTAAATTATTTATATTTGTTTAAAGCACTTTTGCCAAACAGTCTGTCAACTGAAATAGAACGAACAAACTTTTCAAAGTTTTTATCGTGCTTCATTTGATTTTTGAACTCTTCATAGTTCTTGACATTCGGGAGAACGACTTCCATCTGGAAGTTACCATTGTATGTACCGTTCCCTGATTTATCAGCAGATACTTGAGTCGTTTTGACTGTTGGTGTGTTGTTACGAATAAACTCGCTCGGGTCTCTAACCATCTTCCAAAGGTTTTCTGTTGCCTCAGCGTTGAGCACACTGTCTGACTTAGCTAAAGGTGTTAGAATAGCGCCGTCAGACGGTCTTATGATTACCTCTGGTTTTCCGCCCTCCTGTGTCCACGCATATTCGTTTGACGGCAGATTGTATCTTCCCCGCTTATATCCGTGTGACTTCATTTGCTGTATCATCCATACATTCTGTTTAGGAGAACCGGTATATGTACCGGAGCCTCCCATCTTAGACCAATATTTTTTACGTGCAGACATCGAACTGTCAAAGTTAAAATACTTTAACCTGTCCACAATTGAAGTATTGATTCTAAGTTTACTCTTTGGGTAACTATCCTTTTTCTTTATGAACCAACTTCCCCAAGAACTTGAACTCGAAGTAGATGGTTTGCTACTGGATGAATTGTTTGTAGAGGGTTTCTTAGATGTATTTGCTTGTGAAGAAGTTGTTGCGCTTGATTTGCTTCCGCCGGATGAGGTTACAGCCTGTATGTTGGTATTTGCCATTTTGTTAATAGCCGTAATCATTCCAGCAATATTTAAATTAATATTATTAAGCGCTGCATTTACAGTAGTAGCAGCAGAGGTTATACCATTTACCACATTCTGACCATATGTTGTCAGCACCGACGTAACCTTATCTGTGCTTGAGCCCCATATTGTAGTCATTGAATTTGACAGCGTATAACCAACAGAATCTGCTTTGTCTGAAATGGTTGCGCTTATATCAGAAGCGTTTGTGTTGATCATACTTATCATATCGGAGATGAGCAAATCAATATTATCTAAACGCGCATTTAATATTAATTCATATTCATTGTATAACTCATCCAAGAGTTGTTTTTGGTCTGAGATGTACTTATCGTATTCGGTTTCTTCCAAGTCTTTCTGTGCTTCGTCCAAGGACACTTTTAATTGCTGTATCTTTGCCTGTGATTCCTCGGAAGTATCTCCGGCATATGCGGAGAGTTGTTTCTGCAACGAAGCGATTTCTTCGGCTTGTTCTTGAACATCGTTTTGATAATCATACAAATCCTTTTGCGCATCAAGAGCATCTGTGTATTTATCGATCAGTTCCTGAAGAGAATCGAGTTCCAGTTCGATTCCTTCCTTTACCATATCAACAATAGCTTCTTTCTCGTCCTCAGCGGCGAGGATTGATTCTTGCTGAAGTTCCAAAAGCTCTTGGCGACGGTCGATTAAATCTTGGTTGTATGGGTCGGCACTGATCTGTTTATTCAGCTTTTCCATTTCTTCGGCATATTTATCTGCCTGCGCCATATAAACATTGTAATTCACGCCGTGAAGACCCATCGTAGACTTACCCTCATCCGTTAATTGACCTCTATCATCGTATAATTTATCGTTTTCCATAAGGTCAATAAGGAAATCGGATTCATCCGCAACTTGAGAAATACGGTCTTGCAGTAAATCAAATATCTGCCATTGTATGTCTCTGATGTTGTTGTTGTATTCCAGTAAGGCTGTGTTTGCTTCTTCAATGGATAATGTAACATCATCTATTTCGTTACACATCTCATACCAAGCCTCGGAGTTTTTATCAATTAAACCGCTTGCCATTCCATCTTCAAGAGATGACAGAAGCGCGTTTTTCTCTGCGGTCAGTTGTTTGATATTATCCTTTTCCTGCGTGATTAAAGCATCGTAATAATTTGTACTCTCAATCAATCCTTTTTCTTCAGACTGCGATAAGAACTCGTCAAGCATAGACTTTCTGTATTCTATTACTTGAAGCATCCCATCGTACTGTGTAGAAACATTATCAAAGGATTGCTTGTATAAGTCGGCTTGGGTCTCTTTGAGTTCCTCGATTGCCTTTTGACAGTCGATGGCCTTCTCATCGTAATGTTTAACTGGTTCGCTACACCAGCTGAGTGAACTCCACATAATTTCTTATGTGACCAGACTATATCTTTCACCTATGTACTATTTCTTTAGATAAAATATCTGCTATGTTATTACCTTCCCAAAAGGGAATCCGAATTATCTTGATATCATTATTATAGCAATATAAATTTTTAATATTATCATGTCTTCGAGTTTTCTCTAATGCGTTAATTCCAAAAATATCTTGATAGTGATACTGCCCATCAAACTCAATACAAATATTATACTCTGGCAAATAGAAATCGAACGGTAATGGTTTTTTATCCTTACAATCATTAAACCTTTTTTCTTGCTCATATTTGATATTGTGTTGATCTAAAAAATCTCTTATTAATAATTCTCCGAGGCTTTCTTTACTAGAACATTTTGGACATCTGAATATATTAAATTTACGAAAGTTTACAAACGATGTAGTGAATATATTGCCACATTTGCATTTGATTTTTAAATTTCTATCAACGCAATTAGTGTATTCATCGGGATTAATCCATTGATCGCCTTTACCTTGTATTACTTTGGTAATATATTGCTTATCTAATCTTTTTGCGCTCATTCTTTGTTCATATGAACATTTAATACATCTATGACCTCGTATAAAATTATCAATAATCATACTTTGTTCTCCGTGCTTCGGACATAAAAACTTAAATTTAGTTTTAACATTTGAAAGTTCAGAAATATCTGTGATCAATTTGTATCCTTCTCTGTTGCAAATTTCCTGTATAATAGGAAAATATTTACTCGGTTTGATATTTTTGTTTACATCACTAAGCTTCCGACCAGCACAATTAGAACAGGCATCTTTTTCTATAATTTTTCTCCCTATAATCATTGTAGAAAATTTTGTTGTAAAAATTTTACCACAATAGTCACATGTGACTTCAATTTGAGATTGAGAATGTTTCATTAAGTCTTTGGCTTTTACTTGAAAAGTATCGTATCGCTTAGTAAAACGATAACCTTTGAGTGTATACCATTCTTTGTTTGTATTATTCCATTTTATGTTTACAAGTTGATTTCCATTAAACAATGTGTTATCTCCATAATATAAATAGGTTTTATTTTATAGTACATAGGTGATTTACCACTTCGAACCACCAATCGCTTGTGGCTCTACTCCCTTACGGGATAGTCGTTGAACCTTCCTCTGTTCGAGGCTTGGCTGCTGATTGCCCATTCTATTAGCGTTTAGGATTTAACCTTGCGCTATACAACGAAATTTTTTCTGCTTTCGCTACCATCGCACCTACGCTTGTTTCATCGTTATGCTGTGGTTTCGTTGCCTTTAGGGTTTTCCAGCAATTCAATAAATTTCAATATACATTACTGTATAAAGTGGCATTATAAATACCATTCCTGATAGTCTTTAATCAACTCTTGTGTTTCGGAATCATACTCGTTAATATCAATCGTGCCGTTTTTAACGCGATTAGCTAAACTCGATGAAAGACCGACCGAATTGGCTTCCTGTATATATCTGTTATATCCGCGAGATTGTAAATCTATCTCATCGGCTATTTCGGAAATTTGGTTTTTAAGAGCGCTGTTTCTTGTGCCCCAAGTCTTATATACACTGCTTGCTTTAAGGTCTAAGGAATCAATTGCTCGTTCGATTCTATCTATGGCGATCTCTATCCAGTCAATCGTTTCAAGCGTCTCTTCGGCTTCTTCTTTAGCGCTTGACGATGAATTTGACTTCTTTGAACTGCCAGATGATTTTTTGCTTCCAGAACTTGATGATCCTGTTTTATGAGGTATACTTCCGCTGCCGGTTGCGCCTGTTTTATAAGCCGTTCCCGATAAGAAAGAATGACCGAATGCGTCGATAGCACCTTGACGCATTAGTTCGTCTGTTTGGTCTCCGTTGAAGATAATATCGCCTTTACGGACTTTTCTGAATTGCGGGTTCTCTACAAGTTCCCACGTCCCTGTATCAGAGTGAACCCATAACTCAGGGGCAATCTCTCCCATTAAAGCAGTCTCTGTACGTTTAGCACCCCAGTTGCCGGATGCATTTGCTGTGCCGTTTACACGTCCGATACCGCTTGTGGCATTGGGTTTTGCGGACTTAGTGGATGTATTTTGTTTAGCGGTTCCTGAAGATCCGCTGAATACGGTCGTTACTCTTGCCGTCCAAGTCTTTGCGATACTAACCAGTCTGTTTAATATTCCGCCCAGAGCAGATGATGCTGTAGATGTTTCGGCATTTACTTTTGCAGTTTGCGGAATACCAATTAGTTTCTTTAATGCTTCAAGTGCGTTGAATTTTTTGGTTGCATCGGTTGTATCGGCATCGGCATCTACCGTTACACCACCTGCGAGAGAGCCTGTGATAGACTGGACTCGTCCCAGAGAACTCAGAGCATTGCTTACATTACCGTCTACGGTAACAGTCCCGTCTTGGGTAGTTTCGTCTTTCTTGTTCTGCGTTTCATCGAGGGCTTCATTGGCTTGTGAGGTGTCTGCATTAACGGTGATCGTTCCGCCAAACAAATCATCTAAGATTTTGTTATCAAATTGCAAATCAACTTGTATACCGTCTAATGCGCCTTGAATGTATTCCTTTACTTTATCCGCTTCGCTTGTTAGCCTGCTACCGTCTATTCCGGCGTCTAACAGGATTTGCGCATTTTCTGGGTCTTGACACCATTTGTTTATCTTCTCTTGTATCTCTGAGAATGAAGTGTCTTCGTCTATATCCAATCCGAAAAGAATCTGGTTACCGCTCTCTGAGGCACTGTTAATCAACTCTTGCAGTTCAGATTGTAATTCGGTTGTATCATTTCCTAATGTTGCTTGAACTTCAATCTCGGCTTGTTTTGAAATGATTTGTTGAATTTCACTAATATCTTCTGACAGAGCTGCATCGTCAATTTGAGATACATCAACATCCATAATAATAGGTGAATTCAGCTTCTGCTTTTGTTCAAGAAGCGTTTGATAAACAGTGGCTACTTCAGCTGCTCCGTCCACGCTTAGATCTATTTTGCCGTTATCGTCTCTTGCTAAACTGTCATATAACCGTTTTGCCTCTTCAAGTTGTGTGTTAAGAGAGAATTCGTCTGTAGTCGTGAAGTCAAACTTCATTTCGGTCAATCCGAGATTTCGTAATTCTTCACTGGCTTCTTGTGCTTTGGCCACAATCTTATCGAATTCATCACTTGAATCTGTAAAGTCTATATCTAATCTGTAGTCTCTTGCTTTCTGAAGAAGAGCTACAATTAAGTCCTCTCCAACACCAAGTTGTTCGGCTAACTTACTGAGATCATCGACATTAATGTTAAATATGCCGTCTTGCTCTGTTATGCCTGAATCTGGGATCTTACTTGCCGCTTTAAGGAAATTCTCAACACCAATAGAACCTTCTGCTAAAAAGTCCTTTATGCTGTATCCAGTGTTTCGGATACTCTTGCCGAGATTCTGCCACTCCTGATCCATTTCTTTATAAGAAGCGGTGCTTAAATCTTTTCCTGTAAGCATTTCCATATACGATTCAAACTCAGAAGTGCCTAACAATCCCTGATCGTAGAGTTCCTTAGCATTTTCGTATTCAGAGCGTATGCTGTCATACATATCGCCCTCTTCACCATTGGCAAGAGCAGTTTGCCATCTCGCATATGCAGAAGTTAATCCGTTATATTCTGCTTGTAGTTCGGAAATAGTATTGATTTTGTCTACCGTAGCGTTACGGCTTTCAACCAATTCATAATATTCGTCGCTTGTCTTATCAGCACAGTTTTGAATCTTAGTTGTTAAATCACTGTATTCATCGTAAAGATCTGATAAAGAGTCGTCGAATTTCTGGCGCTGAATCCTTGCTTGCTCTTTTTGCAGCCTATTCAGTTCGTCTATGTTTAATTTGATTCCAGCTGATGTTTTGTCAAATAATTCCGAGGAGTCAAAATCATCCAGCGAACCAAACATAGAACTAATCAGACTGCGGTTTTCAGACGACATGCCATACTCGCTCGACAACGAATCCTGTACGGCTTTTTGTAAATCCGATAACGATTGTTCTGCGTCAGAAATGTCAAAGTTCAGAGCAGCATCGATAGTGAGTTCGCTATCTACTCGATCTTTCCACTGTTCAATACTCCATGTTGCTGAATTTGTATCTGCCGATAATTCCGCAACAATTTCGAGTCCGGATTTGTCTAAACTATCTATCCATTGTTTTAGTTCTTTATTATTATCCAAGTTTAAATTTTTAGATATTTTATTGTATTTGTCTTGGAAATCGCTATCATCTAATCCAATGGCTACTTTTATTTCGTCCTGTATATCCTCATCGAGACCGCTTATTGCATTCAACGCCGCATCTACAGCATTATTGTATTCTGCAACAGTACAATCATTGCCGTTATATTTAGTTTGTAAATCCAAAAATGTAGTGATTTCGCCGCTCTCGCTACTTGATAATGAGGAGAGTGATTCTACGATATTATTAACATAATTTTGAATA
>ULSD01017667.1_pt1 | contig 11478 bp, 8 predicted proteins | sample 1956051 | NCBI WGS metagenome assembly ULSD01 (sample SAMEA4835699, study PRJEB28245) | human gut metagenome | biome: gut microbiome; material: fecal sample | place: Denmark | collected 2008
TCTCGAGTGTGCCCTGGGTCTTATAGATGGAGTAGAGGTCGAGCAGACACTGCGAGGGATGCATGTGAGCTCCGTCGCCTGCATTGACAATAGGTACCGGAGAAATCTCGCTCGCGTATTGTGCCGCACCTTCTATGTAGTGGCGCATCACTATGACATCGGCATAATTGGACACCATGAGAATCGTGTCCTTGAGCGTTTCGCCTTTTGTGACACTCGATGCCTTCGCATCAGAAAATCCTATCACTTTGGCTCCGAGACGGTTGGCTGCTGTCTCAAAACTGAGCCTTGTACGTGTTGACGGTTCGAAGAACAGCGTTGCCACAATCTTGCCTTTGAGAAGCTCTCTGTTCGGATGCTTCTCGAATTCTTGTGCCATTCTTATCATGTACATGATTTTGTCCTTCGACAGGTCAGCGATTGTTACGAAATCGTGCTTCATATATAATATGGTTTTCTTATTGCTTTCGACCGCTAAGTTAAGCATATTTTTTCAAACAAAACGGCTTCGGACGTGATTAATGAGTGTATCTGACGTAATTTTTTATACACCGGTTCATGGGGCGTTCATTTACGATATATCATATAAAATGTATGTAGTAACGTTTTTTAACGTCAAAAATGCAAAAATCGTCGTATTCCTGGTATAATACGTAAAGTACTTTTTTATGCGGTGTGTATAATATAAATGTAGAGAGTCTCTCTCCGACTTTCACGGCAGTCTGCGAATAGTCTTGAATTTCTTTGGTATGTTCGGGCTTTTTCCCTATTTTTGTAAGCGAGAACAAAAATATACGTTCAACTTTCAAAAAAGGAGGTCAGAAACAGACATAAGAATCTAAAAGACATATTGCAAGCGACTTGTAGACAAGTTATTTGGCTTTAGTAAATCTGGTAAATTGAAAATAGCCCCGAATAATAGGTCGAATGGTAGGTTTGTACCCTGCAATGGGCGCAGACTGCTTTTCCTTATTTGGGCTAAAGGTTTTACCAGAACCTACTAAAGCAGATGAGCGGAAAGTCAAGGCTGTGTCCTTTTTCTTTTGCTCCGTTTGCAGGATGTAGTACAAACACCTATAAAAGCCTAAGTAATATGGATTTCAAGTTGGAATATATGGAACGTCTGTTTGCCAGGATAAGCAGGAAAAAGACGGAGTCCTATGTCATAAGCCGGATATGGCATCAGTTGGACGACGACCGTGTGAAATTTGTCGTTCAACAATATATCAGAAGAACACAGGACAAGTATGCGCTTGCAGACTTGTACTTACCTCAGCTGAATGTTTTCATCGAAATAAACGAGCCTTACCACAAAGATGATAATGGCGTGCTGCGTGAAATAGATAAAATCCGTAACGAGGAGATACTGGATGTCACCGGTTCGAAGCCTGTTGTGATAGACTGTGACTGTGATATCGACGGAGTCCACAGTCAGGTTGCGGAGGTTGTCGGTATGATAAGGCAACGCATTTCCGCGCTCGGTGATGATTTCATTCCGTGGAATGAAGCCGACACTCTCACCGTGGAGTATCACATAAAGAAAGGTTTTCTGAAGGTCGGAGACAACGAATGCCTGCGCACGACGGAAGACGTTGCGGCTGTATTCGGCACAAAACCCAAACACCGGGGATTCCTTCGCGCATCAGGCGCGGCGGTGCCTGACAGGAAGAAGGATATAATCTGGTGGCCAAACACGGAACACCACCTTTGGTGTAACAGGCTTTCTGAGGACGGAATGTATATCTATGAGTATCCTAAGGCGGAGGACAAGCGTGCCGGACACCTTAATCATTGGCTCAACGCACCGGCAGAAAACCGCGTCACATTCTTACGCTACAAGGATGATTTGGGCTTCTGTTTCTATCGCTTCACAGGCGTGTTCTGTCTTGACAGGGAACAGTCTGTCAAGGAGAAAAGATGTGTCTGGAAACGTATTTCCGATTATTATAAACTTTAATGATGCTTGTCATGAGTAAAGAATATTATAAGAAGCGTCTTATAGACCTTCGTGCTTCGATTGCAAAGGAGAGGGAAGCTAAGAAAAAAGACAACGCCTATTATGCTGATATGATAAAAAGGACATCTTCCATATCAAGCAAGGCAAGCTATCGTAAATCAAAGATAAGCCGGGCGGCTTCTCACGACAGACGTATAGAAAGCCTCAAAAGGGATATTGAGAATATGAGAGCCGCTATCAGAAGAATCAAATAAACAATTTAAAACATATGGGAATAATAAACAATCTTATCAACACTTTAAAAGATAATTTTACAATGGCAGAATTCAACATTAACGGCCGTATGACGGTCAAAAGTCTAAGGAAACAGTTCAAGGATGCGTTCGGAGCTACTTTGCGTGTGTATAAAGGTGCGAAATTCGCGCCTGAGGATGCGACGCTTGCGTCCATACGAAGCGGAGAAAACGCAAAGGGAGGAGAGCTTGCATGCCGTGGAAACATGCAGGTAGGTAACTTTGAGACCAAAATGAAGGAAATGTTCGGAATAACGGTGAATGTTGCTAACCCTGACAACACAAAGCTTGTGAGTGGCAGCATAACCATTGCTGCCGCCGGGCGTGAGGTCGTTGCGACAGATGACTGGAGCGGCGAACAGCTGCAATGCTATTTCTGGGACACATTGCAGGACTTGCTCATCGCTAAGGGTTATGACATCCAAAAGAAAGACTTTGCCCAAGACGTGGAGGATTACTATAAAAGTAACAGATATAAACGCTACGGTGTGACATTCAACATCTACCGTACCAAGAAGAGAAAGGATGTGACATTCACAATCTATGCGATAGAAAAATATTGCTTTGGCGTAAAGTATGCAGGCGACATCGCGAAAGACAAAGTATTGGAAGATGCGATAGGCGGAGCCGGCACAGCTATCCGTGTTGCCGATAAGACATGGGCTGGATTTGGCGAACCGTCACCGCGACATGAACTGAACTTCAAGAAAATGAACTCGGAAGGGATTGGAAAGCTGAAAAATCCGAACGCCAGAGCGGCATTCATGAACGGTGTCGTGAATGAAATAGACGCATTGATAAAGAGCCTGGTGGAAGCGTTCAAAAAGAAAGGTTTATGATATAGTATATGGGACTTGGTGATTGGGGATGCTTAGGCATAATCCTCTATCTGTGCCGGAACATACTTTATGTGTTGTTTTGGGCTGCTGTAGCTTTTGTGTGTTACATGATATTGCAATGCATATGAAAATACGCGGGTTAAGCTTTTCTTGGAAAAGGGCGGTCGGAATAACTGCCGCAAAACAGAAAATAAGCAGGAAGACAGGATTGCCTACAACCAGACAGGGACTGGAAAGAAAAATAGGCAGGTTTGTACTGAACTCTATTTTGGGAAACAAAAAGAAATGAACATGACTTAAGACGTGGAGATGCAGGAAACGCATCTCCACGTCTTATGTAGTGTATCGGCAGCATATCATGAAGAACAGGATGTGTCGTGAGCATGAATGATTCCTGATTCGGATGCATTTGAATTGTTTTACAATAAGCCGCCGTGCATTTTCTGAACATCGTTTATAGAATATACACATATATAATATCAATAATCCGTTGTGGCGTATATACACTTTGGGTTTTGCGTGCCGACTCTTGATAACTCTTCTGTACTGCAGTCTCCGTCTTGTCTTGCGCAATTTCAGAATATGTCTTCCAACGTTTTTGATATATACATAACCCCCGTATTGCTGGCAACGGCTGTAGTACGGTTGAGGCTTAACGCCAGTTTATGGATTAAAATAAGAGTTTAACCTTAGATCGCTCATGTCTTTGTTTATAAAAAAACGAACAAAGCTGCGGAGCGGCAGCAAATCTTTGATTTTTGATTTGAAGGTTTTGCTTGTCATGCTAAAAAGTGTACCATCAAATTGTTATGAAGTATCGGGAGCGCGTTTCTTAGCCATGCTTCATACAGAAAGTAAAATATCATAATATTTGTTTTGCTTTTTATCCTAATTGCATTACCTTTGCCGAAAAATCGGTTTCCGCTCATGAGAAAAATCTTTATACATTTTCTTTGGGGATTATTAGTCTTGAGTTTTGTCACATGTGCCGCTGCCTTTACTGCCATATGGTTCGGGTGGATAGGTTATATGCCTCCGCTTGAAGACCTGCAGAACCCTATCAGCAGATTCGCGACGCAGGTCTATTCGTCAGACGGGAAGGTGATAGGCACGTGGAACCTCAATCGCGAAAACCGTATATGCGTGTCTTACTCAAATCTGTCGCCCCATCTTGTACAGGCGCTTATAGCAACAGAGGACGAACGTTTTTATGATCACTCCGGAATAGACTTCATTGCGCTTGCCCGTGCGATGATAAAGAGAGGGCTGCTCGGGCAGGAGAGTGCCGGAGGAGGCTCCACCATTACACAGCAACTTGCCAAACAACTTTACTCGGAGACTGCCGGAAGCACTGTCGAGAGACTTTTGCAGAAACCTATAGAGTGGGTGATTGCCGTCAAACTGGAGCGTTACTACACAAAGGAAGAGATAATAGCCCTTTATCTTAACTATTTTGATTTCCTGCACAACGCTGTGGGAATAAAGACCGCCTCCAACACCTATTTTAATAAAGAACCGAAGGATCTTACGGTGACAGAGGCGGCTACACTGGTGGGACTTTGCAAGAATCCTTCACTGTTCAACCCCGTGAGATATCCTGAACGCTGCCGCAGCCGCCGCAATGTGGTGCTCGCACAGATGAGGAAAGCCGGATTCATATCGACGGCTGACTATAACAGGTATTCTGACGAACCGCTGACTCTCGATTTCCACCGTACGGACCATAAGAACGGAACTGCTCCGTACTTCCGCGAATTCCTTAGAATGTACATGACTGCGCAATATCCTGAAAGGGAGAATTATCCAGAATGGAACGAGAGGCAGTTTGTGCTCGACTCAATAGCCTGGGCTAACGACCCATTGTATGGGTGGTGTAATAAGAATTTGAAGAAAGACGGCAAGCCATACAACCTGAATTCTGACGGTCTGAAAGTGTATACCACAGTTGATTCAAGAATGCAGCGTTATGCCGAGGAAGCCGTTTACGGACACGTGGCAAAGTTCCTTCAGCCGGAGTTCTTCAAGGAAAAGCGCAGAAAGCGCAATGCTCCCTTCTCTGATGCTCTTACTGCCAGACAGGTGGAGCAGATAATGGACAGGTCGGTGAGACAAAGCGGGCGATACATCGAAATGAAGGCTGCCGGAGCGTCGGAGGAGGAGATAAGAAAGGCATTCCGTACTCCGGTGGAAATGTCGGTGTTCACATACCATGGCGACATCGATACGGTGATGACGCCGCTCGACAGCATCAGATATGTGAAGTCGTTCCTTAGAGCCGGATTCATGAGCATGGATCCGAAGACAGGAGAGGTGAAGGCATACGTAGGAGGGCTCGACTATTCGCATTTTATGTATGATATGGTGATGAACGGACGCCGCCAGATAGGTTCTACAATAAAGCCTTTCCTATATTCTCTGGCAATGGAGAACGGATTCTCTCCTTGTGACAAAGTGCCCAATGTGCAGCAGACTTACATCGTGGCAGGCAAGCCGTGGACACCGAGAAACACAAGCCGCAAACGTTATGGTGAGCTTGTCACTTTGAAATGGGGACTGGCACAGTCAAACAACTGGATTTCAGCTTACCTCATGAGCAAGCTCAATCCGCAGCAGTTCGTGAGCCTTTTGCGTGATTATGGAATCAACAACCCTGACGTCTATCCGTCAATGTCACTTTGTCTCGGACCGTGCGACGTGTCTGTGGCTGAGATGGTGAGCGGCTATACAGCGTTTGTCAATCACGGCATACGCACAGCTCCGCTCTTTGTTACAAGAATAGAGGATAATGAAGGAAACGTCATTGCGAACTTCCGGCCTCATATGAACGAGGTCATCAGTGAGGAGAGTGCCAACAAGATGCTTGTGCTTCTGAAAGGTGTCGTTGACGGAGGAACGGCAGGACGGCTGAGATTCAGATATAACATTCCCGGAGAGATAGGTGGAAAGACAGGTACAACAAACCGTAATTCGGACGCATGGTTTGTAGGTTTCACACCGCAGCTTGTAAGCGGATGCTGGGTAGGGGGTGAAGACCGTGACATTCATTTTGACTCCATGAGGATGGGGCAGGGCGCGACAATGGCATTGCCCATATGGGCGTATTTCATGAAAAAGGTGTATGCGGATAAAACGCTTGGCTATGACCCCTCTGTCAAGTTTGATATGCCTGCCGATTATGACCCTTGCGCGTCTTCGGAAGAGGAAACAGACCTCGGAGTGGATGAGATATATGAGTGAATGTGACTGACGTCATATTCCTCATTCGCCGGCATACTGTTGCTTTCAGACAACAGGTCAGGGCAATGCCGGTGAACACCCAGGCAGGTGTTTATGTCTTACTTGGTATTCATGCAACTCTTTTTTTTATAAGACAGGCTGCGTCCGGCAATTGGAAAGCAGGCTTTCATAGCCCTTACCGGTATTGCTTAATACATGAAACAACACGCTATTATGTGTGTGTAATCCAAAGTAGAGATGCAAAATCTTGTGTCTCACAAGCAATGATGCGTATAAACAGAGGTGAGGATATGCCTGTCGTTGCTTTGCTTATTGCTCGGGAAACGCAAGATTTTGTGTCTTTCCATGGCTGGTGTCATCATTGTTTTAATGTAAAACAGGCGAGATTGGCAATTATAATGTTCTCGTGTCATTTTGAGGATTATACTCCTGCATGTTTATTACATTTGTGTCTGAAGGTATGCCTTTGCTTAGAGCCGAAGGCGAGCCGCGCAGTGCCGGTGCGGCGCGTGAGGCATCATTCCGGTATAAACCCATTTGCCAATATGACTGTCCGTGTCTGAACGCAGGCTGCCATGCCGTCACACAACCGTAAAACGGCAGACCGCAGACCTGCTGATATATCTATGATACATTTTTGACGTCCGGACTTAAAACTCATACTCATAATTATGTGATATGGTAGAGAAGAAACGAAAATTCTTACAACGTGAAGTCGTTGAGATTTGCGTGGAGGCTTGCAGAAGCCGGTTTGTCTCCATATACACAGTTTTTGATGTGTCAGCATAATGCATTGATTATCAGTCATTTTAAATAAAATGTAATCGCAAGAAGCTTGTTCGTGTGTGTGAAACAGGCTTTCCTGTAGTACGGAAAAGGCTCTTCGGGCATGCTGGAGATGCCGTCTTGTATTATGAAACGGGCTTTTCCGCAACGCAAGGAGTGTGAGTGAATAAACAGAATCAGATGAGAATCGGGCATTGAAGAGCTATTAACGGGTATTTAACGGTCGTGTCTGCGGAGTAGAATGTGGACTATACCGCAAAATGTAAAACGGAAAACACTCGGAAGATTGCCGCTTCCTTAACGTGCCATTCCTGTTTCAGGAAACAACATTGTAAAAATTTTTTACTCACATCCATGCGCGTGTGTCCGTTCCTTATTATTATTTATACAGGCGTGTCATCGGAATTGAACATGTCGTATGAGTCAGAGCCGGAAAGATATGAGTGGAAAACGGTATCAGGCAAGAGGCTGCCGTTCAGTCTCATCCGTATCATGCGCTGCTTTCAGGCAGATTGTTATTACGTCATTGTCAGATATGTCGCGGACTGCACAGTGCAAAAAAGTGAAAAGCGATGACGGCAGCAGTGCGTACTATGGAAGCATAGCATGTGCTGAATTGTGAAAGTGGTTCCGGCGGTCATTCGGTCGGTTTGGGCTGAACATCAGGTGATATATCTTTGTCATCATATTGTATGCCGTTCAGGAGCTGCATACTATATGATGACAATTAATTCAGAACATCTACTTAATAATAATAATGTGTAGGCAATAAGGGTTAATTTTTATTAAACTAAACAGGATGGGAGATGTCTGATAATTGATTGTGTCGTTCTTTTCCAGTATCTTTGTATATAAGATAAACTGCACTCGGGAAAGTAAGAGCGAGCTCTCTTTCCGCTCGTTTGCATTATCTTTGTATAAGATAAGCTGCACTCGGGAAATTAAGAGCGAGCTCTCTTTCCGTTCGTTTGCATTATCTTTGTATAAGATAAGCCTCGGCTCGGCAGTATCAAGTCCGGTAAAACTCCGTTTTCCCGTCTTGCTGTTGCTCTCGCCTTGCATTATCTTTGAGCGTTATTAAGATTGATAGGTGATGATAAAGTTTCTGTATATATTGCTTTCGTGTGTTGTTATTGGCGGACTTTCTGCCACAAGTAGCAACAGTACATATAGGTCTGCGTTGTTGGAAAACAGAGTATGGAAAGTGCAATTACCGCATAACAAGCAATGTGTTATGGAAATGAAGTCTCGCAATTATGGTCGGAGAAGTGTGTTGTCATATGACAGGAAAAGAACGGAACCTTTTTATTCTTATTCTTTATGTAAGGATACTGTCAAAGTATCTGAATCGGGGAAAAAACTCGTTATCCGGGATTTGACTGACAGCACATTGGCTTTACAATGTTTGCCCGATACGTTGACTGTTTGGGTTTGTCCTGTCAGATGTGTGACTGATAACAGCTTGCAAGAACAACGTGAGAATGAAAACCGTATGGACAGCACTTGGCGGGCGGATAACAGTTGGAACTTTGGCACTTTGGATATTTCTGGAAAACCAATCAAAGACTTGTCTTCCATTGAGCAGCCCAGATGGGCGAAGTGGAATTACGACTTGGAAAAGTATTTCACTTCCCAAATGGTATATCCCGAGCACCTGTTAGAGAAGAACCAAGCCGGATATGCCGTTGTCATTTTCTCTATCGACACATTAGGGCTACCGCGCGGCATCAATATATTGTCATCCAAACATAAGGATTTTGCCAAGGAAGTTGTACGATTGACAAAAGCATTGCCGCATTGCCTGCCGTGCAGAGACAAGGACGGCAAACGAATGGAATGTTTATATACGGTATACGTTCCTTTCCTGCCTCAACATTATAGAGACCGGGTGAAGGCGGACAGCATCGCGGAAGAGGGAAAAAAACATATGTTCATAGATATGGAGTCCGGTCCGGTGTTTCAATACGGGAGACCAAGAGCCGCACAAGACTATATCACCCGACGCTTGAAGTATGACCCGACGTTATTGGGAGACAAACAGCAGGTGAAAGGAGTTTATTCCATGCGGATTGACTCGTATGGAGAAGTGTGCGGACCAAAAGTCTTGCGAAGTTGCGGCATGGAAGACTGGGACAATCAAGTACTGGAGATAATCAGAAAGATGCCACGCTGGACTCCTGCCATATTATTTTTCGGGAAAGGAAAATATGTGGAATCTGAATTTGCTATAACAATATCTTTTAAGAGAAGCAGAAAGTTGATTGCCCATACAACAGAAAAACATATTGAGGCAGGTGTCCCGGTATGCTATTTGAATGAACAAGGCGATACCATTGTGCCATACGGAAAATACAAATTCTGTCAGACAGACACTATACGCAGCATCGGTTTCGTGTATGAGAACAAGAAGGACGCACGTATTGCTTGTATAGACAATCAAGGCAAAGAATTGTTTTATGTGTTCAAATGCGATAACGGTCCCGACCATATCCGTGAAGGGCTTTTCCGCATCATGGATGATAACGGGTTGATTGGGTTCGCCGATTCATTGGGCAATGTGGTTATTAAGCCCCAATTCAAGTTTGCCACACCGTTTGAAAACGGGAAAGCTCAAACGACAACAAGCGGAAAAGCGCATGATGACGGAGAACATTCTTTTTGGACATCTGACGAATGGCAACTTGTTAGTTATAATGGAACTAAAATTATGAAATATACGGCTGTCAGGAACGGTACGGACTTGAAAGGATTGCGAATTGCCCTATTTGACAAGCAGGGAAAAATAGCTCAAGAAATTTCTTATTCCTATCCTTCTGACATTGAGTTTGCCGATAATCTCAATATTGGAGTTAATTTACAAGATGTCAATTTTGACGGTAAGGACGATATTCTTGTCAACCTTGGTCAGTATGGCAATCAGATGATACAGTATTATGATTGCCTTGTATGGGATGAAACAAAGAATCTATATCGTAGAGATGAAAGCTTTAAGCAGATAGAAAACCCACAAATAAACAAGGAGAAACAATGCATATTCTCTTCATCACGCATTTCGGCAGCATCTTACAGCTACAAGCGTTTTGAGTTTATTGGCGGACATTTTGTTGAAACAGCGACTTTAACCCAGACTTTCAGGGCTTCTAAACAACCGTTTTTATTCACGGAAAAGCAATATGTAAAAAGCAAAGGCTTGGTAACATTGCACAAAGATGTTTCAGTAGACAAAATAAACCGTGATTGGTTATCAATTATAATGAAGTGACACCAAAAACAAGAAACAATGAGAATAAAAGTATTGCTGTTTGCTATTAGCTTGTTGGCAACTCTTTCGCTACAAGCGCAAACCAATGGGCGTTACATCGAGGTGACGGGCACATCGGAAATGGAGATTGTACCCGACAAAATCCATTATCTGATTGAAATCCGTGAATACTTCAAGGAAGAGTTTGACGGTAAGTCAAAGCCCGAAGAATACCGCACCAAAGTGCCATTGGCAGAGATAGAACAAGGATTGAGAGAAGCTCTTGCCAACTCTGGTATTCCGCAAAATGCCATCCGGACTCAGGAAATCGGTGACTATTGGCGACAGCAGGGGCAGGACTTTTTGCTCTCCAAGAAATTCGACATTACCTTGACCGACTTCAATCAGATAAATGAAATCGTCAAGCGCATCGATACGAAAGGCATCCACACCATGCGTATCGGCGAATTGGAGAACAATGATATGCCTGCCTATCACCAAAAGGGGAAGATAGAAGCGTTGAAAGCCGCCCAACGTAAAGCGACCTATTTGGTGGAGGCATTGGGCAAAAGATTGGGTGAGGTGATCCGCATTGTGGAAAAGGACAGCGGCTATGCCTCTCCTTTTGCGCAAAGCAATGTCATGTCGTCCGACGCTGCCTCTTTCGATAACTTCCGCACCATTAAGAAGAACTATTCCATGCTGGTACGTTTTGAAATTATTGATTAAACCCAAATCGCATTAGAACGCCGATAGTACATTTAAGGTTTGTTGTCAGCTGTTCATCCTTCTTCCACACTGCTGTCGTCATATTGTATTCCGCTTTTTTCCGATGTAGCCTGCTACATCTTTGCATTCGCACACCTTTTCTTGCCATGGCATAGCTCAAGCAAGCTTGACTCTGCTCATCTGGCTTATCGAAAACGTTAGATAAAGCTGAATACAATCTGGCTGACAGCAGCACGAAATAAGAATGGAAGTCTGATGCGATTCGGGATAATTGGATTTACTCTATTTTTGACAACAACATTATATCAAGACCCGTTGGCAGAATTAATTTAGTGCGTACTTAATTCTGCCAATAGGTTTGTTATTAATATAGTTGGCGTATTGTGATACGGTCAG
>ULSD01028039.1_pt1 | contig 10993 bp, 12 predicted proteins | sample 1956051 | NCBI WGS metagenome assembly ULSD01 (sample SAMEA4835699, study PRJEB28245) | human gut metagenome | biome: gut microbiome; material: fecal sample | place: Denmark | collected 2008
TATAATAGAAATAATATTTATAATATCTTGTTTTATTATGCCAAAGGAATATTTTATCTATACTAACTTTCTATTTTATCTGTTGCTACTAATATATTTCTATATAAAAAAAGAAATTTCATTGAAAGAATGGTTTAATAATATAAAAAGTGGAAAAAAATTCTGGAAACAAGTGATAATTACTGCACTATTTTTTATTTTAGCATTTATAATAACAACAATTTTAGAGAATATATTTCCTAATTATAATACAGGAACAATTGGATTAAAAAGAGATAGTTGGTTAAAGTTAATACTATTTGCAATATCTACAATACTATTACCTGCTATGGTAGAAGAAAACTTTTATAGAAAAAATATGATTTCTTTTAAAAGTAAAGGAATACTTTTAATTACAACTATATTAGGAATGTTTTTATATGCTTTAGAACATTCATTAACAATGTGGGGAATATTTTTAACTATGATCTGGGCTTTGCCATTAAGCGTTTCATATATTAAGACTAAAAATATATATGTACCAATGACAGCACATTTTATAGGAAATTTATTTGGAAACGGAACAACTGTAATTATGACTATTATTTCGCTGTTATAGATAATAACAAATTACAGATATACTTTTAGATGTAAATAATTTAGTTTACATCTAATTTTTTTGGTTGTAAAATTATTTTCATAAGAATTTAAGTTAGAACATCAGATTACAGAGGTTATAGAATCTAACCAATTGACAGTTCGACCTGTTTAATATTAGTTTTGATTTTATTTAAATCAGTTTTATGTGCTATTTTTCTATCTCTTTTAAAATTCAATTTTGTGTTTATCTTAATACCAGTATTCAAAACACTAATTTCAGATCCTACAAATTACCATCCAAGATTTTTAAATGTATCAATATAAGGTTTTATAGAGCTTTTGGATACAAAATAAAGATTTAAAGAAAAAATATAGTAAGTAGTTATAAAGGAAAAAGTTTACAGAAAATAGAAAGACAAAATTATTTTTAACTATAGAAACGATTTTTAGAGCAGATAGTTGGTTGATAATCATCTGCTTTTATGATATAAAAAAAGACAAATAGTAATATTCTTAAAAAAATCTTTTTATATATAAAGAAATTTATTAAAGTAACTTACAAATAGGAGTGTGATTATATGTCGTTTATTGGAATTTTATTTTCAAAAACTAAAAAGTCAGAAAGTGGAAAGAAAAAGAATATGAAAAAGACTAGTGCTATCATTACATTAGTAATCAGTATAATTATGTTCTTTCCTTTATTAATTACTATATTTGTGTTATCAATTAATTCTAAAATTCAGGATGAAAAAGAAAAAGCTGTTATAGAATCTATTGAAAACAAAGTTATTGTAACGGAAGATGAATGGAAAGAGGGATTTGAATATAATGATAAAAATTTAGTTCCAGTTAATATTTTTATGAATTCAGATAATTACAAAAATAACGGTTTATTTAAAAATTTAAACAAAATCGGAGCATTGGTGATAGAAAATACAAATAACTATTATAATTTGTATGAGATAGATAATGACAGTGGATATAAAATATATTATGTATGGGTGGAGAGTTTTGCAAATGGAGAGCATTATTCAAGAACTTTTGTAGATGAAAATGAATATGATTTAGTTTTAGAATATTATAATACTTGTGATTTTAAAATAAGCACATTATGGAAATCTGCACCACAAGATACTGAATTAAGAAATAATTGGAAAAGCTTAAATTTAGATATAAATAATAATAGGGATGAATTAATACAATTATCACACGAAGTTTTAGATGATATTTCTAATAACAAATTAGGTGGTATTCCATTAGAAAATTATGATGAGTGTATGGAATTTGAAATAAAATCAACTGATAAAGTCTTTACTATTGATTTAATTATATATACAAAAGATGATGAAATGAAATTGGATTTAAATGGATATGAGGTAGAAGATAAAATAGTTCAAAAGTATAAGGGGATGTTACAATCTTTAATAAATAATACACAAAAAGAACTAATTTCTTATAAAGGGTATGGGGATACCATATAAGAATTTGGGCGGGAGTATAAATTCGGTGCTGGATAAACTAAAGAAAATATAAAAAGAGGATTAAATAATGATTTTTTCCTATTTTTTGGTAATTATTTATACAAATATATATTCATTTAAAATAAGGTTTTCAACATTTTTTATATAAAATAAAAACTCACGAACTTTTCAGTCCGTAAGTTGATTTTAAATGGAGCCTTAACTTTTCTTATATTCGAAAAATTATACTCCCAAGATTGATTAAATCAACTAAATAGATTATATAAAAATTATTATTAATTTTCAAGCAAATTATTGAAAATAACAAAAGAAAATAGTATAATTAGAGCATATAGTAAGTTGAAACTAATTCTAATTGCTAAATAGTAATTTTTTGTTATGATTAGTAAATTGAAAGTGAGATGGAAAAATGGGAAAAGGTATAATAATTTATCAATCAAAGTATGGTGCAACAAAAAAGTATGTAGATTGGTTAATTGAAGAAACAAAATTTGATAGTATTGAGACACCAAATGCAAAGATAAAAGATATTGAAAAATATAGTACAATAATTTTATGTGGTGGAATTTATGCTTCTGGTATAGCAGGTTTATCATTTTTAAGAAAAAATTATGAGGTGCTAAAAAACAAGAAATTAGCTATACTTTGTGTTGGTGCATCTCCATTTGAAGAACAAGCATTTAATGAAGTGAAAGCACATAATCTTAAAGAAGATTTGAAAGATATTCCTACATTCTATGGTAGAGGTGCTTGGGATGAAGAAAGTATGTCATTTAAGGATAGAACTTTATGCAAAATGTTACAAAAGGCAATAGCAAAGAAAGATCCTAAAACTTATGAACCTTGGATGAAAGCACTAATGAGTGCAGTAGGAGAAAAATGTGATTGGACTGATAAGGAATACCTAAAACCACTATTAGAGTATATTAACTAAAAAATTACAATTTATAATTGAAATTATTTATAAATTAATAATCTTATTTCCATTAAAGGGTATGGGGATTTCCCATATAAGAATTTGTGCGGGAGTACAAATTCAGTGCTGGCTAGACATAGATTTTATTCCCATATTCAAAAGAAACAAAAAAGAGGATTAAATTATTATGATAATTTTTTCCTCTTTTTGAAGATTATTTATATAAAAACATATTCATTTAAGACAATTTCTTCTGCTGTGTTTTTATAGTTGTTTATTAATTTTGTCCATTCTAATGGATTTAATTCTTTGTTTTTTTCAGATAGTCTTTCATCATTTTTAATATAATTTTCCATTAGTTCTTCATAATAATTCTCACAAGAATCACTGACTAAAAGAAGATGATGAGTTAATTTATTTGTCATCAATAATGTTTCATAAAGTGCTTGCTTGTTTTGGGCAATAAAGTGTAATCTTAATATTCCATATCTTCCAAACCTTCCATAATTTTCGTCTTTTTCTAAATATAAATCTGGTAGTAAATAATCTCCTTTTCTTGTATAAGTAACTTTCATTTTTTATCATTCCTTTCTTCTTTAAATAGTGTTAATTAATTCATTTTTTGGCACTAATATTAAAATATCTTTAATAACATTTTTTTCAGTATATGGACAACTGACAATGCCATCTATATATAAATGTTCTTGTGATTTAGTAATAAATTCTTCTAAAAATTTATTAGAATATTCTTTGTTTTTAATCTTCATAATTGATAAAATATCATAATTCGATTCCATATTTTTTAATTCACTTTCATCAATTTCTTTATGAAATTTAATTCCAATATTATTGTCATTCATAATAATATTAAGATATTTTAAGTATTCTTTACTGCTTTTAGTTATAAATTCATCTGTGAATTTTATATCTTTAATTTCAATATTGTAGTTTTTATCACGTTTAATTTCTATCATAGATATAAGTCTATGAATCATATCTCTTTTAGCTTCTCTCGATAACAAATCATAAAGAAAAGCAAATCCAATATTTTTAATATTAGTAAAAAATAAAGTGTTATTTTTCTCAGTACAATCTAATTTTTTTACAAGTTCTATTGTATATTCTTTAGAATTATTATCTGGATCAAGTCTTACTTTCTTTTGATTTAGTTTATCAATTTCCTTTTTGATAACATCATTTTTATGATTAATTGTTTCAACATCTAAATTAGAACTTAAATATAAATCTACTAATCTTTTTTCCTGTAATTTTAATTTTTCGATTGCTTTTTCTATATCTTTTACATCATCACTTTTGGTAGAATTACAAGTTATAATTTCATTATCCATAGAAAGCATAAATAGTGTTAATTCTTCTAATACTTGTTTTAATTTTGTTTCTATTTTTTCAGTATTATAATGAAGTCCAAATCCACTACAATTATGATTTTTACATCTTAAATGGTAATAAACTTTTTGCTTTCCGTTAGGATATTTAAAAGATTCTGATGATGACATTATCTCACCACAAATAGGGCATTTTACTAAACCAGAAAACAAATGAATATATTCTCCATAGTTAGAATGTTTGTTTTTTACTAAAACATTTCTAGTAGCATTCCATGTTACTTCATCAATAATTGGTTCACAATAATTTTCAACTCTTAAAATATCTTGTGATTTTCTTTTGTACTTTCCATATTCAAGGATACCAATATAAATAGAATTAGTAAGTATTTTATAAACTCCTATCAGATTTCCATTTTCCTTGTTTTAGATACGCATTATTATCTTTCATAATAGTAGCAATGCCTCTTGTAGAATTACCTTGTTTGCACAATTCAAATATTTCTTTTACAACTTTTGCTTCAATAGGTTCTACTTCTAAATGACCAGTTTCCTTATTTCTAATATAGCCATAAGGTGCTTTGCTAGGATGAATACGTTCTAATGCCATTTCTTCCATAGCTCGTTTAGTTCTTGCACCAATCTCTTTTCTTTCTCTTTGACCAAATACTAAATTCATTCCAAAAATCATTTCACCATTAGCAGTAGATACATCATAAGGTTCGAGTATTAGTTCTATTTTTACATCATGTTCCTCACAATAATTAAGTAGCCAAAAACCGTCATAATTATTACGAGTAAGTCTATCAACTTTAATTGCAACTAATTTATCAATCTTTTTAGATTTAATATCTTTTAGTAATCTTTGCATTTCGGGTCTCATCAAATCTTTTCCAGAATATCCAGCATCATTATAAACATCAACAATATCATATTCATTCTTTTCACAATATTCTTTAATCATTCTAAGTTGTGAATCAATAGAATAACCATTATCTCTTTGGTCGTCAGTAGATACTCTTACATAAACACCACATCTCATAGTTTTCCTCCTTTCATTAAATTTCGAGAAATATTAAAATACTTCTCATATGTTTCCTCACAAATAAGCAAAATGTATAGTCTAAAATTAAAACTTTTTCAAAAATTGTGTAATTTCTTTAATATTGTATTTTTGATTATGCTCTTTAATATAAAAAGGCTTATTTGATATTTCATTAACTTTGTATTCAAGTATTGTAAGAGCAGTAGGATATGTAATTTGGTATTCAGTAGGTATTATTACTTGTAGATTGGTGTGCAAGATAGTTTTAATTTGTCCTAATATAACCTTATATTTAAAGTCTTTTAAGATGTTGGTTAAATCTTTATTAGGTTTTAGTTTTTCAATTACTTTAAATTCAAGCATGAAAAAAGTCCTCCTTTCTAGAAAGAGAACTTTTAAAGTTTTATATAAAATAAAAACTCACGAACTTTTAAGTCCGTAAGTTGATTTCAAATGGAGCGATTACGAAACAGGTATGCGAAAAATAACATACTTTGTTTAAAGCTCTCTTATATAATTCGATTTATTGTATTTACTTTAACATAAAAATGATAAATATTCAAGTAGTTTTACAAAAAAAGAAAACTCACCCTTACGAGTGAGAAAGATATATCTTTTTTATCTGGCATTAACCTACGTTTACAATATAGGTGCTGTTGCGAGTGGTTACCTGATAGATGTTGTTGCCCATGTAGTTGATAGCCTTGACAGTGCTAGTAGACCAGCTAACAAGCTTAGGACTTCCATTGATGAACTCCATCTTGTAGCAAGAATAACTCTCACCAATCACAGGAACAGTATGAGCAATAGCCATATAGACCTTGTCATCAGAAGAAATGTCATCGAACCAGACAGAATTGAATTCGCCTGAAACACCCTTCAATGTGTAATCGGTCTGCCAGCCACGATCTCTTGCGAGAACAACCTCATACTCCTTACCTACAACCAGCTTGGAAGGATCTGAACATCCATAGTAACTCTCTTTGCCACCATTGTACCGAACTCTCTTTGCCATGATTTTTTCCTCCTTGGGCAGTTGCCCTATCAAAATGTGGATAACTTCCGATGCAACGGAGTACTGCAAATGTTACATCACTTATTATTATACCATATTTTACATAAAATTGCAAATTTTTATAAATTAGTTTGGTACTATAAATTATATTGCATTGATTACATACATGGCTATTTGATTTTGTTGTGTGCTATTCATCTCCATTATTTTAGCCATAACAAATAGGATAGTAGGATATTTTCTCATATTTACATAGCTTGTTAAATACTCATTATCAAATTCTTTTAATCTCTTATCAAAGATGCTGTGTATGTGTGCTTTATTATATTTTAAATTAGTATAAGCACTTGAACTCATACATATACCTAATCTTAATTTGTTTTTCACATCCATATCTTTAATTATATCTATTACATTTTTTACTTTATTATCTATTATATTTTCTTTATTCATAATACAAATTCTCCTTTAATTCAAATTAAAATCATTTTTCTTTTTTAGTTTGTTACTCTTATTTTCATCAGGTATTATTACTTTTCTTAAAATGTTATTAGCGATTTCATTATCATTGTCATCAAATATGCCATTTTTATATAGGTCATCACTAACAATTTTATAATTTGGGTCATTATCGTAAGTAATTTTCTTATGAAAGTGGCTCATTATATTGTGCCAAAAACTTTTAAATTTTTGTAATTGTGCTTTTAGGCTTTCTTTTTCATCTCGTAATTTAGTAATTATTTTTTCTTTTGCAGAAAAATCATTTTTTAATCCTTTAATTTCTTCATCTTTAAGTTCTATTTGATATTTAAGGGATTTATTTTCTTCTTCTATTTCAAAAGTAGCATGTTCAAATTCTTTAATTGATATATTCAAATCATTTACACTTCTAACTGTATTGGTAACATCTGTTACATCTTTAATATATTCTTTGATATTTTCTATATTCTCGTTTGAAATTTGGCTATTATTTTTACTAAATGGCATAGGCTTTAAATTATCTAATAGTTCAACTATATCTTTACTTGAATTATCAATCTTTTTAGTTTGTTTATTAGCATCTTCAAGTTTTTTACGTTCTTGCTCCAATTTTATTTTAATTTCTCTATAATTACCCATTTCTTTAACATTTATGTCTTGATTTCTTCCTTTTTGCTTTGTTTTAAGCCTACTATCTACATCATAAAATTTGTTATATGATTTAATACAAGCGTTCCTCATCTTATCTTGTATTTCAGAGAGTAGAGTTTTGGTAAATAGTTGTGATTTTCCAACTTGTTTTTTCATACCTCTTTTACAATTATCTATTACAGGAACTCCAACAACATGCATATGTGGAGATGTTTCATCAAAATGTATTGTAGCGTTTGCAACCTTAAATGTAGGAAGTATTTTAGCTAAATCTTGAATTTGCTCGTTATATACATCTGTCATTTTAAATCTATACTCATCATCTTTATCTAGCCAAAAGTCCATATCTCCAAGTTCTATAATGATTTCGCAAGCAATATCATTTTGAGAATTACATATTTTTTCAAAGTAATTGTTAATTTTTCTATCAGTTCTTGTTTGATTAGCATTATATTCGATTCTAGCTTGTTCAAATTCATCTAAATATACTTGTTTTACATCTTCTACAATATCGTTCGTTCCATAAAGAGTAGTAATTAAATCTCTTTGATTATCATAATCTCTCAAATTATGCTTATTTACTCTTGATAAATCATTTGCATTTTGAATAGCATTATTTGAAAGGGAAGTAGTTCCAGATACATTTCCTTTAGCTGTTTTTTTAGCTACTTTACTTTTGTTTTTATCACTACCCAAGTGAAATGAATATGCTAATTCTTGTTCCATCTTTTTCCTCCTTTAGAATTTTCTTCGAAGCATAGGACTTTGACCTTGTCATAAGTCCTAACCCCCTATGAGTTATGACGTGCCATCATAACTCGGGGGCTCTGCGAGGCAATAAATTTTCTCCCACAGGGATAAAATTTATCAAATTACCTCACATAAAATTTATATTGCTAACGCAAATATAAATTTGTATTCGCTAATTTGCTTGTTGCAACATAGCCAATAATGAAGTAATAGTTGCAACAATTATTTATGCTTTTTCTTCGATGTAATATGAGTAACAAGCCCAAGTCGTAATTTTCCTTCTGGCTTTGCTAAAAAGTTTTTATATTGTTTTATTGCAACCATTCTAATTACTTTTTGATTTTTCTTTAACTTGAACTCAATATGTCTATCTCTAATCATAGCAACTTTAGATTTATTATCATAATTTTCATCTATCTTATCATCGTGAAAATAGTATTCTCCCAAATCCATATAGTTTATATCTAGTTCTTTTTTCAATGTACTTAAATAGTCTTGTAATTGTTCGTTGTTCATATTTACACTAATTCTAGTATCTTCTAGTTTTCCACCTCTTTCTAACATGGTAGGAAAATCTACAACACCTTTATCATATAATTTGTCTATCTGTTCAACAAAACTACTTCTAAAATTAATTTTATCAATATCAAAATTACCTTCTTCATCTTTCTTTAATGTAGCAGTTTCAATAAATTTAGATATAAAAGATTGCTTTTTATCTTTACTTTTCATAGTCCATAGTTTTAGTAAAACATCTTTATACATCTGATGTTCAGTCAATTTTTCTCTTTCTATATCTCTTTCAGCAAGTAGATGCCCAGGATTATATGTTTCTTTATCAAAATTTAAAGAGTAAATTTTCTTGTTTTCCAATTCTGCTAGTTTCTTTTCAATAAACTCATAATCTTTTGCAAAATCTTCTTCGTGTAATATTCCATTGACATAGACTTTCATAAGTCTTTCTTTTTGTTGTTCTAATTTTTTGATTTCTTTTTCAATTTCTTTAGTTTCATTATTCTTCTTTTCAGCAAGTAAAGGGTAGAAGTATTTATTTACATGAAAGTCATATTCTACTAAATCTAAAATATAATCAATTAAACAATCTTCTATTTCAGCTTCATTGTAATATAAATTGCAGTTATCACAGAAGTAGTACATATATTTAGCTTTTTTACCACCTGTACCTTTACAAGTCATAATTCTTCCGACAAGTAGGACATACAAGTTTTTGAAAGAAGATATAAACTCTATTTCTGCAATAAGACCTTTGATTTTTCTCTTTTTGTTTTTGAACTTCTTCCCACATAGCTCTTGTTATAATAGGAGGAACAACATCTACAAATAATTCTGTTTCTTTATCTGTATCATATTTGTATCTTTCATAATCACCAATATAAATTTTGTTATTTATAATTCTATCAATAGTAGAATCGCACCATTTCTTGTTGTTAGGAGATAAAACTTTTTCCTCATTTAGAATATTAGATATTGTTTGATAGCTTTTACCTTCTAAATACATTTCAAATATTCTTAAAACAATATCTTTTGTAGTAACATCTACCTTTAATGTTTTATCAGTATCTCTATAATAACCCAATGGAACTTTGCCAGGAATATGACCTGCTTTAATTGCACCATTTAAACCGAACTTTGTTCTTTCAGATACTATTTCTATTTCAAGTTGTGATAAAACAGTTAACATTCTAACAAAGAAACGACCATTTGCAGTAGAAGTATTAACATCATCTCTATCACATATTAAATAACAATGATATTGCTCAAGAGTACTTATTAAAACTTCTAAATCACGAACAGAACGAGTTACTCTATCTAGCTTATATGCTACAATATAATTAAGTTGTCCTGCTTTCATATCTTCTAACATCTGCTGAAATGCTGGTCTATCTTTCATATTTTTAGCTGATATTCCTGCATCTTTATAAATTTTATATATCTCAAATTCTTTGTATTTACATAGCTGTCTTAGTTTTTCTTCCTGTTCTCCTAAACTAAATCCCTCACGAGCTTGATCTTCTGTACTTACTCTAATATAAATACCTGCAATTTTCTTTTCAACGCTTTCCATTTACAACCTCCTAAAAACAAACAAAGTGCTAGTATGATAACTAACACTTTAAACTACTTTATTATTTACTTGTTATATTACTTGCTGAAATAAAGAAAACTTCTAGTATTAGTTACCATTGATAAAATCTCTTAATTTTGAGAGTGGATATTTATTTGCTAAATTACCTATGTAAAAATATTCGTGTTCATTAAAGAATAAATATAACTTATCTTTAATAACAGCAGTATGTGGTTCTACATAAGCAATATTAGTTTTTTCTACCATTCTCAAATTACCATTCTTTATCTTTGGTTTACAATTACTAAAAGTGCAAGCCCATTCAATCTTAGAATGTAATTCTTTACTTATTGCTATTTCCTTTTTAACTGTAGATATCATATCACAAAAACCTCCTTTTTTCAATATTTTGAGGCTAATTCTTACTTTTTTTACCAGTGCTGATAATAAAAAACAAAAAAATAAGCCGACTAAATCGACTTATATAATGTGATAGATAATCACTTTTTGTTTTCTTAAAACTTACTTGTATCAATAATTACAAGTAGTTCGACGAAAACGCATTATGGAGCGGGTAGCGAGAATCGAACTCGCGCTATCAGGTCGGAAGCATGACATTCTACCACTAAATTATACCCGCATAA
>ULSD01012648.1_pt1 | contig 10938 bp, 10 predicted proteins | sample 1956051 | NCBI WGS metagenome assembly ULSD01 (sample SAMEA4835699, study PRJEB28245) | human gut metagenome | biome: gut microbiome; material: fecal sample | place: Denmark | collected 2008
CCTATGCGTTTAATATAGTGCTGTTTGCGGCCTATGCCCTCTACCTCGTCCGCCGGGAACGGATCGACGTTGCGGCACTGGTGAAGGCGGCCTTGAAAAGAAAATAGAAGGGCTGGCAATGCGATGAGACAAAGTGCAAAAGAGAAGATCGTAGTGCTGGCGGTGAGTTTTGCGCTCTTCGTCGGCGGGGTGCTGGCCCTCTCGATGGACCGGGGCGCGGGGCGTACGGTCGTCCTTGCGTGCGTCGTGCTGGCTTTGCTGGCCGTCGCCGTGCGGCAGACGGTTTTGAAAAACGGAAAAAAGAAGTAACGAGACATGCGGTTTGCGGATATAACGGGACAGGAGGATTTGAAACGGCATCTGGTGCAGAGCGTGGACGCCGGACGCATCAGCCACGCCCAGCTCTTCACGGGGCAGGCCGGGGCGGGCGCCCTTGCGCTGGCGGTCGCCTATGTGCAGTACCTCTGCTGCCGCCACCGCCGCGGCGGGGATTCGTGCGGCGAGTGTCCCGACTGCAAGCAGATCGCTGCGCTGGCCCATCCCGACCTGCATCTGGTCTTCCCGGTCAACAAACAGGGCAAGAAGTCGGGCGAGGTGATGCGCAGCGACGAGTTCCTGCCGCTGTTCCGCGGGCTTTTCGCCGAGCGCGGCGGCTATTTCTCGGCGCAGGACTGGTACGACCGGCTCGATCTGGGCAAGACCCTCAAGGGCATGATCGCTGCGCGCGAAGCCGACGACATCATCCGCAAACTGTCGTTCAAGAGCTTCGAAGCCGACTATAAGACCATGCTGATCTGGCTGCCCGAAGCGATGAACGAGGAGGCGGCCAACAAGATTCTCAAGATTCTCGAAGAGCCGTGGGAAAAGACGCTTTTCCTGCTGATCTCCGAACAGCCCGAACGGCTGCTGCCGACCATCATTTCCCGCACGCAGGAGGTCGCCGTACCGCGTATCGCGCCCGATGTGCTGGAGCGCGCGGCGCAGGAGCGTGGCGTTACGGACCCGGTCAAGGCCCGGAACATCGCCCGTCTGGCCGGCGGCGATCTGGTGGAACTGCAGCACCTCGTGGCCGGTGAAAGCGACGCCCTGCGCAAAGAGAACTTCGACCTTTTCTGCGGGCTGATGCGTTTGAGCTACAACGACAAGCATCTGGAGCTGGTGACGTGGGCCGAGGAGGCCGCACAGCTTTCGCGCGAGCAGCAGCGGGCCTTCCTGCGCGACGCTTCGCGCCTGCTGCGCGAGAGTTACATGCTCCATGCGGGCATAAACGAAATCAGCTACCTCTGGGGCGAGGAGCTGGCTTTCTGTTCCAAATTCGCCCCATTCGTCGGATCGCAGAACATCGAACCGCTCATTGCCGAGATCGAATGCGCTTTGGCGCAGATTTCGCAGAACGGAAATCCGACGATCGTATTCACCCATTTTGCGCTTTCGGTGAGCAAAATGATAAAACGACTTTGAGTTATGGCACGTGTAGTACTTTTGACCGGCGGCAATTCCGGTGATGTGAAACGGACGCTTCAGGCGGCCCAGCAGCTCGTCAACGCGAAGGTCGGCGCCGTGCTGCGCTGTTCGCACCGCTACGAAACCAAGCCTTGGGGCTTCGACGCCGACGGGGTTTTCTCCAATCAGGCGCTGGAGGTCTCGACCGACCTGCTGCCTTTGGAAGTGCTCGACGCTGTGCAGGCCATCGAACGGGAGCTGGGCCGCAACCGCGCCGCCGAAGCCGTCGAGAAAGCCCGCACGGGCGTGAACTATACCTCGCGGCCGATCGATATCGACATCCTCTTCTACGACGACGAGGTGATCGACAGCGAACGCCTTACCGTGCCGCATCCGCTCATGGGCGAGCGGGAGTTCGCACTCGTGCCGCTCTGCGAGATCATGCGCCAGCGCCGCCATCCGGTTACGGGGCGGACCGTGGGGGAGATGCTCGAAGAGCTTCGTAACAAGTAAATTCCGGAGATGAAGACAAAACGAATCATACTGTTTCTTGCCGCGGCCGCGTTGTTTACGGGGTGTTTCAAAGACGTCTCGTACAAGACGACCTATGTGTTCAAGCCGCTGGAGCAGGAGAAATCGGGCGATCCCACGCAGATTCTTGCCGCCGCGAAGCTCTATGCCTTTGCGGCCGACACCTCTTCGTGGGAGGTCGCTTCCTACAAAGATGCGCTCGCGGGCGTAATTTCGCAGCGGGGCAACCGCAACGAAAAGATCTCCACGCCGCTCGCTGCGGGCGAACCCTATGAGCAGGAGGGCGTCGAAGGGCTGCTCCAGATGTCGTTCGACAGATCCTCGGTGATGGTGGTTGCCGTGGACACGAAGAATGAACTTTACGGCTATACGCAGCAGGAAGTGCCGGAAAACACCCCTAAAATCTATGTCACGCTGATTTTCAAGCGGTGGAAACAGGGTTACTCCTACAAAGACGGCAAGTGGCTCATGTTCAACGATTCCTATACACCCCCGATCTATATCGACAGCCAAGTCACCGCGCAGCTTCAGGCCGAGGAGGGCGCCGAACCCACCGTGCCGTCCAACCTCAGGGTTTACGCCTATGCCGTCGATACGACCGCATGGAAGATCAACTCTTACAACGATGCGGCGCAGCGGATCATTACCTCGAAGAGCGATCCCAAGCAGACGCGGACCAGCCCCGACTTCGAAGCCTATTACTCCAAGGAGTCGGGAACCTACGGCATGAAGGTCAGCAGTCCGACGCTGATGGTGGTCGTGACCGATCCCGTCAACCAGCTCTACGCCTACTCGCAGCAGGAGGTCGAGATCGTCGAGGGCGGCCAGCCCGTAAACTTCCTTCCGGTCGTTTTCCGCCCGTGGAAGCAGGAATACCTCTATGTCGAGGAGGGCGGCTGGCGCGTGGTCAATGACAAACTGGCTCCCAAGGAGCCTGAAAAAGCAAGCAAGAGATAACGATGCAGACCCGTAAACGAAATATCCTGCGCCTGCTGCGCGCCGCAGTCCTGCTGCTCTTCGCCACGGCGTTCCTGAGCCGTTGCGCGAGCATGATGACCCCCACGGGCGGTCCCCGCGACACCCTGCCGCCGGTCATTCTGAACATGACGCCCGACAACTTCTCGGTCAACCGGCCCACCGTGCACCATGAGAAGATCTACATCGAATTCGACGAGTTCGTGCAGCTCAAGGATCAGCAGAAGGAGTTCTTCACCTCGCCCCAGATGAAGAAGAAGCCGCTGGTTTCGATGCGCGGCAAAGGCATCGTCGTCCAGCTGCGCGATACGCTCGAAGCCAATACGACCTATGCGCTCAACTTCGGCAGCGCCGTGCGCGACAACAACGAGGGCAACCCCCTCTATTCGATGCGCTATGTCTTTTCGACCGGACCCACGATCGACTCGATGATCTTTTCGGGCTATACGGCCGACAGCTACAAGGCCGACTCGGTGTCGAAGTCGTTCATCTGGTTCTTCCCGGCGGATTCGGTCGAAAACGTGGCCGAATACGACTCGACGATCTTCAAGTACAAGCCCGCCGTAATCGCCCGCGCCGAAAACAACGGCATCTTCATCGCCCAGAACCTCAAGCCGATCCCCTACCGGGTTTACGCCGTTCAGGACAAGAACGACAACCAGATGTACGAACCCGGTTCCGATCAGGTCGGCTTCCTCGAAAAGAGCTACAATCCGGCCGAGATGCCCGACTTTGCCATGTGGTACGATTCGATCCGCCAGTATGTCACGGCCGAGCCTCAGCTCTATCTGCGCATGTTCACCGATAAGGCGTTCCGCCGCCAGCTGCTTTCGCAGACCGAACGGCCCCTGCAGCACAAGGCGATGCTCTACTTCGGAGCTGCGCATCCGCGCATCGAACGCATCCGCTTCGACAGCATTCCCGAAGACCGCGTCATCGTCGATCCGCAGACCGTCGGGCGCGACACCATCGCCTTGTGGTTCAACATGCCCTCTTCGGCGTTGCCCGATACGATCAAGGGTGAAATCACCTACTTCAAGCACGATACGGTCAATGTCCTGCAGGAGGTTACCGAACCGCTGAAACTCTCTTGGCGGCTGATCGAGACCAAGGAGCAGGAGAAGGAGCGCGAGAAACTCGAACGCGACCGCCGCAAGGCCGAGGCGGCCGGCGAGGAGTGGGTCGAACCCAAGAAGGAGAATCCCTTCGCCTATAAGCTTCCGCTCACGGGCGAAATCAATCCTGAGAACAACCTGACCGTCGATTTCGACTATCCGCTTACCCGGCTCGACTCGGCGGCGATGCTGCTGACGCTCACCCGGCCCGACAACAGCATCGAGGACGTTCCGGTGCGCTTCGTGCGCGACACGGGCCTGCTGCGCCGCTGGCATATCGAGGCGCCGTGGACGAGCGGCGGACAATATACGCTGACCATTCCCAAGGGCGCCATTACCGATGTCGCGGGCTTCTCCAACGACTCGATCGTCGGGAAATACACGGTGCTCGATCCCGAAAAGTTCGCCACCGTGAAAATCCATGTCAAGGGCAAGGACGACAAGGCCAAATACATCCTCCAGCTGCTCGATGGCAGCAATGCGCTCAAACAGGAGAAACGCGACGTCACCACCGGCGACTGGCAGTTCAATTACGTTCCTGCGGGGGAGATCAAATTCCGCATCATCGAGGACATGAACGGCAACGGCAAGTGGGATACGGGCAACGTGGTCGAGCGGCTCCAGCCCGAACGGGCCGAAATCTATGCCAACGACGAGGGCGAAGACACCTTTGCGACCAAGACCAACTGGGAGGTCGAATTTTCGATCGACATGAACCGGGTCTTCGCTCCGGTGACGATGGAGTCGCTTTCGCGCCTGCTCGACGAGCGTGAGGCGCAGCGTCTGCGCCGCGAGGCGGAGAAACGCGCCAAGGAACCGAAAACCAACCGCAACAGCCACGACCAGAACAACCAGAACAACGCCAACGGTTTCGGAAGCTTCGGCGGTTTCGGCGGCGGCATGAACAACAGCATGAACTCTACCGGAGGCATGTTTAACCGATAGCGTTATGATAAAGAGACAACTTAAAACCCTGCTGTTTCTCGCCTTTGCCGCCGTTGCGTGGCAGGGCGCGTCGGCGCAGCATACGCTCGGCTTCACGGCGGGTTACGGCATGGCCAGCTCGCGGCTCGACCCCAAGCAGGAGATGAAGGCTATATGGGGTTCCTACACCGCCGGGCTTACGTGGCGCTATTACGGACAGCAGCGTTTCGTGGGCGGCTTCGGCATCGACCTCGAATTCCTGCAGCAGGGATTCTCGCTGGCCACCAACGCCTCGATGGTCGAGGAGAAGAAGGATTACCGCTACTACACGCGCAACGTCAATTCGATCGTGCTGCCGATCGTGTGGCAGCCCCACTTCTACCTCTTCCGCAATCATGTCCGCGTCTACCTCGAAGCGGCGGCGACTTTCTCCTACCACCTCTCTTCGACCTATGAGAACGAGGAGGCGAAAGCTTCGGGAGCGGCCGACTGGAAGGGCGACTACTCCTTCAAACTGCCGCGCGACAACCGCTGGGGCTACGGACTCGCGGGCGGCGGCGGTATCGCGCTGCTGATCCGGCGTTTCGAGATCAATGTCCGCGCCCGCTACTATTTCGGACTTTCGGACATTGTGCGCAACCGCAACAAATACGCCGACAACGGTATCGACGGTTCCGAAAACCCGTTCTGGGCGACGCCGATGCGTTCGCCGCTCGACAACCTCACCGTTTCGGTCGGGTTGAGCTACCGATTCAACAAGGAGGGCTTCTCGACGTGGAAACCGCGTCCCAAGCGCGAAAAGAACCGCGAAGTCTTCAAATACGGATTATAAAATTTCACCATCATGGAAACGACAAGACAGCAGAAAATCGCCAAACAGATACAGAAGGACGTCGCCGAAATCTTTCAGAAGGAGGGCGAGGGCATCGTCCGGGGGTCGCTCGTTACGGTCACGGCCGTGCGCGTGTCGCCCGATTTCGGCTACGCCAAGATTTACGTCAGCGTCTTCCCCTTCGGGCGCAGCGCCGCATTGATGCAGGAGCTTGACCGCAACAACAAGTTCATCCGCCACGCTTTGGGCCAGCGCATCCGCAATCAGGTCAAGAACGTGCCCGAAATCCAGTTCTTCCTCGACGATTCGCTGGAGTATATCGACCATATCGAGCAGGCGCTCAAAAACGACTAACCCTTCCGGCCTCACGCCATGCTGCCGCAGTTCTTCGCCCGCCGCTACCTCTTCTCGCCCAAATCCCGATCGGTCGTCAATCTGATTTCGGGGCTGAGCGTTGCGGCCGTTGCGATGCCCGTTGCGGCGATGATCGTCCTGCTCTCGGTCTTCAACGGCTTCGAGAGCCTCGTCAAGTCGATGTGTTCGGCCTTCGACGCCGATCTGACCGTCTCGGCCCGGCAGGGGCAGACCTTTGCGGCCGACGCGGTCGATACCGCGGCGCTGAGACGCATTCCGGGTGTGGCCGCCATGTCGTTCGTGCTGGAGGAGAGCGCCCTGCTGGAACACGGTGACCGTCAGGCCACCGCGACGGTCCGCGGCGTCGATGACGCCTACGAAGCGGTTTTCCCGTTGTCCGACGCCGTTGCTGCCGGAGAGTACCGGGTGCGGGTGGGCGATCTCGAACGGCTCGTCATCGGTCAGTCGATGGCCTACATGCTTGGCGTGCGGATGCTGGCTGACGCCGACGTCGGCGTTTACGCCGTGCGGCGGGGAAGCTTTTCGTCGCTGCTGCCGTTCGACAACTATACGCGGCGGACGATCCCCCTTGGCGGGGTCTATACGCTCGACCTCGAAACCGAACGGACCTATGTCCTCGCTTCGCTGCGCATGGCGCAGGAGCTTTTCAGCCGTCCCGGCCGGGTTTCGGGGCTGGTGGTGCGCCTGCGCGACGGCGCCGATGCCGTGCAGGTCCGCGACGCCGTGGCGCAGCAGCTGGGCGGCGATTACCGGGTCCGCACCCGCTACGAATTGCGGGCTTCGTTCTACCGGATCATGACTTACGAGAAGTGGGGCATCTTCTTCATCTCGCTGCTGGTTCTGGTCGTCGCTTCGTTTTCGGTCGTCGGGTCGCTGGCGATGCTGATCGTCGAGAAGCGGCGCGACATCGGGACGCTGCGCGCGCTGGGCGCCGATACGACGCTCGTGCGGTCGATATTCCGCAGCGAAGGGCTGCTTATCTGCGCTCTCGGCGCGGCGCTGGGCGTGGTGCTGGGCGTCGGTGCGACGCTTTTGCAGCAGCACTTCGGGCTGATCGAGATTCCGGCCGAAACGTTCCTCACGAAGAGCTATCCCGTCGAATTCCGTCCGGGCGACCTCGCGGCGGTGCTTGCCGCTTTCGGCGCGGTGGCCTGTGTTATTTCGAATATTACCGTGCGCAGCATGATAAAAACCAACGTTAAGCTATGAGACGTATTGTCCGCATATTCCTCTGCATGTTCCTGCTCGTTCTGGCCGGAGCCTGCGCCCGCCACAAGATCATTCCCGACAGAAAACTGGCGCAGATTTTTCATGACGCTTTCCTCGCCAACGCCTATATCGGCAGCGAACAGGTGGACATCGATTCGCTGAATATCTACGAACCGATCTTCGCCGGTTACGGCTATACCACCGAGGACGTCTACTACACCATCGGCAACTTCTCGAAACGTAAGAGCGCCCGTCTGGGCGACGTGGTCGAGCTGGCGATCGAAATGCTCGAAGCCGAGGGCAAATATTACAACCGCGAAGTCGCCGTCCTCGATACGATCGACAACGTCGCCCGCCGGAGCTTCACCCGCACGGTCTATGCCGACTCGCTGATCCGCGTCGGCTCGCTGCGCGATACGGCCCGCCTGCGGTTCTCCGTCGACGTGCGGCCCGGCGAGTACAACCTGAGTCTCAAATACCTCGTCGATTCGCTCGACCGCAACGAAAAGGGCCTGCGGGGCGTGGTGTGGCTCGAACGCCGCGACAGCCCCCGCACCAACGTCTATACGACGACCCTGCGCCGCGACCGGCAGGAGAATTTCACCCGCCGCTTTACGGTCGATACCACCCACCGGCGGCTATGGGTCGATTTCATCGAGTTCCGCGGGAAGCCCCAGCGTCCTTCGCTGACGGTCAGCGACCTGAAGATCGACTATACGCCCGAAACCTCCGCCGCTGTGGACAGTCTCTACATGCAGCAGCTCGACATCCGTATTTTCGCCGATGAATTCTTCCGCGCAGCCATCCCGGCGGATAGCCTCTAACCTGCTCTGGACGCCGCAGGGACTCGTCCGCAACCCGCTCGTCGAAGTTGCGGCGGATGGTCGTGTCCTCTCGGTGGGGACCTGCACCGAACCCGACCGTATGCCGGGCACCGAGTTCTACTCCGGTGTTTTGGCGCCGGGACTGGTCAATGCCCACTGCCACCTCGAACTCTCCTACCTGCGCGGCGCGATTCCCGAAGGATGCGGTTTTGCGGGTTTCGCCGGAGCCATGGGGCAGGTCCGGGAGCGGTTCGGCCCCGAAGAGCGGCTGCGGGCCGTCGCAGCGGCCGACGCCGCCATGTGGCAGGGCGGAGTGCAGGCCGTCGGCGACATCTCCAACGGCGATACCACCTTCTCCGTCAAGGAGCGCAGCCGCGTCGCCTATCATACATTCATCGAATTTTTTGGCCTGCGTCTCGCGTCGGCCGATTCCGTGCGGCCCCTGCTCCGCCATCCGCATACCTCGCTGACGCCCCATTCGCTCTATTCGGTACAGGATGCGCCCCTGCGGGCGATCGCCGCCGAGGGCGACGCGCCGTTGTCGGTCCATTTCATGGAGTCGCCCGCCGAATCCGAGCTTTTCGTCCGCCGCGGCCCGCTTTGGGAGTGGTACCGGAAGGTCGGTTTCACCTGCGACTTCCTGCATTACGGCTCTCCTGCCGAACGGCTCGTCGCATGCGTACCCCGCGACCGCCGCGTGATACTGGTGCATAACTGCTGCGTCACGCAGCGCGACATCGACGTCGTCATGAACCATTTCACGGCCTCCGTCCGGTGGTGTCTCTGCCCCCGCTCCAACCGCTATATTTCGCGTCTCGAACCGCCCGTCGAACTGCTGCGCCGCAACCGGCTCGACATCTGTCTGGGCACCGACTCGCTGGCTTCGAACGACCGGCTGTCGGTATTCGAGGAGATGCGCATGTTCCCGGAGGTGCCGCTGCCCGAACTGCTTTCGTGGGCCGCCGAAGGCGGTGCGCGGGCATTGGATATGGATGCCGAGCTGGGCGAAGTAGCGCCCGGCCGCCGCTGCGGACTGACGGTCATTTCGGGACTCGACTACGATACGATGCGCCTGACTCCGGCGTCCCGGATACGGAGAATCCTGTAATATAAAATAAGGAGGAGGCCCGCAAAGACCTCCTCCTTTCGTTTCGGATGTTTTCCGTCCTATTTGTTCAACGCATTGCAGATGCGTTCGTTGATCCTGCGGATGCGCTCCGGCTCGACCTTCATCACCTTGCGGTCGTAGGTCATCAGGCCGTTCACCTCCACTTCGACGTCGGTCGTCTGCGTGTAGACCGCCGCTGCGAATCCGCGCCCGATCAGCTTGTAGAGCATGTCGGCGTATTTCTCGTATTCGTCCGTCACCTCCTTGGGCGAGTTCAGGCGGACATAGCCCCAGTTGCGGTCGGGTTCCCAAAGGTGCTCTTTCATCACCAGCCCGATGCCGCCGTATTCGCCCAGCACCGTCGCGCGGTTGGTGTCGAGCAGCGTCATGCGCGGGTGCGGATAGTGGTGCGTGTCGAGGATGTCGCCCGTCAGGTAGTGGTTGCCGCCGCTGGCGGGATTGACCAGACGCGAAGGGTCGTAAGCCTTGGTCCACTCGGCGATTTCGGGAGCCTTGAACTGTCCCCACGCCTCGTTGAAGGGCACCCATACGCCGATCGAGGGAACCGAGTAGAGGCAGTCGATGATCTCTTTCCACTCCTTGCGGAAGTTGGCTTCGGATTCTGCCGAGCGGTGTTTCTCCGCGCCGTTGAAGTAGTTGTGCATCTGCCACTGGGGACCTTGGTCGCCGTTGGGCATATCCTGCCATACGATCATGCCCAGCTTGTCGCAATGGTAGTACCAGCGCGCCGGTTCGACCTTCACGTGCTTGCGGATCATATTGTAACCCAGCTCCTTGGTCTTTACGACGTCGAACGCCAGCGCCTCGTCCGACGGAGCGGTATAGAGTCCGTCGGGCCACCAGCCCTGATCCAGCGGACCGAACTGGAACAGCGGTTCGTTGTTCAGTTCCAGACGTACGATGTCGTTTTCGTCGCGGCCGATCGAGAATTTGCGCATCGCCGTGTAGCTCTGCACCTCGTCCACCTTCCTGCCGTTGCGCACCAGCGCCACTTCCATATCGTAGAGGAACGGCGATGCGGGACTCCACAACTTAGGCTCCGCCACGTTCAGCTCCACGGGCGCACCGCTGAGCGCACGGCCCTCGGCTACCTTCGTGCCGTTGTCGTAAAGACGCACTTCGATCACGTCGCCCGGCTGCGCGCCGCAGGCGGCCGTCTCCACGCGAAACAGTTTGCGGTCGAGGTCGGGCGTGGTTCGGATGTTCCTGATGTACTGCTGCGGCACGGCTTCGAGCCATACCGTCTGCCAGATGCCGCTCACGGGGGTGTACCAGATGCCTTCGGGACGGTTCACCTGCTTGCCGCGGGGCTGGCAGCCCGCGTCGGTGGGGTCCCACACGCGTACCTTCAGCTCGTTGTCGCCCTTCTTGAGCGCCGCCGTGATGTCGAATTCGAAGGGCGTGAAGCCGCCGGTGTGCGTTCCCACGCAGACGCCGTTCACCCAAACGTCGGCTTTCCAGTCCACTGCGCCGAAGTGCAGCAGCACGCGTTTGCCGTTCCATTTCGGGGAGATCGTGAAGGTGCGGTTGTACCAGAGTTCGTTCCGGTCGCCCAGACGCTTGCCGACCCCTGAGAGGCTC
>ULSD01030585.1_pt1 | contig 10929 bp, 10 predicted proteins | sample 1956051 | NCBI WGS metagenome assembly ULSD01 (sample SAMEA4835699, study PRJEB28245) | human gut metagenome | biome: gut microbiome; material: fecal sample | place: Denmark | collected 2008
AATTTTCTCCCGCAGCTCTGCCGAAGGATTTTTCTGATACTCTTCCCAGAGCTTTTCTTTTTCTACCGTTTTCATATGAAGCCCCCACGTTTCAGTTATTTCTCATCCTGCTCATCGCTCTCCTGCTCTGGCTCTTCTTTCTCTTCTGCCTCTGCCGGAGTTTCTTCACCATCCGTGGTTTCTTCTTCCATATCCTTAAAATTCTTATCAATCAACAGTTTTACAATTCCGCCAATGATATAAAACACAATCAGGACAACCAGCAGCATTTTTACAAATCTGCCGGTTTCCATATGTCCCGCCATTCCTGCAATGCAGACCACAAGTCCTGCCACAAGCATAACGATCGCTGGTATCGGCTTTGTTTTCATAATGCATCCATGCCTTTCTATCAGATAATCTTTAACGGTTTACCTACCGACTTGATATAAAATTCCCCGGTATCACAATGAAGTTCAACTGTGCGACCATAATTAAGTCCCGTATCTTCTGCAACAAGCCTGATTCCAAGCTGCTTTAATTTTGCTTTTGCTGCCTCTGCATTTCTCGCACCGATATTACCAACATCTGACAATCCACTTACCTCAAACATTCTTGCACCCCCGGCAATCTTAGCGATCAATCTGCCTTTATTTGCTCCTGCTGCAATTACCCGACGTAATAATTCGTCAATCCCCGTATCTGCAAACTTTGCGATATTACTGTTATTTCTGACCTTTGTACTGTCCGGGAGCATATAATGAACCATTCCCCCAACTTTTGATACCGGATCATAAAATACCAGACCAATGCACGAGCCCAATCCCAAAGTTGTAATAACATCAGGGGCTTTACATACATTCAAATCTGCCATGCCCACTTTTATTACTTCGCTCATATATCCTTCTCCTTACAATGAGATTCCAAGTGACGTTAATATCTTTTCATAGGATCCCTGCTCCGGCATCAGTATAAAATATCCGTTGATCGCCACGTCTGCGCAGATCTCGGTCTGAATCAGCAGTGCATTATCACCAAACTGTCCAAACTCAATAGCCGGCACACTTAAGATAGAAGCTGCCATATCCACCGCAATATATGGAACAGACGGAGAAATCACAAGATTTGTCATAGAAGAAAGAGCTGACAAATAAGAACCTGCAATGATGTTTCCTATTTCTTTTAATGCGGATAGTTCCATTTCGTCAAACGGTTTGTCCGCTGGCACATCTTCCATCATCAGTTTGTTGACAAGATAACGTGCCGATGGAATATCTACCAGAAACATCATACTACCCTCGATGTCATTCATTACCTCTAAGAAAATGCCAACAATTGTTTCATCCTCTGCACCGACAGCAGTTCCCAATTTTGATACTTCCATCAGTTTTACATTTGGAACATTCATGTCTATTTTCATGCCCAGCATATTTGCAATTGCCGTAGTTGCATTTCCTGCACCGATATTGCCAATCTCTTTTAAGACATCGAGATACATATTATTTACGTCTTCCAACGTTAAATTTCCCATGAATTGCTGATTCTCCTCTCATTTTGCACACCAGATAAAAATCCGGTGGGACTTTACATTCTATAAAATCCCACCTTTTTATTAATTATTTTCTTCTACCAGTGCATTGATCTCAAGCAGAGAAATCAACTGATCTCCATGCTTGCCGATTCCATTGATAAATCTTCCTTTATTGGAAACTTTATCAATTTCATCCTCACTTAAATTCACAACTTCTCTTACCTCATCCACGATGACACCCAGGGAAGCATTTTCTTCTAATTTTAAGATAATGATCCTGCTCGCATTTGTCAGAACATCATCTTCAAGTCCCATTTTCTTACGTACACTCATAACCGGAACAACCTCACCACGAAGGTTAATTACACCTTTAAAATATGTCTGTACTTTTGGAACTCTTGTAATTTTCTGCATGCGGACAATGTTATCAATATAGCTGATATCAATTCCATACTGCTCACTGCCCACCATAACAACGATATATTGTTTGGATTCTTTTTCCGTTGTTTCAAGATTATTATTTGCCATGCTAAGTACCCTCCATTACATTAACGTATTCACATCTAAGATCAATGCAACTTCGCCATCTCCAAGAATCGTTGCACCGCTGATCAGTTTGTTATTGTCAATGTATTTTCCAAGCGACTTGATTACGATTTCCTGCTGTCCGATCAGATTATCAACCACAAGACCTGCCATACTGTCACCTTTCGTTACAATAACAACGGTCAGGCTCTCCGGCTCTTCCCTTGGCTCAAGATCAAGCACATTGTCAAGTCTTACTAACGGAATAACCTTGCCACGCAGATGGATTACTTCCTGAGCTTCCACATATTTGATATCCTTAACCGGAATATCTTCAATGTTGGAGATGGAACCAAGTGCGATCGCGTATTTTTCATCTCTTACTTCTACCATCAGGGCCTGGATAATTGCAAGTGTCAGTGGCAGACGTACCGTAAAGGTAGTTCCTTCGCCCATTGCAGTCTTAACTTCAACATCTCCGCCTAATGCCTCAATGTTAGACTTAACTACATCAAGTCCAACACCTCGTCCGGAAATATCGGTAATCGTCTTTGACATAGAGAAACTTGGCAGGAACAAAATGTTGATGATGTCTTTCTGACTCATGCTCTCAGCCTGTTCTTCTGTGATAATTCCTCTCTCAATCGCTTTATCACGTACTGCAGCCACATCGATACCGGCACCATCATCTCCTACCTGGATGATTACGTTATTACCTTCCTGGAATGCATTTAAGAAAATGCTTCCCACTTCCGGTTTACCGAGGGCAACACGTGTCTCGTTATCCTCAAGGCCATGGTCTGCGGAGTTACGCAGTAAATGCTGCAGCGGATCTCCGATCTGGTCAACAACGGTACGGTCAAGCTCTGTATCTTCACCAGTCATGTAAAGTTCCATCTTCTTATTGAGCTTTCTTGAAAGATCACGGATCATACGAGGGAATTTATTTACAACGCTCTCGATTGGAACCATTCGAACTTTCATAACTGACTCATGCAGATTTGTAGTGATGCGCTCCAGATACTCGATCTGCTCATGGTAGGTCTGGTTCTGGAAATCACCGGACTCAGTGGATCCGATTGCCACAAGACTGTTCTTTGCAATGATAAGCTCAGATACCTGGTTCATCAAGGCATCCAGCTTTTCAATATCAACACGGACAGTACGGTTTGTCACCGGTTTTGCAACAGTCTGTTTTTTATTATTCTGGGCTGCTGGTGCCTTTGCCGGTGCAGGTTTTGTCTCCTGAGCCGGTGCTGCTTCTGCCTGTGCAGAAGCCTCTGTCTTTGCGGCTTCCTCTGCTGCAGCTTTTTCTGCCTGTGCCTGTTTTTCTTCAAGCACCTCACATTTTACTTCTTCACCGACTACTTTTTCAATTTCAGATACAGACTGGGCTGCCTGTAAAATCTTGTCGTAAGGTTCTTCTGACGTGATGAAAAAACTGAAATCATTATCAAAATGCTCATCTTCGATTTCCTGTGAAGTTGGATTGTATACAATGATTTCTCCAAATTCCTCTACTGCCTTGAATACTAAGAATGCACGAGCAGCTTTTAACAGACATTCTTTCTGAATATATACGGTCATTCCATAAATATGTAAACCATTGTTTTCTGCCTCTTTTAACTTTGTGCGGTCTGAACTGTTCAGTTCAAATTCAAAATATTTCTTTTCACCGTTCTTAGCCGCATCATCTGTATTTTCTTTCTTAGGAGCCGGAGCTTCTTCCTCTTTCTTCTCCGCATTCTCCTCACCGGCGATAAAATCATTCAGTTCTTTAATGATCAGCTCGTTGTCTTCCGTTCCCTCATCGGAACTTGCCTTTACATTGTTCAGATAACTCTCGATCGCATCCAGACATTTAAAGAGCAGGTCGATCATATTACTGTTAACTTTAACTTTATCACTTCTGACTTCCTGAAAAACATTTTCCATATCATGGGTCAGTCGCTGCATGCGCTTAAATCCCATGGTACCTGCCATACCCTTTAAGGAATGGGCTGCGCGGAAAATTTCATTTATAGTATCCATATTTTCCGGTTCTTTTTCAAGTTCCATAATGCAGTCACTTAAAGTCTGCAGATGTTCTTCTGTTTCATCAATAAAAATTTCAAGGTATTGGCTTACATCCATATTACTGTACCCCCACATTCTTTGTTATTGTTTGAGCAACCTGTGTAAGAGGAACCACTTCATTTACCAGTCCGGTTTCAGCAATCGACTTAGGCATTCCGTATACCACACAAGTCTCGGCATTCTGCGATATCACATATACCGGCTTACTCTTTGCTAAGGATTTTATTCCCTTGGTACCATCTGCTCCCATACCGGTCAGTACAACACACACTATCTGATCATATCCACAGGTTCGCAACGAATCATAAGTAATGTCTGCACACGGTTTTAATCCGCCGATAGGAGGCAATTCATCATTGAGTCTGATTTTATGGCTTCCGTCAGGACTTTTCTTTATTTCCATATGCTTTCCGCCGGGAGCAATATATATCGTTCCCTTTTTGAGCACATCTCCATCTTCCGCCTCTTTGACATGTATGTCACTGACTTCGTTAAGTCTGTCTGCCATGGATTTTGTAAATCCTGCAGGCATATGCTGCACTAAAACCATTGGTGCATCCAGATTTTTAGGAAGATATGGAATCACACTCTGAAGAGCTTTCGGACCTCCCGTCGAACATGCCAATGCAACTAATTTATTTCTGCTTCGAACCGGCTCTGTGTTTCTGCGCAAGACTACTTTTTCCGGTGTTGCAGCCGATTTGCTGCCCAAAGCCATCTTCTGTGTTTTTAAAACTGCATTCAGCACTCCAAGAAGTTTACCCTTAAATGCTTCACCTTTTGCCTCGATCACATTCGTCGGCTTCGGCACAAAATCAACTGCCCCCCGTTCCATGGCAAGCATGGTAACTTCGGCATCCTTTGTAGTCGTAGTACTGACCATAATGACCGTTGCACGGATTCTTTCTTTTTGAAGCTGCTCTAATAAAGCTAGTCCATCCATCCGCGGCATATTAACATCCAACACCACGCCGTCATATCTTTTTGCCCTTAATTTTTCAAGTGCATCCAGACCGTCTCTGCAGGTATCGATTGCCTGAAATGTTTCATCTGAATTAATAATATCACAGATCACCCTTCTCATGAGTGCAGAGTCATCAACAACCAGAATATTTTTTTTCATTTTTTTATCCTCTCACTGCTATTCTGCTGACGCATTCTTCTCTCTTCTTCGAAGATGTAACGGATAATTTCTTCCCTTACCCGATCATTCTTGATACTGAATTTTGCACGCGACATAAACCTGTATTCTGCCGCTGATTCTATTTTACTTGTTTCAATCACATTTGCAACAATATAATACTGATTATCCATTGTCTGGCTTTTCAGTCTCAGCTCTGCCAGAATCCAGGAATCCGGTTTCTGTTCCTGTTCTGTTGTAAAACGGATTCCTCCGCCACTTAAATCCATGATTTTTCCTTTTCGTTCTTTTTCATAAAAATGTTCATCACGGATTTCCGAAAAAATAGCATCCACACTGTCAAGCATGGCCTGTTCTGCTGTCAGTTCATAATATTTAAAATCCAGAAGACACGGATATCTGAAATATTCTCTTCGCTGAAACTTTTCCGGCTGAGATTTCAATTCCATCTCAAGCATATATATATTATCTTTTTTATACCGCTCCTTAACCTGGCCAACTGTCCGATACAATGACTCGCGTGAGAAAAATACAAGTTCATAACGAACTCCAAGCTGTAACAGCACCAGTTTACCAGCCTCCATCGGCATGGCTATTTCCATATTTCCATTCGAGCAGAAATCAAGCACCTTACTTTTATATGTTTTCACTGTGACGTCCGTTTTTTCTGCCTGTTCAACTTCCTGAAGAACACGGATATCTATCTTATCGCCGATACGTATAATGTCTGAAACCTTCATATCCATTCCTCCTTAGTATTTCTGTTGCCAAAAATTTGAAAACATTCTGGCAATCCCCAACCGTTTATCCGGTAATTTTTCTTCCTGTAAAATCAGATTTGAAGCCATAACTTCAAACGCTCTTGCCGACTTCGCCAACGGTGCATTCAACGAAACAGGTTTCTGCTGTCTTACCGAACGTTCGAGCATGTGATCCTGCGGGATCATTCCAAGATAATTTACAGAACCATCCAGAAACTGTTCTACCACAGAATTCAGTTTTTCATATACCTGCTGCCCTTCTTCACTGGATATCACCCGGTTTGACACAATCCGGATATCTGTCTGTTCGCGTGAAAATAAAGGATTATGATACAATGCTTTCAATAATGAATAGGAATCTGTCAAAGAACTCGGTTCCGGCGTCGTAACAACAAGTACTTCCGGACTTGCCATTACAAATTCCATAACCTGGTTTGAAATTCCTGCCCCTGTATCAATCAGGATCACATCTGCATACCGATCTAATTCAGCCAGACCGCGAACCAGATATCTGATCTGTTCATCCGCAAGCTGGTTCATACTCAAGATTCCTGCTCCGCCAGAGATAAACCCTATTCCCATAGGACCTTCTGTTATAATCTCCGTCATGCTTTTTCCCTGGAACAGAAAATCTCCCAGATTATAACGTGGAACTGCGCCAAACATAACTTCAACATTGGCAAGACCAAAATCAGCATCAAAAATCAGGACTTTTTTTCCCATTTTACTGATCTGCACAGCAAGATTTACTGCAACATTTGACTTTCCAACTCCGCCTTTTCCACTCGTCACGGTAATCACGCGTGCATCCAGTTTCCGGCTCTGATTTTTTACTTTAATTACATTTCTGAGATTTTGAGCCTGATCCATATCATTATCTGCCTCCCAGAAGTTGTTTTACTATTTTTTGTGTATTAAATTCCTCTATGTCATCCGGTACATTTTGTCCGTTTGTCATATAGGAAAGTGGTGCTCCCGAATACATCTTGATATTGTAAATATTACCATACGCTTCCGTTTCATCAAGCTTTGTAAATATCAGTTTATAATCGGCAATCTCCTTATAGCGGTCAGCAATTTCCAAAAGATCTTTATACTTGGTTGTTGCACTGACTACCAGATATACCTCTCTTTCATATGCTGCATCCAGACCTGCAAGCATTTTTTTCATATCATTGCACTGTTCATCATTCTTATGGGAAAAACCTGCCGTATCAACAAAAATAAGATCATACTCACTGACTCTTTCGATTGCAGCATTCATTTCCTCTGCTGAGTATATGATACTCATTGGTGCATCTAAAATATTTGCATACACACGAAGCTGTTCCGTAGCCGCAATACGATAAGTATCCGCCGTCAGGAACGCAATCTTCATTCCCACTTCCAGTTTGTACTTGGATGCAATCTTAGCAATCGTAGTTGTCTTTCCGACGCCCGTCGGGCCCACAAAGAAAATAATTCTTGGTTTTTTCCCGGAAACACAAATTGTATCCGGCTGTCCCAGTTTTAAGATCATTTTCTGATATACATTTGACAATATCGCATCCACACTGCTTCCACTGTGCATGACTTTCTCTGCTTCGTCTAAGATCTGGTTGACATATTTTTCATTCACTTCATTTTCCAGCAGCGTTCTGTAAAGCATCTTGATAAACTGCAGTCCCTCCGGATTTACAACCTGACGTTCTTTCTCTTCTTCCTTTACTTCCTTCTGTCTGCTTTCTTCTACGGACAGTTGTTTTTCCAGAATATTCGAAAGATTTTCCAGTCTTTTCTCTAATCCGTCTTTTGCGTGCAGTTCCGGCACATTCGTAAGATGTCCTGACAGGATGTCGGATGTTCTGTCATTTGAAAATTCTTTTGGACTGATATTTTCATCCGCTGCCAGATTCAATGTTTTTACAGTTTTCGCTGTCAGATCAGCAACCTGTCTCGGATCTACAAAACTCTCTTTTTCTTCTCTTGCAGCTGTAACCTCAAACACAGAACTCTTCCAGGCTTTAAACATACCTGTAGGTTTGATTTCCTTTACATTCATCACAACCGCGCCTTCACCAAGCTCCTGTTTTGCTTTTTCGATTGCCTCTTCTTTTGTTTTTCCCTGATACTTATTTATGGTCATTTTACTTGTCACCGTCCCTGCTGATTATACCTACTGACTGTAATTCTACATTAGACTCAATTTCATTGTAGGAAACTACAATCAGGTCCTTAAAATAATCTTCCGTTAATTTTTTAAAGTACATTCGAACAATTGGAGATGTAATCACAATTGGTGTTTTTCCCATGTTTTCGAGCTTTGTTACTTCATTCTGTACAGAATTCATAATAGCCTTTGTTGTTTCCGGATCAAGTGTAAGATATGCCCCCTGTTCTGTCTGCTTCACAGAAGCCATAATTTCCTGTTCCACCTTCGGATCAAGTGTAATAACACTGGTTGTCTCATTCGCCGGGAAATATTTGCTGGAAATGGCTCTCTTTAAACTCTGGCGCACGTACTCCGTCAGTACATCTGTATCTCTTGTTGTCGCTGCATGATCTGCAAGCGTTTCAAAAATCGTCAGGAGATCACGGATAGAAATCCCCTCATCCAGCAGGTTCTGTAACACCTTCTGAACCTCACCAAGTCCAAGCATCTTGGGAATCAGCTCGTCCACCAGTACCGGATTGCTCTCTTTCAGATTATTGACAAGATTCTGCACATCCTGTCTGGTAAGCAGTTCTGCGATATGTGACCGGATTACCTCTGTCAAATGCGTTGCAATAATTGATGGCGGATCAACAACCGTATATCCAAGGCTCTCCGCACGTTCACGCTGGCTTTCCGTAATCCAGATCGCCGGGAGATGGAATGACGGTTCAAATGTAGGGATACCTGTGATCTCTTCCTCCACATATCCCGGATTCATTGCCATATAGTGATCAAAAAGAATCTCTCCTTCTGTCACCTGCACCCCTTTGATCTTAATGATATACTGATTCGGATTTAATTGAATATTATCCCTCAAACGTATGATAGGTACTATAGTACCAAGTTCAAGAGCAATCTGCCTTCGTATCATAACAACACGATCCAGAAGATCTCCTCCCTGATTTACATCTGCTAACGGAATGATACCATATCCAAATTCAAGTTCTATCGGATCAACCTGAAGCAGTGACACCACATTCTCTGGTTTTCGTACCTCTTCTGCTTCCGTTTCCTCCGCATTGACCTCTTCTTCTATACTCTCAATACCGATATTTTTGTCGACCTGTCGTCCTGCAATAATAAAAGTTGCACCAAACGCAAGAAACAATAAGGTATTTAACGGTGTTGCAATTCCTAAAACCGCCAGCGTAGTACCTACAATATAAAGTACTTTGGGAATACCAAATAACTGACTGACAAGGATATTGGAAAAATCCGCTTCTTTCGACGCTTTTGTAACAAGAATACCGGTTGCAAGTGAAATCAGAAGGGACGGTATCTGGGAAGAAAGTCCATCACCAATCGTTAGCACACCGTAATGTTCGATTGCCTCCTGAAACGTCATTCCGCCCCGCAGTATACCCATAATGGTTCCACCCGCAAGGTTTACAAACGTGATAATAAGACCAGCTGCTGCATCTCCCTTTACATACTTGGTAGCACCATCCATGGAACCAAAGAACGCAGATTCTTCCTGAATCTTATTTCTCCGCTCCCTTGCCTGTTTTTCCGTGATCGCTCCGGTATTTAAATCCGCATCAATCGCCATCTGCTTACCAGGCATCGCATCAAGTGTAAATCTCGCCGTTACCTCAGCGACACGCTCGGAACCTTTATTGATAACAACAAACTGGATAATAACCAGAATAATGAATACGATGGCACCAACGATCAGATCTCCACCACCGACGAACTGTCCAAATGTCTGTACGACATTACCCGGATTACCGGTTGTTAAGATCAGTCGTGTTGAAGACACGTTCAGAGAAATTCGAAAGATTGTCGTAAACAAAAGTAAAGTCGGAAAAAAAGACATATCCAGTACTTCTTTTACAAACAATGTATTAAAAAGAACAATCAATGCGATTGAAATGTTCAGTGCCAGCATAACGTCGAGTAAATTGGAACTGATTGGCACTATAAAAAAGATGACTGCAGCCAGTAGATACAGTGCAACACCTATGTCAGCTTTCTTCATGACCTCTCCTCCCTGTTTCTCAGATTATATACCATAGCAAGAATTTCCGCTACTGCCTGATACAATTCCGGCGGTATTTCTGCCCCTATATCTACATTCGCATATAACATTCTTGCCAACGGTTTATTTTCAACAATTTCAATGTGGTTTTCCTTTGCTTTTTCACGAATTTTCTGTGCAAGATAATCTTCTCCTTTTGCAATAACGATCGGAGCTCTTGACACCTCGGCATCATATTTGATTGCAACTGCCAGGTGTGTCGGGTTCGTAATAACCACATCTGCCTTTGGTACATCCTGCATCATACGCCTTTGAGAAGCTTCTCTCATACGTTGTCTCTGTCTTCCTTTGATCTCAGGATTTCCCTCAGTATTTTTATACTCATCCTTTAATTCCTGCTTGGTCATCTTCATATCTTCATTGAAACGATGTTTCTGATAAACAAAATCTGCAATTCCGACCACCAGATAAACAAGGCTGATTTTAAAACCTGCATTAATGATAACATTCCCGCATAATACAACTGCCTGATTCAGCGGTATGTCATATAAAATAAAAATATCATTTGCCTCACCCTTTATGGATGTATAAGCAACATATATGATCAAACCTATTTTTAAAATAGATTTAAGCAGCTCAAATAATGAATCTTTTGAAAAAATACGTTTAAATCCATTGATCGGATTAAATTTATCCCCCTTAGGTTTTAACGGCTTAGCCGTGACTTTCCACCCTACCTGAAGG
>ULSD01025375.1_pt1 | contig 10758 bp, 9 predicted proteins | sample 1956051 | NCBI WGS metagenome assembly ULSD01 (sample SAMEA4835699, study PRJEB28245) | human gut metagenome | biome: gut microbiome; material: fecal sample | place: Denmark | collected 2008
CAAGTTTTTCCATTATTTAATATAAGATTTATTGCCATTAACGATTCAGTAGATAGCTTTAGAAACCCAGCAAGTACAAATACAATTTTAGTGCCATTTAAGAATTTAATAAATGATGAATATTGCAGAGATACATCTATTAAGATAAGAACATCTTTAAACGGAAAAAAGAAAAAGGGAGAGTTTATAGGGGCATTTCCATCTTATGGCTATATTAAAGATCCAAAAGATAAACACAAGTTAATAATAGATGAGGTAGCAGCAGATATAGTGAAAAAGATATTTAATTGGAATGTGAATGAGGGATTAGGAAAAATAGCAATTTGCCATAAGCTAAATGATTTAGGTATTTTAAATCCTACAGGACATAAGAAATTAGAGTTAGGACAAAATTATAACAACTATGGAATAAAAGATAATACATATACCTGGACACCTTCTACAGTACGAAATATTTTAAACAACGAAGTGTATATAGGTAATACAGTGCAAGGGAAAAGAAGAACAAAAAGCTATAAAGTACATAAAGTAGAGGTGGTTCCAAAAGAAGAATGGGTTAGAGTAGAAAATACACATGAGCCAATTATTGATAAAAAAACTTTTGCAAAAGCACAAGAATTATCCAGACGCGATACAAAGGTATCTCAAAAAACAAATGAATTATCAATATGGGCAGGTTTATTAAAATGTGCAGATTGCAAAAGAGCAATGAATAAGAAAAGTAGTACAAATAAAAGTGGAAGTAAATATGAATATTATATTTGTAGTACCTATAGGAAAAAATCAAATAACTTATGTACTAAACATACTATAAAAGAAGAACTGCTAGAAAAAGCAGTTTTACAAGCTATAAATTTACATATTGATTTATTAATTGATACAGAAGAAATTATAAAACAAATAAATGAAAGTAGCTTTCAAAATACTAAAAATGAAAATATTGAAAATATGATAATAGCAAAACAAAATGATATATCTAAAATATCAAATTTCAAAAGAACATTATATGAAGATTGGAAAAATGCAGACATTACAAGAGAGGAATATTTAGAATACAAACAAAAATATGAAAATGATATTGAAAGATTAAAACAGCATATAGAAAGACTGCAGAATGAAAAACAAAAGTATGAAACCCAGAATAAAAGTAGTAATAAATGGATAGAGAAATTCAAAGAGCAAAAAGGAATTACTGAATTATCAAGAGATATAATGATGGAATTAATAGATTGTATTTATGTACATGAAAATGGAAATATAACAATAAAATTTAAGTTTGAAGATGAGTTTAAAAGATTCTTAGAGTACATAGAAAATAATAAAAATGTGTTAGTAAAAGCTGTTTAAAAATTTGTGTTGTCAAAATCACCCAAGGAGGTGGTGTTGCAGCACCAATTGCATCACAAGTATTAGGAGAGGTACTTCCATATTTAGAAGTACAAAAAGAAGATGGGCAAGAAATTGCAGATGATGTTGTAATACCAAATTTAACAGGGCTTACAATAAAAGAAGCAAAAGAGAAACTAAAAGAACAAGGATTAGAAATAGAATATGAAAAAAATGAAGGTGAAACAATTGATGAAAAGGAAGAAGTAATTTGTGAGCAACTTCCAAAACAAGGAGTAAAAGTAAAACAAGGAAATAAAGTAATGGTACAAATTTCAAAATAAAGTAACAAATATATAAAAAATATGAAATCTTTTCTATACAAAAGAAAAAATTAGTTATATAATAGGAATGTAAATCTTAAAAGTAAGGAGAGATTACGTATGGAACTTAAAAAAATTTTAATAGGATTAGAAGATTTAAAGGTTAAAGGAAATTTAGACATTGATATAAAACACATTGAATGTGATTCAGAGAAAGTTAAACCAGATACAATGTTTGTTGCAATTAAAGGATTTGAAACAGATGGTCATGAATATATAAATTCAGCGATAGAAAACGGGGCAACAGCTATTCTAGCGCAAAGTGATATTGATAAAAAAATTTTAATGAAAATACCAGATAATGTTACAATTATCATTACAAAAGACACAAGACATGGAGTTGCAATCGCAGCTGCAAATTTTTACAAAAACCCTTCTCGCCAATTTAAATTAATTGGTATTACAGGAACAAAAGGAAAAACAACTACTTCTTTTATGACAAAATCAATTCTAGAAAAAGAAGGTAAAAAGGTTGGATTAATTGGAACAATTGCAAGCTATATAGGTGATAAAAAAATTGATGAAAATGATAGAACCACCCCAGAAAGTTTAGAACTTCAAAAAATGTTTTATAATATGCAAAAAGCTGGCTGTGATGTTGTTATTATGGAGGTTTCATCTCAAAGTTTAAAATTACACCGTGTTGACGGTTGTGACTTTGATATTGCAGTATTTACAAACTTTTCAGAAGATCATATTAGTGAAAAAGAACATCCAGATATGCAGGACTATTTTAATTCAAAATTAAAGTTAATTGAAATGTCAAAAGTTGCTTATGTAAATGCAGATGATTTATACACTGCAAAAATTCCAAATATGTTTAAAGAAAAAGAAATATATACATATGGAATAGATAATTATTGCAATATGCTAGCTAAAGATATTACAATTACAAATACATATGTAGATTTTAAAATGAAGTTAGGAATAAAAAATGAAAGGGTAAAGGCATTTATACCTGGAAGATTTAGTGTGTACAATGCACTTGCTGCTATATGCATAGGTCTTAAATTAAATTGTACCCCAGAAAAAATAAAAGAAGCATTACTTGAAGTAAAAGTGCCTGGAAGAAGTGAACTTGTAGAAAATAATAAAGACCTTACTTTAATGATTGATTATGCACATTCACCAGAAAGTTTAGAAAACATATTACAAGCAGTAAAATCATATACTAGAGGTAGAGTAATTGTAGTATTTGGATGCGGTGGAGATAGAGATAAAGCTAAGAGACCTATTATGGGCCAAATTGCGGGGAATATTGCAAATTTCACTGTTATTACTTCAGATAACCCACGTACGGAAAACCCAGATGAAATAATATCTCAAATTGAAGAAGGAATGAAAAAGACAAAAGGAAAATATATAACAATAGTAGATAGAGTAGAGGCAATGAAGTATGCAATAGAAATGGCACATAAAGATGACATTGTTGTTTTTGCAGGAAAGGGTCACGAAACATATCAAATTATTGGGCATAAGAAAAATCCTTTTGATGAAAGAGTTATTATAAATAAAATTTTAGAAGGAAAAATATAGGCTAAAGAAAATTATAGATATACAAAATAGGAGGAAAAAATGGAATTTCACATAAAAATATTACTGCTTTCATTTGTAGTAAGCACAATCTTAGGGATTATTATAATACCAATATTAAAGCTATTTAAGGTAGGTCAAATAGAAAGAAGCGATGGACCAGAAAGCCATTTAAAAAAGCAAGGAACCCCAACAATGGGTGGAATTATTATAGCTGCAGCAGTATTTATAGTTTGCACATTTTTGTATGTACAATATAGCAAAAAAGATATAACACTTGCAAGAAATATTTTACCATTATTATTTGTAACAATTGGTTTTGGGCTTGTAGGTTTTATAGATGACTTTAAAAAGTTAGTTTTAAAAAATACTAAAGGATTAAAACCATTATATAAAATGATTGGCTTATTAATTGTAGCAGTAATATATACTTTATTTTTGACAAATGTACTTAAAATTGGAACTGATATTTATATTCCATTTATTAAAGAATATATTAATTTACCAATGTGGGCTTATATACCATTTGCTATTTTTGTACTACTTGGAACAACCAATGCAGTTAATTTAACAGATGGAATAGATGGACTGTCAACAACGGTTACAACAATAATTCTTACATGTTTAACAGTTATTAGTATTATTTTTGGAGTAAAAGAAGTAACACTAGTTGGAAGTGCTTTAGTGGGGGCATGCTTAGGCTTTTTACTATTTAATTTGCATCCTGCAAAAGTATTTATGGGAGATACAGGTTCACTTTTACTTGGGGGAGCAATTGCTGGAATTAGTTTGTATTTAAAAAATCCACTAATTTTAATAATTATAGCACTTATTCCAATCATAGAAACAATTTCTGTTATGATGCAAGTTGCATTTTTCAAAAAGACAGGAAAAAGAATTTTTAAAATGGCTCCTATTCATCATCACTTTGAACTTTCTGGTTGGAGTGAAAATAAAGTAGTTTCTGTATTTAGTATAATTACACTTGCTTTATGTATTATTGGAATATATGGAGTTTAACATCTGTTTTTGGGAGGTTACAAATGCAAAAGAAAGTAAAAAAAATATCAAAGTTTGTTAATAATCAATTTGATTTTATTATATGTATAACAGTACTACTATTGCTAGCACTTGGCATTGTAATGGTTCTTTCTGCTAGTGCTCCATCAGCTATATCACAAGGAAATGATAGCTATTTTTATGTAAGAAAACAAGCTGGTTTTGCTATTGTAGGAATTGTTTTAATGTTTTTTATTTCAAAAGTTGATTATCGTTTTTATAAAAAATATTATTGGATAGTCTACTTTGTATCATGGATTATATTATTATTAGTGCTTGTTCCGGGAATCGGTAGAGAGGTTAAAGGAGCAACTAGATGGATAAATCTAGGATTTGGTCAATTCCAGCCATCTGAAATTACTAAAATTGGACTTATAATTTTTTATGCAGGATATTTATCAGACCATAAGAGAGAATTAAAAAATTTATTTAGTGGCTTTATAAAACCATTACTGTTTTTAGTACCACCAATTGGAATTTTATTTTTAGTACAAAACCATTTAAGTGTTTCCCTTGTAATTATAATTGTTACTTCTGTAATGATGTTGATGGCAGGGTGTAGAGTATTACATTTTGCAATTGCAGGAGGTGTTGGAGCGTCTTTTGTCATGGGGGCACTTGGAGTTATGCAAATGGCAGGTAAACAAAACTTTAGATTAGACCGTATTCAAACATTCTTTAACCCATGGGCCGATGCTCAAGGAACCGGTTACCAAGTTGTACAAAGTTTATATGCAATTGGATCTGGTGGAATATTTGGAGTAGGTTTGCGGAGAAAGTAAGCAAAAGTTTTTATACATACCTGAACCTCATAATGATTTTATTTTCTCAATTTTATCAGAAGAGTTGGGATTTGTGGGGTGCGCAATTGTAATTTTCTTATTTGCAGTTTTTGTATGGAGAGGTATTTTAATTGCAATGAAAGCACCAGATATGTTTGGTAGTTTGCTTGCTGTTGGAATTTCTACTTTAATTGGAGCTCAAGCTATTATTAATATTGCAGTTGTTACAGCATCAATTCCAACTACTGGAATGCCACTTCCATTCTTTAGTTATGGTGGAACTGCACTTCTCATTTTGCTATGTTCAGTGCGGTATTCTGCTTAATATATCAAGAGCAGGCTCTAAGGTATAATAGTTATTTTATATTACAGTAATATACTAATTTTTAGGAGGTTATTTTAAAATGAGAGTAATAATTGCTGCAGCAGGTACAGGTGGACATATTAACCCTGGTATTGCAATTGCAGATAAAATAAAAAAAGAACAGCCAGGTTCAGAAATTATTTTTATAGGAACAAATAGAGGATTAGAAAATGATTTAGTTCCAAGAGCTGGATATAAACTTAAAACAATCGAAGCCTATGGATTTTCTAAAAAATTAACTATTGAGAATATAAAAAATATGTTCAAAACAGCAAAGGGCTTTAAGCAGGCAAAGAAGATTGTTCAAGATTTTAAACCTGATATTGTTATAGGTACGGGGGGATATATTTGTGGTGCTGTTATATCAGCAGCATATAAATTAAAATGCCCAACTATTCTTCATGAGAGCAATGCATATCCCGGACTTGCAGTAAAAATGTTATCAAAAAAAGCAAGTACCATTTTAGTTGGCTTTAAAGAAGCAAAAGATAGATTACCAAATGCTAAAAATGTCGTTGTTACAGGAACTCCAACCAAAACAAAAAATATAAGCTTAACTAATGAGCAAATTTTGAAAATTAGGCAGGGACTTAAACTTTCAAACGATCTGCCTCTTATTCTTGTTTTTGGAGGAAGCCAAGGTGCAAGAGCAATTAACCAAACATTGCTTGATATTATAAAAAATAAGAAAAATTCAAACTATCAGATTATTTGGGCAGCAGGTCCTTCTCAATTTGATGTAATAAAAGAGGAACTAGCAGATGAAAATATCGATATTAATAATATTGATAAAGTAAAAATTGTTCCTTATATTTATAATATGGAAGAAATAATGAATGCATGTGACTTAATAATTGCAAGAAGTGGTGCAATGACTTTAGCAGAAATTGCACTTGCAGGGAAACCAGCAATTTTTATACCTCTTCCTAGTAAATCGGCCAATCGTCAAGAGGATAATGCAAGGGTATTTGAAAAGGCAGGTGCTGCAAAAGTAATTCTGAACCAAGATTTAAATTCTAAAATCTTATCAGATGTAATTGAAGATGTTATAAGTAATAAGGATAATTTAATAGATATGGGAAATAGAGCTAAAAATATGGCAATTTACAATGTTGAAGATAAAATTTATGAGGAAATTCTTAAATGTTGCAAATAGGTTACAGATATAATAAGTTTTTATTACAATCTAAAAATAATATAAGATTGATGTCGAATGATATGACAATAAAATAACTTTGTGTCGATAAAAGCATAATAGCCTCGAAGGATGGGGAGCAAATTTTCTTGCAAGTATAGTAAATGTGAGTTATAGTAACTCTTGCAGACGATACGAAAGAGAGGATTTATTATGGAAAACACAAGAAAATTTTATGGAGATGCATTTATTAGGTTTGAGGACAGTGAGGATCATGATATTGTCGAACCATTTAAATTAGAATATTATCAAATAGAAGATATAAATTGTTCTGAAAAAACACCGGAATTTGGAATTGAAATAATAAAAAAGAAAATTGATGATGAAGTTATTTTAGATAAGGAAAGTTTTAAAAATATTACAAGTACTCAGGAAAATATTAGCAATATATTAAATATTCTACAGAAGAATAAGGTCTCTCCAATTATAGCAGGAGATGTAATTGAAGATTTAATGAAAGATAATATATATCAATGTACAGAAGATATGTATAAATATATAAAATAGCAGGCGACTAATAGTCGCCTACAATTGTGTTAACTAAAAAATTATATTACAAAATAATTCCAAATAAGTATTGAAAAATTTAAAAATTTATTCTAGAATTTAATAAAATTAAAAAAAGGAGAAAAAATATGGCAGATAAATTAATTATAGTGGAATCACCTGCTAAAGCAAACACGATAAAAAAATTTTTAGGCGGTAATACAAAAGTAGTAGCATCTATGGGGCACATAAGGGATTTGCCAAAATCAAAATTAGGAATTGATATAGAACATGATTTTGAACCTGAATATATTAATATTAGAGGAAAAGGAGATTTAATTAAATCTTTGAAAAAAGATGCTAAATCAGCCAAAAAAATATATCTTGCAACTGACCCTGATCGTGAAGGTGAAGCTATTGCATGGCATTTAGCTCATATATTACAAATTCCAGAAGATAGTGTTTGCAGAGTTACTTTTAATGAAATTACAAAGGAAACTGTGCAATCTTCTATAAAGAATCCTAGAAAAATTGATATAAATTTAACAGATGCTCAACAAGCAAGAAGAGTTTTAGACAGAATTGTTGGTTATAAAATAAGTCCAATTCTTTGGAAAAAGGTTAAAAGAGGATTATCTGCAGGTAGAGTTCAATCTGTTGCTGTAAAACTAATTGTTGATAGAGAAGAAGAGATTGAAAAGTTTATTCCAGAAGAATATTGGAATATTACTGCTCAACTGAAAGATAAAAAATCTAGAAAAAGTTTCGAAGCTAAGTTTTATGGAGAAAATGGAAAGAAACTTGAGCTTCATTCAAAGATGGAAGTAGATAAAATACTTGAAAATCTTCAAGATGCTAAATTTATAGTAGAAGATGTTAAAAAAGGCCAAAAAAAGAAAAGTCCTGCTCCACCATTTACAACAAGTACACTTCAACAAGAAGCATCTAGAAAGCTAAATTTTAGTTTGAAAAAGACTATGTCAGTTGCACAGGGATTGTATGAAGGTGTAAAAGTTACAGGAAAAGGTTCTATTGGTTTAATTACATATATGAGAACTGATTCAACTAGAATCTCAAAAGAAGCAAGAGAGGCAGCTAAGGAACATATTAATAGTACATATGGAAGTCAGTACTATGAAAATCGTTTTTATAAAACAAAAGAAAACTCACAAGATGCTCATGAGGCAATTAGACCAACTTATATTGAACTTACTCCAGATAAAGTAAAAGACTCTCTAAATAAAGATCAATTGAAATTATATGAATTAATATATAATAGGTTTATTGCAAGTCAAATGGCCCAGGCTATATATGATACTGTAGCAGTTAATATTTTAGCAAATGACAAATATAATTTTAAAGCAAATGGACAAACTCTAAAATTTAAAGGTTTTATGAGTGTGTATATAGAGGGACAGGAACAATCAAAAGAAGAAAAGGATTCTGAACTTCCAGAACTTGAATTAAAGCAAGAAGTAGAAAAGCAAAAAATAGATACGAAACAAAGTTTTACAGAACCGCCAGCAAGGTACACAGAAGCAAGTTTAGTAAAAGCGTTAGAAGAAAAGGGAATAGGAAGACCAAGTACTTATTCACCAACAATTACAACAATATTAGAAAGAAGATATATAGAAAAACAAAAAAAACAGTTGGTTCCAACAGAACTTGGTAAGGTTGTAAATAAGCTTCTTACAGAAAATTTTAAAGATATAGTGAATGTAGAATTTACAGCTAATATTGAGACTGAATTTGATAGAATTGCAGAAGGAAAAGAATACTGGAAAAAAATCATCAGGGATTTTTATAGTCCATTTGAGAAAACTTTAGAAAAGGCAGAAAAAGAGCTAGAACACGTGGAAATTAAAGATGAAGTATCAGACGTACAATGTGAAAAGTGCGGAAGAATGATGGTATATAAATATGGAAGATATGGTAAATTTTTAGCATGTCCTGGATACCCAGAATGCAAAAATGCAAAACCGATTATTGAAACAATTGATGTTCCATGTCCTGTATGTGGTGGCGTAGTTCAGGTAAGGAAAACAAAAAGAAAGAAGAACTATTACATCTGTGAAAATAACCCAGAAAGTTGTAATTATATTTCTTGGAATAAACCAAAGAATGGAGAAAAATGGACACCAGAAGAGAATGGTGCTGAATCAAAAAAAAGCAAAAAGCGTGTAAAGAGTACTACTAAAAAAGCAAAGAAAAAATAATATAAATACAGGTTATTAAAAATGTAATATAATTGTAAAGAAGCCTAAAACAGATGAAACAGTAAGAAAAATAAGCTTATTGTAATATTCCAATAGGATAACACTATTGAAATTTAAACAAAAAAATGCAATAATAAATCTATAAATGTCACAAAGGAGGATAATAATGAGAAAAATAAAAATATTAAGTATAATGCTAGTATTATTTTTATTATTAGCTAGTACAGTTGTTTATGGAGCAGATGAAAAATTCAACTTAAAGCTAGGATTAGATAGTGGTAAAACAAATGTACAAAGAGGAGATACAATAAAAATAAATGTTGTACTAGATAGTGTAAGTGTTGAAAATTTAGGCGGTTATATGGCTAACCTTGTATTTGATGAATCAATATTTGAAGGTGTAGATATAAGTAATAATGGAGTTGTATTAGTTTCGGGTTCTGATACAGAACTTACAGTATTTAAAAAGGGAACTATAACAAAAGTAATATCATTAAAAGTAAAAGATGATGCAAAATTAAACGAACAAACTGAAATAAAGTTAGAAAATATAGTAGGTGCATATTATACTAGTACAGATGCAGGTGTTGAACAGATAAATGGTAGTTGTGATTCTTTAAAGCTAACTGTAACTGAAGAAGCTTTAGAAGAAAAAACATTAGAAGGTATTGAAGTATCAGAAGAACCAGCTAAAACAACATATACAGAAGGTGAAAAATTTGATAAAACTGGAATGAAAATAACAGCAAAATATAGTGATGGATCTTCAAAAGAGGTAACAGATTATACATATACTCCAGAAGGTAATTTATTGGAGTCAGATTCAAAGATTACGATAACATATACTGAAGGCAATATAACAAAAACAACAGAGCAAGAGATAACTGTTAATAAAGAGAACGACTCAAATCAAACAAAAGATGATCAAAATGATAATAATAAAGATAATACAAATATAAAATCTGATGAAGATAATCAAAACGATAATAATAAAGATAATGCAAATATAAAGTCTGATGTAGATAATAAAAATGACAATAATAATACTCAAACAACAAATAATACTGATAAATTAAATAGTGATAAATCACAGGCTGGTAATAGAATTCCACAAACAGGAGCAAAAGAAATTATAATACCACTTATAGTAGCAAGTGCAGTATTAGTACTTTCATTTATAGGTTATAAAAAATATAAAGAGATAAAATAATAAATAAGAAAAAATATATCCAATGGAAAAGGCAAAATAAAAAATTTGCTTAGATCCATTGGTTTTTTATTTATCCTTTAAAATAGTAGAAGATAATTTTAAGGATAATATAGAGAAACTAATAGTAATAAATTGAAAATTAAATGTTAAAATTTTTTAACGATAAATAGTGATTGTGCGCCCAGAAAAGGGCAAGTAATCTAG
>ULSD01003212.1_pt1 | contig 10620 bp, 7 predicted proteins | sample 1956051 | NCBI WGS metagenome assembly ULSD01 (sample SAMEA4835699, study PRJEB28245) | human gut metagenome | biome: gut microbiome; material: fecal sample | place: Denmark | collected 2008
CTGCTGGAGGGAAAGCTTAAGGAGCACGGACTTCTTGGCTCGGTACAGCTTAATACCGTTACGCCCAGACAGACGGTAAAGCTGGGATGTATGGCGGTTGAGTTTTTAAGAGTCAATCACTCTATTCCAGATGCCGTGGGAATGGCTGTTCATACTCCGGCCGGCGTAATTATCCATACCGGTGACTTTAAGGTCGATTATACTCCTATAGAGGGTGGTATCATTGATCTTGCCAGGTTTGCGGAGCTTGGAAACAAAGGCGTTCTGGCGCTTATGTCGGATTCCACTAATTCAGAGCGTCCGGGATATACCATGAGCGAGCGCAAGGTGGGAGAAAGCTTTGAAAAGCTGTTTTCTCAGGCAGACGGCAAGAGGATCATTATAGCTACTTTCGCCTCAAATATTCACAGGGTTCAGCAGATAATAAACCGAGCTGCGGCTACGGGAAGGAAAGTTGCTGTTTCGGGCAGAAGCATGGTCAACGTAATGGGTAAGGGTATCGAGTTGGGCTATCTTAAAGTTCCGGAGGGAGTTCTTGTCGATATTGACATGATATCGAGATACCCCGCCGAGAAAATGTGTATAGTAACTACCGGAAGTCAGGGTGAGCCTATGTCGGCGCTTACCAGAATGGCTATGGGTGAGCACCGTCAGGTGTCTATAACTCCGCAGGATTTTATTATTATCTCTGCAAATCCTATTCCGGGAAATGAAAAATATGTAACAAGAGTAGTAAACGAGCTTATGAAGCTTGGCTCCGAGGTAGTTTATGAGGCTATGTATGACGTTCACGTTTCCGGTCACGCCTGTCAGGAGGAGCAGAAGCTTATCCTTTCGATAACCAAGCCAAAGTTTTTTATTCCGGTACACGGCGAGTATAAGCATCTTGTCAAGCATAAGGATACCGCTATGTCTGTAGGAATACCTGAAAGCAATATTATTATCGGAGAAATAGGCAACGTTATTGAGACTGACGGAGTAGATATGAAGGTTACGGGACAGGTTCCGGCAGGAAAGGTTCTTGTTGACGGTCTCGGAGTCGGCGATGTCGGAGCGATCGTGCTTAGGGACAGAAAGCATCTTGCACAGGACGGTCTTATAATTGCCGTAGCGACCATAGACAGGATGTCAGGCGAGATACTTGCCGGTCCGGACGTGGTTTCAAGAGGTTTTGTGTATGTAAGGGAAAGCGAGGAGCTTATGGACGAAGCCAAACGTTTGCTCAGTGAAACTTTGCAGGATTGCCTCGACCACGATATGAAGGAATGGAATGCAATCAAAGGAAAAATGAGAGACAGTCTTTCGGATTATATTTATTTAAAGACAAAGAGAAGTCCGATGATCCTGCCTATAATAATGGAAATATAGCCGGTTTGCTCATTAAATAATAAGCGTTTCTGCCGATATTTATTAACCGGATGCATACGATCGTGAGCATAGAGAGGAAAGGTCATTAAAAATGAAAGGAAATAACGGTTTTCAGATTCTGATAAAGATAACCACCGCTGTGGTTGTCCTGTCGGCTTTGATCTCTTCATATTCCGTTTACGATACGCCGTCAAGCAGGGATATGGGCGGAGTTCTGCTGTGTGTTTCAATAGCCGCGGCAGTTCTGCTGATACTTGAATCTGTGCTGTTCAGAAACAGCAATAAAAAGTATGTCGCAAGGCTGGCTACAATGATAACGAAAACCGAAAAGGATTCGCTTCTTAATTTTCCTGCTCCGGCAATTATAGTTGACGAAAACAATACTATCGTTTGGTATAATAAGCTTTTCGGCAGGCAGGTCTATACTGCTGAAGAGGCTTACGGCATTGATATAACCGAGATCGTTAATATAGATATGTACAAGATTTTCGAGCCGGACGGCGATCTTATATGTCTTAACAGGCGCTTTTATATCGCAAAGGGCATACATACCGACGCTAACGGTTCTCTTGCATTGATATATTTCAATGATACTACGGATTATGTTGAGCTTGAATACGAGCACAGGCAGTCGCATAAATCGGTCATCATAATTTTTATAGATAACTTTGAGGATATTATGTCCAATATCCGCGAGAGCGAAAAGGCTCACGCGCTGGTAAAGATCGAAAAGCTTATTGAAAATTTTGTGGACGGAACTACTGCGTTTTCTAAGAAGATAAACAGCGATAAGTTTTATGTAATAATGGAGGAGCGGCATCTTGCTCCCATAATCGAAAATCGTTTTAAGATTTTGGAGCAGGCAAGAACGATAACCGTCGGCGAAAGGCAGAATATAACCCTTTCCATAGGCGTAGGGCATAACGCTTCTAATCTTGCGGAAAGCGAGGTCTATGCCAAGCAGGCGCTTGAAATGTGCCTTGGAAGAGGCGGGGATCAGGCAGCGGTAAAAACCGACAGCGGCTATGAATTCTTCGGAGGAGTTTCCAACGGAGTTGAAAAGCATACCAAGGTGAAAACAAGAATGGTTGCAAAAGCGCTGCAGGAGCTTATTTCAACTCATGACAAAGCGCTTATCATGGGTCATCGTTTCGGTGACCTTGACAGTATAGGATCTGCCACCGGTATGTGTTCGGCTGTGCGGAAAATGGGAAAGGAAGCTTACGTTGTCGTAAACGAAAACCAGAATCTTGCTCTGAGTCTTATAAATTATATCAGGAAAAACGATATGTCAAATTACTATATCACTCCTGAAGCCGGGATAGAAAGACTTGATGAGAATACTCTGCTTATTGTGGTTGATACTCATAATCCGGATCTGGTAGAATCGCGGGAGCTGCTTGCAAGAGCGGAGCAGACCGTTGTTATCGATCATCACAGGCTTATGGTAAAGTCGATCGAAAAGTGTGTTATGTTCTATCACGAGCCCATGGCTTCCTCAGCCGCGGAAATGGTAGCCGAGCTTATTGAGTATTTCGGAGGCGATATTAAGATATCTTCTCCTGTTGCTGAGGCGCTGCTTGCCGGAATCATGCTTGATACCAAGAATTTCGTAATGAAAACGGGAGTAAGGACTTTTGAGGCAGCGGCTTTTCTGAGAAAAATGGGAGCGGATACGGTAGCAGTTAAGAAGCTGTTTGCAAACAGTATAGAAACCTACCGTCAGAAGTCCCATCTTATAAATTCTGCTGAAATATACAGAAAATGCGCCGTAGCGTCTACCGAGGAAACGTTTGATAATATAAGAATAGCGGCGTCTCAGGCTGCCGACGAAATGCTTGGTATCGTCGGAGTAAACGCTTCCTTTGTTCTTTATGAAGACGGAGGAACCGTAAACATCTCCGCCAGAAGCATGGGGGCGTTCAATGTTCAGATCGTTATGGAAAGCCTGGGAGGAGGCGGTCATCTGACAATGGCTGCCACACAGCTGAATACAACGCTTGAAAAGGCGAAAAAGCAGCTTTTTGAAGCTATTGATGAATACATAAGAAATAATACATAGAAAAGGACGTGTTATTATGAAAGTTATACTTATTAAAGACGTTAAGGGTTCCGGCAAGGCTGGGGATACTCTGAACGTTGCCGACGGATACGCAAGAAACTATCTGCTGGCTAAGGGATTGGCCGTAGAGGCTACTGCCAAGAATATAAACGACCTTGCGGGAAAGAAAGCTTCCGCTCAGCATAAGCTTGAAGTTGAGAAGGCGGAAAACGAGAAAACTGCCGCCGCTCTCGATGGAAAAGAGGTAATTATCAAGGCAAAGGCCGGTCAGGGCGGCAAGCTGTTCGGAGCCGTTACGGGAGCAGCCGTTGCGGACGCTGTAAAGGCGCAGTATTCACAGACTGTCGATAAGAAGAAAATCGTTCTGGGAAGCGAGATAAAAAGCTTCGGCGATTTTACCGCTACGGTCAAAATGACTCAGGGCGTTTCGTGCTCTCTGAAAATTAAGGTGGTTGAAGAATAAAAATGGCACTTGATAACGTATCGCAGCTTAAAGCCAGCGATATTCTGGGGCGCGAGCTTCCTTATTCTCTGGAGGCGGAGCAGGCTGTGCTTGGCGGAGTTTTGCTTGATCCGTCGGTTCTGCCTAAGGTTATTGAGATTTTAAGACCCGATTATTTTTACAGACCTCAGCATCAGCAGCTTTTTTCAATTATGATGAGGATGTTTACCGCCTCGCAGACGGAGGATATAATTACCGTTATTAACGAGTCGGTAACTATGGGCGTTTTTGAGACCTCTGCCATGGCTAAGGCGTATCTTACGGGCATGATGGAGGGCGTTCCGTCTACTGCCAATATAGAAAGCTACTGTAAGATAATTGAGGAAAAGTATCATATACGCGCGCTTGTCAACGTTGCGAACGAGATTATCGAAACTGCCAACGAAGGCTCGGTGGATTCCAAAACAATGCTTGACAGTGCCGAGCAGAAGATTTTCGATATAAGACAGGGAAACGAGGTTCAGGGGCTTACCAGGATCGACAGCGTTATTATCGACGCTTATTCTCATCTTCAGGAGATAAGCGGTCCTGACGCCGAAAAACACTTGGGAGCAAAAACGGGATTTTCGCAGCTGGACGCTATAACGACCGGCTTAAACAAATCAGATCTGATAATACTTGCCGCCCGTCCTGCTATGGGAAAATCAGCTTTTGCGCTGAATATTGCGGTAAATACCTGCAAGCGCACTATGAAAGAGGTAGTTATTTTTTCTCTTGAGATGGGCAAGGAGCAGATGGTTACGCGTATGCTGTCATCCGAGTCTCTTGTTAATAATACCTGTCTGCGCTCGGGAAAGATCGAGCCGGACGACTGGATAAAGCTTGCAAACGGTACGGAAACCCTGGCTAAGCTTCCTATATACCTGGACGACGGAGCGGGGATAAATGTTCCGCAGATGAAAGCAAAGCTGAGGCGTATGCGGAATCTGGGGCTTGTTGTTATCGACTATCTTCAGCTGATGTCGTCGCCTAACAAGCACACAAGCCGAGTAAACGAGGTTTCGGAGATAACAAGACAGCTCAAGCTTATGGCGAAGGAGCTTAACGTGCCTGTTATTGCGCTTTCACAGCTTTCAAGAAGTTCGGAAAAGCGTGACGACAAGCGTCCTATGCTTTCCGACCTGCGTGAATCCGGATCTATCGAGCAGGATGCGGATATTATTCTGTTTCTTTACAGAGACGCTTATTATGACAAGGAAAGCGCAGATCAGAGTGTTGCCGAATGTATCGTGGCAAAGAACCGTCACGGAACGACCGATACCGTTAAGCTTGCGTGGATAGGCGAGTATACGCTGTTCAGAAGTCTTGATTTCAGAAAAGAGTAAGATAGGAAACGATGCTGGATAAAGTAAGGAAAACGATTTCTGAATTTAATATGATATCAGAGGGCGAGACTGTGCTGTGCTGTCTTTCGGGCGGAGCGGACAGCGTAACCCTCCTTTTGTGTTTGCTGGAGCTCGGATATAAGGTAAGGGCGTGTCATGTGAATCATCAGCTCAGAGGCGGGGAAAGTCTGCGTGACGAAGAATTCTGCAGGGATCTGTGCGCACGGCTTAACGTTCAGCTTGATATATACCGTAAAGACGTGGGAAAATACTGCGAAGAAAACGGATTTTCCATAGAAGAGGGAGCAAGGAAGCTCAGATATGAGATATTTGCGCAGTGCGGAGCGGATAAGACAGCTACTGCACATACTCTTTCCGACAGCATGGAAACGGCGCTGTTTAACATGGCAAGAGGCACCGGTATCAGGGGTCTGTGCGGTATACCGCCGGTCAGAAATGATATTATACGCCCTCTTATCTGCTGTACAAGAGAAGAGGTTGAGAGCTTTCTTGAATCGAGAAATCAGACCTTTGTTACCGATTCTACCAATCTTTCCGACGATCACACCCGAAACAAAATAAGACACAGAGTTATTCCGGTTATGCGGGAAATCAACCGATCGGCGGAAAATGCTTTCGGAGCTATGTCCTGCTCTCTCAGGCAGGATATGGAGTATCTTGAAGCGCAAGCGGAAGAGGTTTATAAGGCTGCCGCAGCCGGCGGGAATTCTTTCAGCCGCCGGGTATTGAATTCGGCGGACTGCGCTATAAAAAACCGGGTATTTATGAAAATACTGTCGCAAAACGGTCTTGCCTGTTCTCACGACAGGGTACGGGAACTGATAAGGCTTTCTGAAAACGGCGGCAGAGCGGATGTAGGCAGTGGTCTTACCGTATTGTGCAGCAGGGATTCGATAAGAATTGTAAATTCCGGCAGCCTTAAATGCGGCGATGTAAGCTTTGCTGTTGTTCCGGGCGGAGAGTATTGTTTTTTTGACAAGAAAATAGTTGTAAAAATAATAGATATGAGCAGCTTTGAATGTAATGTTAATAAAAAGTTTGCAAATTGCATAGCCGATTATGATAAAATAAAAGGTGAAATTTTGCTTAGAAACAGAAGGAACGGCGACAGGATAAAGCTTGAAGGCAGAGATTTTACGTCGTCTGTAAAAAAGCTGTTCAACGAAAGGGTTCCCGCAGAAAAGCGCAGCAGAACGGTAATGCTTTCGGATGACGAGGGCTTGTTTTTTATCGAGGGCTTCGGGATATCCGAGCGGGTTAAGGTCACCGGTTCGACAAAAAGACTATTGATCTGCAAAATATCATAAAACTGTCACAAATATAGTTTATTATATTTTATGTCCGCTGAATGTAACGGGGTGAACGGATAAATGGAAAATATAAAGGTTTTATTTTCACAGAAGGAGATCGCTGAAAGAGTATGCGCATTGGGGAAGGAAATTTCAGATTATTATAAAAACAAAAGCGTCCTGGTTTTGGGCGTTCTTAACGGCTGCTTTATGTTTGCCGCCGATCTTATCAGGGAAATGAAGCTTGACGATATTGAAATACGATTTATAAAAGCCAGCAGCTACACAGGCACTCAATCAAGCGGTAAAGTAGATTTTTCTCAAAAGGAAAAGCTTGATCTCAGCGGCAGAAATGTACTTATTGTTGAGGATATAGTCGATACGGGAAAAACCCTGGCAGAGTTGAAAGAATCCATTCTGTCAGATAATCCTGCCGACGTGAAGATAGCGGCGTTTCTCAACAAGCCGTCCCGGAGGATCACCGATATATTTCCGGATTTCTGCTGTTTTGATGTTCCGGACAGATTCGTGGTGGGATACGGACTTGACTGCGATGGAAAGTACAGGCAGCTGCCGTATCTTGGATATATTGAGTAAAGCTTGTAACGGTCAGCAATCATGCTCCGACATATTCTCACGGATATTTTATATATGAAATATAACAAACGGAAGGTTGTGTTTAATTGAAGAATAACAGTAACGGAAAATCTCTGATCATCTATCTGCTAATATCTATCGCAGTTATTTCAGGACTTGTTTATATGCTGACATCTATGAGCTCCAATAAGTCGGATAAACAGTATTCGGAAGTAATGCAGAGCTTTGATAATCTTGAGGTTTCGGAGTTTGAGCTTGATCTTGGCTCCGGAAAGCTTATATACAAGCTCAGAGGTTCTGACGAGACGTATAACTATACCGTCCCAAACGTGTCGCTTTTTGCTCAGGAAATACTTGGCGGTGAGGACGCTGAGAATTATCGTAAAAATTATAATGAAAAGTATCCTGACGAACCTCTTAAATACAATCTCATCCCTATATCGGACAACAGCTTCTGGCTTAATCTTATTCCTACACTGCTTATGCTGGGAGTTATGATATTCTTCTTTGTATTTATGATGAAGAGCGCCGGAGGAGGAAAAATGAGCTCCTTCGGAAAGACCAACGCCAAGCAGGCTCCAAGCAGCAAAAAGGCTACCTTTGCAGACGTTGCCGGAGCGGATGAGGAAAAGGAAGAGCTAAAGGAAATCGTTGATTTTCTTAAGGACAGCAAAAAATATAATGAGATAGGAGCAAGAATTCCTAAAGGCGTACTGCTTTTAGGACCTCCGGGTACTGGTAAGACTTTGCTGGCGAGAGCCGTTGCCGGCGAAGCGAATGTTCCGTTCTTTTCAATTTCCGGTTCGGACTTTGTGGAAATGTTCGTGGGCGTGGGAGCTTCAAGAGTAAGAGATCTGTTCGATCAGGCTAAGAAAAATGCACCGTCTATTATCTTTATCGATGAGATAGACGCTGTAGGACGTCAGAGAGGAGCAGGTCTGGGCGGCGGTCACGATGAGCGTGAGCAGACTCTTAACCAGCTTCTTGTTGAAATGGACGGCTTTGAGGACAACGAATCAGTAATCGTAATGGCGGCCACAAACCGCCGCGACATTCTCGATCCAGCGCTGCTTCGTCCGGGACGTTTTGACAGACAGATACTTGTAAGCTATCCTGACGTAAAGGGACGTGAGGAGATCCTGAAGGTTCATACCAGAAATAAGCCGCTTGCGCCGGATGTGGATCTTGAAACCATAGCAAAGTCAACAGTAGGCTTTACAGGAGCCGATCTTGAAAACCTTGTAAACGAGGCTTCGCTGCTTGCGGCAAGGAAAAACCGCAAGGCTATTACAAGAGAGGATCTTGAGGAAGCTTCAATCAAGGTTATCGCAGGTCCCGAAAAGAAATCCAAGGTGGTTACGGATGCTGAAAAACGCCTTACAGCGTATCATGAGGGCGGTCATGCGGTATGTACTTATTACTGCAAGACTCAGGATAAGGTACATCAGGTCTCTATAATTCCAAGAGGCCAGGCAGGCGGATATACCATGAGTTTGCCTGAAAAGGACAAATCGTTCGTAAGCAAAAACGAAATGGCTGAAAATATTGTAGTTCTGCTGGGCGGACGCGTTGCCGAGAAGCTTATACTGGACGACATTTCTACAGGAGCTTCCAACGATCTTGAAAGGGCAACTGCCACGGCGAGAAATATGGTTACACGTTACGGCTTCAGCGATAATCTGGGACCTGTAGTTTACGGCAGAGGCGAGCATGAGGTATTCCTTGGAAGAGATTACGGCAATACGCCGAGCTATTCCGAAAATGTTGCCGCTGAGATAGACAACGAAATAAGAAGCATTGTGGAAGACGCCTATGAAAAGGCTGAAAACCTGCTTAAAGCCCATATGGATAAGCTGCATCTTATTGCGAAATATCTTATGATACATGAAAAAATAGACGGTGAAGATTTTGAAAAGCTGATGAAAGGCGAGCTTTCGGAGGCTGATTTTGCCGGAGGAGATATGGCTGCAACGGACGCTTCGGTTCAGTCGGATGAGACGAATATTGATACTCAGATTGTAGACGACAATAATTAATGTCTTGAAACAACAATAAATTGAAATGGCTGTTGCTTGATTGGCAGCAGCCATTTTTATTTAATGTAAAATTTCAAAATACTTTTTGCCTATCTTTTTCAGCACAGATCATTTGAAAAATCGGGATAAAACATATGATTGTTGAAAGATGATAATGGCGTGTCTGCATTTTGCTTATTAATCATAAATCTTATATATAAGAAAAATCCCGCATCTACGCCATTTAACGCAAATACGGGATTTCATTCTGGTGAGCTATCGGGGATTCGAACCCCGTAATTATCGTCGTTTAACCTTGAATTTACGCGGTTTCTTTGTTTTTGTGTCATATTTCGTGTCATATATGTTTTCGAAATAGGTATCAATGCGCTTGTCAATCTTCTGTCTCTCATCGGAAAAGGTTTCTTGATATACCCTCTTTAAAGTTGACGATGTGCTCCATCCGCCTCGCTCCATTGCATATTTGTCCGGGACGTTAAGAGCAAGCATTACACTGGCGTTGATGTGCCGTAAGTCGTGGAATGTGATGTCAGAATAGCCGTGCTTTTTCATAATGCGTTTAAACCGCTGGTAAATGCCTTTGCGATTAAGGTTAGTTATATATTCTCCGTCAATCTGGTCAACCATAGCTTGAATAATAGGGGGCACTGCCATTTTACGGCGGCTGTCAGTTGTTTTGGGCGTTTCTTTTATAACCGTTTCGTTACCTACATCAACTTTTACCCTGTTTATTACTAAATACCCGTCTTGAAAGTCAGACTTCTTTAATCCTCTGATCTCAGATACCCGAAAGCCTTGCCATAGCCCTAGCAGAACCACCAGTTCAAGTTCGCTGCCTTTGAACATTTCAATAATCTCTTCTGCTGTTGGATAGTTTTTATATCGCTTCTGCTTCTGCGGCAGTGTTACGGAGTAGTTCAGCTCGGGGTAATATGTCCGAAGGACTGCCGAAATTAAGCCATGTGCATTGTGAACAGTCTTAGCAGAATAAATCCCCGACAATCGATTGACCTCGCTCTGGACGATTAATCCGTTGATTTTAGAAAGAGGAAGCGACAGAAAAGCGTGGTCAAGCTGATTTTTCTTAATATTCTTATACTTATCAATCGTGGTAGGTGAAAGAATGTTGCTTTTTAGGGCAATGTAATCATCAATACAGTCCCCAAGAGTTTTTTCTGAGAGCGGCTTTGCTTGCTTACCGCTTAACCACTCCGCTGCAGCCCGCTCCGCTTCTCTCTTGGTCTGAGCAGTAAACGACTTGTATTTTCCGGTGCTTTTGTCGTAAACCCGCACTCTGTAATTGCCGCTGGGCAGTTTTTTTGCTGTTGCCATTACATACCCTCCTCTCTTTTAAATTTCAGCCGTCCGAGCTTTATGTCCGGACGGCTGTTTTATCAAAGCGCATAGCTGCTGATTATTC
>ULSD01016634.1_pt1 | contig 10519 bp, 10 predicted proteins | sample 1956051 | NCBI WGS metagenome assembly ULSD01 (sample SAMEA4835699, study PRJEB28245) | human gut metagenome | biome: gut microbiome; material: fecal sample | place: Denmark | collected 2008
TTTATATCACTTCGTTACAAAAGCTGATATATAATTTTGACGATGAAATCAAAGATGTTTTAAAAAAGAACAAAAAATATCAGGACGCCTACTCAGAAATTTTTAAAATCCTATCAGAATGCAGCGCCGACAAGCATCAACAGCAGAAAATCGACAACCTTATCGGCGAAATGCTTACCGCCGAATCCGACGGCTCCTGGACTGCCGGAGTAAGATTCGGAGTAAGCTTTATCATTGAAACTTTATCAGCTAACCATACTAACAGTGAAAATTAAAAAAAGGCGCTGCGGTTTAATGAACCGATGCGCCTTTTTATTATTCTCTCCTCTGAAAACCCGGAATCTGCCGCAGCATAATCCTATTATTTGTTTTTCCCTTTAAATATAACTCCCGTAACCTTCGGACCGGCGTTAATCGCGATAGCCGCTCCTATCTGAAAATATTCAGCGGGCGGATAACCCAATTTTTTAGTAAGTGCCTTTGCAATTTCATCCCGTACGCTTTCGTCGTTTCCGTAAACAACGCAGTACGGAGTCTGAGGTATGATCTCGTCTGCGCAAAGCTCTACGATTTTAGGAACTATAGCCTTATCACCCCTGACCTTGCTCTCTGTCACTATTTTGTGATCATGTATCCTCATAACAGGACGCAGACCCATTACTTCGCCGACAAAAGCCGCAGCTGAAGGTATTCTTCCTGACTTCTTGGCATATTTCAGCGAATACGGCGCAAAAAAGATCACGCAGTTTTCTACCCAATCCTGTATATAATCCACGGCCTCCTTTACAGTACAGCCCCTCTTGATTTTAGCGGCAGCCTGCAAAATCGGAAAACCGTAACCTCCGGTATAGCCCTGACTGTCAATATTGTAAATATGGCATTCGTCTTTAAGCTCGGGATGGGACTTGAAAAAATTATCGGCAGCCATGACAGCGTTTCCGTAAGTTGCGCTTCCCTCGCTGTTTATAGTAACGTTTATAATATCGGTATAGCCGTCCGCAAAAATTTTTTCAAATATCTCCTCATACTCAAAGACGGTTATCTGCGAGGTAGCCGGAAGCCCGTCAAACTCATCCATCATCTTATAAAACTTCTCATTATCAAAGTCAACTCTGCTTACATAGCTTTTATCGCCCATCGCGACCTTAAAAGGCACGACCTGAATGTCAAAAGCCTCCTCCTGTTCTTTTGTAATATCACACGCAGAATCGGTCAACAGTTTAATTTTTGCCATTATTCTTACACGCTCCCTTTCCGAGAGCGTACCTCCTTTCGTGCTGTCGGTAACCGGTCTTTCCTCTGTTCCGGGGGAAATCCTCAGATTTCATCCGCCTGTGTTTCCCCGCTGCCTCAGACTATGGATATATTCCCTTCTGAGTTATAATCCCTCAGCTTTCCTTCTCTGCCCAGATCGGGATAATCCCACTGCCGAAGAACCTCATAGCAGGCGACTGCGGCAGAATTGGAAAGATTAAGACTTCTCAGTTCGTTTCTCATCGGTATTCTCACGCATTTATCATAATTCTCAGCAAGAAGCTTCTCCGGAAGCCCCTTATCCTCTCTGCCGAAGATTATATACACTGATTTATCCGCAGGATAGCTTACATCGCTGTGGACCTTTTTTCCTTTAGTCGTAAAAAAATAATACTCTCCGTTATTATGCTCGAAAAATTCATTAATATTATTATACTGATAAATCTCAAGCTTGTCCCAGTAATCAAGACCGGCGCGCTTCAGATGCCTGTCGGTTATTTCAAATCCATAAGGTCTTACAAGGTGAAGTGCGGCTCCCGTAACTGCGCAGGTTCTGGAAATATTGCCCGTATTCTGCGGTATCTGCGGTTCCACCAGAACTATATTAAGTTTATGCATTTTACACGTCCTCACCAAAAAAATTCTCAGAGCTCGTTTACAGATCGGTGAAATCCGACAGCTCCTGGTATCCCGTAAGCCACGGCAGCTGAGTTTCAAGCATAATGCCGTCAGTCCACTTGGTTCCGTAGCTGTAGGTCGTTTTTATTGCAAGCTGGGTAAAGGATGTAGCCCTGTTCATAGCGATAGGCAGGCTGTCTCCCTTGAGTATCCCTCCGATAAGAACACTTGCAAACATATCTCCGCTTCCCGAATAGCTTATGGGGACATAATCGTTTATTATCTTCCAGAAACTGCTTCTTTCTTTATCATAGCCTACGGTTGCGATCCCGCCCTCGGCAACAGGAACGCTTGTAATCACAACTGTTTTCGGACCAAGCTCCGCAAGCCTTGCAAGCCACGATTTCGCTTCGCTGCTCCGCATAGGGGCGGAAGGATATTCCTCGCCGAGAAGTATAGCCGCCTCTGTAAGATTGGGAGTTATAATATCGGCGACCGCCGCAAGCTCGCTCATTCTGTCACACATATCCTTAGTATATGTGGCATAGCATTTTCCGCCGTCTCCCATTACCGGATCGACTACCTTAAGCGCCTCTGGATAGCTTGCAAAAAAATCAAGGCAATGATCTATCTGCTCGCCGGACGCCAGAAATCCGCTGTAAATACAGTCAAATTCAGTTCCTAGCTTTTTATAATGCTCAAGAGCCGGACTTATAAAATCCGTAAGATCCCTCATTACGAACTCGCCGTAACCTGTATGCGCCGAAAGCACGGCGGTAGGAACCGGACAGACCTGAACGCCCATAGCCGACAGAACGGGAATTATTACAGTAAGCGAGCATCTGCCTATTCCCGAAATATCATGTATTGCCGCAACTCTTTTTGGACCTGTCATAAAAACGCCGCGCACGCATTGAATATAAAAAAACAATACGGACCCGTCTTCCTCCGTTTCTGTTCAATAAGTGGATAGTATCCCCTGCTGAATAAAAATGTTCCCACCGCCTCAAGGACGAAGGACATTTTGCCTAAAATATATTTTAAAACTTTTCAGTCGTATCTTCCGGCTCTGCCGTCAAAATTCTTTAACCGACATATTTTATATTATAACACACAGCTCGCTGATTTTCAATAGTTTTTTAAATTTAAACCGTTAATTCTTTGTGTAGGATCACAAAAGAATCATAACAAAAAAGCCGGAACTCAGTTGCATAAATTAATCAAAAGTAGTATAATACTAAAAGTAGCCAAAATATATGACCATTTATTTTATTCGGCTTGAATATCATTAAAACCGCTCAAAGCGGAATCAGACAAAATAAAGGAATGATTGAATGAAATCAAGAATCGTTACTGCGAAACCGCTGATATTAAGTTTTAATCTTGCTCCCGAAAAGCATTCCGCTTTAGCAGCGCTCTGCTCAGAAGAAAATATTGAATACCGAACGATTTCAGCTTCCCAATCCAACGAACAGATAGGTTTTTTATGCGGGTTCCCCGGCTTCAAGCCCCGGAACGCCGCATGTGAAAATCCTCCCGCAGAGGAATGTATTATTTTCAGCGGAATAGACCGCCGCCGGCTCGACAATTTTATAAAGGCAATGAAAAATGCCTCGGTAAGCGTCAGTCTTAAAGCAGTATGCACCCCAACCAACCAGGCCTGGACTCTTTCTGCACTGATCGGCGAACTTTCAAAGGAACATAAAGCTTTGAACGGAGGTTCCGGAAATTGAACAAGCCAAAGAATAAATACATGGGCATAATCTGCATCATACTTTCCGCTTTCTGCTTTGCGTTTATGTCCGTTTTCGTAAGATTGTCCGGAGATCTGCCCACAATTCAGAAAACCTTTTTCAGAAACTTTATAGCCTTGTTTTTTGCGCTGCTTATTCTGAAAAAGGAACATATTCCGTTCAGAACTGCTCATAAAAACAACCGTCCGGTAATTTTTGTGCGGGCATTGGCAGGTACTATCGGTATGCTGTTCAATTTTTACGCCATCGACCATATGGTGCTTTCAGACGCTTCCATGCTCAATAAAATGTCGCCGTTTTTCGTAATAATATTCTCCTTTATTTTTCTGAAGGAACGTCTTACCGCTTTTCAGGCAATAACGGTAATATGCGCATTCATAGGCAGTCTTTTTATTATCAAGCCCAGCTTTTCAAACGTTGAATTCTTTCCTGCTCTTATAGGCTTTCTGGGAGGAATGGGCGCCGGACTTGCATATACTTGTGTAAGATATTTAGGCCAGCACGGCGAAAAGGGCGCTTATATCGTTGCCTATTTTTCAGCTTTTTCATGTATATTCTGTCTGCCGTTCATGATTGCGGATTTTCACCCCATGTCCCTTTCTCAGCTTCTCTGCCTGCTTGGCGCGGGAGCTGCCGCCGCCGGAGGACAGTTCACTATCACCGCCGCCTATACCTATGCCCCCGCCAGAGAAATTTCCGTCTACGATTATTCCCAGCTTATTTTTACAACGATCCTGGGTTACGTTTTATTCGGAGATGTTCCCGACCGTTGGAGCTTTTTCGGATATGCAGTAATAATACTTATGGCTGTTCTTGTATTCGTCTACAACAACGTATGGCATAAAACAGACGTAAAAGACTCTTGACGGAAAAGTGAAATCTTGATTTTAAGCTGTCGGAATTTTGTGTCCGCTTCCAAAAACAAGCTCTTGCTCTCAGTTAAATATAAACGAGCCTGCTGCCTTTTAGGAACAGGCTCGTTTTATTACTTTTCAGGCTTTTTTCTGAAAATTGCTTTTACAAGCCTTGCCGTTTTGCTCTCAGGCTTATAAAAATGCTGATAATCTTTTGAATTTTTCCATTCTCCGCCCCATTTCCATCCGTGAGCGGTAAAAATTCTATAGCATATATCGTCCTTATCTATCTTGTGCTCAAACGCTTTTGTCCTGTCGGCATAGGGCAAGGCCTTTTCAGGCATTACTCTGCCTCCGGCTATATAGGGATTATACAGCGGATTTATATCCACTGCCCTGCCGAAGCCGTGAAGCGAAACAGTATCCGTTCCGGCAACAGTTCTGTAATTAAAGCATGAGGTATTATTATCCGCCATTATCCTGTCGTCGTCTCCGCCGTATTCATCGGCAAGCCGTATCTTTTCAATGGGATACCCGGCTTCATAAAGCTCCTTGAAAACAGCAAGTATATCCTCCGAAAGCCTTTTATTGCATATCAGCTCTCCCGTTTCAGCGTTTCCTTCAAAATCAATATAAGAAACTGTAAGATAGCTCAGATCTGAAAGCTTTATGTGTGGATTTTCACGGTATGTTACGCCGTAAATCCTTTTAATCACGCTTTCCGGCAGCTTCTGCGCAGTAAATACCGGCGTCATGTCCCCCTCCTGTTCCCAATGTTATCTTTCGCACTTCCACAAAAATGCCGAGTAAGGCGGTAGCTCGCTTCCTCCGCCGAAGTCGTGATCCTTACCCGTGATAAGATCGACGGCTCTTCCGCATCGGGCGTCAAAGTGAGCGGTAAAGCTTTCGCCGTCTGCATTTATTGCAGCAAGCACCCGTTCCCCCTCGAATTCCCGTTCAATAATACACTGCTTGTTTGTAAGCACCGGCACGGAAAGCGATCCGTAGCAAAGCGCCTTACTTTCCTTGTGAGCCTTTGCAAGAGCCGATATCCAATCGGTAAGTTCACTGCTGCGTGGCTTATCAAAGGATACTCTCAAAGCCGGATCGCCCTGACTTTTATCCGCCTTCTCTCCCCATTCCGAACCGTAATAAATGCACGGTATTCCCGGCATTGCAAACATAAGCGCATAAATAAGCGGAAGATGCTTTTCGTTTTTAAGCACGCTGGCTATCCTTGAAACGTCGTGATTATCCACAAAGGACAGCAGATGCATTCCCCTGTAGCGGCACCAGTTTTCAGGTCCGAACTGATTTTTAAGGGAATGGCAGATCTCAAACATATTCATACTGTTAAAGCTGGAATGCAGTCCCTTATAGCATTCGTAGTTGGTGGCGCTGTCAAGCATTTCTGGGTTTACCCAGCGGGCATAGTCGCCGTGAAGCAGCTCTCCCAGCAGGAAGAAATCCGGCTTCAACGACTTGCAGAAACCGCGCAACTCTTTCAGGAAATCAAAATCAAGGCAGTAAGCAACGTCGAGCCGCAGACCGTCTATATCAAATTCCTCGGTCCAAGCTTTAATGCAATCGAATATATGGTTTACAACATCCCGGTTGCGAAGATTGAGCTTTACAAGATCAAAATGACCTTCCCAGCCCTCGTACCACAAACCGTCGTTGTAATTTGAGTTTCCGCCGAAATCAATATGGAACCAATCCTTATAAGGCGATGATTCCCTATTTTTCAGCACGTCCTGAAAAGCCCAGAAACCCCTGCCGACGTGATTGAACACTCCGTCAAGCACTATCTTTATTCCGTTTTCATGCAGCTCATCGCAAACCTTTGCAAAATCCTCGTTTGTTCCAAGACGGCAGTCTATACTGCGGTAATCCCTTGTATTGTAGCCGTGAGTATCCGACTCAAACACGGGCGAAAAGTAAACCGCATTGCAGCCAAGCTTCTTGATATGCGGTATCCATTCGCTCACCTTGCTTATTCTGTTCTTTACAGTTCCGTCGTTTTCAAACGGCGCGCCGCAGAAGCCCAACGGATAGATCTGATAAAATACGCTTTCATATGCCCACATTTTCACAACATTCCTTTCTGACTTCAGCATTCAAAGGAAACAGCACGCCTCCAAACCTGACACGACATCTCCCCAGAATACTGTAAGATAAAACGTCTTAATTACAATAATTATTTCAGTATTATCTGGACAATAATAATTATAACAGATATTTTATGTTAATACAATACTGATTTTACAGCAAAATTTTTAGGATATTTGTATATTTTGCACAATCGTTGACTTTTTACCGCTAAAATGATATGATAAAACGTGCAAAAAGCTCTGAGCAATACCCTGGATTTTATGCAAAAGACGGAGAAAGTAAAAAATAATTGAACTTTGGGCTTTATCTCTGTTCGCAGATTTCTGAGATCAAAATACAGAAAGGAGTGCATATTCCCTTAAAAGGAATATGATATATATGAAAAAAATATTAGTGCTTTTCACCGGAGGTACGATAGGAAGCATTTCTCATAATGGCATCACTGATGTTGACAGCAGTGAAAAATATCTGCTTATAAGCCAGTATGAAAGTATTTACGGAGGCAGCGTTAAATTTGAATGCCGCCGGATAATGAACGTTCTCAGCGAAAACATAACCTCTTACGAATGGGAGCTGCTTGCACGGAAGCTTTATGACGTTGATTTTGAAGCCTATTCCGGAGTTATTATAACCCACGGCAGCGATACTCTGGCATATACTGCAGCATTCGTCGGAATGCTGTTCAGACATTCTCCCGTTCCCGTGATACTTGTCGCCGCAAACCGTCCTCTTAATGAAAACGGAACAAACGGACTTTATAATTTTGCCTGCGCCGTAAAAATAATTTCAGATGGAAAATACAGCGGAATTTTCGCCGTTTACGAAAACGTCTATCTTTCCACCCGAATGATTCCGGCCGACACCTGCCTTGATAAATTCTCCTCTTACGGCGGCGATGAATTTTACCGGATCAGCGAAAAAATGCTGAGAAAACGCTTTGATCCTCTGCTGAAAGAGCCTTTGAAGCTAAAAAAAAGCGTGCTTAAAATATACGGCTACCCTGATATAGATTTCACAGCCTATAATATCCCCGAAAGCGCAGGCGCAGTATTGTTCGTCCCTTACCACAGCGCTACCGCCTGCGTGGGAAGCGAAAATTCCGGCAGAAATATAACCCTGCTGGCTGAAAAATGCAGTGAAAAGAATATCCAGCTGTATATCTGCGGCGTAAAAAGCAGCGGAAATATTTATGCTTCTCTGGATAAAATGCTTAAATCCGGAATCAAACCATTGGGCAGAATGTCTGATGTTGCGGCATATATGAAGCTTCTTATCGGAATAAACCAGACAGAATATACAATAGATGAATTTATGAACACGGATATTTATTTTGAAACTGTAAAATAATTAGACGGCATTGGCAATAGCAACTGCCTGAACAAATAAGAGGACAGTCAGTGACCGTCCTCTTATTTTTATATTATGTTATTTTATCTGTATTGTATTTTTTACAGCAGCTGAGTTTTGCAAGTCTATTCCTTTTCTCCGCCCATAACCTTTACCATAACGGCTTTCTGAGCATGCAGACGATTTTCCGCCTCTTCAAATATCTCGTCGGCGTGAGCCTCAAATACCTTTGCCGTTATCTCCTCCTCGCGGTGGGCAGGCAGACAATGCTGAACCATTGCGTCCGGCTTTGCGGCAGCCATTATCTCATCGTTTATCTGGTAACCCTTGAACGCTATCTTACGCTTCTCCGTTTCAGCTTCCTCTCCCATCGAGGTCCACACGTCCGTAAACAAAACGTCCGCATTTTCAGCAGCCTTAAGAGGGCTATCCGTCATAGAGAATTTCTCTCCGTACTGTCCGGCAAAATCAAGAACCTCACGAGCAGGCTGATAATCCTCAGGACAGGCAACAGCTACCTCCATGCCGACTTTGAGTCCGCCTACGATAAGAGAATTAGCCATATTGTTTCCGTCGCCTATGTAACACATCTTCAGTCCGTCAAAGCGTCCCTTGAATTCACGTATCGTCATAAGGTCGGCAAGTACCTGACAGGGATGACAAAAATCCGTAAGTCCGTTGATTACAGGAATAGAGCCGTATTCTGCAAGATCCTCAACTTCCTTCTGCTCGAAGGTACGGATCATAATTCCGTCAATATAGCGTGAAAGCACGCGCGCCGTATCCTGAACAGGCTCGCCGCGTCCGATCTGAAGATCGCGGTTTGAAAGGAAAAGCGCCTGTCCGCCCAGCTGATACATTCCCGTTTCAAATGAAACGCGGGTACGGGTGGACGATTTCTGAAATATCATTCCCAGCGTTTTTCCTTTAAGCAGATGATGCTCTATTCCGTTTTTATTCTCATATTTGAGCTGATCCGCAAGATTGAGAATATCAACGATCTCCTCTTTTGACAGGTCAAGCATTTTCAGCAAATGATTCATATTAATTACCTCCGTTAAATATTTATCCGATTCAATACGTATTCAAATAGTTTTGCAAACAAGACGCGTACACATCCGAAAGGCTGTCCTTATGAGGCGTTTCCTTAATATACTAGTATAAAGGACGCCATGCATAATTGTCATGAAAGCACCTTTTTAAGAATATCTATCCCCTTATCGATCTCCTCGCGGGAAATAGTAAGAGGCGGCAGAAATCTCAGCTTTTCCTTTGCGGTAAGAATAAGAAGTCCGTTTTCAAGACATTCCTTGCATACCTCTCCCGCCTTTTTGGTTTTAAGCCTTACACCTATCATAAGACCCAGGCCGTCAACTCCATCTACCTCGGGAATTTCCATAAGCTTTGCTCTGAAATACTCTGCTTTTTTGTTTACCCCGTCAAGGAAGCCCTCACTTGAAACCTTATCCAGCACTGCGTTTCCTCCCGCACATGATATAGGGTTTCCTCCGAAGGTAGAACCGTGAGTTCCGGGCGTAAGCACGTCGCAGCATTTTTCGTCTGCCAGACATACACCAATAGGTACGCCTCCGGCAAGCCCCTTGGCAAGAGTGCATATATTCGGACGTTTTCCGTAGTTTTCTCCTGCAAGCAGTTTGCCCGTTCTTCCTACTCCGGTCTGAACCTCGTCGCCGATAGTCAGAATATCTCTCTTTCCGCACTCCTCGAAAATCGCATCCACAAAGTCCTGCTCAAGAGGAACTACTCCTCCCTCGCCCTGAACAAACTCGAACATAACAGCGCATACTTTTCCGTCGTTTTCCTCAAGCTTAGTCTTCAGATCGCCGATATCATTTGCTCTTACATTTACAAATCCCCCGACAAACGGAAAGAAATAGTTATGAAAAACGTCCTGACCGGTGGCGGAAAGGGTAGCGAGAGTTCTTCCGTGAAAGCTGTTTACAAGGGTAATGATAATATTTCTTTCAGCGTTTCTGCCGTATTTATCGAAGCTGTATTTTCTCGCAAGCTTTATTGCGCACTCGTTAGCCTCGGCCCCCGAATTACCGAAAAACATCTTGCTGTATCCGGTAAGGGCGCAAAGCTTCTCAGCGAAATCAGCCTGAATCTTTGTGTAATAATAATTTGACGTATGCTGAATTTTATGAGCCTGCTCGCATACGGCTCTTACCCAGTCCTCGTCGCAGAAACCCAGGCTGTTGGTTCCTATTCCCGAACCGAAGTCAATATACTCTCTTCCGTTTTCATCTACGGCTATACGGCTTTCGCCTTTTTCAAGCACCAAGTCGTACCGTCCGTAAGTAGGCATAACGTGCTCGTTAAACTGTTCGATCGTGTTCATTTTAAATAATCATTCCTTTCTGCTGCGCCGCCAGTTAACTGTTGGTTCCAGAATCATATCTTAATAAGGGCGATTGCCCCGCCATTCAGCAGGAAAGCCACAGCAATGCCGACCATCCGTCTCAGAACCTGAGAACTATGACTGCAATTATAAACATTCATATATCAAACACAGAACCGTCCGCTACTCTGAATTCGGCTCCGGCGTCGGCGGCGTCG
>ULSD01017653.1_pt1 | contig 10446 bp, 10 predicted proteins | sample 1956051 | NCBI WGS metagenome assembly ULSD01 (sample SAMEA4835699, study PRJEB28245) | human gut metagenome | biome: gut microbiome; material: fecal sample | place: Denmark | collected 2008
AGAACGGCCAGCAGGACGGCCAGCGCACCGACATAGGCCAGCACGACGGCGCGTACACCGGCACTCCGCCGCACGCCGACCATCACCTCCCTGCCGGCGGCATACTGCCCGGCCTCGGGGGTCGCCACGGCGACGATCTTGTCCTGCGCCTCGGCCAGGCCGCACGCCTGGCGGGCCTTGCAGGTTCCGCAGGCGCTCCGGGAGGTGATCCTCACATAGACCGTGTCGCGCTCCGTACGTTCCACCACGCCGCAGTGTTCGATCAAATCCGCCACGCCCTAATCTCCGTATTTGTTGGTGAGGGGCATCAGCCGCTCATGTCCGAACGTGCACGACGAGAGCCGCAGCACGGGCGGAAACTGGTAGCGTTTCTTCTCGTTGCGCATGATCATGCCGTGGATTTTCTCCACCACCTCCGAGTCGAAGCCCGCGTTGACGATCTCCTCGCGGTGCTGCCCCTCCTCGATCATGCGGAACAGGATGGCGTCCACCACCTCGTAGGGCGGCAGAATGTCGCTGTCCTTCTGTCCGGGATGCAGTTCCGACGAAGGTTCCTTGGTCAGGATGCTTTCGGGAATCGGGTTGCCCTGCGTCCGGTTGATATAGCGTGCCACGTCGTACATTTCGCTCTTGTAAAGGTCGCCCGTGGGGCTGAAAGCGCCTGCCGTGTCGCCGTACAGGGTGCAGAGCCCCAGTGCGTTCTCGCTCTTGTTCGAGGAGTTCAGCAGGATGTAGTCCGTCTTGTTCTGGAGGGCCATCAGCAGCACCGAGCGGATACGCGTCTGGATATTCTCCTCCGTGGCGTCGAACTCCGTGCCGCCGATGACCGGCTTGAGGGTGTTCACCACGCTGGTATAGATTTCCGAGATCGGAATGACGTTGTATTCGATGCCGAGGTTGCGCGCCAGCTCCTTGGCGTCCTCCACCGACTCGAGGGACGAGAAGGGCGAGGGCATCAGCAGCGCGCGGACATTCTCCGCCCCCAGCGCATCGGCGGCGATCGAGGCCACCACGGCCGAGTCGATGCCGCCCGAAAGGCCGATCGAAGCCTTCCGGTAGCCGTTCTTGCGGAAGAAGTCCCGCAGTCCGCAGCGTGCCGCCTCGTAGACCAGACGCGTGCGGTCGTTGTAGGTCGAGGGGATCGAGATCGGCCGGGCGGACGCCTTCGTATCGAAAATCTGGAAATCCTCCTCGAAATTCTTCATCATCAGCACCAGTTCGCCGCGGCTGTTCAGCGCGCCCGACGTGCCGTCGTAGACGATGTCGGTCGAACCGCCCACCTGATTGACCAGCACGAGGTTCTTGCTCTCGACGAAAGCCAGGTTGCGCATCATCTCGTAACGGTAGGTCATGGTTCCCTTGCCGTATTTGCGGGCGTTGATCGAGATGACCGTTTCGACCGACTGGTCGAAGTCGCGCTCGCGGCTCAAATCGTCGCCCACGATGATCGCGCACTTATGCCCCTTGATCGTGGCGTATTCATAGCCTTTCGAAGGGACCAGGAAACCCATTTCACGGCGCGCCGTGATGTATTTCTTGCCGATGTAGCGCAGCACCTTGCGATCCTGGATCAGCGCCGCGGCGCTGATCGTGCCGTCCGCCGTGAGGATCGGAAGACCGACGATGGCGGCGATGCCGTCGCAGCACGAGGCTATTTCGACCAGAGCGTCCTCGCAGAGTTCGAGGAAGGTCGTCTTGCGCAGCAGGTCGAAGGCGGGGGTTCCGCTCACGGCCTGTTCGGCGAAAATCACCAGGTCGGCATGCTGCGCTTTCGCCTTGTGAATGGAGTCGATGATCTTCGAGGCATTGCCGTCCACGTCTCCGATCGTGTAATTCAGCTGAGCTATGGCTATTTTCATGCGAATAATTTAAGTCCGGAAATTACAACTTTGCAAAGTTAAGGATTATTTGCAAAAGTCGGAAAGATTTTCGATGTTAATAAATTAACATTCCCGCATTTACAAAAATATTTAAAAACAAAAAAGGCTCCCGGTTTTCCGGAAGCCTTTTCGCTGTTCGTATCGTCTCTATTCCTGCGTTTCGTCGGGATCGGCGACGAGGATGCGGCCGCAGTATTCGCAGATAATGATCTTCTTGCCCTGGCGGATGTCCACCTGACGCTGGGGCGGGATGCGGTTGAAGCAGCCTCCGCAGGCGTCGCGCTTGACGGTCACCACCGCCAGTCCGTTGCGGACGTTGCGGCGGATGCGGTCGTAAGCCGCCAGCAGACGCTCGTCGATCTTCTCCTTGACACGCTCGCCCTGTGCGGCGTATTCCGCCACCAGCGGAGCCGTCTCGGCCTCGATGCCCTCCAGTTCGGCCTTCTTGGCCGCGAGGTCGGCAGCGCGCTCTACGGAGAGGTTCTCGGCCTCCTCCAGCTGGAGTTTCTTGGCCTTCACGCCGGCGGAATACTCCTTCAGGCGCTTCTCGGCCAGCTCGATTTCAAGCTCCTGATACTCGATCTCCTTGGTGATGGCGTCGAACTCGCGGTTGTTGCGCACGTTGTTCTGCTGCTCCTTGTAGTTGCCGATCATGATTTTAGCCTGGTCCACCTCGCGCTTGCGCTGCTTGGTCAGCGTGTTCAGCTCCTCGATCTCGGCGTTGATGTGTTCGATGCGGGTCTTCATCCCGGCCATCTCATCCTCGAGGTCCTGAACCTCGAGAGGCAGTTCGCCTTTCACCTTGTTGATTTCGTCGATCTTGCTGTCGATCTTCTGCAGCTCATAGAGCGCCATGATCTTCTCCTGCATCGAATAATCGACGTCGGCCGTCTTCTTTTGCGTTGCCATATGTTGTCTTTATAGTTTAGACTTAAACCAGATAGTTTACCGGATTGCGCGAGCGTTCACTCTTGCGAACCGCAAAGGTACATAAATTTTTCGATAAAATATCAAATATTAATTGAATTGCGCAATATTCGCTTTCGAAATGACCTATATCCGCCACCGTGAGGGCCTTGTCGGGCGCCATGAAGTCGTTGTACTTCATGTCGGCGGTGATGTAGATGTCGGCCCCGGCACGGCGCGCTTCGCCGATCAGCGAGGCCCCGGCCCCGGTGCAGACCGCCACGCGGCGCACCCCGGATGTCGCTATGTCACTGTACCGTACGACGCTCACCTCAAGCCGCCGTTGGATGATCCGCATAAACTCCACGGTGTCAACAGCTTCCGGCAGTTCGCCCACGACGCCGAACCCCGCGCCGTCCCCGGTCTCCGAAGGCTGGAGAACCCGAAGGTTCCCCACGCCCAGCATTTCGGCCAGCCGCCAGCTCATGCCCCCGGGGGCGCTGTCGAGGTTGGTGTGGCAGGCGTAGAGCGCGATCCGGCTGCGGATGGCCCGCTCGACGCACCGCTCGACGGGATCAGCCGAGTTGAACCGCTTGAGCGCGCGGAAGACGATCGGATGATGCGTGATCACCAGATCGCACCCTTCGGCTTCGGCCTCGTCCAGCACCTCTTCGGTAACATCCACGGCCAGCAGGGCCTTGTGCACCTCGTCGTCGGGGCGGCCGACGATAAGTCCCGCATTGTCATACGATTCCTGCCACTCAAGTGGGGCAAAGCGTTCGATGACGTCGGTTATTTGTCTGATAATCATATGAGTTAATTATATTATACAGCATTCAGGAGTTCTTCGCCGCCTGCACCTGTGCTTTTAGCCGGTCTGTCGCTTCGCGGCATTACGCCCCGCCGGGGCGGGGGCTTGCGAAGACGGCGGCACGCCGTGAATACGCCCGGTAAAGCCGCGAATTCTTGAACAATACCCCGCGCGGATCGAGAGCGTCTTTACGGACAATGCTCAAAATAAGGATTGTTCGTAAAACGCGAACAGCTCTTTGGTTTCGGCCTCCTCCTTCTTGCGGCGGGGCCTGCGGACGCTGCGTTTGACGGCAGGCTGCGCCGAGGAATCCCCGGCGGCTTTCCCGGCGGCTTTCCCGGCGGCATCGTCCGACGGTTCGTCGATCTTCACCACGGCCTTGGCCCGGCGGCGGCGCACGGGCGTTTCGGCGGCGGCAGCGGTATCAGCGGCGGCAGCAGCGGAGGCATCGACATCGGTCATATCGGCATCCGAAGCAGTCACGATCTCACCCTCCCCGGCTTTCAGGTCCTCGCGAACCTCGACCAGCAGGGCGCGGATACGCTGCAACCGCTCCATCAGTTCGGCATCACGGTCCACGCCGCTCTCGGAGGGCGCCTTCCGGAGCGCCTTCTTGGCCCCTTCGAGCGTCATGCCGCGCTCCTTGACCAGGTGGTAGATCATCTTGAGGTTCTCGACGTCCTCCGGCGAGAAGAGGCGGTTGCCTTTCTTGTTGCGCTTGGGGCGGAGAATGCTGAACTGCGACTCCCAGTGGCGGATCAACGACGTGTTGACGTCGAACATCTCGGCCACCTCGCCCATCGAATAAAAAAGTTTATCGGCCATATCTATTGTTTTATAATTCGCAATGAGTTGGGATACAGGTTATTCACCCGTGCGCCGATCCGTTTGGCGAATCCCAGCGCACGCCCCCGCGAGCAGACGAGGTTCATCCCCTCGGCCAGCCCTCCGGCAGCGATGTCCTGCCGGCGCAGGAAGCGCAGCGTCTCTTCGTCGTCCAGTTCCGCCGCAGGCAGCGCCCCGCGGTTCATCCCATCGAAAAAAGCCAGCGCGGGATCGGGTTTCAGCACTCCCTTGAACACCTGCCCCAGCGCCACGCCCGAATAGATCACGGGCAACGCCTCGGAGAGCGTCCGCACGGCGTCGGCCTGCGCGGCGTACCATGCATAGCAGGTGTCGGCCACCGCTGCGAAGTGCATACCGCCGGGATTCCGCACCCAGCGGGCCAGTTCGCCGGCGGTCTTCCGGTCCACGGCCGCAAATACCGTGCGACGCGCCTTCGGCGCGCGCACGCGCCCCCCGGCGTCGAACGATTTGCGGGCCACGGCGGCGAAGAACCCTTCGCCGCAGGTCCGGTGGGGATAGAACCGGAACGTGCGAAACGCTCCGACACGCCCGCAAACGATGCCCCACGCATCTTCCACAGCCGTTTCTTCCGACTCGGCGATCTCGTCGCCGGCCCACGCCGACCATCCGCTCCAGCGCGCCTTCGTCCTCGTCGCGGTTGAACGTGCAGGTGCTGTATATCAGGGTCCCGCCGGGTTTGAGCGCACGCCACGCTTCACGCAACAGCTCGTCCTGCCTTGCGGCACAAAGCTTTACATTGCCTTCGCTCCATTCGCCGCGGGCGTCGCGGTCCTTGCGGAACATCCCCTCGCCGGAGCAGGGAGCATCCACCGCCACCACGTCGAACCACGCTTCGAAACCGCCCAGCTGCCGGGCTTCGCACGTCGTCACCGCAACGTTGCCCGTGCCCCACTTGCGGACGTTGTCCGCCAGCACCTGAGCGCGGCGGCGGTCGATCTCGTTGGCGACGACCAGCCCGTCAGGTCCCGCGAGCGACGCATAGAGCGTCGTCTTGCCGCCCGGAGCGGCGCAAAGGTCGAGAATCCGCCTGCCGGCGACTTCGACACCCTGCAACAAATGTCCCACGAACTGCGACGCGGCCTCCTGCACATAGTAGGCTCCCGCATGGAAATCGCTGTCGAAGGTGAACTGCGGCCGCGCCGCGAGGTAATATCCGTCGCCGCACCACGGCACCCGGCCGTCGGCGTCGGCCAGCACGGCAGGCGGCACTCCGTCCGAACGGCCGGCCGCCTTGTCCGCATACTCCTCCCGCCCGGCTCCGCCGTTCTCCGTACCGCCGCACTTGGCCGGGTTCAGGCGCACCGACACGGGCGGCTCGGTGTCGAGCGCCGCGCAGAGCGCCGCGCCCTCGCTATCGCCCAGATCGCGCAAAACGCGCTCGGCAAACTTCGCAGGCAGCGTCATGCGTTACTTCCGGGTATTAAGCGCATCCAGCCGCGCGCAGATTTTATCCAGCACGGCAGGGTCCGAAATGAAATCCTCATGGTCCTTGTCTACCACGAGCACGTCGCCTTCGTATATGTTGTCTATCCAGTTGTTGTACTTGTCGTTCAGCCGCTTGAGGTACAGCTCGTCGATATTCATCTCGTACTCGCGGCCGCGCTTGCGGATCTGCGAAATCAGCGTCGGGACGCTCGCCTTGAGATAAATCAGCAGGTCGGGCTTGGGAATCAGCTCGGTCACCAGCCTGAAAATCTTCATGTAGGTTTCGATGTCGCGCGTAGGCATCAGCCCCATTTCATGGAGGTTGCCGGCAAAGATATGCGCATCCTCGTAAACCGTGCGGTCCTGAAAAATCACGCCCGAACCGCCGTCGGAAAGCATGTCCATCGTCTGCTGGATGCGGCTTCCCAGAAAGTACATCTGCAGATTGAACGACCAGCGGTTCATATCTTCATAGAAGTCGCCGATATAGGGGTTGTTGCACTCTTCGAGATACGACTTGGCATTGTAGCGCTTGGTCAGAATCTGGGTCAGCGTCGTCTTTCCGCTTCCGATGTTGCCTGCAATTGCTATATACATATTATACGATATTTGTTTTACATTTTTGTCCTGCCGGAGCGTTCCGGTGCCCTGTCATCATGGCGTCGCGCCGCAAAAACGTCCGCCGTCACTTCTTCTCCCCGCCGAATGCCAGTATCTCCTCGGCCACATGGCGGTCGTTGACCAGCCGCGGCACCTTGTTCTTGCCGCGGGCGCGCAGCCATGCGAGGAAAAGCCCGCGGTCCACGACCGTCAGCCGCTGCCGTTCGAGCGTGGTCCGGCGCTTGGCGTCGTAATCCGAATTCACGGCCCGCAGCTCCCGGTCGAGCGCTTCGGCGAAATGCTCGCGGCTGTCAGGCTCACGCTCGAACTCCACGATCCACTCGTGGGCGCCCCGCTCCCGGAGCGACATGTAGCACGGCGCCACGGTATACTCCCCGACGACGGCCCCGGTCTCGCTGCTGGCGGCGATCAGGGCGCGGTCGGCGTTGTCGACGATCAGCTCCTCGCCGAAGACGTTGATATACTGCCGTGTGCGGCCCGCGAACCTTATCCGGTAGGGATTCGTCGAGGTGAACTCCACCGTATCGCCGATTTCGTAACGCCACAAACCGTTGTTCGAGGTGATCAGCATGGCGTACACACGGCCGCACTCCACGCCCTCCAGCGGGACGATCGTCCCGCCGCTGCGGAACTCGAAGAAGTTGCCGTAGTCGAGCATCAGCAGCATGTCGTCGCGCGACGGATCGTCGGCCAGCGCGAAGAAGCCCTCCGAAGCGTTGTAGGTCTCCATGTACTGCATCCGCTCCGAGGGTATCAGCGCCTCGAACGAGCGGCGGTAAGGACCGAATTCCACGCCCCCGTGGGCGAACATGCAGAGGTTGGGCCACACTTCGAGCAGGTTCTGCCGCCCCGTATATTCCAACACGCGGCGCATCATCGCCAAATTCCACGACGGCACGCCCGCAAAGGCCGTGATGTTTTCGCCGACGCACTCGCGGCAGATCGCCTCGACCTTGCGGTCGAAGTCGGGAATGAGCGCCGTGGCCATACGCGGCGCACGGAACCAGCCGCTCCAGAACGTCGTCTCGTGTATCAGTATGGCCGACAGGTCGCCCACCAGATTGCGCCCTTCGCGGCTGCACGACCCGCCCAGCGTCAGCGTCTTGCCTTCGAAAACCCCGGTCTTCGGATTGTTGCCCGAAAAGACCGTCGCCACGTCGCGCATGCCCAGCGTATGGTTCCACCAGAGCGACTCCTCCGTGACCGGGATGTATTTGCTCCGGTCCGACGTGGTGCCCGACGAACGGGCGAAGAGCTTCACGCGGCCCGGCGAGGCGACGTTTTTCTCGCCGGCCAGCATCTTCTCGATGTAGGGCTTGAACGTCTCGTAATCGAACGTTTCGACCATCGTCTGGAACTGCTCGACCGTGCGGACATGCCCCAGATCGTAACGCCAGCCGAATTCGGTCCGCCGTCCGCGGCGCAGCAGCTGCCTGAAGACGCGTTCCTGCGTCTCGGCCGGCCGGCGCCGGAAACGATCGATGGCCCGCTCGCGCTGCGAAAACCATGCTTTGAGTAATATGCTTCTGAATGACACGTGTCTGTTCGGTTTCGTTGCCGGCGGCGTGCGCTGCCCTGCGCCGTGCGCCGGGCCTCGCGGCACGCGCCGTCAGTTAAAAAAGTATCCTACTTTGCCTACGGACGCGGGCATGGCGAAGACCACCACGCGGTCGTAGGGGTTGATTTCCATATTGTCCACGGCGATGAACACCTTGTCGCCGCGCACGATGCCGCCGATGATCGTATCTTCGGGCAGCCCCAGATCCTTGATCCGGGTCTTGACGGCCGGAGCATTGGGCTTGACGATGAACTCCAGCACCTCGGCATCGCTGCCCGTCAGGCACTTGATGGCCTGCACGTCGGTGGACATCGTGAAGCGGAAGATGTTCGACGCCGTCACCAGCTTCTTGTTGATGATCGTGTCGATGCCGATCGACTCGGCGAGGTTGATGTAATTGAGGTTCTCGACCTCGGCGATCACCTTCTTGACACCCATGCGCTTGGCGAGCATCGCCGCGAGGATGTTGGTCTCGCTGCGGCCCGTCACGGCCACGAAGGCGTCCATATTGGAAAGCCCCTCCTCCATCATGGCCTCAGTGTTGCGACCATCCTCGTTGATTATCAGCGTCTTGTCGAGCAGCTCCGCCAGCCGGTAGGCCTTCTCGGCGTTGTAATCGACCAGCTTGATATTCACCTCCTCCTGCAATTCGGTGGCGATGCGGATGCCGATGCGCGAACCGCCGAGGATCATCATGTTCTTGATCTCGATATTGGACTGTCCGGAGAACTCCATGACCTGCTTCACGGCGTCCTGACGCGCGATGACGTAGATCACGTCGCCCTCGGTGAAGATCTCGCCCTGCCGGGGGATGATCGTCTCGCCGCCCCGCGTGATGGCCACCGTGCGGTAGCTCAGCGGCGTCTCGTCGTCGTCGAAGCCCTCGATCTGCCGTCCCACCAGCGGCGAGGCCGGTTCCAGACGGAACACCACCAGCGAGAGTTTGCCGCTCGAAAAATCGACATACTCCGTAGTCGAGGTGTGCCCCAGCAGGTTGATGACCTCGCGGGCCGCCACCTTTTCGGGATAGAACAGGTAGTCGATGCCCATGTCGATGAACATCTCCTTGTTGTTGGGTTCGAGGTACTCGTTGTTGTCGATGCGGGCGATGGACTTCCGGGCGCCCAGCTTCTTGGCCAGCATCGCCGCCACGACGTTGTCGTTCTCCTCGTGGTTCACGGCGATGAAAAGGTCGCACTTGCGCACCGAAGCCTTGCGGAGCACGGCGAAAGTCGTCGAATCCCCCTCGACGGTAATCACGTCGGCCAGACTCCCCACGTCGGAAAGCAGTTTCTGGTCGCTGTCGATAATGGTGATGTCGTGGCCGTTGCCGCTCAACATCTTCGCCAGATGGCTCCCCATCTCTCCCGCTCCCGCTATTACGATTTTCATAGTATTGCGTCGTTGTCTTTTTGCATCCGCCGCCGAAGAGAAGGCAGCGTTTTTGCAATTTATCTTACAAATGTATACATTTGTGACCGAAAGCCAAAATTTCGGGACGTAAAAATACCTTATTGATATGCCGACATGGTTAATCGTTTTTCTGTTCGCGCTGGGGGCCGTGGCCCTTTTCGTCGTGGGCATGTCGCTGACGCTGATGATCAAGGGACATAACATCGACTCCGAGATCTCGACCAACAAGAACATGCAGCGACTGGGCATCAAGTGCGCCGTACACGAAACGCGCGAAGCGGACGGCAGCGCCGGCTGCTCCGACACGCATACGGCCGCGGGATGTTCGGGCAACTGCTCGGCCTGCGACATCGAAGAGGCCGGGCACAAGAAATAGTCCCAGAGCGAACGGACTGAAACCCCTGCAAACCCGCCGAACATGATCCGACAACCCGAATCCCCGAAGACATTCGTCTGGCGCATATGCTCGGCGCATGTGATCGCCTACTTCACCGCCGGCGTTTTCGCCCTGCTCTTCCTCGATTACAGAACCCACTTCTCGTCCGAGTCGCTGGCTCTGCTGATGCGGCCCGTAAGCTCGCCGTGGGTCGCGCTCGGCCCCGGACTGCAGATTTTCCGCGGAGTGCTGATCGCGCTGGCGCTGCTGCCCGTACGCGGATTCCTGTACGGCAAAAACGGATTCCTCAAACTGGCGTGGCTGGTTCTGGGCCTGAGTTTCATCTCGACCATAGGTCCCACACCCGGCTCGTTCGACGGCTACATCTACACGATCCTGCCCGTGCAGTATCATCTGGGCGGAATCCCTGAAGCCGTTTTATACACCGCGCTCTTCGCGGGCATCCTCGCCTTCTGGCACAAATCCGGAAAAAGATACGTCACGGTGCTCTCCATCGTACTTGTGGCCGTAATCGTACTGCTCAGCGTCATGGGATTCCTCGGCGCGGCGCAGGCGGAGTAACGCGGCG
>ULSD01021857.1_pt1 | contig 10409 bp, 9 predicted proteins | sample 1956051 | NCBI WGS metagenome assembly ULSD01 (sample SAMEA4835699, study PRJEB28245) | human gut metagenome | biome: gut microbiome; material: fecal sample | place: Denmark | collected 2008
CTTGCAGAATTCTCCGCACAGCGCGCCGCTGCCGCCGGTCACGACGGCGACCTTGCCGCTAAAATCAGCCCGGATCATAATAAGCCTTCTTTCCAGAGCGTATTGCTCATTCCGTTTTGGACTTGGCCTTGCTGCGCTTGTCACGGACGATGGGCAACACAACGAAGATGACCAGCAGGATCGCGAGCGCCGCAGAAACCGGACGCGTGAGGAAGAGCGAGAGGGAATACTTGCCCGCCATCAGGCCGCGGCGGTAGTTGAGCTCGACGAGGCTGCCGAGAATGATACCGAGCGCCATGGGCGCAGGCGAGATGTGGAGCTTTTTGAACAGGAAGCCGATGAAGCCGAAGACGACCATCACGGTGATGTCGAACTTGCGCACATTGGCGGCGTAAGCGCCGATCACGGAGAGCACCACGACGATGGGCATAATAATGCCGACACGGATCTGGAGCACCTTGCCGATCACCGGCGTGATGAGCGTGCCCTCGAGCATGAACATGATGTTCACAAGGAGCAGCAGGACGCCGATGAAGTAGATGAAGTTGGGGTTATCCGTCATAAAGTTCGGGCCGGTCTGATATCCGTGGAGCTGCAGACCGCCGAGGAGGATCGCTGAAACGGCATCGCCGGCGATGCCGAGAGTCAGCATGGGGATAAACACACCAGAGGTGCAGGCATTATTCGCCGTCTCCGAAGCGATCAGGCCCTCCCAGCTGCCATGTCCAAACTTTTCCTTTTCCTTGCTGCCGCGGCGGGCGCTGTCGTAGGCGACCCAGGAGGCGATGTCCTCGCCCGTGCCGGGGATCGCGCCGATGACCGTGCCGATCACCGCAGATCTGATGACCAGCTTGAGGTGGTGGCGGAGCATGCCGAAGCTCTCCTTGACATAGCCGAACAGGTCGCCAATCGTCACGTTCTTCACGTTTGCGATCGCGTGGGACTCCGGATCGGCCAGCGAAGCAAACGCCTCGGACAGGCCGAACAGGCCGACCATGGCCGGGACAAGCGAGATGCCCGCCTTGAGCCCGGTGACGCCGAAGGCAAAGCGCGAGCCGCCGTAGATGCCGTCGATGCCGATGCAGGAGATCAGCAGTCCGGCGATACCGGAAACGAGGCCCTTATAGGGGCGCTCGGCCGACATACTGCCGCAGATGACGATACCGAACATACCCAGCCAGAAGAACTCCCAATAGCCGATGAGCATGGCTGCCTTGGAGATGGGGTGGGCAAGGAGCATGAGGATGCAAAGGCCGATCACACCGCCTGTCGCGGAGGCCGTGGTGACCATGACGCCAGCGCGGACGCCCTCACCCTGCTTGGTCAGTGGGAATCCCTCGAGCGCCGTCGCCGCCGAGGAGGGCGTGCCAGGCACATTGAGCAGGATTGCACTGCGCGAGCCTCCGTAGATACCGCCGAGGAACACGCCGACCATCACGACCAGCGCGTTCGCCGGACCGAGACCCAGCGTGGTGGAAACAAGCAGGGAAACGCCCATGGTGGCCGTCAGGCCGGGCAGCGCGCCGATGATGATACCGGCAAGCGTTGAAACCGCGAGAAGGATCAAGCTCTCGGGGTTAAACAGCGACATAATGCTGAGTTGTACTGCGTTGCTCATGTACTTTCCCCCTCCTTATTTCGGCATAATAACTTTCAGGCCGTAGTGGAACACCACATAAATGATGACCACCGAGGACGCTGAAATGAGAACAGTCTTAGGAATAGAGATCTCGTTGAAGAACTTGATCGTCACACACAGGAACACAAACGATGCGATCACGAAGCCATACTCTCTGGTCAGGCCGCCGCACAGCGGGATCAATGCAAACACATAGATCAATACCGCCACACAAATCACAACAAAGTGGATCTTCTGGGTTCTGTCGCCGATGAGCTCATCGAGCCACGGTTTTTTCTCAAGGTTTAGCTTTTTCTCTTTCTTCATACGGGCAACCGTATCAAAAGCCCACCAAATGGAGAGCAGCGCAAGAATGATGCTGAGAATAAATGGGAATGCACCGGCACTCACCCAGAACACAGGCGCAAGGCCGGTCGGCAGAAGCTTTGACATCACGGCGACGGCAATCGACAGCGCGAAAAAAATCAAAGACACAACTAATTCAAATGCCAGCAATTCAGTCACTTCCTTTCTTTATAATGAGTGCCGGCTCTGCGTAACACGGAGCCGGCACTCGTTGCTAAGCTCTGCTGCTTACCTTACGGTCTATCAGGGATGCGGCCAGCCGAAGGTCTCGGGGCTGGTGGTGGTGAAGCCCATATCATAGAGCATCCAGGAGTTGATGTAGGAAGTGCTCTTGGCCCAGTCGTTGGCTTCCTGACCGGAGATGCCCATAGGGACGAAGGTCTTCTGCTCAACGAAGGTCTGGAACGCGTCGCTCTCGTAGGCCTTCACAGCGGCCTGACGGAGGATCTCATAGATCTCGGGATCGGTGTCCGCAGCAACCGCCATACCGACCCAACCGCCGAAGGGCATATTATCCTCGAGCTGCGGATACACGTCGCAGACCCAGGGAATGTCGATCGAGCCGTTCGCGCCCTCGATGGTGATGGCGCTCGAGCCCATGTAGGTAAGGACCTTGAGGTCTCCGGAGCGGACATACTCGATGCACTCGGGCAGGCCGCAGGCCGCCGCGTCGACGTCGCCCTTGACCGCGGACAGAGCCGCGTTCGCACCGCCGCCGGAGGGGATCAGCTCGGGCTGGATGCAGTCAGGCTCCTGCTGGAGAATGAGGCCGAGACCGCGGGTAAACGCGCAGCCGGAGTCGGAGGTCGCGATGGTGAGCTGCTCAGCCTTCATTGCGGCGACCAGCTCCTCGAGAGTCTGATAGGGGGAGTCGGGCTTGACAACGATGCTCGTCGGAACAGCCCAGCCGATGACCAGGGCGTTCCAATCCTCATACGTCAGGTCGGACTGACCCATGACCTTGATAGAGGTAATATCCGTGGGGTAGCCGAGAATGGTATAGCCATCATGGTCCGCTTCGTAAACATACTCGGTACCGACCGCAGATGCACTGCCGGGCATATTGGTCACGGCAATGCTCACGCCAAGCTCCTTTTCCATTTCAGCAGCCAGAGTGCGGCAGATCAGATCTGTCGCGCCGCCCGCGCCAAAGGGAACGATCATGGTGATGTCACGGGTGGGGAAGTCCACAGTCTGCTTCTCACCGTCTGCGGCGGGATCTTTTGCGTCGTCGTTCTTGCTGCCACAGGCGACAAGGCTGAGCGCCATCACGAGGGCAAGTACAATGCTGAGAATTCTTTTCATTTTTTCTCTCCTTTGTTCGTTTGTTTTTTGTTCGTTTGTTTTTATTGAAAGGGTACAGGCCCTTACAATCTCATGTCATTTGCTGTTTGAATCACTTCACCTCAATAATCCCCTTAAATACTGCGCCGCCGCGGCCGACCCACTCCTCAAAGGATTCCTTCGCATGAGTCAAATCGGATGCATCTGTAATCATGCGTTCGGCACGAATCTTCCCGTTCTGGATCATCTCCAACACATGGCGGAAATCCTCCATTTGGGCAACGCGACTGGCATACACGGTAGCCTCGCGGATATGAAATGCCGGGTCGCTCAAACCGAGCGTATCGGACTGCAGGCCGACAAAAATTAGGTCGCCCGCCGCGCCGAGGTAACTGATTGCCACGGAGTTCGAGGCCTTATTGCCAGTCGAGTCGATGACCTTGTTGGGATAGTCGCCGTTCGTCCACTCGCGCAGCTGCGCGTCAAAATCGTCGTCCATCGGATTCATGGTAACATGGCCAAAGCGCTCCGCCACGAAGTTCCGGCGCGCGGGACTGACGTCCGCTACGCGCACGTCCGCACCGACCGCTCTGGCAGACTCCGCAACGCCAAGGCCGATCGGGCCGGCACCAAGGACGAGCACATGGTCGCCCGCCTTCACCTTGCCGCGGCGCACCGCGTGTGCGCTCACGGACAGTGGCTCAATCAAAGCCGCTACCTTGGCATCCATCGTTTCCGGCACTTTGAGCAGATTTTCAATCGGTACGGAAACATATTCGGCAATGCCGCCCTCAACATGCACACCAAGAACCTTAAGACTGGTACAGCAGTTCTCGCGGTGCTGACGGCAGGCCACACAATGGCCGCAGGAAATGTAGGGGAACACACTCACCTTGTCGCCAATCTTGAATGCGCCGCCGTCGCCGTTGATCTCATCGATCACGCCGCACAGCTCGTGGCCAAGTACGCGCGGATAGGTCAGCAGCAGGGAATTGCCCTTATAGGCGTGAATGTCGCTGCCGCAGATGCTGATCGCCAGCATCTTGACGCGGGCGTAGCCGTTGGGGACCTCCGGAAGAGGCACATCCTTCAGATTGACCTTAAAGGCCTCCTCCAGCACAAGTGCTTTCATGGTTTTCTCGCTCATATCTGCCATCTCTTTTCTCTCAGTCTTGTGGCCTGCCAGAAATAATAGGGGTGGAATTGTAACCCGGGATCGCGAGGATGCGGACGTTTTCACCGTATTTCTTCGTCAGATACCCCATAATTTCATTGGGAGAATCCAAATACTGGAACCCCACCTTATTTGCTTCCTCCCTGCTGATCCCCTCAGAAATCAGCACACAATCCGCTTGACGAGCATCAAGCACACGGCCCAGATGAACCAAGTGCGAGGCAGTAGACAGATCATGCTCGAGCGGTCCGCTGGGGGCAATGAGCTTAAGCGCCTCGCGGTAAGGCATATAGCCGTACTGTGAGATCTCCTTGTGGACGGGGCTGATGCCCTCGGGGAAGTTACCGAGCAGTACGATCGTGCCGTGCTTGCGCAGGTAAAACTCCGACTGGTAGACAGCGTTCGAGCCGACCCACAGGTCGGATGCCCACTTGCCCACGCCGACGATAATCGCATCGGCCGGCTCCTCCACGTCGCAGACGTAGTATTTCTTGGCAATGTGGACCGCCGCGCGGTGCGCCTGCACCAGATCGCCGCAGCGCACGTCGGAGATCTTGCTTTCCTCCGTGAGCACCGCATTGAGAATGAAATCGACCAGATGTGCCTTGACCACAATCGACTCGTAGAGCAGGCGGACGGGGTTGTCCTCCTTGCCCATGACCTCAATGCCCTTGTGCGGGCAGGTGAGCCAGTGGCTATAGCCCGTCGTCTCATAGCCGGCCACGCCGGGAATGACGATTTTTGCGCCCCCGGACCAGCCGAAAATCGGGTGCGGCTTCACCGCGCCGACCGCTACGCGCAGATCGCATTCGGTCAGAATCTTATTGACGAACACGGGCGGCATGTCCTCACGGTCACAGGGAATCTGCACGAGTGCGTCCGGATCGTCAAAAGCATGGTTGACCACGTTACACTTCTCGCGGATTCCCTTGCCGCAGAGCTTGTCGATCTCCTCATCGCTCAGCCCGCGGTGCGTGCCGAGGGCAATGAGGATCGTGATCTTCGCGCCGGGCGCGTTGCGCTCGATCCGTTCGAGCAGGAGCGGCAGCACCCGCTCTGTCTCCATCGGACGCGTAAGATCGCACACCAGAATGCACACGTTCTTCTTTCCTACGCACATCGCATCGAACGGCTGTGTGCCGATGGGGTGATCAAGGTTTTCGTTGATGCACGCGGTTAGGTCCGCGGCTGGATGAATGTCCTTCGGGCGCAGCACGCCAATCAGGTTTTTCTCCGGAATATCGACCTCACGGTCTTCCTTGTAGTACGCAATTTTTACCTTCATCGCCCTTGCTCCTTTCCGGCCTACACGAGGAAAACATACCTTTTCAGGTGATATATTCCGGGTTTTTATGATATATACATTATTTTTTCAACGCAGCGTCTTCTTTTTCCCGCATTAGGTCTGACACACCGCTCAATGTTGCCGCAAATTTGTCTGACAACTTTTCCTAAAGTTTAACTTTATTTTTTGAAAAAATCAATATAATTAAAAATTTAACAAGATTTTCGTCGTATAATACAAAATATATTGCTATTTTTCGTCTATAACGACAGGGTGCTCTGTCTGATGAATCTTCGACGGAAATGTGCAGATTTTCTCTCCCCCACTAATCATAACCACCAGTAAACTGGTGGTTTGGTCTGCCCCTAAAAGGGGCTATTACGACCGTAGCCCCTGAAAGGGGCGTTGAAGGTTTGACACCGCATTACCATTTCAGGCAGCCGCTTCAAGCGGCTGTCTTTTTATGCCTTCTTATTCTTGTCACCCGTAAACGGGTCTGCATATTCTTTGATGCTGATCTGATCCGCAGCGTAATCCTCCTCAAGTTGATTTCGGATATACTCCGCTATGATCTTTTTGTTGCGCCCCACAGTATCCACATAGTATCCTCTGCACCAAAAATTCCTCGACCCATACTTGTACTTCAAATTCGCGTGCCTGTCGAAGATCATCAAACTGCTCTTTCCTTTGAGAAATCCCATGAACTGTGCTACACTTAAGTACGGCGGGATGCTCACCAGCATATGTATGTGGTCTATGCGCGCCTCTGCCTCCAGTATTTCCACGTTCTTTTGCTTGCACAAGGTCCGCAGTATTTCTCCTATGTCTTTCTTCAACTGCCCATAGATCTCTTTTCTGCGGTACTTCGGTGCGAATGCGATGTGATACTGACAACGGTATTTGGGATGCGCTAAGGAGACCCAGCAGGTCTTTTCAAGGATATTGAACACCGGTATCCAGAACTTACCGGAGGATTCCATGCAAACATCGGTACAGTCGTATTTGGCAAGCCAGTCAGCCAGTTCCTGCAAGCCTTTTGTAAAGGAGGAAAAGCGAGCCCGCTTATAGATAAACTCATCGAAATGCGTCTAACATCCATGTCGGATGCATTCCTGACCCAGCTGCAGGATGCCCGAATGAGGGACATTTTCTTTGAAGACCGTTTCGGAATGCTGGTGGATATCGAATACAGCAACCGTAAGAGCAACAGCCTGAAACGGCTGATCCGTAATGCCGGATTCGACCAGCCAGATGCATACATCGGGGATATCAACTATACCTCCGGGCGGAAACTCAACCGCAGCCTGATCGAGCGTCTGGCAACCTGTGAGTACATCACAGAGCATCGAAACCTGTTCATCACAGGTGCCACAGGGAGTGGAAAGACCTACATGGCATGCGCTTTCGGTATGGAGGCCTGCAAGCGTCGATACACTACGAAATACGTTCGACTTCCGGACCTGCTCCCGGAGTTAGAGATGGCACATAACGATGGAACTTACAAAAAGGTCCAGAGCAAATATGCCAATCCGATTCTACTGATCATCGATGAATGGCTGCCGTTGAAGCCAACCGCATCAGAACAGCACGATATACTGGAACTCCTCCATAGGAGACGCAAAGTCGTCAACCATCTTTTGTTCTCAGTATGATTGCAATGGCTGGTTCGATCAACTGGGAGGCGATGACAGTCCGCTCGCGGAAGTGATCTTGGATCGCATCAAGCATGATGCGTACAAGATCAACATCATCCCGACGGACCTGGCGAATTACAGATCCATGCGTGAAGTATACGGGTTGGATCCGGCATCAAGTGAGTAAACTCGCATATAGCAAATGTGGTATCCCTGTTCCGGACTCACGGTATCATAGCGCCGGACTTCCGGTATCCGTTCCCTCGGAACAGGGGTACATTTAAACCGTAATATTCAGGGGTTGCCGCTATACAGCCCCACCACTCACCTCCACGGGTTCTGTAGTGTACCGAACTCTCCGTGGATATTGTAACAAATTTTGAAAATGTGCGAAAGACCGCAGGTTTCATAACCCCGTCGGTGCCTTTCGCAGAAAGGCGGATTGTACTCATGCTAAAGCCGTTTTTCTTCCCCCGGTAGAACTGGGGGGTTATTTCCACGCCTGAAGGCGCCAAAAAAACCGCAGGAGACGACTCAGCGTCTCCTGCGGCTCATCTTTTCTGTTTTTGCTTACGCTCGTCAGTTCTTTACCTGATGGCCTGCCGCGTTCAAACGCTGCATCAGGTCGTTTCGCGCCGTAAAAAGGTGTGAAAGCATTGCGTAGCGTGCCCCGTCCGCATCGTGATGCGCAATGGCGTGAACAATGCGCAGATGCTCCTCATACGCCACGTCTCTGTGTCGGTCACGCGTGATCTCAATGGAAACCTTCGCCGCGTCGCCCATAATGGACACCAGATTGCGTAGCACACTGTTGCCGCAGCAGTCAGCAATATAGCAATGAAGCTTCGTATCCGGCTTGATGTAATCCTGCCAAGTGCTCACCGCCAGCTTGATCTCCTCACACAACTCATACATCTTTTTTACCTGTGCGCTCGTGGCATGGTCGGCAGCCAGCGCCGCGCAGGCCGGCTCGACGAGCATACGCACGTCACTCAGTTCCAGCGCCAGTTTGATGTTGTCCCCCTCTGAAATGAAGGTCAAACCGAGCGGATCCTCCGGCACACCCGTCTTTTCCGCCACGAAGGTCCCCGCGCCCTGCCGCGTTTCCAGCACATTGCGCGAAACAAGCCGCTTGATTGCCTCTCTCAGCGTACTACGTCCCACGCCGAGTTTTTTTGATAGTTCATATTCGCTTGGCAATTGATCGCCTGGTCTCATATTCAATTCAAGGATGTGTTGGATGATCTGATCCATCGCGAACTCCACCCGCGTCTGCCCGTTCTGCTCTCTCGTCATCTTGCTTATGCAATGCGCTGTGCCAACAAAGCCTCGCATTGCCTCTCCCTTCTCTGTGATGAGGCGCCCGCCCATATCCTTTTTTCCAATAGCCCTTCGAAAGCCTATAGCGACTCAGCGCCAGGCTTTTTAGCTAATTTGTTTAAAATATAACACGCCATATGCCCATCTGCAAGGTAAAAATAATACAAATCATCTTATCAGAGCAATTATCTCAGCCTAATAGGTCAATGAATATCTACATCAACATAATTTCCTTCAATAGAACAAAATCATTATAAAATTCATGCTATGGCATGTCAAGAGATGCCCACGCCTGTAAGCTTACCATGCATTTTCCCACTCTTGACAATCTCCCGCGTTCACTTTATATTGGTAACAGGCGAAAGCCAAATCTCGCGGCTTTCCGGTGGGGTCCACACCCCGGTGTGGCCTCAGGCATTCATGGGCCCCGTAGGGCATTATGACCACCCCTGTACGCAGGATGCTCCATGAAGGTCGACAGTTTTTGGCGCTGTACCGGCAGCGCGGGTGTGTGCCCTTCCGTCGAAAGCGGAAAGGACAGCGGACGAAAAAGCATTCTTCGTCTCGCTGTGCAAGTTTTCAGAACTATACGTCCTGAAAACAGTTGATTTTATAGGTGCAGGACACCCCTGATGGGTTTCCTGCACACATTCTTCCTTTCCGCCATCGGACAAACAGGACGCAAGGCACCTAAGTAAAAGCGAGTTTGAAACGGTGCTGTCCGGTTTGGAGTGCGTCAAGCGTCCCGTGGAGGATTGCTTGCTCACTGACGATGGAGGAGATCGGTCAGATCTACGGCATCTCCAGAATGGCGGTATCAAAGCGACTGAAAAAGCTACATGAAAAGCTGGGAAGCTCTGTCTCATGACAGGGCTTCCCGGTTTTTTTGAAAAATTTTTATTTTCCGGTTTACAAATGCGCTCTGAGTGTCCTTATAGGTGAGAGGCAAATCCGCTCCTCCATCGGAGCGTGGCTGAGTTGGCCGCAGCCTTACCGCCTCATCCGAACACAAAAGGAGCGTGTATGACTATGAATCCATTCGAACAAAGCAAGCAGCAACTGCTGCACTCCCTGACCTCTCAAGTCGAACAGGAGGTCATCGACTACATTCGGCAGGAGATGCAGCATGACGCACCGGACAGCGTCCCAACCGAAGATGAACTGCTCGCCTTCTTCCAATCGCCGGACGAAGCGACTACGCTGAATGCCTACCAACAGATGCTGGCGACCGATAAACTCTTGGAGTACGCAGAGATCAGTCTGCGTACTCTCTGCGACCTGATCCGTTACCAGCAGCTCAAGGAATTGGGCATCGTCCATTCCGCAAAAGAGATATGCCGGTTATTCGCGCAGAATTTGCCGGACTGGTACGGCGGCGCATCGATGCCGGCGTATGCGATGAGAGCCCGCTTGCTGTGAAAGCGGCGGACATCTCCGATCTCCGCGATCAGGCGCGGAGCCAGCGTGTCCCCGATGCATGGCATTTCGCGCACGAGAGAATATTCCGGCAGAGTCTTGGCGAGAGCCTGCATCTGTGTTAAAATAGCGTCACGGGAAGCCTCCACTGTGTGGAGGACTCGTATCGCTTCCGTAATGACGATCTGCGTGGATGGTGCATTGGGAAGCACAGGGATACCGTTTTGAGCTGTGGCAAAGATGAGCACTGCCATACGTTCGCAATTGCGGTATCCCTTTTTTTCCGCCCATTTGCAATAATCCTTCCGAAAG
>ULSD01000463.1_pt1 | contig 10382 bp, 6 predicted proteins | sample 1956051 | NCBI WGS metagenome assembly ULSD01 (sample SAMEA4835699, study PRJEB28245) | human gut metagenome | biome: gut microbiome; material: fecal sample | place: Denmark | collected 2008
ATAAGACACACCGGAACGGTTCGACACACAACGACAAACACTTTTTTTCGGGATTACCCGGCGAATGAGATCAGTGCATAAAGAAAAGAAGCGAGAAAACGGCTAATGCCTCGCGTAGTTTTTTCAATGCGAGCGTCAGGTGGTTTTCGACCGTTCGTTTCGATATCTTGAGTTCGTCGGCAATGGCCTGATTGTCCATCCCCGCATAACGGCTCATTTCGAATATCCGGCGGCGTTGTTCGGGCATCCGGCAGACGACAAGCCGGATGAAAAGCTCTTTTTCACGGGAATAGTATTCCCTTTCGAACGATTCGTCCGGCAGCGTTTCCTCGATCTGAATATATTGTTCCCAATCAATATTGGTCATCTGGCGAATAGCATTGAGAGCGGCGTTACGCGCCATGCGATAAACATATCCGTTGAACGAAGCGACCCGCCCCTGAAAGATGTCGCGCCGTTCCCAAATCTTCAGAAAAATGTCCTGCGCAATGTCTTCCGCAGTGCTCTCTTCCTTGACGATACAGCCGACGAACGCGCAGACACGGGGATAATATCTCCCGAACAACTCTCCGAAAGCATCCTCGTTGCCTGCGGACAATCGTTGCATCAGTTCGTATTCGGAATCCAACGGCATCTGTTTTCCGGGATAATGGTGTGAAGGCAAACAAATATAAAAAAAATTATCGACTCGAATTCCTTTCGTATTCGGCTGTGAATTTTTTTGCCGCACCGTAACCGTCGGGAGCGGCTTTCCAGATAGTCGTCAACGTCAGCAACCCCAAAACGGCGAAAACAAGAATTACGGCGTAGATGGAATTCCACCCGTAACGGTCGGCGATAAACCCCAGCCCGACGCCGGAGATCAGCGTACTGGCGTAACCGAATACGCCGAGTATCCCGTTGGCAGTGGCCGACGCCTCTTTGGTCGCCTGATTCGACATGGCGATACCGAGCAGCGCCTGCGGTCCGTAGATAAAAAAAGCAATCAGCATGAAAGGAACGGCCATTACCCACGGAGAGACGGTATCGGGAATGCACCAGAATACGATCGTCATGACGATGGTCCCAAGCATACAGAAAACACATGTGCGGTGTGCACGGCTGCCGAACAGCCGGTCAGTCGCCCATCCTGCGATCACCATGCCCAGATTTCCGCCGATAAATTCGAATGCCGCCACCATGATTCCGGCTACAGCGACCGATATCCCTTTGGTATGAGGCAGAAGCATCATCCCCCAGTCGAGCAATGAGAACCGGACGATGTAAACAAAAAAATTGGAGACTGAAAGCACCCAGACGATCGGATTCCCGAATACCATACGGCGCAGGAAGGCCGCATGATAGGCCTTGTCCGATTTCCGGACAGGTTTCTGCTCTTCGCCCGGAACCTTCATCTGCTCAAGTTCGGGCAGCCCCACCGAAGAAGGTTTGTCGCGCAGTGCAAGGTACAAAGCGACCGCTCCCAAAAGCGAAAACGCCGCAGGAATGAGAAAACAAAGCCGCCATGCGCTGTTGTCGAAATGGTGTACCAGCACGGCGCCCATTACAAAGATCAACCCGGCCCCGATCGAGTGCGACATGTTCCAGATCGACATTTTGCGGGCCAGTTCGTTGGCCGGCACCCAGTGAGTCATGAGGGGCGGGACGGGTGGAACTCCCATGCCTTGAAAATAACCGTTCAACAGCAAAATCGAACCCATGATGATCGTCAGCGCCGTAATGTACTCCTGCCCGCCGGCCGTTCCGGCGACGAGCATCGCCATTTTATCACTGAATCCGAATCCGATATTGACCAGCGCACTGAGCGCAAGTCCCAGAGACATGACCTTCCGGGCGCTTACACGGTCGGCGATGAATCCGTTAATAAAGCGGGACAGACCGTAAATAATACCGTTCAAGGTCAGAAACAGCCCCAGTTGGGCCTTGGTTATGCCGAATGTAACCTCGATGCTCGGCATGGCGGTATTGAAATTCTTGCGGACAAAATAATAGAGCGCATAACCGACCATCGTCACGACGATTGTGCGGGTCTGCCAGTACTTGAATTTCTTCGTTTGTTCGGGAGTCATTGTGTCTTGAATTAGCAGGTTCATCCATCATGTCTATATATTAGGACACATGAAGCACACACTACACACAAAGACTTCTGCCATTTGAAGTATGAAAAATCATCACTCCCGAAGAAAGCCGCATCTTCGACGAATCGTGTCTGACAACGCCCCTTGCCGAAAATACATTTAACGATAAGACAGTTGAAGTCATGCTCCAATCCGGCTTCGCAGAGCAGTTCATTGGAATTCATTAAGCCGGTAAGAATATTTACAAACCACATTTTTCAATATTTTGGTCATTTCCGACTGTCGATTTGCGGTTGGTATTCATATATCTAAAAAAACGCGATTTGAAAGCGGCTCCGGACTCGCTCGCTTCAAATGAGCGAAAAATCCGCACCGGAAAATTCCTACCCAAAGGTTTCAGAATTCCTCGTTACGGCTTCCGAAAATGAAACGGTTCCTGATGGAATATTACAACTGTCCCATCCTGAAAAGGTTTACAGTGATTGATAATTAAATATGAGCATTTTGGTCCAAAAAATATTGTCCTGATATAAGTTTACATATGACTTCCGAATAACCGTTTTTCGGCTCCAATGATGTTTGAACTTCCCGGTTCTATGTTCCGCTTCAAAGGGCATAGGCCAATCGCAACTGGCATGAGGTCTGAGTGAATTGTAAAGGATAACGATCTCATCGATGCGCTCTTTTGGTGCCTGAAAACTTTCAAAACATTCTTCGTAGATCCATTCGCTTTTCAGAATACCGTTCACCCGTTCGGCAACAGCATTCTCATACAGATCGCCCTTTTCAGTCATGTTGATGCGAATCCCATTATCGGTCAACAATTTCACATATTCTTTCGAACAATATTGGCATCCTCTGTCCGAGTGATGGATTAACCCTTGCCGTTTTTGCTACGGAGTGTGGTCTATGGCCATCCTCAGAACACAGAGCGCTCCGTCCCGTTCCAAAGTCGTATTCAGATCATAGCCAATAGGCATCCCTTATCAGAACCAGATATGCAAATCCCTCTTTCAAAGAAATATACGTAATATCTCCGGCCCATAAACGATGCGGCCGTTCGAGGTCGAAGCCTCGGATCAGGTTCGAATATTCGCATCCAGCGCCGCGAGCAGGTCGTAAGCTATTTCTTCCGACGTTTGACTGGAAAATTGTTTTCCGAAAGCAGCGTAAATAACCGATCCCGGCTGATCGGCAATCCATCTTATTGCAGCAAATGTCACAGTTTGCAGCCGCCGAGCCGGAGAATCAGTTTTCGGTAGTAACCCATCCGCTTCAAAAGAAAGGTATCGGACAAGGCTACTTGCTTATTACGCCATAAATGTTTATAATAGGCCTGACGGGTATAGCCCGAACAACCTGCATAGAAACGACAGGCAAAATGCCGGTTGCCAACCACGCCCCAAATCTATGCCCGCATCACCAACGACAAGATCGGACAGGATATGACGGCATTGAGCAAAAAACTCAACAGCGTCTTCAAGGTCACGCAGTAATCCGGCGCGACTCCGGAATACCGTATATATCTAATATCCCCGTCATCTATTTCCACCGGCAGGGAATTAAACACCGGAGATGGAAATACGCAAGGCCATGCGAATCGCTCGAAGGGCGAGCCTTGTGGATTTCCATCCCCAGCGTTTTGCTGGTCGCTACCGTCGCACACTCTGCGGACCGGACGGCAGCCGCTTCACAACACACGCATATCAGAAACCAAATAGTTGCAACAGAGATTTCTTTCGCGGCCTGCTTCGATAAACTGCCGTATAAATGCAGATTTGTTTAGATATTTATTTCTTGAATTATATATTTCTCTGTTTCTGCATCGAATCATCCGCATGTCCGGGTGATTATTCCGATAAATATTTGTCCAACCGTCTGTTTCTTTATCCGAATATTTGTTTCAATGGCATATACAACCGACCGAAATACTTCGATTCCGGTGCCCGCTCCAGTCCGTTCAGCGGGCTTTTTTTTCATCTCCAGACGGTTGTAATATTACATCGGGAACCGACCCGGCCACAAGACCCGTAACGGAGAACTTCCGAAACCATCGGTAAAAATTTACTGCGGCGGACCTTTACCCTCGCCAGAGGGTAGCGAGCTGTGTTTTTGTCCGACAACCTTTGGTTTGTCGGACAAAAACGCTCGCTCTGCGAGGCCGGGCGTTCTCCCGAGTCGAACGCCTTTTGAACCGATATTATGGATACCCACCGAAAACTGACAGACGTAACCGATGGGAAGCCCTGAACACCGAGTTACAAGTATTCTTTCCGGCTCAATGAAGGGCAGAATATTCGTTTCAATAAGTTGCTTTGTAAGGCAGGACTGGAACATAATCGCAGCTGGTTTATCGTCAAAAAAATCTTCGGCGAGGAGTTCGTAGTCATTAAACGTGATCCCTCGAAGACACAATTCGTCGCCCGTTTGAACGACTTTTATTTCCAATTTCAGAAACTCGCCAACAACTACAATCAGGTCGTAAAGGTCATCAATGCGCACTTCGCCAACATTGCAATCCCGCATCAGATCGCCGCATTGGAACAGCGTACGAGGGAATTGAAAGCCCTTAGTATCGAGATACTGAACCTTGCCAAACAAGCTAAGGAATGGTTGCGAATATAAGGTTGGGCTCACGAAGAATGATTAATAAGCCCTTCCGTGTTTCTCTAAACCTTTCGCCAGAGGAAAATTAACCGAAAGTATGGAATTGACATGCTGCTTCTTTCGAGCCAAAGACGAATATGATACAAATAAAAGACTGTTTGTGGATACTATATTCGATATCTTTTATCCCTCAAATATCGACAATTTGTTCCATATCATCTTTTTTCGTGCTATCAAACAGGCCCCTATAACTCCGGCATCGACACCCAACCGAGAGGGGACGATGGAAAGATGCTGAGTCATCAACCGAAGGGAATATTTGTGCACGGCAAGTTTTACCGGCTGCAAAAAATAGTAAGATGCGATTTCGGACATCCTACCGCCGATAATGATACGATCGGGATTCAAAAGGTTAATTAGGCCGGCTAACTGATGTCCAAGTTCACTCCCAGCCTGAGTCACCAGCTCGATGCAAAGCGGATCTTCCAGTTTTGCAGCTTCAATAATATCCTCTATCGTTATAACATTTCCACTCCACACCTTTTTCGAAAGGACCGACGCTTCGTGATTATGGATTCTCTCTACGATTTTACGGCAAACAGCACTTCCCGATATTTCCGTTTCAATGCATCCCTTTTTTCCACAATGGCACATCACATTATTTTCATACATATGGATATGCCCGAATTCTCCCGAATAACCATCTTTTCCGTAATATATTTCTCCGTCTATGATAATGCAGAGTCCCAATCCCCATCCGACGTTGACATAAATCACATTCTCCTGTGATGAATTGTTTTCAGACACATACTCTCCGTAGGCCATCGCTTTAGTATCGTTCTCAATGAAAACCGGAATGCCCAGACGTTCGTTGAGCAGAAAAGTCAGTGGCACTTCACGCGTTTCCTCGAAATTAAAAATCGTGGCACTCGTTCCTAAATGCGAATTGACCCGCCCTCCAATGTTGAAGTTGATACCCACTATTTTGCCGACATTCCGTCCTTGAAACTTTAATATGAACTGTGAAATATGCGTACATATTTCATCCAATATATTATGCGTATTTTCAAAACGGAAGTCCGTGATACGTTCTATGCATACCATTTCTCCCGTAAGGTTCATAAGCCCGATTATCAATTCGAAAGGCTTGAGATCAACACCTAAAAAATAATATCTTTCAGATTTTACTTGATACAGAATCGGATTTCTTCCCCGTTTATTTGTCTTCAGACAATCTTTTTTTTCCAAAATATCCTTTGCATAGAGTTCGGAGACATATTTGGCTATTGTCGTAACGCTAAAACCGGTTTGGTCGGCAATATCGGGAATGATGAATTGCCCCTTCTGAAAAACAGAATTCAGAATGATATTTCGCACAAAATAACCCAGATCGCCATCATGGGATGCAGACATGAAAGGATGTGACATTACTTTACTATTATTACGCTTGGCAAAAATAATAAATCGAAAAGAAATAAAAAACCTAATTGCATAAATAATCCGCATTATTAAAAAAGAAACTTTATAAACAGTCAATCCTAAAAAAAGACACATAAATATATTGTTTTCAGTATAATATACTATTATACTAACACCCCTTGCTTTTTAAGAAATAAAAAAGTGTCTTTTTTTAATTATTTTGACCTTCAAATTACCAAACACTTTGGAAGAATACTTTTTATTTTTGTTCCGGAAAACGCGACCAAATCGAACAAGAAAACAACCAAATCACCTAAATTCTTAATCTTTAAAACGTATGAAGAAATTATGACTAATTTTCGCTTCAGATTTTTGAGGGGGGGGGAATTTTACGATCTGTAACCTTATTATTAGCGGCTTTATTATCGTTTCCCTCACTTGCTGCTGAAACCGGCGGCATCTCAAGTTCGGAATCCCTGACCACGGTTCCGGCCGGACAAGAAAAACTCATCGCAAAAGGCAAAGTTCTTGACAGCAATGGTCAGCCGGTCGCAGGTGTGGCCGTAATTCTTTCCGGGACCAGCCGGGGCGCCACTACCGATGCAAACGGTTATTATGTCATCGAAGTTCCCAAAATCGGCGCTATTCTCGAATTTTCCAGTCTCGGCTACAAATCACAGAAAGTTGCCGTTCCTAAATCTCTGGCTTTAGATGTTTTCCTGCAGGACGACGCACTCGAAATGGAGGCTGCCGTTGTCGTCGGCATGGGCCATCAGCGAAAAGCTAGTGTCATCGGGGCCATCTCATCAGTAGCCAAAGACAATCTTCAGATTCCACAGCGTAACCTTACCAATGCCCTTGCCGGAAAAGTGGCAGGAGCCGTCGTTGTACAACGAACCGGCGAACCTGGCATGGATAATGCCGATTTCTGGATTCGTGGTATCTCATCGCTTAATTCGAGCGCTCCGCTGGTGCTGGTAGACGGCGTGGAACGTTCCATGTCCGACCTCTCCATCGAGGAAATCGAAAATATCTCAATTCTGAAGGATGCATCCGCAACAGCCGTTTACGGAGTGCGAGCCGCAAATGGAGTCGTTCTGGTAACTACCCGCCGCGGTATTGCACAAAAGCCTGCTATCGATGTCAAAATTGAGAGCGGTATCTCCAATTTGGTGAATATGCCCAAACTGCTCGATGGTGCCAACTACATGCGGCTTGCTAACGAAGCCAATGGCACAGAGCTCTATACTCCGGAACAGATCCGGATGACCGCCTCTGGCGCCGATCCCTATCTTTATCCCAATGTCAACTGGTTCGACGAACTTTTCACGAAATACAGTTCGAATTCTCAGGTATCGGTCAATGTGCGGGGCGGTGGCGAGCGGGCACGTTACTATGTAACGGCAAGCTATCTGCGCGATAATGGCAACCTGTATAACAATCCCGACACGGATTACAGTACCAATATTCATCTCACGCGTTACAATTTCCGTTCGAATATTGACATGACGCTGACCAAGACGACCACGCTCGCACTTGAAATCGGCGCCAACATGACGGACGCCCATCAGCCGCGAACCGTTACAGCAAACAACAATTATCAGTCCCAGGCTACGGAACTCTTCACGATGAGTTATAAGCAGGACCCGATCTCGACCCCCGTACGCGTACCGCTCGGTTACGATGAGTTCGGCAAAATGGAATGGGGCTGGGGCGCACCGCTCTCGACTGGCGTGGGTAATCCTGCAGAACGCCTGTTCGGTTCGGGATATAACAAGACCTACCGGACGCAGATCATGAGCCAAATATCGCTCAAGCAGGATCTTAAGTTCATCACTCCGGGATTGAATTTCACAGCTTCCTTCTCTTACGATGTCAACACGACTTCCATTCAGGCGCGCGGTAAACTATCATCGCTTTATGCAGTGAATGGAATCAATGACGACACGGGCTTATATAATCTGGTACAGATCCGTACTGGAGACGAATATCTCAACTATGCCCATATAAACGGCGGCGATCGGGCAGATGAGATCAAAGCGCAACTCAACTACGACAGGGCTTTCGACAAACATCGTGTAGGAGCTATGGCCATGTACTATCAGCGTAGTTTCAATAACCTCGAAGCAGCAACTTCCATCAAGGCACTTCCGTATCGCTGGCAGGGTCTCGCTTTCCGGGCTACTTATTCGTATGCCGACAAGTATTTCGTCGAGTTCAACATGGGATACAACGGATCGGAGAATTTCAAAAAAGGTTATCGTTTCGGCGTATTCCCTGCAGGAGCCGTAGGTTATCTGATTTCCAACGAAAAATTCTGGAAAATAGACTGGATCAATCACCTCAAAGTACGTGCCTCGTTCGGTCTGGTCGGCTCTGACGCATTAGGTGCCGACAGGCTCAGCGCATCCCGTTTCGGCTACCTGAGCACTTGGGGAAACGGTCTCGGAGGACATCGCTTCGGCCCAAGCGCCACGCTCTACTACGGCATTGGCGAAGATCAATTGGGGGTCGGCGATCTGACATGGGAAAAAGGATTTAAGAAAGATGTAGGTCTGGAGATCAAGCTGTTCAAATCTGCAATCTCACTCGATTTCGACTACTTCCAAGAAGACCGATGGGATATTCTCATTCAGCGCAACACCGTTTCCGGCATCGCTGGTTTGAACAATCAACCGCTGGCCAACATGGGTAAAATGTCTAACCACGGTTTCGAAACCACGGCTGAATTTTCACACCACATAGGCCCCGTAAAATACCGAGTATACGGTAACTTCTCGTTTGCTCGCAATAAAATCACGGAGAAGGACGAAGCGCCGACGGATGCATGGCGCATGCGAACGGGACATCCAGTCAACCAGCAGTTTGGCCTGATTGCACTAGGACTGTTCGAAGATCAGGATGAAATCGATCTCAGTCCCGAACAAAAATTCGGCACGGTACGTCCCGGCGATGTCAAGTATCTGGACTATAATAAAGACGGAGTGGTAGACTACCACGACGAAGTCGCCATTGGCTATTCGTCGATACCCGAAATTAACTACGGCTTTGGCCTTCAGCTTAATTGGAAAGGACTGGATTTTGGCGTATTCTTCCGCGGACAGGCTCACGTCTCCTATGCGCTTGGTGGATCGTTCTTCCCGTTCAACACGGGCCTGCAAGGCAATCTGTTCGAAAAGGCACTGGATCGCTGGACCGTCGACAATCCCAATCCCCGCGCTTTCTACCCAAGGCTGTCGGCGACCAAATCGACCAACAACCAATATGCATCCACCCGGAACATTTACGATGGCAGTCTGTTGCGCCTTTCCGATCTGGAGCTGGGCTACACTTTCCGCGGCAAAGCTCTGAAGTCATGGGGATGTCAAGGTATCCGCGTCTATTTCGTTGGCAGCAACCTCGCGCTCTTCTCGCCATGGAAGATGTGGGATCCGGAAACCGGATCGAGCGATGGTAGCAGATATCCGCTTTCACGCAAGTTCAATATCGGCGTTAGACTTACTTTTTAATTGAGATTAATGATGAAACATACTATAATCCTACTGGTTGCCTTGTTATTCATAGGGTGTGAATTTCTGGACAAGGAACCCGATGACATGAAGACCGATACAATGGTCTGGTCCAACCGAAACGAGGTGCTCAAGTATCTGACCAACTGTTATGCTGCGCTTCCGATGGACCGTCTGCATCAGGACGATCCGTGGCTGGGATGCTCGGACGAGTGCGACATTACATGGTCGGCTTATCCAACCTACGGCATCAACCAAGGGAACTGGAATCCCTCCACCAATTTTTACAACAAATGGGCGACCTATTATAAAGCTATCCGCGCAACGTTCGTATTTGAGAACAATGTGGATAAATGCAGTGAACTCGCCCCTGATCTGCGAAACCGCTATCTTGGCGAGGCCCTTTTCCTGCGCGGCTATTATTATTTTCTGTTGCTGCGCCAGTACGGCCCGGTAGTTCTTCTCAAACAGGAGATGTCCAACAGTACGGATTTCGGGAATATGCCGCGTACGCCTTTTGAAGAATGCGTCTCCTATGTCTGCGAATTGATGGATCGGGCGGAAACGCTCCTCCCCATGGGATATGCTTCGGGAGCGGACGAATTGGGGCGTGCTACTATTCCAGCTTGTCGTGCCGTGAAATCCTCCATGCTGTTACTGGCTGCCTCTCCTCAATGGAACGGCAATCAGGAATATGCAGATTTTGTCAACAAGGACGGGACACCGCTCGTAAATACTGTTTACGATCCAAAAAAATGGGAAATGGCTG
>ULSD01002227.1_pt1 | contig 10360 bp, 6 predicted proteins | sample 1956051 | NCBI WGS metagenome assembly ULSD01 (sample SAMEA4835699, study PRJEB28245) | human gut metagenome | biome: gut microbiome; material: fecal sample | place: Denmark | collected 2008
CGTTTCCGTTTTCGGAAATACTGAAGGTTTCCCCAAACAGTTTCAGACCGGAAAGGGAGATGTTCCTTTTCTTAAGAGAGACGCGCAGTTTTTTCCGCCCTGTTATGCGCAGACCGAATAACCCCTCCGTTATGATCCGGCAAAACAGAATACTTTCCCCGCTTAGGTGCGCTCGGTTTCCCTCCGGGAACGCCTCAAACGGATAGGGGGAGTGGTTGCCGGTCAGGCGGCTTTCACTGTATGAACACACTTTAAAAAACGCATCCGGATCGTTGGCAAGAAAAGCACCTCTCAGTGCAAAAAGCAGGCTGCGGTCCCAGGTTGTGGGGTTGTTTGAAACGCTGCGCAGCATGCCGTTTTTGTATAATTTCGGGCTGAAAAGGGCTTTCAGCGTTTCTTCTTTTCTGCTGAAGATCTCCACCGTAAGCGGGGTGCAGATCCAGGAACGCAGCAGATCATTGCCTTTATAATAGGCGTAAGTGTCAAAACCCTCCACATTTGCGCCGAAATAGTTTTCTATGCTCTCTTTCAGGCGCGCAGCCTCTTCTTTCCAAGTTTGCGCGGTTTCGGCTCTGTTCAGAATTTCACAGATCAGCGCGCCGTTCAAAAGCGCGTCATAGGTTAGGCAGCTTGTGTTCAGATTTGCGTTGCCGGATTCAAAGCGGTTTTCCAGTTCATCTGAATCGCTGCAGATCACGCCCTGCGCATTCTTTCTGGAAAGGCAGAAGTCTATGCACCACTTGATGCTTTCAAAAAATTCTTCCATAAGCGCCTTGCTGCCCAGCCCAAGCAAAAACCGGCATATGCCGTAGGCGTACATAGCGCCGTCGCCGCGGTCGCCGGCACCGTTCCAGAAATCTTCGCCCTCAGCAACGATACTGGTTACCAGCGCGCGTTTGGACGCAAAAGGCGTATCGCTTTTATCCATATAGGTTTCATAAAGGCGGTAGCAGTTGAGCGCGCTCTCTATGCCCGGCACATAGCCTGAATAAGCGAAAAACGGATTTGCATATTCGCACTGGTCATTCGTCCAAAGCGCGGCATAATAATTCCCACCGCCGGGGCTGTGGAAAAGACCGGCTTTTGTTTTGTATATGCTTTCACTGCCGCGGAGCAGGCAATGTGAAAATTCTGCGTCCAGAAACGCATTTCCGCTTTGCAGCACCATAGAGGAAAACAGATCGCCGATCAATTGATTTCGCTGCTGTATTTGCGCTTGTGTGTTTATGACCGTTTTGCCTCTGCCTGCGAAATAAACAAGGTAAAATGTGCATGTTTCACCGGCGTGCATATCCTTTTTTCGCTTAAAATCATAGGCTCTGGTGAAAGAAACGGAGCCGCCGGGGCAGGCGCAAACGCCGTATTCGATCTCACCGCCTACGCAGTATTCTGCCGGATAAACGCTTTTTGAATAAGGGGCGAAAATGTCCAGCAAACCGTGCCTTTTCATTTTGACCTCCACTTTTTCGATTAAAGCGGGCGCGTCCGCGCAGTTTATAAATGTTCTTGTGATCTCTGTTTCACTGCTGTCGGAAACTACGGTCAGATTGCCGCGCATCCAGATCTTTTGCGGGCGTTCCGCCTGCCGCTTTCCGTTTGCTTTGATTTTGCATACGCTTCCCGAAACATTAAAGCAGAAACTGCCCCGCGTATCGTTCGGCAATGTTCTCAATGCCGGGATCGTGATGTGCCTGTGCACAAGCAGTTTTCCGCCTGCGCTTTTGCCGACGCATAGGATGGAATCGGATCTGAAACCGCTCATCTCCATATGATCGCTGCAGGCGCCGGATTCGCGCCCGATCTCCCAAAGGACGCTTTTATCTGTGCAAAGTTTTTTAATTCTTCCGTCACCCATATGCTTAACGGATGGCTTTGCCCATACGGCAAACGCGAAAGAATTTAAAATTTTATGTTTAATCAGCGGATACAGTTTCATTGCTGTCGTCCTCCTGCGCTCTCTGTTTCAGATCCTCTATGATCTGCTTTTGTTTCTTTTCCGTTAAGTTATAAAACAGGATCGGAATCACTGCCAGCAGGCTGGATATTACAGAGGTGATGATCATGATATTGAAAATAGGAGTTCGTATGGATGCTTCATAAAGAACGGTATAATCGGTTCCAAGGCCGTAATGCCTGTAAAAATACGGCAGGATAAAGGCGGAACCCATGGTTGCCGCGGTCACGAGCATGCCGCCGAACTGCGTGATAAACCCTTCCAGGCGTTTTCCGGTCTTCCACTGCTGGTAATCAAAGATGTCCGCTGTGGCGGCAGAAGTGATCACTGCGTCCCCTCCTGTAGCCAGCGTGGCGATGTACAGGCTTGCGAGGAAAAGAACCGGGCTGTTTGAGGTGAAAAGCATCAGCGCGGCAAAAACAGCGCGCATCACATTAAATACGATCAAACAATTGCGCTTTCCGAATTTTTTTGCCAGCACGGGCGCAAGCAGCATGCCGGGAACGGACGCGGTTCCCATTACGGTGTTCATAATGCCGAGAACGCTGTCGCTCATGATCACATAAGAACAGTACCAGGCAAGAATGCTGCTGATTCCGCCTTTCATAACGCCAAAGATCTGGTAAAGATATAAGAGCCAGAAATATTTGTTGTTTTTGATCTCCTTGATGCCGTCTGTGAATTTTACTTTTGCAACATAGGTTTTGGGCACGATGATCTTTTCTTTTGTGTCTTTAAAAGTCCAGATGCTCAGCAGAATGCCGGCAACGGAAAAAACGGGGAACATGACCCGGTAAACGGCAAAGCCGCGCATACCGCCGTCAAACAATTCGGCGATGATGGGCAGGATCATATTTACGATGCTTGGCCCCAGATTATAGATAAACGCGCTTATGGAAAGCAGCGAAGTGCGCTCCGCGCTGTTGGGGGTAAGCACCTGCGCAAGGCTGGAGTATGCCAGCGAATAGGTGGACTGAAACAGCATGGCAAGCGCATAGATCAGGCACAGCAGCACGCATTTCAGCGTGTAATTTATGCTGCTTGGAATAAATGCCATCAGGCAGATCAAAACCGCCGTGGGAATGCCCGTGATGATCAGATAGGGTCTGAACTTGCCGAACTTTGTGTTGGTATTGTCGATCAGCATGCTGATAAACGGCGATTTGGCGAGATTCAGGATGTTTACGATGGTGGACATCCATACCAGGTGCACGGGGTCTATCCCATATGCGGAACCAAGCAGCAGGCAGTTTGCGTTTAAAGCAACGTAGCCGAAAATGGAATTGATTGTGTTTACGCCGATTCCGCCAACGCTGTAGGCGGTAAATTCTTTATAGGAGATATATTTGCTTTCCGCCGGCGTTTTCCAGTGTTCTTTAACGTCTTTTACGAATCCCTTGGCAAGCGCCGGAACCGCGGATAAAGAAAACTTTTTGCCTTTCATATCAGTTTTCCTCAAAAATATTGCCGTTATCCGGGTTGAAAACAAGCGTGTGCTCGGTATCATTAAGTCTGTATTTTACCGTGATTTGTTTTTTTGCGGTGTATTCGGCAGACAGAATGTCCGCTTTTTGGCTGGTAAAAACATCTTTCAGAGCGCGCATCTGCTCTGCGTCGTAATTGCCCACATTATCCGAAACAAATAGAAGAGATCCAAACAGAGAATCGATTTTAGCAAGCAGGGTGCGCTTTTTAAAGTCCATTTTCATGTTTTCATTTCTCAAAAAGAATACATCCGGATCGTTCATAAAGGCTCTGCCGTCCAAATGGCGGCGGAAGATGGAGTTATTTACGCCGTGCGGTGTGGAAACATCCTCCCTTGTTGTGAATTTTCTGGGAACCCAATGGTTGGTAACATCCGCGCCGATACGGCAGTAATCTACTTTTCCGAAAGCAGGCATCAGGGGTACGCCGCAGCCGAGAATCAGTTTTTCTCCGCAGCATTCCCGCAGAAGATCCATCGCGTCGCACATAATTTCTCCGCGTGTTTTCCCGTGAATCGGTAAAACGGCGGCAGCATAAAGGAAATCCAGTTTCACCAGATCGTAGCCCCACTCGTTTAAAACGGTATCAAACACTTTTTTTATGTAATTACGCGCGTCTTCGTTATAAATGTCCAACGCATAAAATGTTCCCCAGTTAGGCCCGGTGATATAGTGCTTGCCGGTTTGGTCTGTGATGAACCAGTCCGGGTGATTTTGGAAAAGCGCGCTCTTCTTTACTCCGGCAAAGGGCGCAAGCCATAAGCCTGCCTTTATGCCGCGGCTGTGGATCGCGTCTGCAACGGCTTTCATGCCGGAGGGAAATTTAACCTTATCCGTGATCAACCAATCACCGATGGCATTCTGATAGCCGTCGTCTATCTGGAAAAAATCTATATTTATATTGCATTTGCTCATGGATTCCAGATCGCGGTTCACCACTTCTTCTGTTACATTCCCGTAATAGTTATACCAGGTGGTGTAGCCGCAGGCTCTTTTCGCCCTGGGTGCGGGTATCTTCATCAGGTCAAAATATTTGTTGAACACTGCCTCATAATCCCCGGCAATAACAGCAAACGACAGAAGTTCGCTGCTTTCTTTAAACGTTTTGCCTGCAAGATCTTTTTCTATGCAGATCAGATTTTTGTTTGTGTCAAAGGTGATAATCGTGTAGCCGGTTCTTTCGCTGATAGAGCCGAAAAGTTCCGTCCGTTCCCCGTCACGCACATATCCGTATGAAAAACCGTAAAAAACACCTTTTTTTCTTGGATATTTATGAAACGTGCCGTCGCCTGAGCGGTTCAGCCCTGTGCCGGCCGCAAGCGGCGAATTGATAAAGAACTCCACCGGCCTGCTGAGTTCGCTCATCTTTTCATACGGCATATATTCGCGTGAATCCGTCCAGCTCTGAAAGCCATTTGCAAAGATCCTGCTGTTTTGTGAAAAACGATACGGCAGAATGAGTCTGAATTTTTTGATTCGGATCTCTTCTGCTGTATGTAACTCTATTTTTGTAATGCCGCCGTCCGTGCCGGAACTTAGCTTGCATATGTCGTCTTGCATACCGGTAAGCACAGATGTGCCGCCGGCGCTTTCATAAACCATTTCTATCTTGTATTTCATGATATTACCCCCTTGAAAATGAATGGCAGAATGCACTATAATATATATTATCACATTATAAAAAGGGATAAAATTATATAAATACTCAAAAAAGTTAGGAAAATCAACATGGAAAAGCGCGAAACGGATAACGGCAGGGCATATTGGCAAAACTACGACCCTCAGCTCCCTGTAAATATTATGGTGATCGGAAAAACGGTTTGCGAGCCGGGTTACTTTGTGCAACGCAAGCATTCCTCAATCAGCGCATTTGAATATATAGAAAGCGGCAGCGGCTTTTTGCAGGTGAATGAGAAAAAATATACGCCTTGCGCCGGCTGCGCCGTGATCCTGCCCAAGGGCAGCAGCCACAGATATTATACCGATAAGCAAAACAGGTGGAAAAAGCGTTGGGTGGTTTTTGATTCGGATATTCTGACAAATCTTGCGGATTTTTATCTGCCCGGCAGCGAGTATTGCTTTCATGACTGCGATCTTTCAGATGCGTTTTGCGAGTTAGAGGAGATTGCTGATAACTATGCGGATGATTATTCCGCCATGTGCGACGCCGCTGCCGTTGTTCTGTACAAAATGATCATTACCGTAAAACGTGCGGTGGAAGATAAAAGCGCAGACGTTTGCAAAAAGATCTGCGCAGATATTCATGCGTTTACGGGCAAACATTTTTCGCTGGATCTGCTTTGCGCAAAATACGGCTATTCCAAAAACCATATCATACGTATCTTTCGCGAGCGATACGGGATTACGCCTTATAAATATTATATTGACAATAAAATGCGCACGGCAAAACTCTATCTGCGCAACACGGATCTTTCTGTTGAGGAGATCGCACACCGGCTGGGTTTTGAGGACGCCCATTATTTTTCGGCGTATTTTAAAAGCGCAAACGGTATCAGTCCGCTTAAATACAGAAAAAACAGAACATGATGCGTTGAAAAAGTTTGGCAGGGCTTGTAAAAGGCCTGCCGATTTCTTTGCGTTTTATTCCATTTGTTTGCCGAGAAATGCCGCGGCAACCTGAACCAGTTTGATTTCCGTTTCGGTTGGCAGATGGCTTTCGTCGCTCTGCATCAGCGCAACCGCGCCGGAAACATCCCCGCCGTAAATGATGGGGTAAACAACGTTTGCTTTTCTGTCAAATCCCTCTATGGCGTTCATGGGCGGCACCTCTTTTGTAGAGATATGGATCGCCCGGTTTTCCATCAGTTCTTCTAAATTCTTTGTAACGCGCCGTTCCAGCACTTCCCGTTTGCTCAGCCCGGAGGCGGCGATCACGTGGTCATTATCCATGATCGCGATCGGCAGTCCGCCGCTTTTGTGCAGCACTTCGGCATACTGGTTTGCAAAATTGGAAAGTTCGCCTATCGGCGAATATTTTTTAAAGATCACTTCGCCTTCCGCATCGGTGAATATCTCAAGCGGGTCGCCCTCTCTGATGCGAAAGGAACGGCGGATCTCCTTTGGAATCACGATTCTTCCCAGGTCGTCGATTCGTCTGACAATTCCTGTTGCTTTCATATACATCTTTCTCCCTTAATTTGTAACTTTATCTGTAATATTTTGCACATATTCGGGCGCAGTATGCGATGATTATGAAAGCTTTTTTTGGAAATTTTTTCGTTTGTTTTTCCGCCGGTGCACAAGTATTTTCATGAAACATGCGTGCATGGTGATGTGGTGTTTAAAATGGCATGCCAAAAAACGGCCTGATTTCTCAGACCGTTTTTTTCTTTAAATTCTTTTTTGATACAAACATGAAAACGATTGCCGAAAACAGCGCGGTGATGATTTCCGTGATCCAAAACGCGTTCCATACGCCGCTTGCGCCGATCGCCCGGCTTAACAAAAACGCTGCCGGCAGAATGATCAGTACATATCTGAACAGAGAGATCCAAAGCGATGTGCCGCCTTTTCCAAGCCCCTCCAGCGCGCCGGATACCGTTACGCTCAGCGCGGACGGAATGAACCCGATTCAGATGATGCGCAGCGCCTGAACGCCGATCTGGATCGTTTCACTTCCCGAACTGAAAAGACCGATCAGGTTTTGCGGGATGGCGGCGCAAAGCACGGTGCCCAGCACCATAACGCACACAATAAAGGAAAGACTTACGCTGAAGATGCCGCGCACACGCTTGTATTCTTCCGCGCCGTAGTTGTAACTCAATACGGGGCGCATGCCCTGCACAATGCCGTTTGCCGTCAGATACAAAAAGGTCTGCAATTTGTAATACGCGCCAAGCACAAGCACGTAAGTCTGCGAAAACACGGAAAGGATCGAGTTGAGCACGGAGATCATCAGGGAGGGAAGCGCCAGGTTCAGCGCCGCCGGAATGCCTATGGAATAGGTGCGGCGGCTGATCTTTGCAAATTCCGTAAAATCTTTAAAACGGATCTGCACGGCAAGCCCCTTTGTAAAATAGATCACAAGATAGATCACCAGCGTAACAACCTGCCCGATCCCCGTGGCAAGCGCCGCGCCCTCTATGCCCATTTCGGGAAAGATCCACCAGCCGAATATCAGAACGGGATCCAGAATGATATTCGTTACGCAGCCTGCCAGCATGGCAATCATGGAAACCGTCATTTTGCCGACTGCCTGAAAGGTCTTTTCAAAACTGATCCCGGCGGCAATGGGAATGCTGAACAGGAAAACAATATTGGAATAGCGGATGCCGTAATCCAGAACCACACTGTTGTCCGTAAACATGCGCAAAAACACCGGCATGATAAAAATACAGCCGGTCAGTATCACGCCGTGCAGCAGGTTGAATAGCATCCCTGCAGAGGCAGCGGTATCCGCGTGCTTTTGTCTGCCGGCGCCGAGGTAGAACGCGATCACGGCGTTTACGCCGATTCCGTAACCAACTGTAATGGCGGTAACAAGATTTTGAACAGGGTAAACGAGAGACAGCGCGGTCATCGCGTCCTCGCTTATTTTAGCAACGAAATAACTGTCTACTATATTATAAAGTGAGTTGATGAGCATGGAAACCGTCATAGGCAGCGCCATCGTGATCACGAGCGGCACGATCTTTCGCTCTTTCATAAAAGTCTGCTCCATTTTTCCTCCGGTATGCTGTTTTATTTGAAATCCGTTTCAATATGCGTAAAAAAGCCACATAACCAAAGCGGTTATGTGGCGAAAAGTGAGCGTCGCTCAGAAAAATCCACAGCCTTAAACAGGTTTTGGAATATTCGGTTTTAGTCTCTGCGCGGGCGGCGATGGCCGTCTCTTCTCGGCTTTCTCGGCGCCTCGTCGATATCGTTTTCCGGTTTTAAACCGTCCAGTTCAATCAGCGCGTCGCGTCTGGAAAGGTTGATCCTGCCCTGATCATCGATCTCAATGCATTTTACAACCACGGTGTCGCCGACCTTTACAACATCCTCAACCTTATCCACTCTCTTAACGTCCAGTCTGGAGATGTGAACCAAGCCTTCTTTGCCCGGAGCGATCTCTACGAACGCGCCGAAGTTCATGAGTCTTGTTACAACGCCGTTGTAGAACGCGCCGACTTCGGGATCCGTAGCAATCAGTTTAACAACGTCTCTTGCGCTGTTGCACTTGTCAATATCAATACCGCTGATGAATACGCGGCCGTCCTCTTCTATATCCACTTTAACGTCAAAGTCGCTCTGGATCTCCTGAATTACTTTGCCGCCTTTGCCGATCACATCGCCGATCTTATCGGGATCAATGGAAAGCGTAACCATCTTCGGCGCGTATTTGGAAAGCTCCTTGCGCGGTTCGCTGATAACGGGCAGCATGATCTCGTCAAGAATATAATTTCTGGCTTTGTGTGTTTTAGCGAATGCCTCTTTGATGATCTCCGGCGTAAGGCCGTGTACTTTCAGATCCATTTGGATCGCGGTAATGCCGTTCTTGGTGCCGGCAACTTTAAAGTCCATATCGCCGTAAAAATCTTCAAGGCCCTGAATATCAACCATCGTCATGAAGTCGCCGTAAACGCCCTGATCACCGGTGATCAGACCGCAGCTGATGCCTGCAACCGCCGCTTTGATCGGAACGCCTGCCGCCATAAGGGAAAGGGTGGAGCCGCATACGGAGCCCTGGGATGTGGAGCCGTTGGAGGAAAGCACTTCGGATACTACGCGGATGCAGTACGGGAATTCATCCACACTCGGAATAACGGGGAGCAGCGCTTTTTCAGCAAGCGCGCCGTGGCCGATCTCACGTCTGCCCGGCCCTCTGGAAGGCTTTGTTTCGCCAACGCTGAAGGAAGGGAAGTTGTAGTGGTGGATATATCTCTTTTCTTTCTGCTCGTCCAGCCCGTCCAACTGCTGGCAGTCGCTCATGGGGCCAAGCGTGGTAACGGAAAGCACTTGCGTCTGGCCTCTTGTGAACATGCCGGAGCCGTGCGCTCTCTTCAGCAGGTCAATCTCCGCGTTAAGCGGGCGGATCTCATCGATTCCTCTGCCGTCCACACGCTTGTGCTCGTCCTTGAGCCAGGAGCGAACCACGTGCTTTTGAACAAGATACATGATCTCGTCGATCTTTTCTTCGCAGCCCTCAAATTTCTCGTCAAATTTCTCATGAACTGCTGCGTAAATCGGAAGAAGCGCCTCGTCACGAACAAGTTTATCATCCGTATCCAGCGCCTTTTTAACGTCTTCAATGCAGAAATCTTCGATCTCGGCAAGAATTTCGGGATCGGGATCGGAGGATTCATATGCAAACTTCGGCTTGCCGATTTCATCCACAATGCCCTGAATGAATTGAACCATCTTTTTGTTTTCTTCATGGCCAGCCATGATGCAGTCAAACATCACGTCATCCGGGATCTCGTTACCGCCTGCCTCTATCATCGCAACCAGGTCTGCCGTGGAGGCAACGGTAAGGGTCAGATCCGTCTTTTCTCTCTGCTCAAGCGTTGGGTTCAGAACGATCTCGCCGTCCACAAGACCAACGTTTACGGAAGAGATCGGGCCGTCCCACGGAATATCGGAAACCGCGATCGCGGCGGAAACGCCGATAGCCGCCGTAACTTCCGGCGAGCAGTCCGGGTCAACGCTCATAACCGTTGCAACAACGGAGCAGTCGTTTCTAAGGTCTTTTGGGAAGAGCGGGCGGATCGGTCTGTCTATGCACCTGCTTGTCAAAATAGCGTGCTCGCTCGCTCTGCCCTCGCGGCGCAGGAATGAGCCGGGGATTTTGCCCACGGAATACATCTTTTCTTCATAGTCCACGGAAAGCGGGAAGAAATCAATGCCCTCCCTCGGCTTTGCGGAAGCGGTTACGGTGCAGAGCACCTGTGTTTCGCCGTAAGTTGCTAAAAACGCGGCG
>ULSD01005854.1_pt1 | contig 10123 bp, 12 predicted proteins | sample 1956051 | NCBI WGS metagenome assembly ULSD01 (sample SAMEA4835699, study PRJEB28245) | human gut metagenome | biome: gut microbiome; material: fecal sample | place: Denmark | collected 2008
TCCGCAGCGGCAGAGGCGGAGAAAGGCTATTTGAAACTGGTTATTAAAGATGATCCGATCCCGGCTCAGGATATTCTGAAAGGGCTGCTGCTCCATTTGAGCGAGTTGCAGAAAGATTATCCTGAAAACATCAAAATTAAAATTTCGGAGGTGCAGTAAATGCTTAAGTTAGATATTCAGCTTTTTGCTCATAAAAAAGGTATGGGTTCAACCAAGAACGGCCGTGATTCCGAATCCAAGCGCCTTGGCGCGAAAAGAGCGGACGGTCAGTTTGTTCTTGCCGGCAATATCCTTTACCGCCAGAGAGGCACGCATATCCATCCCGGCAATAATGTTGGCATTGGTTCGGACGATACCCTCTTTGCCCTGATCGACGGCACGGTTAAGTTTGAGAGAATGGGCAAAAACAAGAAAAAGGTTTCTGTTTACCCTGTTGAGCAGTAACCGAAATACATGAAATAAAAAAACAAGGCTTTCGCAGATTTGCAAAAGCCCTGTTTTTCTTAACATTATTTTATCCATAAGCGCGGGCCTGCAACAGCGGGTCCGTGCTTTTTTATGTGTGCGTGTTTTTATGGCTTTTATAGTGTATCAAAGCCGTTGTTGTATAATTCTTCATTGATTTCGCAAACGGAATTTCCGTCTGTAATGCCTTTAATAATGACGCAGTCGCGCGCAATTCTTGCGTAAAGCGGCTGATACTTAAGCGCCTTAAGCATTTTTTGCATATCTTCAAGTTCCAGATTCATGCTTATGGCAATAGAGATCAGTTTGTCCCGTGACGGGTGTTTCTTTCCCTGAAATATCTGGTAGCCGTAGATCTGATTGATTTGTGCGTCTTTTAGAATCTGTGAGATCTTCAGGTTCTTTTCTGCAACCACTGCATTCAGATATTCACTGAGCGAGATGTCTATAAGTTCCGTTTTATTTTCCTGAATATAATTTTTAACGCTTGCGCTTTTAAGCAGTGCGCTCAGCAACTCATTCGTGCTTTTTTTAAATGATGGCAAATCAATCACTTCCCTAAAAAAGTCTATCATGTTATAATGAAAAAAACAAGTGGCGGCAGGTGAATAAAAACGGAATGGCTTGAACAGGCGCTGAACAGCGAATTTGAATTTTTACAGGCGCTTAAAAAAACGGAATCTTCTGTTGTGCTCAGATACAGGCATAAAAAAACAAAACAGGAAATCGTGTTTAAAAAATTTACCGGGCAGTGTGAAGTGTATGCGCTGGTGCGAAAGATTGTAAATATCCATCTGCCAAAGATCTATCAGGCATCGTTTGACGGCGAAAAAAGTTTGGTGGTTGAAGAATATATAAACGGTATCAGTGTTGCAGATGTGCTCAGCGAAGGGGCTTATTCGGAATCCGCCGCCGCAAATATCATGAATCAGCTTTTTGAGGTGCTTGCAGTGCTGCATTCTGAAAATATTGTGCATCGGGATATAAAGCCGGAAAACATAATGATTTCTTCAGACGGCGTGGTAAAACTGATTGATTTTTCGGCGGCAAGAATATTCAGCAGATATAAATCTAACGACACAAAGGCGCTTGGCACCATAGGATTTGCCGCGCCCGAACAGTACGGCATAGATCAGTCCGATGCCAGAACCGATATTTACGCTCTTGGGATTTTGCTGAATATTTTGCTTACCGGGCAGCACCCGCTTACATATCTTTACCCGGGCAGATACAGAAAAATCATAGAAAAATGTATAGAAACGATTCCGGATAACCGCTATGCATCCGTTTTTGAATTGAAAAAGCAGTTTAATAAAATTAAGCCGGCGGCTTAAGACTTTAAAACCCGTATGCTCTATAATGAGCATACGGGTAATTTTTTACAGTTCATCTATTTGGCTTGCAAGCGTTTTTACCGAGTTATAAAAGAATTGTTTTTTCTTCTCGTCGTCGCATTTTTCAAGCACGGCGCTTACGTGCACCAAAAGCGAATCATCTGTGGTAAATGAATCAAACAGAATTTCGTCCGTACTCATATTCAGCACTTCTGAAAGCGTATAAAGCATATTTACGGAAATTGTTCGCGCGCCTCTTTCAATGTGCCCCAAATAGGATGTGGAAATGCCGCAGAGTTCTGAAAGCTGTTCCTGCGTGTATCCAAGTTCCATACGGCGCTCTTTGATGCGCCTGCCTACCGCTTTGTTGTTGATCCGTTTCATTTTTTACCACCAAAATAGAAGTCCTGCTAATCAATATATTAGTCCTCTAATATTATAAACAAAATCAACTTGACAAAACACTTACTATATGTATATAATAATGACAAATAGTAGTATTTTTACTTGTTTTGATACTCTTTTTTTAGTATAGAATTGTTGCAGAAATACATATATTAATGACTTATGAAAGGGGAAGCTTATGAGATACTGTTCAAATTGCGGTAAAGAATTAAACGAAACGGAATCGTTTTGTAGCAATTGCGGGCAGCCCGTTGGCAATACTTCCGAAGCGATTACCAAAAGTAATAAAAAATCCAAGAAAAAGAAAGTTTTAACAGCGCTGCTTATCGTTTTTATCTTGGTGTTTGTCATTCCCATGATCATTGGATTCGCAGCGGCAGTATTTTCGGATGACACTGATACAGCAGATGAAAATTCCGCCGTAACTTCCGATTATTCAGAAGATTCTGAAGGGACAGGCGGCGTTTCCCAGAATGACGGTTGGATCTATTATGAATCGGGATTGTTAGACAGTAAAGACGGTGTTTCTGATTATTACTATGCCTATAATATGAGTCCCAATGATTTTATTAATGAAATTAATTCAACCCTTCAGCAACAATCGAAAGACAAAAATGGCGAGGAACTCAACGAATCTTCGCTATTAGAATATTCAGACACGGTGGATGTTGAAGCTTCTGATACCGATACAGTTACTACATATACTTATACATCTGAAAACGGGCATGGCATGTATGGTTGTTATATAGATACAAAAGATTCTGGTATTTACCAAGTCAGGTCTGTTGCTGATATCGAAATGCTGAAAAATTATGGTAACGACGAAGGTGATGCTGTTTTTTTATCCGCTTTAGTTGCTAGTCATGCGTTGCACGCGTTTGGAATTATAGATTATGACGAGATAGAAGACATCAATGTTGAAATGTTAGATTATATAAACCAAGGTACTGTAGGATTTTATAAAGATGGTATTCTATTACAATTCTTTATTGATGATAATAATTTTATAGAATGTGGTATTCGCCGTGTTACAGACGAGCAGTGGAATACAATGAAACAACAGGCTGAAGGCGCCGATGTGGCGTATGTTGAATTATAAAAGAAAAACTTTAAAGCCGCAAGGTTCAATGCTAAAAATATCGTAAGTGCAGACAGACGTTCGGATACCCAGATAGGTGTGTGCGAATATTGCGGCAGTGTTCTGAAAAATAAATAATTTGCGTGGAGGTAATTAGGCAATGCAGGGTGAATTAACAAACTGCAACGATCTTGATAGCCTGTTCAAATTATGGCAGGAAGAACAAAAAAACGAAAAGGACTTTGATAAAACCACTATTGACGGAATAAGCAAAACTTCATTCAGCAAAGACGGGATCATCAGCGAAGAGTGCTATAAAAACGCAAAATGCAAAATCCTGTTTATACTGAAAGAGTCAAATTTATTGAATTATCAGTGCGGCAGAACATCAGATGAAGATGATCAGATATGCTGGTATAAAGATTTTATTGGGGGAAAAGTAAACGACAATATTCCTAAGCAAAGAGAAAAAATGGGGCGAATGGCGTTTTACCTTTTTAATAAAAACAACTTACAAAGCCGTGAAACGCCGACCGAGGAGGAATATAAAAAAGCGCTTAAAAGCGTTGCGTTTATGAACCTTAATAAAAGAGGAGGCGGCAAAAGCGTTGACGTCAAACGATTTAATATGTATGTTCAGCGGTATAAAAAGTTTATTTTTAAGGAAATTGAATTAATCGATCCTGATTATATTGTAATTTTGGGAAAAACAAAATTTGAAAATGAGATAAAATCCAAATACGGTAGCAAAGTTGTTACTATGTGGCATACGGCTTACAAAATGCCGAATCAAAAAAGATCGGAAAATCCAAAAATCTCAAAAGACAGAAATGTGGATTGTTATATGAGGCACTTTTTTGAAATCGCAAAATATTTATAGAGTGATAAAAGAGCTGTCTCAATTAATTATCTTTATAAAGATAATTGCTTATACCCCATCTGTTGTGTTACATATAATCCGTGAAATATAGTGAAACAACAGGCTGAATATGCCGGCATATCTTATGAGGAAAGGAAAATCAATAATGGATGCTGAAAATATCAAAAGCACTGTATTGAAAACCGACTTAAAAATCAAAGAATTTCTAACAGGCAGATTTTTGAAGTTTTTAAAAAATTATAAAAGGTTTAAAGATCTGCCCAAGAAAAGCAAAATCAAGCACATAGCGTTTCCTATAGTTATTGTGCTGATCATAGCAATAGCGGCTAATGCAGGTGGGGGATCAACAAACGGGTTAACGGATGAGCAGGCAAATGCTGTGCTTGTATGCAGTGTATTACCATCAGATTTGCAATCTGCCGCGTCATTCGGTGCTGTGCAGAACGTATATTTCGGATCGCTTGCTGATTATTACAACATCACATCCGTTGAAAAAGATAAAGAAGACGACGGCGATCTTGAAATCACTGTGTATTTGGATTACCAGACTTCAAGCGGGAATACCTCTTCCGGCACATTGGTATTTGATTATAATGAAGATTCAAATAGCGCTGAACTGACAGGCGGTACTGCTTTAAGTGATTTCCAAAACTGGGGAATATATTATTGTAATTAATAATACCGTAATTGCTGCAAAGGGCAACATACATAAACTAAAATCAAGCAGTATTTTGTATTGCTTGATTTTTTTATGCGCAAAGATGTATAATTTAATCAGATTATATATGAGGAGTCAATATGAAGCATTGCACAAACTGCGGTAAAGAACTGCCGGATGAGGCGCAGTTCTGCCCGTACTGTATGACCAGACTTACCGAAACGGTGAATGTAAAGAAAAATCATAAGCACAAGAAAAACGCGGGTTCCGTCAAAAAAGCCGTGGTTGCCGTAGTTGTTATTTTGTGCGCGGCAGTTATCGCGGCCGGTATTTTTGCTTTTGTAAAATACGGCGTTCCGGCAATACGCGGGGGTTCCGGAAATTCGCAAGACGCTGTTTCAAACGGTTCCGGCATAGATTATGAAAGTTATACGGGTGTATATTTTGATTCCGACAATTCCGCAAGCAGCAGCATTATGGAGACCGGCGGCATTGAACTGCGGCTGCTTTCGTATGATGATTTTGACGATTCGTTTGAACTTTCGCTTACGCTGATCTCTGCGCCGCCTTCAAACCGGGTGGCAGAGATCAGTCATATTAAAGCCGTTGCGGATGAGGATAAGGCAAGGTTTACCTTTGAGGATGACGGCTGGGGAAACGCCGGGCAGGGAACGATAACTTTTCAGGGTAATCATGTATATCTTGAAACTGTGGTTACTGCCGGTGACCCAAATGCCATGTGGCAGCTGGATATTACAAATCAGGAACTGGTTAAGATGTCTGTTGACAATCAATATTTAAGAGACCTTACAGAATTATTGCCGGATATATATACAGCCGCTTACTACCTTGGCGGGGAAGTGATGCCAAATCAGGATATTGAATCCTATGTGCTGCATACTTTTGCGGATGCGGAGATTTACACTTATTACGGCAGCGATGAAATATACAGGATCACTTTGGAATATGACACCCTTGAAAAGAAACAGAAGTATAAATTCGGCGAACTTAACGGTTTTACCAAATTTTCGGATATAGAGGATATCACCTGGGGCTCAACCTATACAGACGGCGATCTTATCGTCTATACTTATGAGGAAATGAACGGATATCATACCGAACTGCGGTTTAAAAACAGCGAGCTTTATTCCGTCTCTTTCTGGAATTATGATTATGAGTAATGTTGAAAAGATCGGCATAAAAGCCGATCTTTTTTGTTGCAATTCGCTGGGTAAGTGGTATACTTAGGTATGAAAAAATATTATATCTGATTCATGCTTTTATAGGAAGTTTTCATTTTTGAGGGTTCGGAGGAATTTTTATGGTTGCGGTGATTACGGGGGCTTCGGGCGGTATAGGAAAAGAAACGGCGCGCGTTCTTTTGCGTGAGGGCTGGCAGGTCATTTGCCTTCAGCGGCATGACTGCGATTTGCCGGGAGCGGAAAACATAAAATGCGATATAACGGATCAGGCTGATATAGATTCTGCGTTTTCAAAAATAGAGAAGATCGATCTGCTGATTAACAATGCGGGATTCGGCGTTTCCGGGTGCGTGGAGTTTGCCGATATGGGCGAGATCCGCGCGCAGTTTGAACTGAATTTCTTTGCGCATATTGCCGTTACGAAAGCGGCGCTGCCAAAACTGCGCGAAAGCCGGGGGCGCGTGATCTTTATCTCCTCCGCGGCGTCCGTGTTCTCCATTCCGTTTCAGTCCTTTTACTCGGCAACGAAATCGGCAGTGGAATCCGTATCGCTTGCACTTTCCAACGAACTAAAGCAGTTTGGCATATCCGTGTGCGCCGTTCGCCTCGGCGATGTGAAAACAGGTTTCACGGCGGCGCGCCAAAAGGATTTTGCCGGAGACGAGGTATACGGCGGCGCAATTGCGCGCAGCGTAAAAGTTATGGAAAATGACGAGATCAACGGTATGCGCCCCGAACAGGTGGCGGAAGGGATTGTGAAGATCGCGCAGAAACGGCACCTGCCTGTTCTTGCTACCCTTGGCGGCAAATACAAAGTATTCTGCTTTTTGCAAAAGATCCTGCCCGCCGGGCTGGTGAACCGGATTGTTGGCGGTATGTATATGCCGAAAAAATAATTCTGAATTTTCTAAAAATGTAAAAAACAGGTTGACATCCATTTTGAATTGTGGTATAGTTTTATCGGTTAGTAAGGGCTAACCGATATTTTTTACCGTGATGTTAGTTAAAACTAACAAATGTTAACGCAAACTAACATGATAATAAGGAGATGCGAATATGTTTCTTTCCATGGCAGATTTCGGCGAGAAAAAGACCATTGCCAGGATAACGGGAAAAGAGGATACACGGCATCACCTTGAATCCCTTGGTTTTGTAGAGGGCGCGGATGTTACCGTTGTATCCAGCCTTGGCGGCAATCTGATCGTGAACGTGAAAGGCACGCGTGTTGCCATCAGCCGCACGATTGCAAATAAAATCATAGTTTAATGGAGGAGTTGCAATGACTTTAAAGGAAGCGAAGATCGGCTCAACCGTTACCGTTAAAAAGATTAACGGCGAAGGCGCGCTGAAAAGAAGGATCATGGATATGGGCATTACCAAGGGCGTATCTGTTTATATCCGAAAAGTGGCGCCGCTGGGCGATCCGATCGAAGTAACCGTAAGAGGGTATGAACTCTCGCTCAGAAAAGGAGACGCCGCAAGCATTGAAGTGGCGGAATAATTCCGAATCAACGTTAATTTATCTGTATAAGTTAGGCAAAACTAACGTATTTGCCTGCACATAAGGAGGAATAGTATGTCTATAAAGATCGCGCTTGCCGGGAACCCGAACAGCGGCAAAACCACGCTGTTTAACGCGCTCACAGGCTCCAATCAGTTTGTGGGAAACTGGCCCGGTGTAACCGTTGAGAAGAAAGAGGGCAAATGGAAGGGCGACAAGTCCGTTACCATAACCGACCTGCCGGGTATTTACAGCCTTTCACCCTATACGCTGGAAGAGGTTGTGGCAAGAAACTACATACTGGATGAAAAGCCGGACGCAATCCTGAATATTGTGGACGGCACAAACCTGGAGCGAAACCTCTATCTTACAACGCAGCTGCTGGAACTCGGCGTACCCGTTGTGGTTGCCGTTAATATGATGGATGTGGTAAACAAACAGGGAAGTAAGATCGATTCGGAAAAACTTTCGCAGGCGCTCGGTTGCCTGGTGGTTGAGATCTCCGCCCTGAAAGGCACGGGCGTTAAGAAAGCGGCGGAGGCAGTGGTTGCCGCTGCCGGCACAGAACAGCCTATCCGGCACAGGTTCAGCGTTGGCGTAGAAGATTATCTTTCCCGTATTGAGGCGCAGTTGAATGTGCCCGAGGCGCAGAAACGGTTTTACGCCATTAAACTTTTTGAACGGGACGACAAGATTGCCGAAACCGGCGAAAGCCTGCCGAATGTGGAAGATATCGTGAAAGAGGCGGAGGCTGAGTTTGACGACGACAGCGAAAGCATCATCACGAATGAAAGATACGAGTATATCGCCTCTATCATCGGCTCCTGCTATGTAAACAAGCAAAAAGGCAAGTTGACGGTATCGGATAAAATTGATAAAATAGTTACAAACAGATTTTTGGCACTGCCGATCTTTGTTGTTGTAATGTTTCTTGTGTATTATATCTCCTGGACCACGGTGGGCACCGTGCTGACGGACTGGACAAATGACGGCGCGTTCGGTGACGGATGGCATCTGACCGGGCAGGGCGATTATGATGACGCAATGAACGAATTCGCGGCGGAATATATCTGGACGCCGAGTGTGGTGGACACGGTTGACGCTGCCGCCGCTGCGGATGTTGTCGGCGCAGGCGATATTCAGGCTGCGATTGAGGACGGCGATTACGCCGCGTTTGATGAGGCTTACGGATCCTATGCCGATTCACTTGCGCAAGCGGGCTATGATATCTCTCCGGCAGTGGACGCGGCGCTTGAGATGGACAGCGTGCCCGCAACGGAAGATTACGGCGTTTACGTGCCGGGCATTCCGGTGTTTGTGGAGCGCGGGCTTGACGCGATTCACTGCACAGACTGGGTCAAGAGCCTTGTGCTGGACGGCATTGTAGGCGGCGTGGGCGCTGTACTTGGTTTCGTGCCGCAGATGCTGGTTCTGTTTATTCTTCTTGCTATTCTTGAAGGCTGCGGCTATATGGCGCGCGTTGCGTTTATTATGGACCGGATCTTCCGCAGATTCGGGCTCTCCGGAAAATCGTTTATCCCCATGCTGATCGGCACAGGCTGCGGTGTTCCCGGCGTTATGGCAAGCCGCACCATAGAAAATGACAGGGATAGGAAAATGACGGTTATGACCACAACATTCATTCCCTGCGGCGCAAAGATGCCGATCGTTGCCCTGATTGCGACGGCGCTTTTCCACGGCGCATGGTGGGTTGCGCCAAGCGCATACTTTATAGGTATAGCGGCAATCATCATCTCCGGCATCATCCTTAAGAAAACAAAGATTTTTGCCGGCGACCCGGCGCCGTTCGTTATGGAACTGCCGGCCTACCACGTGCCTACATTCGGTTCGGTTATGAGATCTATGTGGGAGCGCGGCTCATCATTCATCAAAAAGGCAGGCACGATCATTCTGCTTTCCTCCATCTTCATCTGGGCAGGCTCGCATTTTGGCACCACCGCATCCGGCGGATTTGGATTTGAACTGGAAATGGATCTGGAAAACAGCGTTCTCGGCATGATCGCGGATGTTGTAAAATGGATCTTCCTGCCGCTCGGCTTTGATAACATTAAAGCAACCATCGCAACGGTTATGGGGCTTGTTGCAAAAGAGGAAGTTGTAGGCGTATTCGGCGTTCTGGATTTTGAAGGTATGTCCTACATCGCGGCGTATTCTTTCCTGATCTTTAATCTGCTGTGCGCACCGTGCTTTGCGGCGATCGGCGCAATCAAACGGGAGATGAACAGCGCAAAGTGGACCTGGATCGCAATCGGCTATCAGACGGTATTTGCTTACTGCATTTCGCTTATGGTATATCAGATCATCGGCCTGATCATGGGCGCCGTATCGTTCTCTTTCTGGACGGTGCTTGCGATCGCCGTACTTGCCGGATTCCTGTATCTTATCTTCAGGAAAAACAAATATGATGAAAACAGGCTTGCTTATACGGATGTAAAGCGCAAAAAGAAAACAGGCGCTGTAAAATAAATCGTATGAAATAAGGTGTTTTTATGACTTGGGGAAGTATTCTTGTTTTGGCGGTTATTGCGGTTATCGTTGCTGCCGTTATCGTTAAAATGATCAAAGACAAAAAAAGCGGC
>ULSD01002462.1_pt1 | contig 10048 bp, 7 predicted proteins | sample 1956051 | NCBI WGS metagenome assembly ULSD01 (sample SAMEA4835699, study PRJEB28245) | human gut metagenome | biome: gut microbiome; material: fecal sample | place: Denmark | collected 2008
AGGTATTTACTGATAAATATAAAGAAGTGATAGGGGGTGAGCTGACTGCCGAAACGATGGCTTTGCTTACAGGTGAACAACATTCGCTGTTGGCCTATCAGATTTTTCGTGATGAGATAATGACGGGAGGTTTTTGCCAATTGATACAGAATGGTTATGGGGGATATATTTTTGATAATCCTTTTGCCAAAGTGATGCGTCTGTGGGGAGCTGAAGAATTTTCCAAATTGATTTACCGGGCGAAAAAGATATATGATGCTCATCGTGCTGATCTTGAAAAAGAGCGAACTGAAGATGAATTCATGGCAATGTATGAGCAATATGAAGCTTTTGACGAACTGGAAGAAGAATATTTTGAAATGGAAGAACAGGTAACTGCGACAGTAGCAGGGTATTTGGATGATCATTTGGAGTTATTTGCAAAAATAATAAAGTAGTTGGTGCAGTATTTTTTAAGTATCTGCATTTACTTATTGTGAATTGGAATTTATATCTTTGCAAACTCTAATAATAGATTTATGAAACAAGTGAAAATTTTGATGTTAGCCCTGGTTGTATTGATGGGCGTTGGTTTTACTTCATGTATGAATGGAGAGAATGATACTACGGTAAGGGAAGATGCTTTCGTTAAAGTTGTTTCTTATATGGGAAGCACTTGGTTTGAAGACGCTAACGGATTTAGGTATTATCCTACTGACGCTTCTTTGGCTGCGATGAAGACTCAAATGGGCTTTGAACCGGTTAATGGTGGCATGGCATATGTGATCTATCAGTATGACTCAGCTACACAGACTAAAACGGCAACCTCAACTTCTTTGAAAGATTTGCAATTGTTGTATGCAACGAAGTTGGATGCTACTGTAGAATCAGTACAGCATAAACCTGAAGAAGGAGAGGAACCACTATCGAATGATTCAATAGCAAAAGCCCCTATCAGAGGTTTGGAGGGAACAATTAGTACTTCTTATGGAAATATTACGTACAAACCTATTATGTTTGATGAGAGTACATTATTGCTTCAGATTGATTACTTTATGGGACCGGAAGGTTTGTTATCTCACTATTTTACACTTGTTCATTATCGGGATGAGTCTGTTGATGAGAATACTATAAAGTTGTATTTGCGTCATAATAATGGAAAAGATACTTCTACCAGTTATACCAGCGTAAACTACTTAAATCAATATCCATTTGTATTCTATAAGGCATTCAATCTGGGAAAACTCGATGGGTCTATTAATGAAAATACAAAAATTATTATTGAGGTACAGGAGAATAATACCAATATAGATTTGGAGAGTGAGCAGACTAAAACTAAAACATACACAGTACAAATTAAGGCTAAAGAATAAATTTGGATTACAAAGAGTTATTTAAAATAGCAATGTCATTAATTTCCTCTCCGGCCAAGGCCTGGGAGGAAATTCGTTTGGAAGAGGATAGGCGAAAAGTCTTTGTGGCTTTTGTCTATCCTATGATTGGTTTATGCGGTCTTGCTGTCTTCATTGGTTCTTTATTGGCCAATGGATGGGGAGGTCCGCAAAGTTTTCAGATAGCCATGACGCAATGCTGCGCTGTGGCTGTAGCCTTGTTCGGTGGCTACTTTTTGGCGGCTTATGCCATCAACCAACTGAGGGTACAGATGTTTGGAATGTCAGATGATATCCCTCTGACTCAGCAGTTTGCAGGATATGCACTGGTTGTCAGTTTCCTGCTGAAAATAATTACCGGGCTGTTACCTGATTTTAGCATCATCGGCTGGTTGTTGCAGTTCTATATCGTTTATGTGGTATGGGAAGGTGCGCCGATTGTGATGCAGGTTGAAGAAAAGAATCGGTTACGATTCACCATTTTGTCGTCTTTGTTGTTAATACTATGTCCGGCAGTGATTCAATTTGTGTTCAATAAACTAACAGCAATATTAAATTAAGAAAATAATGAAACTGGCTCCTGTAAATATAAAGAATAAACGTGTTACGTTTGACTATGAGTTATTAGATACTTATACGTCAGGTATTGTGCTCACCGGAACGGAGATAAAGTCTATTCGCCTGGGAAAGGCAAGTCTGGTAGATACGTTTTGTTACTTTGCAAAAGGTGAGTTGTGGGTGAAGAATATGCACATCGCCGAATATTTCTATGGCTCGTACAATAATCATGCAGCCCGTAGAGACAGGAAGCTGTTACTCAATAAGAAGGAGTTGAAGAAACTGGAACGGGGAACGAAGGAAACAGGATTTACCATTGTGCCCGTTCGTATGTTTGTCAACGAAAAAGGATTAGCTAAAGTTGTTGTGGCTTTGGCTAAAGGAAAAAAGCAATATGACAAGCGCGAGTCTTTGAAGGAAAAAGATGATCGTCGTGATATGGACCGGATGTTTAAGAGATAGGGGATAAGGTTATAAAGTTATAGGGTTATAAGGTTATAATAGGGCTATAAAGGTTATAGAGGTATAAAAAGAGATGGTGAAAGCAACTATTCCACAATTAATATCCCAACGCATCCTTATATTGGATGGGGCGATGGGAACTATGATTCAGCAATACAACTTAAAGGAAGAAGATTTCCGTGGTGAACGTTTTGCACACATTTCCGGACAACTGAAAGGGAACAATGATTTGTTGTGTCTGACCCGTCCGGATGTAATTCAGAATATTCACCGTAAATACCTGGAAGCAGGTGCCGATATCATCGAAACCAATACCTTTAGTTCGACTATGGTTTCTATGGCCGATTATCACGTAGAAGAGTATGTACGTGAGATCAACCTTGCTGCTGTGAAACTGGCACGTGAAGTGGCGGATGAATATACAGCAAAGAATCCGCAAAAGCCTCGTTTTGTGGCAGGTTCGGTAGGGCCTACCAATAAGACCTGCTCTATGAGTCCTGATGTGAATAATCCGGCCTTTCGTGCATTAAGCTATGATGGATTGGCTACCGCTTATCAGCAGCAAATGGAAGCTATGCTCGAAGGAGGAGTGGATGCCATTCTGATTGAAACTATCTTTGATACGCTGAATGCCAAGGCAGCTATCTATGCAGCAGAACAGGCAATGAAAAAGACAGGTATTGAAGTCCCCATTATGCTATCTGTTACTGTTTCTGATACGGGTGGACGTACACTTTCGGGGCAGACATTGGATGCTTTCCTGGCTTCTGTGCAACATGCTAATATACTTTCGGTGGGATTGAATTGCTCGTTTGGTGCCAAACAATTAAAGCCATTTCTTGAGCAGCTTGCCAACTGTGCACCTTATTACATCAGTGCTTATCCGAATGCCGGACTTCCTAATAGTCTGGGTAAATATGATCAGACCCCGGCCGATATGGCTCATGAAGTAAAAGAATACATCCATGAAGGATTAATAAATATCATTGGTGGCTGTTGTGGTACTACTGACGCTTATATTGCAGAATATCCGGCCCTGATAGAAGGAGCAAAGCCCCATGTACCTGTTCCTAAGCCTGATTGTCTCTGGCTTTCGGGGTTGGAATTGCTGGAGGTGAAACCCGAAATCAATTTCGTAAATATCGGTGAGCGTTGCAATGTAGCCGGTTCGCGTAAGTTCTTGCGGCTTATTAATGAGAAGAAATATGATGAAGCACTTTCCATAGCCCGTCAGCAAGTAGAAGATGGTGCGTTGATCATTGACGTAAATATGGATGATGGGTTGTTGGATGCACGTCAGGAGATGACAACTTTCCTCAATCTGATAGCTTCGGAGCCTGATATAGCTCGTGTGCCTGTAATGATTGACTCTTCTAAGTGGGAGGTCATTGAAGCCGGACTGAAATGCCTGCAAGGTAAATCGGTAGTGAATTCTATCTCTTTAAAAGAAGGAGAAGAGAAGTTCTTAGAGCATGCCCGCATTATTAAACAATATGGTGCTGCTACTGTGGTAATGGCTTTCGACGAAAAAGGACAGGCAGATACTGCTGCCCGTAAAATAGAAGTCTGTGAGCGGGCTTACCGTTTGTTGGTTGATAAGATAGGATTCAATCCGCATGATATTATTTTTGACCCGAATGTTCTTGCTGTAGCTACGGGTATCGAAGAGCACAATAATTACGCTGTCGACTTTATCAATGCAACCGGCTGGATTCGTAAAAATCTTCCCGGTGCACATGTGAGTGGTGGTATTAGTAATCTTTCATTCTCTTTCCGCGGAAACAACTACATCCGGGAAGCAATGCATGCTGTCTTTCTTTATCATGCTATTCAGCAAGGGATGGATATGGGAATTGTCAATCCGGCTACTTCCGTGCTCTATACGGATATTCCGGCCGATGTGCTCGAAAAGATAGAGGATGTTGTTCTGAATCGTCGTCCTGATGCTGCCGAACGTCTGATCGAACTTGCCGAAGCGTTGAAAGCCGAAAAGAATGGCGAACTTCCAACTCCCAATTCTCAGGTTTCAACTCATTTAGCCTGGAGAGAGGGTACTGTGCAGGAACGTTTGCAGTACGCATTAGTGAAGGGTATTGGTGACTTTCTGGAAGAAGATCTGGCGGAAGCATTGCCACTGTATGATAAGGCGGTGGATGTGATTGAGGGACCATTGATGGAGGGTATGAATCATGTAGGCGAACTGTTTGGAGCGGGGAAAATGTTTTTACCCCAAGTTGTGAAAACTGCACGTACCATGAAAAAGGCAGTGGCTATTTTACAACCGATTATTGAATCGGAGAAACAGGAAGGTGCTTCTACAGCCGGTAAGGTGCTGCTCGCTACTGTCAAAGGAGATGTGCATGATATCGGTAAGAATATTGTATCTGTAGTGATGGCTTGTAACGGTTATGATATTGTAGATTTAGGGGTAATGGTACCTGCCGAAACCATTGTACAGCATGCTATTGAAGAGAAAGTGGATATGATCGGTCTGAGCGGACTGATTACTCCTTCTTTGGAGGAGATGGTTCATGTAGCTATGGAATTGGAAAAAGCAGGTTTGGATATTCCTTTGTTGATTGGTGGCGCTACGACTTCGAAGATGCATACGGCTTTGAAAATAGCTCCTGTTTATCATGCTCCGGTAGTGCATTTGAAGGATGCATCTCAAAATGCCGGTGTAGCAGCACGGTTGCTTAATCCAAAGGCAAAAGAGGAACTGGTGGCAGAATTGGCAAAAGAATACAAGGATTTGCGTGATAAAAGCGGTATGAAGCGTCGTGAGACAGTATCGCTTGAAGAAGCACAAAAGAATAAACTGAATCTGTTTTAATTGATATGGACGTAAGAAAGATTTGTTTTTTGTTGTTATCGACAGTTGTCCTACTGACTACTGTTTTTTCTTGCTCTTCTGTTTCGCAAAAAACAGAGTCTGTTTCTGCTAACGCTGCTTTGGATAATATCTTTGCGCGTAAGAGTGTGCGAACTTACTTGAACAAAGGAGTTGAAGAGGAAAAGATAGACTTGATGCTTCGTGCCGGTATGGCTGCTCCTTCGGGTAAAGATTTGCGTCCTTGGGAGTTTATTGTTGTAACCAAACGTGCTTCCCTTGATTCTATGGCTGCAGCTTTGCCTTATGCTAAGATGCTTACCGAAGCTCGTTATGCTATTGTTGTCTGTGGTGACTCTACCCGATCTTCTTATTGGTATTTGGATTGTTCGGCTGCTGCGCAAAATATTCTTTTAGCTGCCGAAAGTTTGGGATTAGGTGCTGTATGGACTGCTGCTTATCCTTATGAGGATCGTATGGAAGTAGTACGCAAGTATACTGCTCTTCCCAAAAACATTTTACCACTATGTGTCATACCTTTCGGATATCCTGCTATTCAACAGCAACCGAAGCAAAAGTATGACGCAAAGAAAATACATTATCAGTAAATATTGTAAAAAATATTGTAATTTCTCGTTGTTAGCTGTTTTTTTGTATTGTTTTCTGTCTTAAAAAAAGGTAAGACTATTTGTTGTATGGACTAATTTTGAAAAACAGACTGATGAAAATAAATATTAAGGGTAAATATGAAGACCATTTAGCTTTGTTTTTCTATAAAAAAAGGAAAATATGAATAGAAACACTTGATTTATGGATAGTATTTATACGATATAAGCTACTAAATTTGTGCTTATTTATCGTATGAGCATTATGAAAAGATTACTATTCATTTTTTCTTTTTTCTACCTATCGGTTACGAGTGGAAGTGCACAAGATACTCTGACACTTGAAAACTGTCTTGAAATGGGTATAGAAAATAATCTGTCTTTACAGAGTAAGCGCAATGAAATACAGAAAGGTAGATATGGTATTTCTGAAAACCGCGCTAAGCTACTTCCACAAATTAATGGTTTCGCCAATTATAATGATAACATTGATCCGCCTGTATCTGTAACCGATGGTTCTGTATATGGTACCCCTTACAATGTAACTCATACTTTGCGGTATAATGCCAATGCTGGATTGCAGTTACAAATGCCACTCTATAATCAAACTCTTTATACTACTTTATCTATTGCCAGGACAATGGATGAGATGAATCGCCTTTCTTACGAAAAGGCGAGGGAAGACCTTATCTTGCAAATCTGCAAAATGTATTATTTGGGACAAGTTACTGCAGAGCAAATTGTACTGGTAAAAGCCAATATCATCCGTCTTGAAGAGTTAAAGGATATTACACAGGCATTTTACGATAACGGGATGGCTATGGAAGTAGATGTGAAACGGGTGAATATCAATTTGGAAAACTTGAAAGTACAGTATGACAACGCCCAGGCAATGTTAGAACAACAACTGAATCTTTTGAAATATATCATTGATTATCCGGCTGAGAAAAATATTGCATTGACACCTGTCAATACCGACAACATCATTCCGGTTGCTCTGACCGGTTTGTCAGAAAACCTCTATGAACTGCAGTTGCTACAATCTCAAAAGCAACTGGCTGAGCAACAGAAAAAGATGATCGGCTATGGTTATATGCCCTCACTGAACCTTACAGGCAGTTGGATGTTTTCGGCTTACACAGACAAAGCTTATCACTGGTTCCATTCCGGACCTTCCAATCATTGGTTTCGTTCGTATGGTTTGGGTTTGTCTTTGCGTGTACCAATATTCGACGGATTTGATAAACGCTATAAAAGTCGTAAAGCAGCTATTGATATTGAAAATATGAAGATAGCACAAGAAAATACCCGAAAGAATCTGCAAGTCCAATATTTGAATGCCACAAATGATTTGATGAACAATCAGCGTAATTTCAAAAAACAAAAGGACAATTATCTATTGGCTGAGGATGTTTATGCAGTCACTATGAATCGTTACCGGGAAGGGATTACTTCGATGACCGAAGTATTGCAGGATGAGATGCGCATGAGTGAAGCGCAAAATAACTATATAAGTGCACATTATAATTACCGTATCACTACTTTAATGTTACTTAAGCTTACCGGACGGATAGATTCCTTGGTAAATGATTAATTAAACAAGAATATTAAAACAATACAAAAGATATGAGAACAAAAGAAAACGACAGTGTAGCAAGTATACATCAGGAGAAAGCAAAAAAACTGAAAAAACTACGCCGTTGGCAAATAGTAGTCAGTATGTTGGGAATCGTGATCATTGCGTGGGGGATAATTCAGGTGGTGTGCCTTTTTCTGAATTACAAAAGTTGTGAGACTAGTAACGATGCTCAAATAGAACAATATATATCCCCTATCAATTTGCGTGCATCGGGGTATATTAAAAAGATTTGTTTCACCGAACATCAGGAAATACATAAAGGGGATACATTATTGGTACTTGACGACCGTGAATACAAAATACGGGTAATGGAGGCCGAAGCAGCACTGAAAGACGCATTGGCAGGTGCTACTGTTATTGGAGCAACTTTGCAAACTACCCAAACCACAGCCTCTGTTTATGATGCTTCCATTGCAGAGATAGAAATACGTCTTGTCAAATTGGAGAAAGACCGTCAACGGTATCAGAACCTGGTTAAAAGAAATGCAGCTACTCCCATACAATTGGAGCAGATAGAAACGGAATATGAAGCAACTCATAAAAAACTTGAAGCAGTAAAGCGGCAACAAAAGGCGGCTCTATCAGGAGTAAATGAAGTTTCACACCGTCGTGAGAATACAGAGGCTGCTATTCAGCGAGCAACGGCAGCCCTCGAAATGGCAAAACTTAATCTCTCGTATACGGTAGTAACAGCTCCTTGTGACGGTAAGTTGGGGCGTCGTACTTTAGAAGAAGGACAGTTTATTACAGCGGGACAAACGATTACTTATATTCTTCCTGATACTCAAAAATGGATTATTGCCAACTATAAAGAGACTCAGATAGAGAACCTGCATCTGGGACAGGAGGTTATTGTTACAGTGGATGCCATCAGTGATAAAAAATTTACCGGAAAAATAACGGCGATTTCCGGTGCTACAGGATCCAAATATTCTTTGGTTCCCACGGATAATTCTGCCGGAAACTTCGTAAAAATACAACAACGTATACCGGTACGTATTGATTTTACTAATTTATCTAAAGAAGACAATGAGAGGTTGGCGGCAGGTATGATGGTAGTTGTAAAAGTAAAACTCTGAAGCTATGCCATCGTACCCTAAAAATTATCCTTTCTACAATTGGGTGCCGAAACCGGTAGGCATCATTATCCTAATATTGTTTTTCCTTCCGATACTTACGGTAGGAGGGACTTATTCGGTAAACAGTACTGAGATGATGAACGGATTGGGGATTATTTCCGAACATATCCAGTTCACTAATTTCGCCACTTCTATAGGTATGGCAGCTTTCTGTCCTTTTTTATATAGATTAGTACTTATTCGCAGAGAGAAAATGATGTGTATTGCCGGTTTCTCGTTGATGTACATATTCAGCTATATCTGCGCTAAGACAGACAGTGTATTTCTGTTGGCGCTTTGTAGTCTGTTTACGGGATTTCTCCGGATGGTATTGATGATGGTTAATCTTTTTACACTTATCAAGTATGCAGGGCATATTGAAGCTTATGAGAAAATCACTCCTGGTAATGAACCGGCAACCGGAGAAGGATGGGATAAACTGGATATCGAACGAAGTGCTGCACAGCCGGCCATTTACCTGTTCTTTATGATATTGGGACAAATAGGGACCTCGCTTACTGCATGGCTTGCTTTTGAATATGAATGGCAATATGTTTACTATTTCATGATGGGGCTGTTGTTACTTTGTATTCTCATTACATTTATTACGATGCCTTATCATAAATATGTTACACGGCGGTTTCCTATTAATTTCAAACAGTTCGGTAATGCTTCTATATTTAGTATTATGTTGCTCTGTATCACTTATATACTGACTTACGGTAAGGTACTTGACTGGTATGATAATCCTACCATACAATGGGCTACGGTCGGTGCTATCATTACAGGGGGCATATTCATTTACATAGAAGCCACTCAGCGCAATCCTTACTATCAACTGGATGTATTCAAATTACGCACTATTCGTATTGGTTTTCTGCTATACTTTCTGTTGATGGTGTTGAATTCCAGTGCTATGTTTGTCAATGTATTTACAGGGATAAGCATGAAACTGGATAACTTCCAAAATGCTACATTGGGCAATTGGAGTATGTTGGGGTACTTTATTGGTGGTATTGTAACTATCTGGCTTAGTGTAAAAGGAGTGCATTTCAAATATTTATTTGCCGCTGGTTTTCTTTTATTGGGACTGTCTGCTATGTTTATGTATTTTGAAGTCCAAGGTGCCGGATTGTATGAACGTATGAAGTATCCGGTTATAATCCGTTCCACAGGTATGATGCTACTTTATTCGTTGATACCTACATTTGCAACCCAGCGCATGCCTTATAAGTTTCTGTCTTCTTGGATTTGTACTATGCTTACCGTACGTATGGTACTGGCCCCATCCATCGGTACGGCTCTCTATACTAATATATTGCAGGAAAGACAGCAATACTACATCACACGTTATGCACAGAATGTGGATATGTTACATCCCGAAGCATCCTCCTCTTTTATTCAGACCATGAAAGGAATGCAATATCAAGGAAAAAGCAGGACTGAATCTATAAACATGGCTGCCA
>ULSD01030592.1_pt1 | contig 10047 bp, 16 predicted proteins | sample 1956051 | NCBI WGS metagenome assembly ULSD01 (sample SAMEA4835699, study PRJEB28245) | human gut metagenome | biome: gut microbiome; material: fecal sample | place: Denmark | collected 2008
TGTTAAAGGAGTTGATTTTTTTTGAATATCATTACTCGTGCTTCCGTAAAGGAGCGCATCCATGTCGAACAAATCATTCGCAGCCAGCCGCATATGCACAACAGCGGCCTTGTCGATATTGTTACCATCCCGGTTCGAAAATGTTTAGGACTTTCTATGGATGTCTACAAACCAGTCGGAGAGGTCAAAGAACCACTACCCATCATCCTGGATGTTCATGGCGGGGGCTTGATTGCCGGCCGCAAAGAACAGAACAGGAATCTTGGTATCCAACTGGCAAGAAGAGGCTATATCGTTTTTATCCCCGATTACCGTCTGGTTCCCGAAACGGATATCTTCGGACAAATCTCGGATATTCTCGATGCGCTCGCAGTCATTGAAGCGAAAGCGGCAGAGTTCGGCGGCAACATCGAAAAACTCTTCGTTACCGCAGACAGTGCCGGTGCTTTCTTGGCCTCTATGGCCGTTGCTTCACTACACCATCCTGCCGAGATGCAGCCGGTCATCCGCCGCCTTGAAAGGTATATCCCGCAAAAGGTTCAGGCTCTCCGCGTGACTGCCATGGGTTTTCAGAGTGGGATGTTCTACCTTTACAAAGGTCAGGTTGGATTGCTGGCGGACAACTACATGCAGAAGGGATGGCGCAAAGAGAAGTACGCTTCCAATATTCGTCCCGAATACTATTGCAAGCTGCTGCCGCCGTGCTTTCTTTGTTCCGGAAAAGGAGATTTCCTGAAAGGACAGACAAAACGTTATGTGAAGCTGCTGAAAACCAACCACCAGTACCATCAATTCGTATTCTGCAATGTAAAAGAAGCCGACCACGCTTTTGCCGCACTTCATCCGGAAACGGCATGGGGGCAGATGGCAAACGATGAGATGCTGGCGTTCTTTTACTGCTAAGCACGATAAGATAAGGAAAAATCATGGCACACAAAAAAATTATCGACTCTGTGAAGAAACAGGGTCAAGTAACCATCAAAGACCTCGATGAGTTCCTTCGCTTCGTTATCTACGAATACGATATGCGGACATTTGATGCCAACTATATCAGCATTCTCATTCCCATGCAGTTCGACATCGACAAGGTGTTTGGACTCAATGTCTGCAAAAGAAGTGATGACGACTATGTAATTTTGTATTCATGCTGGTATCCGAACAAGGATGTTTTCGGCAGACAATTTGAAATGCGGCTGTACCACTACGACAACTCTAATGACGATGACGACCTAGGACTCGATATTGTTATGACGCAGAGTCAGTACGATGCAGTCCTGCAGAGATTCGAGGAGCAGTACAAAAAGGCTTACGGAGTTACCGTTGAAAGGGACTGGAAAGACTCTCCTTTTGACTGCGGCGAGAACGAGGAGGAAGAAATTTGAATATCAACCGTTACGCACTTTGCAAGGAGCGCTCCTTGCAGAAAATCATAAGCAAGCAACCGAAACCCAATACCACCGCAATCGGAGTTTGCAGCGAGACGCAGGTCACACATCACATCATCACGAAAAGAAGTGATGAGTGCCTGCCCATCTCTGCATTTGTTCCGAAACACAAGGAAGGGGATGGCAAGAAATTCCCCGTTATCATCGACATCTACGGCGGCAATTTCGTTGCAGGACGCAGTGCTCTGAACACAAATTTTGGGGCATGGTGTGCAGAACAAGGATATCTGACCTTTATTCCGGAATACACCCCAGTTCCTGAAACGAACTTGTTCGGACAGCTCGGCGACCTTTTGAAGGCGTTCGTTGTCATCCACCGCTGTGCAGAACGGTATGGCGCAGATATGTCCAGAATGTATCTGGTAGGTGACGGTGCAGGTGCTGCACTGGCTTGCCTCGTATACGCTCTTCTCTGGAACCCTGTATCCATGCAGCATCTCGAAGATGAACTTCCGTTTGATGTACCGCAGGAAGCAAAACTCACGTTCAAGGCTGTCTGCTTGCAGAATGGTATTCTTGACCTTTCCAGCAGAAAGATGAACGCTATCGCGCCTTATCTCATCGAAAAGGATTGGAAGAAGACCAGCTACGCTGAGTGCCTGTCACCTAAGACTTACGCCAAGATGCTGCCTCCGTGTTTACTCGTCACAAGCATTACCGATGCTCATAAACGTGACACGAACCAGCTGGCTTGGCAGTTAAAATTGAAGGGTACAAGGTATTCGGTACATTCCGCAAACAATCTCTTTGCGAAAGAAAGTTTTGCTGCACGGCATCCTGAAACGCGGTATGCGCAGGCAGTTAATACGGCTATGCTTGCATTTTTCGAAAATAAATAACACCAAAAAAGGAGAAATCACAATGGCTAATTATCACAAAAGGAACAGCATCCGTGCGGTCCAGTGGGACCCCGAAAACGCGCAGAGCTTCGAGGGCATCAAGAAGCTGATTGCCGAAAATCCCGGTATTGGCTGGAAGGCAGATAACATTGTCCGTAACGACGCCAGCGACAACATCATCATTCGCAGCTTTGGCATGATTGTACTGCGCATCAAGCCCTACGAATATCTGGTGGAGGGCAAGAAAGACAGCCTTTTCACCGTTTCGCCTGAAACTTTTGAACTCATGTATTAAAGCGTGACAACTATAGCTGCCAGTGTTGCGGAGCACATACTACCGTAAAGAAGTCTGTCAAGCTGCATGTACATCATCTCGAAAGCCGTAAGGTAGGCGGGAATGCGCCAAGTAATCTTATTACTTTGTGTACTACTTGCCATGGTGCGCTTCACAAGGGAAAAGTATCTCTTGATGGCGAGAAACGCGGCAAGCCGCTGCGAGATGCCGCTTTTATGGGCATTATGCGCAAAACCTTAATGGCTCGATTACGCGAGGAACTGCCTATCCCTGTCCAAGGGACTTATGGCTATATCACAAAAATGCTCCTTCTGGTGAAAATCGAATCGTAAAGCAGAGTGTCAAAGATGCTATTGCCAAAATGTACAACAGTGCCAAAGAAGAAGGAGTTGAAATGATTCCGTGGACTTGGGACCCTGAGTACAAAGGAATTGATGACTATCTGTATGCGCAATCCAAAATTGGCGGTGTCACGCACTGGGTAGACGATGTAAAGCCTGCAAAGTCTGCTCATGTTATGGTTCCTATTATGACTCCGAAGAAGGTAGAAAAAGATGATGATATTCAGATTCCGCTTCCGCCTGTGCCAAAAAAAGAAGAATCGGTGTTCAAAATTATCAATATCCCATACAGAGGGTAAGAAAATGCGCAGAGATTACTCAGATGTGACAGATTTTAATCAGTTACAAAAGGAAATCGAAAAGTGCTTCAAAAAATGGGACACTATATATCTGAAAGGGAGCAATGGAACATCTTTCGTTTCAGATGGCGTTGTCCTCAATATGCTGAGGTCAGATATTATCTGGCTTCGAAAGAAAAGAAGCAAAGCTAACAAAAATATTCCCATCGCGGGGCAAATGACTTTGTTTGGAGATGTTATACAAGAGGAACGAGAAATTCCTCCTTTGATGTCACGCAATTATATGAATCCAAACACAGTCAAAAAGAAGGAGTATTTGCTTCTTCACGCTTTTGATTAAAACGCAATGGTGAAAAAAATAAAAAATTAAGGAGAACAGACAAAATGGTTAATAATTCTAATATCGTTAATGCAATGGTTAAGTATCACTTTTCCGATGGTATTCACACTTTGCCCTGCAAAGTAAACAAACAGACGCATGAAGTCTTTGACATCAGTGGAAAAACGCAGCTCGTGAAGGAATTAGTCGAGGATGATGATTTTTCCTTTGATAGTGACGAAGAAGCCACTCTCTTTGAGGTATACGAAGACCTAGATTATGCAGAAGTTGAGGTTGATGGAAAACTCTATCCGTTCCAGATTCTTGAAATGATTGATGAAGCACTCCAAGATGGTGGAATGAATCCTATTGAAGAGTACAGTGCCGTCGAAAAAAGCGGCGATTACTGGGAAGCAGTGGATGGAATGTCGCTGACTCAGTGCATCCGTTCTTGGCGTTGGTGGGAACTAAAAAATTCCATCGAACACAACCGTACAGCAATTGCTGATTTTATCGGAGCCAATCCCGGAAGTGCTACCTATGTTAAGGTCTTGAATGGGAATACAAACCAGACCGAGATTTGCGATATGCTAGACAAAGCTGAGGCTCAGATGCCGGAAGACAAATTTATGCAGTTCTTTAACAAGTACGATAACCCGAATATTTGGGATATTAACTAAAACTGCGATTCCAAGTTGTTTCAGCCAAAAATCAAGGAGAGTAAAAATGGAAAGAAGCATCAGAGCTTAAACAGCAACGATACCGTTGGGCAACATCTGCCGGATATCCTAACGGTTCTTCCGCTAAAAATACAGCACTGTTTTGGAGCAGACCTTTAAAAGATGAAAAGACTATCTTTATTACAGAAGGTGGTTTGAAAGCATCTGTTGCAAGTCATCTGTCTGGTGATTTGTTTGTAGCAATCCCCGGTGTAAGCTGTATTGCAACATTCAAAGACTTGCTTCAAGTTTGCAAAAAAAACGGAATTTGTCTTGTCGAAGCTTTCGATATTGATGGCAAACTGCTTCCAAAAGAAGTTGAAAAAGGGCAAGAAGGAAATCACATTACGGTTGAATCTGCGAGAGAAAAATGACATCAAGAAAAGCCATGTAAACGATGCCCGTTGTATCAGCAAGCATCCATTTGCTGAACCATGCAGTGTTTGCTATCGCACAAAAGCTATAAGGCATCACAATCGTCAAACCCATAAAGCAAACTTCTCAAAAGGTAGCATTCGCAAAAGAAGCCAAATGCCTTATGTTGTCGAAGGCTATCGTCTTTGGGATAAGGTTCTCTACAAGGGGCAAGAGTGCTTCGTTTCCGGTCGTCGTGCATCAGGAAGCTTTGCTCTCAGAAAGCTTGATGGCACTGTCGTTACAAACAGTATTTCATTCAAAAAGTTGCAGCTATTAGAACCTGCAACAAATTATCTAATAGAAAGGATGTGAATGGGCAATTCCTCCCACGCCTAAAGTCGCGGGTCTCCTTGCCCTGATTTACAATGATTGAATTCAACAAACCTTACGACAAAGCCTACGGATTTTGGCATGTCACCACGGAGGGTGACTGCGAGGGTCGCTCCATCACCGACCTTGGTGTCTTTGAGGGAAATATCGATACCATCGCGTTGGCGCTCGCCGACAGGTGCTACTATTACACCCTTTATTTCACTGCCGTAGACCCCACCGCCTATGACAAGACCCCGAAAAAGGATGAAATCAACATTTCCATTTACGGCGCATCCGGCATGTACGACATGACGAAAGAAGAGCGTTTGGACGCGATGAGGAATATGCTGAAAGACCGTCCCGTTTTTGTGCGGGATGGCGACCGCGCCGATACCTTCATCATCAGCACCAAGCAGGAATCGCGGGAAAAGCGCAGGCAGAAGGTTCTCGATAAACTGACTGCCGAAGAGCGCGAACTGCTCGGCGTTTAACGAGGCTGTGTAAATTATGAAGGACCGCAACCGGGAAATTGCGTTAATGCCGGAATTCGATAGCGAAGAGGCGTTTGACGCTTATTTTGCAGAGAAAACCGCAGCAGTGGCACCGTATCGCGATAGGCAAGGACGGCTCGTTCTGGACGATATCCATGACTTGCCCGAGGTCGTTGAGAAGGTGTTTGCCGGGCATCCGGAATTCACGCATACATTTTTCCATGAGGGCAATTAAACATTTGCATCTTCGTGCGAGTCGGATATAATTGAGATTGTACGATAGATACCATTCTACTAAGGCGCTGACTGCGCTCGTACAATTCACAATTTCGCTTTAAGGCGGACTTCCCGATGTTGGGAGGTCCGCTTTTTTGCGTCAATTTCAAAAAGGAGTGTATTAAAATGACTAACGCAAATGAAATGGCACAGAAAGGCTTCGACACAGGTTTCACCGATGCCAATGACAACGAACTTCATGTGGGTGACTATGTCCGTATCTGCGGTCATATTGGAAAAATCGTTTTTTCCTGTGGCGCATTCGGCATCTTCATTGCAGATGAAGTTCCTTGGGATGCCCTTGAAGAACTGGTTCGGAAAGACAGCGGTAACCGCCCCTCTTTCTTGTACAATGACACCTTCATCAGCTTTTGGGAGATTGTATGGAACTTGAGTGAGGACACGGACGAGCCGTGCTTGCCCTATGTTGAGAGCATCACCGTGACCGGCGGCATTTTCACCGACGAGAACGGCAATAAGGATGTCTTCATGGGCTGCATCAACGGTTGCTCCGCCACATTGACTCAGTGCGAATACACCTGCGGACGCTACTACACCTGTGATACCGTAGCAGTGGCAAACGACCTTCTGCGCGACGACGAGAGGCACGAAAAAGAAAACAACTGACGGTTGGGACGTTTCTCAACGACCGCCAAAAAAGAAAGTGAGGCATTACCATGGCAAAAAGCCGTACTAAAGAAATTGCTCGGGAGAAAACTCCGCAGGAACGCGTAAAGGATAGCTACTCTTACGAGAAAGCCTGTAACGCAGCAAAGAACTCTGGAACACCCACATACCATTTTGCTGTGGGAGACAGGGTGCAGGTTGGACATCTTCCTAACTGTGTTGTCGAAGAAGTGATGGATGATGGCGCAATGTATCTCATCCGCGTCACCACCAAGAACAATGTCGAATATTCCTGCTGGGCTTGGACGAGTGTTCGACCGTTGGATGACGACAAAGACACGCATTTCGCAAAGCGTGACTCTGCACTATCCCGTCTGCACTACTCAAATCGTAGCATGTACTCTCTACTCAGCTTCCATTACCTGTTCGGCGTTGATTTCAAACCCGATTATCAGCGCGGTTCTGTTTGGGATGAGGAGGACAGAGAGAAACTGCTGGACAGCATCTTCGCAGGACGCGAAATTGGTCGTTTCGTCTTCAAGCAGTTGCCCTTTAATCGCACAAACGACGATGGCAACTACTACGAAATCGTCGATGGCAAGCAGCGTATGTTGACCCTGCTTGCTTTTTACGAGAACCGATTCCCGTACAAGGGTGCGTTTTACAACGACCTTTCCGCTCTGGATAAAAACTGGTTCATGGATGCTTCCATTGGTGTTGCTGAACTTGACCAGAATACGACCCGTGCAGAGGTTCTGGAGGTCTTCCTCGCTCTGAACGAAGGCGGTAAACCTGTCGCAAAGGAAGTCCTCGACCATGCACGCGAGCTTCTGAAAGGGGAGACGGGCAATGGCAAAATGTAACTACTGCGGACGCGAAATGCTGACGGCCAACGGTTGCTCGTATAAGCGTGTGGTCATCAAAGGCGAACACAAGAAAACTTTTAACCGTATCAAGGTCGGTGCCCCCGGCGACTGGTACGAAGAGTTCGTTGGTACTCCGGAAGAGAAAGATATCCGCTGTGGAGATTGTGGAGCCAAAATTGGCTACTACCACCACTACGGCTGCGACATTGAGAAGTGCCCCATTTGTGGAGGGCAGTTCTTGAGTTGCGACTGTTTGGAAAACTTCGATTCTGCTGTGCTGACCATCTAAAGAGAGGTAGTATAAACTATGTTGACTTTTACTGTTGAGGAACTGATTCGTTTTCTCTCAAACTGGACCATGACCTTTTTTGAGGGAGCAAAACGCAGCGGTGACATTGTGTTTTCCCGCTATTACTCGTTTTTCAAACATCCGGTTTTGGTTAGAGAACATCAAGTTGAATCGCTCTATGTTATGGTTCAGAACCGGGATTCGTCGGACAATAAGAAGCCATCCTTTTCACGATTCGCAAAATGGGAATTTGGCGGCTTCATTGTGGATAGCAAAACTATTTACATGGCCTCCAAACCCGTAAAAGCGTTGCTTCAAAGCAGCGATTTCATCGACGATATGGATGTCTTCGAGAAACTGGACAGTATCCGTATTCCGCTGTTCCGAAAGAACATTCCGGCAGACCCCGCAATGTTTCAGGATATTCAATCCCTGATTGTCTCGAAGGATGAGGCTACTGTAAACCGCATTGCGGATATGCTGGATTCCATGGGCTTTGATGCCGTTACCGGATATTTCGACCCCAAGGAAGACGAACGCAGCGGCGAGGTAGATTCTCTGACGGGATACTACTACGTCGATATCTAAAAACAACCAATTATAACAAGGAGTACATTAACATGGAACTGAAACTTTCTTCTAATTTCAGCGGAAAACCCGTATCTGTCGTCGTCCCTATCGAGAAAGTTATCGAGGTGTTCTGGCCGAAAGACGAGAAACCGCCTATTTCTCTTACCGTATCAACAGTTCTTGGCGCAGACAGGGCCAATGCGGAATTTTCTCTTGGTGAAGAAACCAAAGAGTCCTATCCCGGCATTTGGCTTACGACCGATAATGTTAAAAGCCATCGCCACTGTTCTTGGTTCCGCCTCGAGCTGCCGAACGATACCAACGACATCGTAATGGGTCATCTTTACGCCGGTGATGATGATATGGAGACTGACCAGCCTCTTGCCATCATTGCTGACGGTATTCGTGCTGACGGGGATGAATCAAAACGCATCCTTTGGGTCGATGAAGATGTAACGTGCGTTAAATCCATGAATGACGATTATCTGAATCGTCAGAAAGCCATCACCGAAAAACAACTCAGTGACCTTTCTTCCGGAATTTTTCTTCAAAATTTCGATTATATCGTTTACGGCAAGCGCCTTGCATCCAAATCTGAAAACACTGTGGAGTTCGTGGAAAACACTATCGTTTCCCACAACAAACAGGAGCTCGATGTGGTTGCAAGCAGTATGGAAGCTATGGGGCTTTCAGTCGAGACGGGTTATTACGACCCGAACGACGAGTCCTCCGTCGATGTTCCCAAGCAACTTATCGGCTTTCATTACGTCGTTCTGAAGAAAAAGGTTTAAACCATAGGAGGTTTATATGTACTGCAAAACTATCACAAAGGAAATCTTCGATTCCTATATCGCAAATGACTCGGATACCGTTCTGGAGGGTGTTATTACCAACGCTTTCGAAGGCACCGCTTTCCGCCGCTTTGTGCGCGTTCCTTTGGCTAAGGGAGAACATTATGTCGAAGCGCTGTACGAGCAGGATTTCGGCTCTTTCCCTCTGGCTATGGGTGCGTACCATTTCAGCATTAAGAATGGTCTCGAATTCATGGCGTTCATCGTTGACCGCAAAAAAACCTGCTGCAAGTCTGCTGCATTCGCACTGCTCTTTGACGATTACCGGCAGGCAGATTCCAACTGGGTCACGGCTGAAATGAGAGAAAAGTTTCTCGCATATATCGAGAAGAACTACACTCCCTCCGCCGAGGTGATGAACGACAAAAAGTTCCAATCCTTGACATACGACAGTGCCGTCAAGCAGTATGTTTATGACCGGAACAACGACACTACATCGCTCGACTTGATGCTGAAACTCCTTGAAAAGTTCGACGATTCCGTCATTGTTGACTACCTTGCGAATCCTTCCGGATGGGAAGAGCGGTTTGCCAAGGTTCTGGAACAGTCTGGAATCTGGGATTCGTTCGCCAAGGAGTTTGCTGAACCTTTTGTGGCATATCTGGTTCAGACCAGGCAATATCTGGATGCGTTCAGCGCTGACCCTTCTTGCTGGGAAAGTATCTGCACGAATCTGATGGCTGCTGTCAAAGACCGCAAAACTGTTCGCCTGAACATTGAAGCTGGTGGCAAGTCTATGCAAGTCGTGTATCCTGCTGTCGGTATTGAGTCCTACGATACGATTCGGACTAAAAGTCTTGACACCTTCGTGATTTCCCCGGTTCGTCATCAGGAAGAAGTGGAACATTTTCTGGAAGAAAATTGCCAGTGGTACGGTCGTGGACACAGGCACAGTATTCCCTTCAAGGTTATCGTTTCCGTATCGAGCGGGCGCAAGGTTCTTTGGGAAAACCCGCTATTCGGGAAATAATCGAAATACCGTTGCGTGCTTATGCGAATGGAGTAGAATAATAGTTGTACGATAGATACCATCTACTGAGGCGCTATCTGCGTTCGTACAATTCATAATTTTGTTTTAAGGCGGACTTCCC
>ULSD01014332.1_pt1 | contig 9991 bp, 8 predicted proteins | sample 1956051 | NCBI WGS metagenome assembly ULSD01 (sample SAMEA4835699, study PRJEB28245) | human gut metagenome | biome: gut microbiome; material: fecal sample | place: Denmark | collected 2008
CAACTCTCACAACCAACAAATGCAAAATTTAAACAGGCTCTTATTCTGTTCATGCATTTATCAACTTTCGGGGTTGACAGACTTCCGGGGAAGCGTTCGCTCTATCTTTGATCCTTTTTCATAAAGTAAAATTTAAAATTGTTAGTAATATTGTTGTTTTATCTCTTTTGATATTGCAAAGATAAACCGGTTGTTTCTTCTTGAATGTTATCCTTACGTTATCGTTAGGTTAAGAATGTGATCTCTGTTTGTTTGATTCTTTCCGCTGCCCGGATCCGGAGAACCGGGCAGCATATCCGGATCTTCTCTATGACCGGATATTTACAGCCTCCTGGAACGGGCTTCTTGATTGTGACTTGTTCGTTTTTGATATTGCAAAGATAGGGTGGCAGATTTGCCTCGAATGTTAACCGTACGTTATCGTTAGGTTAAGAAATTAATATTCTAACAAGTTTCCCATTTTCTAATACCCATTTGTAGATACCTTTTTCTTCTGTTGAACTCCCTCCCGAAATTGTTTGTTGTTCTTTCTTTGTAAGTTCTTGAAATAAAAAATCGATAGATTTCATGTTCTTTTATTTTATGTTAATATTGTTTTGTTTGTTTGATATTGTAAAGATATGACGGTTTAAAATGCAAATATGTTATCAAAAGGTTATCTAATATTATCGAAATGTTATATATTTGTGGCATGAATATCATGAAAAGGGTATATATAGTAAAATTTATTACGGCATTAGGCTTATTAGCGATATTATCGTTGCAGATAATATGGTTATATAAATGTATATGCTTTTGTGGAATGATATCAAGGAGAAAGCAGAAGAGCAACTCTGGGTTTCTGTAGAATTAGAGGTAATATATAGAGTAGAGAGCATGCCAGATGCTGATCAGCCGAGAGAAATATTATCTGGTCCCATAGAAGACGCAGGAAATCTAACGAAAATGATTGTCCCTTTGCATGAATCTTTGATCCAATGGGGTTTCCCTATTGATATGTCCCAATTAGATAGTATTTATACCTCTAAATTAAAAGAACAGCATATACAAACAGATATAGTTCTGAATCATATAAATATGAAGGATCAGTCTGTAATTCAATCTGCCGGAGCTTCTGGAGTCTCTTCTTTGGGTGCAATAAAAACAGAGATTATCCCAATCCGGGAAGACGGCTCCGAAGGCATCCAAGCTGTAATATTGAATCCCTATGTGACAATCTTCGAACGAATGGGGCTGATATTGATCGCCACAGCCCTTATAATGGTATTTGTTGCTGCCTGTATCGTCTATCAAATCAAGGTAATCTTTTTTCAAAACAAAATCGCCAAGCTACGGGAAGATTTTTCGTATGCAATGGTTCATGATATGAAGACTCCTCTTAGTTCGATTCAGTTGGGACTCCGTCTTTTGTATAGTAATAAACAGACCGGGGAAAAACGGGAAAAAAGTTTTCAGATTGTGGAGGATGAAGTCGCTCATTTGTTGGCTTTGACAAATAAGGTGTTGACTCTGTCAAAGATGGAAAGTGGGAAGTTGAGGCTTGATAATAAGAAGTTTCGGATTGCCCCGGTTATCAATGATTTGATAGAGAAGTTTTCGGTGAAAGCGGGTAAGGAGACTCTGTTTTCTACCGATATACGGCAAGAACTGGTATATGGTGATGAAGAGTTTCTGAAAGAAGCGATCAGCAACCTGATCGACAATGCCATCAAATATTCCGGAGATTCCGTCCGGATCGATATTTCGGTCGGTTCGGATGATACTTATACATGGATCAGGGTGAAAGATAACGGATTCGGTATCTCGCACCAAGATCAGAAAAAGATTTTCGAGAAGTTCGAGCGGGCGGCAGCTATCGACCGGAACCGTAAGGGGGGAGCTGCCGGTTTCGGCCTGGGACTGAACTATGTCTACCGGGTGGCCGAAGCGCATGGCGGGGAAGTCCGTGTGTTCAGTATCGAAGGTCAATCCAGCGAGTTTACGATTTATTTATCTATACTAATCCAAACAATTGAGACATTATGATTAAGCTGTTATTGGTAGAAGATGATGCCAGCCTGTGCTACATGGTGAAATCATCTCTTGAAGATTTGATCGGAGGCTATGAAGTGATCATTGCTAACAATGGAAAAGAAGGGTTGGATGCCTGGAAAGAGCATCAACCGGACATTATCGTGACCGATATAGAGATGCCTGTAATGGATGGAAGGGAGATGGTTTCCAGAATACGGGAGATAGACGGCGATACGCCTCTTTTATTCGCTTCCGGCCATGTCACCCCGAAAGATGTGATAGAGGGATATCAGATCGGAGCCAATAATTATATCAAAAAGCCTTTTATCGCGGAAGAAATGGATGCGCATATCCGTGGACTGTTGAGTATGAAAGAAGGGGCGCGTTCCAAGAATCAATCCCGTATATATACGATTGGCAGCTATCAGTTGGATGCAGAGCTTTGTCTACTGAAAAGCGCCGATGAGAAGAAGAAAACATTGACTCCGCGGGAAGCCGGCATTTTGGAACTTCTCTGTGAGAATAAAGGGGAAGTGATCCGGCGTGAAGCGATATTAAGCCGTTTTTGGGAGACTGAAGATGATTATTTTGCTTCTCGCAGCCTGGATGTTTTTGTTTCGAAGTTACGTAAACTCTTTACAAATGATCCTTCTGTCGAAATCCAGACAGTCAGAGGGGTTGGGTTGATGTTGGTGGATAACTGATTTTTTCGATCGTCCGGTAAGCATCCCGGATGACAGTTGGCGGAAAACCGTTGATCTCCAATAAACGGATGGCGTTGCGTTGGTAAAGGGGACCGCTCTTCAGTTTGTAGTCGAACGAGAAGGTTTCATCTTGGATAACTTCGCTGAAATGGTATAGGTCGTATTCTGTGTCGAGCAATGTTGCTAGTTCCGCGTCATGTGTGGAGGTGACGATTATGTTATCCGTAGTATTCAGGTATGATAAGACGGCTTTGGCGACAGCAATACGTTCGGTGGTGTTCGTCCCTTTGAATATCTCGTCGAACAGGAAGAGGTTGGCTGTTCCTTCCTGACTCCGGCTGATCATCTCTTTGATCGTATCGACCTCTTTCATATAGAAACTTTTTCCTTCCGACAGGTCGTCGGCGAGCATCAGGGCGGAATAGATCTTTATGGGGGCGGACAGTGCGAATGTCCGGGCAAAGGCAGTGTGAAGCGTCTGCGCCAGTAAGACATTAATCCCGATTATACGGATAAAAGTTGTTTTACCGGACATGTTCGAACCATTCAGCAGTACAGACTTCTCTTTTATAATAACGGAATTAGACACACAGTCCTCTATCAGAGGATGATATATCTCTTCACCCTCCAGTCTGTACCCATTGTCCGCTTTTTCCGGCAAGCAGTAATAAGGCAGCTCTTCCCGCAGGTAGTAGACGGATAACAGGCAGTCCGCCAGTCCGACAAACCGGTACACGGTTTCAATCTCCCGGTTTTTATTCCTCAGAATAGATACGGATTGCAGAAAAGAAAGCGGTTCTGTGAGAAAGAAAATATGAGCCAGTTCGGTACAGAACCAGACAAAGACAGCCATGTCGCTTTGTAGTTTACTCTCCATCCGAAGGAATAAAGCGGTTTTCCGGATCGGCCTGAGTGTTGCCAACGCATCCGGAATCTCTTTCGTCAGCTTGCCTAACTCCGGATATTTGCACAACTCTTCTGCTATCCCCAGGAGTTTGATCAGTTGGGGTACGGAATGTATGTAATCGAGACTCTTGGGTTTGAATGCGTAATGGATAACAGCATTCAGAATAATAGCGACCAGGAAAAGCATTCCGCAGGCTGTTATATGTGCAAACAGATAAAGAAGCAGGAACAAGGCCGGCAGAAACTTCAGGATTGTAAAGGCGATCTTGGTCTTTCCGGATGCTACCGGATGTTCGTCTGCCATCAACCGTACGATGCTATAAACCTCCGTATCCCGCAGGCGGAACAAAGCCTTCGCCAGCCTGCCCCGGAAGTTTGCGTCTGTTTTCAGATGATTGATAACATCTTCGTTCTTCCCGATCTCCCCTTTTGCCAGGGGGATGGTTCTTAGCGTATGATACAGGTATTGTTGCCCGATCCCCGATGTCGTCCTATCCGCAAAAGTAAACAACTCTTCCACCCCCAAGTCCGAGTAAGTCTGGCCGGACAACAGGTTATCCCCTCCCTTCTTTTTCGTGTGGAGGAAGTAAGCAGAGATATCCGTCAGGTTGAAGTCCCCCGGCTTTATTTCTCCTGTGTAGTTGTTCGCTTTTCGTTTCATTGGCCGTAATTATCTCTGTAATAGTTGCAAATATAATATAAGTATTCAGAACTTGTACCGTGCCGAAGCCATAAATTCCCGCGGGCGGATATCGATCCAGGAGGTATAGCTTTCCGTGGCGGAATACTGCGTGTAGCTGTACTGTTTCTTATTGAACAGGTTGGTGGCTTCGGCTACAAATTGCCAACTCCCCGTTTTCCACCGGAAGGAAAGGTCGGCGAAGAAAGTGTTGACCGCCTTGTCACGGCTGACGTCGTTGTGGTAATGGTCTGCCGATAGATTGATTTCTACGGGGAAAAGTTCGTAGGAGAGCTGGAGCTTCTGGACGACGTCCAGGAGCGGATCGAGGCGTGTGCCGGTTCCGATCTTCGATCTTCCGAGATGGATGGTGGCCTGGTAGCTGGCGGAGAAGCTGCGGGCAAGTGTCCAGGTGATCTTCGGTTCGTATTGCATGAAATCGTATCGGTAAGGCAACCGTTCGCCGACACTCAACTGTTCCGCCTCGCTGCGGCCAAGAAGATAAGTGAGCGAAGTCTTCAGCCCGTAATCGTAAAAGCCTTTGGAGAGTGTTCCCTTCGCGGTCCATCCGGAAGAATGGTTGGAGAGGCGGTGGGAGACAAGGGTGACTTGCCCGTCCCGTATTTGCTGTTCGAAGATGCGGTCTGAGCATCCCCGGTTATGGTTGAGCGACAGGGTGGCGAAGAATTCGCGCACCGTATTTTTGTATTCTCCGTACAGCGAATAGCTATGCGTGCGGTTCACCGGCATGATTCCGTTGTTCATTCGGTAATTGCGGTAGTCCGTGCGGTAGGCATCCGGGTACAAGTCGGTGATGTTTCCGTAGTTTTCGTGATAGTTGGCGTGGAAGGAGAAACGCCAGGCATAATTGAACTTATAATTGATGTACAGGAACGGGTTGACCGCCAAGCGGGAAAAGCCGGCTGCCGGGAAGGTGGTCCATACGAGCGGAAGATTGAAAGCCAGATTCCATTTGTACAGGTTACACTGGTAGTTCGGTTTGAAATACAGGTTTGTCCCGTTCCGGATCGAATTGAGATCGCCCGTTATGCCGGCCGTATATTGCCGGGTCAGGCTCCCCTTCTTGCGCAGGAAAGCGAGGGAATGGTCCAGGTATAGCTGTTGCAAGTTTAACGCTTGCTTGTCCCTGTCTATCAGGATGCGTGCCGGCAGATTGTGATAGCGGAGCAGGGAACGGAGTTCGAGCGTGTATTTGTCCCGTGTCCAGATGTTTTGCAGGTAGTTGCGTACGCCCATGTCCGGGGTCTGGATGCGCTGGTTGACCGATGAGGCGCCGGAGATGCGGGATGTGCCTCTTTCCTGTTGCGTGAGATCATGCAGGTAGTTGGCGTTGAGGCGTAATTGTGTCGTTTCGTTCAGCTTGTACACCCGGTTGCCGGAAAGGGAATGCACGTTGTTAAAGAGCAACCGTTCCTTTTTCAGCGGTGCGGAGAAGGAGGGCTGGGAAAGGAATGACGGGATCGAAGGGCCTGTTTTCCCTTCGGCTCCTATTTGTGTAAGTATGTTCTGTTCGTCTGTTACGTCGTCTCCCCGGTTGTTCCCTTTATAAATATAGGCGGACTGGCTTTTACGGCTGATCTGGATGGCATTGCCCATGCCTTCCCACAAAAGGGGGGAAGCGCCCATGCCTCCTTCTAACGTGCCCATCCAGCGGTCGCGGAAGTCGTCTTTCAGTTTGAGGTTGATGGCGATATCTTCGGTTGTCAGCTTCTTTTGCAGGACACGGATGGGCTGGTGGTTTTCCATTACCTGCACGCTCTTGACGGCGTTGGCCTGCAGGTTGTTGGTCAGTTGGTTGTACCGCCCGTCGGTCAGGTCCATTCCTTCCACGTAGAACTTGCTGATGTTTTTCCCGTTGTACGAGATTTTCCCGTCGTCGTCCACATCCACGCCTGGCAGTTTCTTCAGCACGTCTTTGATCGCCTCGTCTTTCGGGCTGATGAATTGCGACACGTCGTAGTTGATCGTGTCCTGCCGCCCGTAGACGCGTCCCGGACGTATCTCGACCTCTTTCAGTGTGAAAACTTCCGGTTCGAGGCGGATACGGAGCGTTGCCCCGGCGGTGATCTTTTGCCGGATCGCTTTATATCCTAACAGCGAGACGTGGACGAACAGCGAATCGTCTGCCTGGCGGAGCGGGAGGATGAATGTGCCGTCGGCCTTTGTCAGGGTGTAGGTCAGCGGGACTTGCCGTCCGGCTTTGCGTATCTGCACGGTTGCGGCGTCTACCGGCTGGCCGTTTTCGGCATCGGTCACAATCCCTTTGATGGTTTGTTGGGCAGACAGGCTACAGGCAGTGAGCAGGAGAATGAGTATATACAGGAGGCTCTTCATCGTTTTGTACTTGTTTCTGTTACTCTTTTTCTATCGGGTTGTAAGGCGTGTTCTTCGGGTGTATCGGTTGTCCGTCCTCTCCTTTGACGATGACTTGCATGCCGGGGGAGGTTTCTTTCAGGTAGCCGATCGGGTCGGCGGCGAAGCGTTCGTGTACCCGGAGCAGGTCTTTGCGGGAGATCGGTTCGTACTCGCTTCCGGCGAACAGGATGGCTTCCTCTTTGCGGGCTTTCTCGATGCCGGTGCAGACGAACGTGTAGTGCTGCCGGTTGTCAGAGGCTTTCAGGATCAGGCCGGGCAGTCCTTGCAGTTTCCAGGGGCCTTCGCTGCGGGGGATTTCCGGGGTGTACCAGGCTTCGTAGTCCCGTCCCCGGAACCGGCAGGTCGCTTTGTAGCAGGTGTAGGCGAGGAGGGTTGCCGTGTCGGGGTGCAGTTCCCAGACGGGAAGTTCTGTCTTTTCTTCCGAACGGAAATTGCTGGCGGCGATGGGTTCGAGTTGTGTCAGTTTGCCTTCGGGGTAGTTTTTGTATATCTGGTAGTTCACCTGGCTGTTGCCTTGTTTCATGTGTTCATTGATGATTTCCTGCGAGGCTCCGGTCGCTTTGTCCATTTCGATAAGCGAGTCCATGCGGAAACGGGCATAGCTGTAGAACAGGGAACTTTTAGCGCCAACCTTCAGCATCATGGTTTCGTCGATATGCCTGTCCTCATGGGCCGTGTCGCCGACGAAGGAAAGGGCGTACTGGGCGGTGAACAATACCTTGTCGATGGGTTTCGCCTTGAGAACTTCGTTCATGTTGTACACACGGATATTGAACTGGGCCTGTGCAGCCCCGCACGCCAGTAAAAGAACTGCGGATAAAAGGATTCGTTTCATAGCCTTAATCGTTTTAGAGTGTTTGTCTGATCGCAAATGTAGCGGACGGCAAACCTCCGGAGCGACTAAAGTTATTACTGAAATATTACGGGGGTGTTATTCCTCCTTTTCCCTTTGGAGTAGAATAACGGAAAAAGATTGATGAAAAGCGTTGTGTTCTCCTGTTTTTAAGATAGCTTTGTGGATGTTTTTTGTATATGGTTATTAATGAATTGGATCTATATGGCTAAGATAATAGTAAAAGAGATACCCGTATCCGTTATTAGAATCAGCAATGAAGACTATATCAGCCTTACTGATATGTTGAAAGCAAAAGATGGCGAATACTTTTTTTCAAACTGGTTAAGGAATAGAAATACGGTTGAATTTCTTGGAATATGGGAGAAGCTGAATAACCCGGCTTTTAATTGTGTCGAATTCGACATAATTAAAAGTCAGGCAGGATTAAACAGTTATCGTCTCAGTGTGAAAGAGTGGATGCAAAAACAAATGCTGTTGGTATTGTTTCAAAGACAGGTCGCTATGGTGGTACTTATGCCCATAAAGACATCGCTTTTGAATTTGCTATGTGGATTAGCCCTGAATTTAAAGTATATCTGATACGTGAGTTTCAGCGGTTAAAGACAGAAGAGCAAGCACAACTCGGTTGGACTGCCAAGCGTGAACTGTCTAAAATCAACTACCGCATCCATACCGACGCAATCCGGCAACACCTGATACCTGCGGAAGTAACCGCTAAACAGGCAAGCGTTATCTATGCCAATGAAGCCGATGTCTTGAATGTGGCTATGTTTGGAATGACAGCAAAGATGTGGCGGGAGCAGAATCCTGAACTGAAAGGAAATATCCGCGACTATGCTTCCGTAAACGAACTCATTTGCCTCTCGAATATGGAAAACCTCAATGCTGTTTTTATCGACTAAGGCATTCCACAGGGAGAGCGGCTCATCAAGCTCAATCAGATTGCCATTCAGCAAATGCGAGTATTGGAAGATGATGGAAACAGGAAGTTGCTAAAATAGGCTGGCTATTCTTGACTATCCAGGTCACTTTTCTCTGTTTGTTCTCCACGAACAACTGATCCGAAGATGCCGATTTTGAGGATACCGTATTTATCGGCAAATTTGGATTTGAATTGTTTTAGCAAAGTAATATAATATCTGTAATCTTTCATGAAGAATCCTGTATATGGGATCAAAGATACATAAAAAACGGTGATTCCTATGTAAATAGTAGTTTTTTCCGTAAGTTTGTGCAAACTTCTTTCAAGTAAGGGGTTAAGTGATCAAAAAGCACAAAATAATAAAGCAAACTTTCATAAATGAAGACTTTGGATAAACAGAAAAAGAACGTCCTTACCTTTTGCGGGGCGGCGATGGCATCGTTGCTTCTTTGGGGATGTGGCGGAACAAACCCTACGGCCGAATCATTCGAACGGTCTGATTATTATACGCGTGGTATCGGACAGTATCCGGGTGACCCGAAGGAGGATTTTTCACCTTCCCTGGCACCGGATCATTCCACTTACCGTAACATTGCCCGGTTGCGATCGGCTTTTGCCTCTTCCAGCCATGACTATAACTTAGTGGCACAGTTGGCGACAGACGGTATCGTGACGGACAAGCAACCACAGTACCTGAACCTCTCGACTCCCGATGGAGACGTTCCGAGACGCGAACGAGAATGGATGATCGACGAAGGGCCGTATTCACGGAATACTTTTCCCGGCGGAGATACTTATTTCCAGTTTACGCTGGCAAACTATAGCAAAGCGGCCGGCAAACTGTCGCTGGTAGGGACGGTCGTGTATGACGATAACGTGTCGAAAGGCGGTTACGAGATCATCTGCCAGGGCTCCAATGACGGGAAGAACTGGACCGAAATCGGTAAACTGAGCGGTAGCGGCCTGCCCGGTCAGGCGCTTTCCGGACGGGTGGTGGTGACCGATCCGAACAAACAGACGGGAGAAACAACCATGCCGGTCCGCAAACTGAATGAAACGATTACTTTCAATTCCGAAAACGCCTATTCCGATTACCGTGTGCTGCTGAAGATGGCAGGTGCACATGATTGGGTGTTTACGGAAGCTAATTTCATGGATAAGGACGGTGGTTTGGTGGAAATGAAGCCGTCACAGTTCTTCAACAGTGCCTGGATGAGTGCTACTGCGGGTGAAGAATGGTTGTATGTGGACCTTGGCAGCACGTCGGAGTTCGACAAGGTCGTGTTGCACTGGATCAACAAAGCCGTCAAAGGAAAAGTGCAGGTGTCGGATGATGCCATGCAGTGGAAAGATGCGGCCGAACTGCCGGGTGGTGACGGCTTGATAGATGAAATTGCTTTGAACGGCAAACAGAATGCCCGCTATGTACGCCTTCTGATGCAACAGCCGGCGAACGACAGCCGTTACATCCTGAGCGAAGTGGAAGTTATGGGTAAAGGCGGACTGGTGGCTCA
>ULSD01011022.1_pt1 | contig 9874 bp, 5 predicted proteins | sample 1956051 | NCBI WGS metagenome assembly ULSD01 (sample SAMEA4835699, study PRJEB28245) | human gut metagenome | biome: gut microbiome; material: fecal sample | place: Denmark | collected 2008
CCCATCACGCAGGACTACCGCGGCTATACGGTCTGCGAGATCCCGCCGAACGGCCACGGCATTACGGTGCTCATGGCGCTCGGCATCCTGAACGGCATGACCATGCCGGAAAAGCGCGAGAGCGCCGAGCACTACCACAAGGTGATGGAGGCCATCAAGCTGGCCTTTGCCGACACGAGGACCTACATCGCCGACCCGCGCTATATGAAAACTAAGGTCAGCGAGCTGCTGGATCCCGCCTATCTCGCCGCGCGCCGCGCGCTCATCACCGACCGCGCGCTGGAGCCGAGGGCGGGCGACCCGCACTGCGGCGGCACCATCTATCTCTGCACCGCCGACCGCGAGGGCAACATGGTCTCGTTCATCCAAAGCAACTACACCACCTTCGGCGCGGGTGTCGCCGTGCCGGGGACGGGCATCTCGCTCCAGAACCGCGGCGCGAACTTCTCGCTCGACCCCGCAAGCGACAACTGCCTTGCCGGCGGCAAGAGGTCCTACCACACCATCATTCCCGGCTTCCTGCTCAGGGACGGCGCCGCCGTCGGTCCATTCGGTGTGATGGGCGCGTTCATGCAGCCGCAGGGTCAGACCGAGGTCCTCGTCAACACGCTCGATTATCACATGAACCCGCAGGAGGCGCTTGACGCGCCGCGCATCCAATGGATCGGCGGCAGGAGGCTCGAACTGGAGCGTGAGGCGGGCGAGGCCATTGCCGACGAGCTGCGCGCGATGGGCCACGAGGTCACGGTCGTGGACGACTGCATTTCGATGGGCCGCGGTCAGATCATCTGGCGCGGAGAGGACGGCGTTTACACGGCGGGCACCGAGCCGCGCTGCGACGGCGCGGTCGCCGCGTGGTAAAGGAAGCTGCCGCAGACAATAATAAGGAAGGAGCCGCGTTCCCGGTGCAGGGAACGCGGCTTTTTTTGCGTGCTTGCGGCTTGGCGTGCGGACTGCGGTCGTGTCTCAGAGGTTGGCGTGCTCCATCAGGTCGATGAGCACGCGGATGCCCTGCAGGTAGGCGCGGACCAGAATGCGCTCGTTCGTCCCGTGAACGCCTGAGGCGGCCTCCTCGGGCTCCGCCATGAAGGGCGAGCAGCGCAGGCAGGTGTCGCAGATCTGCTCGTATTGGTGCGCGTCAGTCGCGCCGACGGTCATGGACGGAACGAACACCACGTCGGGGTAGTAGCGCTGCATACTGCCCACCACCGTGCGGTAGCCGTAGCCGTCGCGCCGGGCCGTGGCGGAGGGATCGTTGGCCTGCTGGTAGCGCAGCTCCACGGTCGGGTCCTGCACCGCCGCGCGGCAGTGCTCCATCACGCTATCGACCGTGTCGCCGTCGGCAAGACGGAAATTGATGACCGCCTGCATATCCTGCGGCATCACGTTGCAGGCCTTGCTGCTGCCCTGAATAACGGTGGGGGCAATGGTTGTGGTGACATAGGGAAAGAGCGCGGGGGACTGATAGCAGTAGGCGGCGATGGCGTCCGCGTTCGCGCGGACGTCACGCGTCAGCGTTTTGAGCGGCTCGGCGGTGATGTAGGGCGCGAGCGTTTCAAACGCGCCCATCATGGCGGGATTGAGCCGCACGGGGAAGGGGCTGCGGACGATGTCCGCGATGGCACAGGCGAGATGGGCGAGCGAGGTGCCGCCGTAGGGGCGGCTCGAGTGCCCGCCGATGGAGTGGACCGTCAGCTCCAGATCGGCGTAGCCCTTCTCCATCAGATCGACCTGCGCGATGGAAAGGTCAGGCGCGCCGAAAGCCGCGCCGGATTCGATCTTGCCGCCGCCCTCATCTAAAACGAATTCCAGCGTTACGCCCTGCGCCTTGAGGTGGTCGGAGATCGCCAGCGCGCCGGTGTTGAGTGTTTCCTCATCGTCGCCGAAGGCGAGGTAGGCCGTGCGCCGAAAGGTCCTGCCGCGGGCGAGCAGATACTCCGCGGCCTCGAGCACGCCGAAGACCTGCTCCTTGATATCCAGCGTGCCGCGGCCCCAGATGTAGCTGTCCGCCACCGCGCCGGAGAAGGCGGGATAGGTCCAGTCCTGCTCCGTGCCCTCGACCACCGGCACCACGTCCTGATGGGACATGTAAAGGCAGGGGCGCAGCGTTTCGTCGCTGCCGTGGAGGGTGATGAGCACGGCATGGTGGCCGAGCCGCTCAAAGGCTCCCGCGCGCATGACATGGGGATAGCTTGCCTTCATGTGCGCGTGAAGCTTGTCAAACTCGCTATAGTCGGTCAGACTGTGGTCGGCATAGTTGATGGTTCTGCATTGGATCGCCTGCGAAAGACGCGCGACCGCGCCCTCGGCGTCTAAGTCGGGATAATTGCCCTCGAGGGCAAAGAAATCGGTGATCTTCTTCGTCATGCCATTTTGTCCTCCAGATAGCGGCTGAGAAATTCGCGCGTGCGGCTCTCCTTCGGATTCCCGAAGACCTCGCGCGGCGAGCCCTGCTCTAAAATGACGCCCCGGTCCATGAATACCACGCGGTCGCTGACCTCCTTGGCAAAGGCCATCTCGTGCGTTACGACGACCATGGTCATGCCCTCCTGCGCGAGGCGCTTCATCACATCGAGCACCTCGCCCACGATCTCGGGGTCGAGGGCGCTCGTCGGCTCGTCGAAGAGCATGATCTCGGGCTCCATGCACAGCGCCCGCGCAATGGCAACGCGCTGCTTCTGTCCGCCCGAGAGGCGGCGGGAGTCGGCGTGGATGAAATCCTCCAGCCCGACGGCCTTGAGGTGACGGATGGCCGTCTCCTCGGCCTGCGCCCTGGGAATGTGCCGCACCGTCATGGGCGCGAGCGTGCAGTTGTCCAGCACGGACTTGTTGTTGAAAAGGTTGAAGCCCTGAAACACCATGCCGATCTTCTGCCGCAGGGCATTGAGGTCGACCTTGAGGTCCATGAGATCCTGCCCGTCGAACAAGATGTGGCCGGAATCGGCCTCCTCGAGCAGGTTGATGCAGCGCAGCAGCGTCGATTTGCCGGAGCCGGAGGCGCCGATGATGCACACGACCTCGCCGCGGTCGACCTCTAAGTTGATGCCCTTGAGCACGTGGAGGTCGCCGAAGGACTTTTCGAGCTGTTCGATTTTGATGATGGGATCGTTCGTCATAGCGTCCTCCTGTCAGTTTGAGCTGGGAAGTCCCAGATCGACGGTTTGATTGCCCTGACGCCGCTTCGTGTTGTCCGGCGCGGTCATCCTTCCCGTGATGGCCTTGAGCAGGAGCGAGGAAAGATACGTCAGGAACAGGTAAACGGTGGCGGCGATGAGGTAGCACTCGGTGCCCTTATAATAAATGCCGGCGACGGAGCGAGTCATGAACATCAGGTCGGATACGCCCAGCACGCACAGCACGGAGGAATCCTTGATGTTGATGATGAACTCATTGCCGATGGCGGGCAGCGAATTTTTGATGGCCTGCGGGAAAACGACTCTGCGCATGGCCTGCCAGTGCGTCATGCCGAGCGAACGCGCGGCCTCCATCTGCCCCGCGTCGACGGCGAGGATGCCGCCGCGCAGCACCTCGGCAAGGTACGCGGTCGAGTTGAGCGAGACCGTGACAAGACCGGAGATGAAGAGCGACCAGACGCGGTTGATCTCCGTGACGCTCATGCCGGTGCGCTTGAAGAGATTGAAGATCGCGTAGTAGAAGATGAGGGACTGCACCATCATCGGCGTGCCGCGGATGACGAAGATGTAGAAGCGGGCGAATTTGTTCGCGACGATCTTGATAAGCTTCACAAAGTCGTTGTTGCGCTTGTCGGGCTCCTGAATGCGGAGAAAGACCATGAGAAGCGCCAGCACGAACGCGATCGCCGTGCCGGCCAGCGCAAGCTGAACGGTCGTCCACACGCCGGTGACGAAGAGCGAGCGCTGGTTGTAGGCCATGTAGACCATGGAGGAGAGCGTGCCGGTGGGGTTGCTCTCGGCGTGGACGGCGGCGTGGACGACGTAGGCGAGCTTGAGCACGAAGCGGTCAAGCGCGAGCAGCGCGGCAGCCGCGGCGTCCAGATAGGAGAGATAGCGGCTCAGCCGCACGAGGGCCGGGCGCTTGAGAATGGTCTCGCCGTAGCTGCTCCAGTGCGTCCATTTCACGAGCAGCGCCAGCGTGCTGACGGCCAAAAAGAAATAGCAGACCGCGGCGAGCGCCGTACCGGGCACGGAGCCGGCGGGCAGAAAGCTGTACGGACTGGGCGCGGAATACCACAGGCTCAGGCCGACGAGGGCGATGATGCTGCCGCCCAGATAAACATAACGGTGGTCCCGTGCGATGAAGCTCTGACCGCGGGACGCGGGGGTTCCTCTCATGGTGCTTCCTCCTTATGCGGCGTGGAGCCGCCGGTTACTTCGGCTGGTTGGCGACGGCGGTGTTCCACATCTCGGTGCGCGCGTCGCTGTCGATGGTGGCAAGGATCTCATTGACCTGCGCGAGCAGCTCGGTGTCGGACTTACGCAGGCCCACGCAGGAGCCCTTGGCGGGCAGCGTGAAGCCGTTGCCCTCGCTGAAGGTGATGAGACGGAAATCGGGATTCGAGGCGAGGTAGCCCGGGGCGCTCTCCTCGTTGATGACGATGGCGTCGCAGGTGCCCTGCTGCAGGCGGGAGATCATGTCGGGTACGCTGCCGACGGGGCTGAGGTGCTCGACGCCCTCGATCTGGTCGATGACATCGTCGAGCGCGGTGCCCTGCTGGCCGAGCACGGCGGCGCCGGAGAAGTCCTGAATGGAGGTCGCGTTCTCATACGGCGAGCCGGCGAGCACCATCATGCTGTAGATCGTCTCCTTGTACGGGTCGGAGAAGTTGATGGACTCGCGGCGCTCGGCGGTGTCCATCATGCCGGCGATGATGGCGTCGATCTGACCCTGGTTGAGCGCGTCGATCAAACCGTCCCAGCTGAGCTTGACGATGACCAGATCCTTGCCGAGCTGATCGGCGAGGATGCGCGCGATCTGCACGTCATAGCCCTCGGCGTAAGCGCCGGCGACGTTTTCCACGGGAACGTTGGTGTCGGTCGCGGCGCTCTCCTGCCAGTTGCTCGGCGCGTAGGCGCATTCCATGCCGACGCGGAACTGGCTGCTTTCAGTCGCGGGTGGATCGGTTTCTTCGGCCGGGCCGTTTGCGTCCTGCGCGGGGGACGTCGTGCCCGCGCCGCAGGCGGTGAGGGCAAGCAGCATGAGGGCTGCGAGCAGGGTAGCGATGGTTCTTCTGAGGTTCATGGTGTTGCTTCCTTTCTGAATGGAAATTGGCTCCGTGGGGGGAGTCGGCCCTTCGTTGTCCGCGCCAACGAGTTCGGAAACAGAAAAAGCCGTAAATGCTCGTGTGGAGCATTTACGGCAAATGATCTGCAATACCGGCAAAACCGAAAACGGCTTGCCGACTCTTCGATAGCGCTCCACAAATTGTGACAGTCCGGCGGATCTTCTCCGACGAGCCAGCAGAAAACGGCACAGGAACCGTTCCCCACTTCGGCGGCTTCCCCTTTCCCTTTGTCCCGGATCTCTGCTCCGTACGGACTCGGTACTCTTGTCGGCCGCGCCTCTATCTCGCTCAACTGAATTGAGCCTATTCAATTGTTGACGTGAAGATACTACGGCGGCGCGCAAATGTCAAGCCCCCGCGGAGCGGTTCTCAAATTCTTGACAATCTTGCGCCGAAAATCCTCGCCGGCTTGTAGGATTTTACCATTCACACGGTTATTTATGCGCGGCAAAAGCGCGCGAAAAGGCTCGAAACGACCGCTTAACGGAATATTTATGCTCTCTGCCGCTCTGCGCCCTCCGTTTTAGGACGCTTTAACATAGTGCAAAGCGGGCGCTTTGCCAAGTAAATACGGCGGCGACGCGAAGCGGCAAGGCGGGTTTGGCGAAATGCACGGATTCTTGAAAAATGTCGCGCGAAATTTGTCATTTCCTTACAGGAAAATGGTTGATTTTTTTACACGGGCGTGCTATGATATCGCCATAAAGTGCAAAAAGGGGCCATGGCCCCTTTTCTGTTCCCGGTCGGGAACAGATGTGCTGTGCTCGCCCGCGGGAAGCCGCGGAAAATATACTTGTAGGAGGACATTTTATGAAACGTAAATTGCTATCCATTTTGCTGACGCTCTGCCTCGCGTTCAGCCTGCTGCCCACCGCCGCCCTGGCGGAAGGAGAAGGCACGCAGACGAATGATGTCGCTCAGATCGGCAGCACGGGCTATGAATCCCTCGCGGCAGCTATCGAAGCGGCGAAGAGTGGCAATACAGTCAAGCTGCTCCGTGACACCAAGGAGAACGTCACCATCGACAAGGCGATGACGCTTGACCTGAACGGTCATACCCTCAACGGCGGCACTGAAAAGGGCAAGCCCGCACTGACAATCACTGCACGCACCGTGACGATCAAGGACTCCAGCGAGGCGCAGACCGGCACGATTATGCGTGAGGACACCGCAGAGAACTCCGGCGTTTCCTCCCACTATGTCATCGACATTCAGGGTAACGCTTGGGTCATGTTCGAGAGCGGCAATGTCAAGAACAACAGCGGCAACACTGCAGGTAAGGGCGCGTCCCTTGTCCGCGTCGGCGATGACAGCGTTGACAAGTTCCCCGGTCTGAACATCAAGGGCGGCACGTTCACCCAGGATAACTTTATTGTCATCAAGGTTGACCGCGGCGATCTGTTCCTCAACGGCGGCACGCTGAGCTCTGCGAACAGCTACGCAGTTGAAAACTGGCATAGAGCGAAGATCAAGGGCGGCACGGTCAACGGCGCAGTTTCTTCCTGGACATACAGCGGCGGTTCAAACTCCACCCTTACGATCAGCGGCGGCACGGTCAACGGCAATGTCCTTTCCGTGAACTATGGCAGCGCCGAGAGCAAAGTTGCCAAGGTTGAAATTACCGGCGGCACGGTCAACGGCGCGCTGGGAACCTACACCTACTCGAACGACCTTGTTCCTACTGAAGAAACCGCCAAGGCGACCATCGAGGTCACCGGCGGCTCGTTCGATAAAGATCCGTCCAAGTATGTGACTGAGGATGCCAAGACAGAAAAGAACGGCGACGGCTCTTTCGGCGTGTCAAAGGTCTACCTGTGCAAGATCGGCGACACCGGTTACTACACCATGGACGAGGCGTTCAAGGCGCAGACTGCCAGCCGCGAGCCGATCGTCCTTCTGCGCGACTACACCACCGGCTCGACCTTTAACTCCGGCGACGCCTCCCGTGTGGTCGACCTGAACAATCACACCTGGACGTGCACCGGCAAGGACGCGAACAGCGCGGCGTTTGCGATCAACTACCCCAATGCGGCTCTGACGGTGAAGAATGGCAAGATTGTCAGCTCGCAGCTCGTGGGCCTGATCCCGTCGGCATCCAGCCTCACCGGCCCGATCACCTATGACAACTCGAGCCTCACGTTCGAGAATGTTGAAATGACCACGACCGCCACGAGCGGCATCGAGACCAACGGCAATAACACGAACGACAGCGTGACGCTGAGAAACAGCACGCTCAATGTTCCCAATGGCTTCGGCATCTACTTCCCGAGCAGCGGCACGCTGACCATCGACAATTCCACCATCAGCGCCAAGACCATGGGCGTGCAGGTCTGCGCGGGCAGCCTGAATATCAATGACGGCAGCAAGATCACTGTCAACGGTGATGCTGTTCCCAAGACCGAAAGTGACGGCGCAATTCAGGACGGCGCGGCAATCTCCATCGTCAACCGCGACGGCTATAAGGGTCTCGGCAAGATTGAAGTCACCGGCGGCACCTTCAAGGCCAACGGCAATAATGCAGCCATCAAGGCTTATGGCTGGAACAACACCAACAAGAAGGAAGACACCTTCACCGAAAGCGACAAGGTCTCCGTCTCCGGCGGCACGTTCACCAGCGAAGTTCCCCAAAATTGCTGCGCTCCCGGCTTTGTACCTAAGGCGAACAGCGACGGCACCCATGGCGTGAAGATCAATGAAAACATGGCTGCCGAAGTCCTCGACGCACAGGGAAACACCGTAGGCGCTTATGATACCCTTGCGGACGCCATCACGGCGGCCAAGAACAGCGAGACCGTGAAGCTGCTGAGCGATGTGGCCGAAGCTGTCACGATCCCCGCGGACAAGACCATCACGCTCGACCTGAACGGCAAGAAGCTGGTAAATAGTGAGAACGCGCAGGATGATAAGGTTGCCGATGCTGATAGAAAGCACACCATTACCAACAACGGTACGCTAACGATCAAAGACAGTGTTGGCGGCGGCATTGTGGATAATGTCAGCCATGGTCGTGCCGCCATTTATAACGCGGGCACGATCACCGAAATCAAGGGCGGCAAGTTCACTCGAAGTGTAGACAACAGTACCGACGCAGCGAGCGCGAAGGGAAATAGTTGGTACGTTATCTATAATGCTGAAAACGCAACCATCAACAAGATTTCCGGCGGCGAGTTCCTTGCAATCGGCAAGTTCTCTTCCCTATTCCGTAGCGACGGCACGATCGACGAGATCAGCGGCGGTACATTCACACAGGACGGTTTTATTGCCTTCAAGAATCAGGGTACTGTGAAAAAAATCAGCGGCGGTACATTCTCCTCCAAAGAGCAATCCTGCATCCAGAACTGGGGCACCATCGACGAAGTTTGTGGCGGCACTATCACAGCCGGCAGCATTGGCATTTGGAATCTGAGTTCCGATAAATATGCAGCGCCCGGCAAGGTCGGTGTGATCTCCGGTGGAAGCATCAGCGGCACGACTGCCGCGATTCGTTTGACGGATTACGATAATACACCGGATGGCGGCAATAAGCCTTCCACGACATGCAAGGCATCGGCATCCATCACCGGCGGCACGATTACAGGTGCGCTTGATGTACGCGAAAATACCAAACTTACTATTTCCGGCGGCACGTTCGACCGTCCCATTGATTCCAAGTACTGCGCCTCTGGCTTTGTTCCCAAGGCTAACAGCGACGGCACCTATGGTGTCACCAGACCTTCTTCCGGTTCTTCCTCCAGCAGCTCCTACGACCCGACCTACTCCGTCTCTACCCCGAGCAAGACCGAGCACGGCACCGTGACCGTCAGCCCCAAGAACGCCTCCAAGGGCGACCGGGTGACCGTGACCGTCAAGCCCGACAGCGGCTACATCCTCGAGACCCTGACCGTCACCGACAAGAACGGCAATGAGCTGACGCTCAAGGACAAGGGCAACGGCAAGTACACCTTCACCATGCCCGCGGGCAAGGTCGAGGTCAAGGCGACCTTCATGGAGGACAACTCCATGCTGAACTTCTTCTACGATGTGCCCAACAACGCCTACTTCTATGAGGCCGTCAAGTGGGCGGTCAAGAACGGCATCACCACCGGCGTGGGCAATGACCTGTTCGCTCCCGAGCAGCCCTGCACCCGCGCGCAGATCGTGACCTTCCTGTGGCGCGCCGCCGGCTCTCCCGAGCCGAAGGGCGCTGCGTCCGGCATGACCGACGTGGTCTCCGGCGGCTACTATGAGAAGGCCGTGGCGTGGGCCATCGAAAACGGCATCACCACCGGCACGACGACCAGCACGTTCTCTCCCGACGTGACCTGCACCCGCGCGCAGGCGGTGACGTTCCTCGCCCGCGCCCTGAAGGCCAAGGCGGCGAGTGCGGCGGAGTTCTCCGACGTCCCGACCGGCAGCTACTTTGCGGACGCGGTCGCCTGGGAGGCGGCCAACGGCGTGACCGAGGGCATCGGCGGCGGCCTGTTCGGCTCCGACAACGACTGCACCCGCGGCCAGATCGTCACGTTCCTTTACAGAGCATACAACAAGTAACGGGAACGCGCTCCCTCAGACAAAACAAAGAGAAGAGGCCCATCTGCCAAGGCAGATGGGCCTCTTTGTATCTCGCGGCGG